>OCZT010006991.1_pt1 | contig 11102 bp, 19 predicted proteins | sample 1539031 | NCBI WGS metagenome assembly OCZT01 (sample SAMEA3539308, study PRJEB22396) | soil metagenome | biome: tundra; feature: field; material: soil | place: USA | collected 2010-05 | depth 0.15 m
AAAAAACTATCTGATACACTTGACCTGTAATCGAAAGAACGCAAAACTATGAGTAAAACTAAACTTAAGCCGATCAGATTCTCAAAAAATGTAATGTTGGGATGCGACCCGGAGTTTTTCTTCGCTGACAGCAAAAGCGGAAAGGTGATTGGCTCTGAGAAAATTTTGAAGAAATCGGATAAGGAAAGATGCTTAGTCATCGATGGGGTCCAGGCCGAATTGAATCCTGCTCCTTCTTTCTGTCGGCAACTTTTGGCCGGTAGTATTCAGACCTGCTTTATTCAATTAAGAAATGCTTTGAAGGCTCGAGGCATAGATGCTGTCGTGAAAGTGGATTCATTGGTGGATATTACCCAAGCAGAACTTGATTCGCTAAGCGAAGGCTGCCAGGTATTTGGATGTGCCCCTTCCACAAATATTTACAGCGAGGGAGAGAACAAAACAAGCAAAATAAAGGTTGACGCAAAGAAATACCTGAAACGTTCTGCTGGTGGACATATTCATTTGGGTAATGCTTTCTCCACGTATCTTAACCAAACTCAGTTTCCGGAGCACGGAGAATATGCCGAATATGTTAAGATAGCAAAACGAATTGAACAGGCGTTGAAGAAATCGCCTGACATTATGATTGCTGTTCTGGATATTGTGGTAGGTAACACATGCGTTCTGATGGACCGAAGTGAAGGAAACAAGGAACGTCGGGCCAACTATGGCCGAGCAGGAGAATACCGTCTGAAGCCCTACGGCATCGAATACCGAAGCCTATCAAACTTCTGGCTTCGCTCTTACCAGTTGATGTCCTTTGTCACTGGCCTATGCCGGTTTGCCGTTCATTGTGTCTCGGAGTCCACTCCTGAGAATGATTATGTGAAGGCTTTGTTCGATGCTGTTCCTCGTAAGGACATCGTTAAAGCAATCAATGAGAATAACTTTGAACTTGCCTTGGAAAACTTCAAGAAACTTGAGGATATTTTCCTTGACGCAGCAGATGAAGCAACCGGCCGAGACTATTACCCAATACGGAGATCTAATATCAAACTTTTTAATCACTTTGTTTCTCGTATTCAGGTGAGCGGAATTGACTACTGGTTTCCCCAGGACCCTTTGACGCACTGGACCAACAACTACAATGATAAGGGCGGCTGGGAAACATTTTCTCTTAACACTATCAACGATGATATGTGCAGGAATCCAATAACTAAGTTAGTCGGCAAAACCAAGAAATCCTTTATCTTTGCCTCCAAGTCGAGGGACTTGACAATAAAAAACTCTCTGATAGTATTGAACACGTAACGACAACACGTAACTAAACAAAAATGAACGCCACCGAAAAGACAGTTGCCACCGAAACGCCGGTTGAACGAAAGAAACTGAAGCCCTTGCGGTTCTTCCAGAGCATCAATCTGGGATGTGACCCCGAGTTCTTCTTTGAAAACCCGGCTGGCGAAATCGTCGGTTCGGAAAAAATCCTCGCTAAGAAAGCGGGTCACTACAACGGCGACAGCGAGTGCGTGGTTGACGGCGTTCAGGCCGAAATCAATCCTACTCCCAGCAACTGCCGTGAGTCATTGGCCAATCAAATCTGCTACTGTTTTCGGAATCTCAAGGCCACTTTGGAGCAGAAGGGATTGAAGTTTGCCGTTCGGGTTGATCCTTTGGTGGACATCACCCAGGCGGAACTTGACTCGTTGAGCGCAGATTCACGGGTTTTCGGCTGTGCTCCCTCAGTCAACGTCTATACTGAAGGCGAGGACAAGACGAGCAAAATCAAGGTGGATGCCGCGACGTATCTGAAGCGGTCCGCTGGAGGCCATTTACATTTGGGCAACTACTATCAGTCCTTTTTGTCACAACAATACGATACATACGAGTATCGTGACACTCACAACTGCGCAAAGCGGACTGAGAAGGCGTTGAAGGAAATGGCGGATGTGATGGTGCCTATTTTGGATATTGTTGTCGGCAATACCTGTGTCCTGATGGACCGGTGCGAGGGCAACAAGGAACGCCGGGCCAACTATGGCCGAGTGGGCGAGTATCGCATCAAGAAATACGGATTGGAATACCGCAGTCTTTCCAACTTCTGGCTCCGTAGTTATCCGCTCATGTCGTTTGTATTCGGCATGGCTCGGATTGCAGTTCACTTGGTTGAACAGTCAACCCCTGAGAATGATTACGTGAAGGATCTCTTTGATGCAGTGCCCCGTATGGATATTGTCAAGGCCGTGAACGAAAACGATTACGACCTGGCTCTACAGAATTTCAAGAAGATCGAGCAGATTCTCTTGGAAGCTGCCGCATCTGGTAGTGATACGGACCGTTACTATCCCATTAAGGCGGCCACCATCAAACTGTTCTATCACTTTGTAAAGCGGATTAACCGTAAGGGATTGCAGTATTGGTTCCCTCAGGACGCGTTGACGCACTGGACCGGCTCATACAACGAAAAGGGCGGCTGGGAAACGTTCGCCAACAGCGTGGTTTATGATGACATGATCAAGCACCAAGCTTGGTTGAGGAAACGTAAGGCCCAAAAGTTGGCCGAGGCCCAGGCTGCCGATGCCTTGTTGTTGGCTAATCAATAGGATTGTTTATGCAAACCTTTCCTAACGCCAAGTGCCCTACGTGTAAATCGAGTAGCAGTTTTGATTACTACGATGGAATCAAAGGCAAAGATGTTGTCCGGCGAACCTGTTCCAATGGTCATAGTTTCGCTTTGGATTTTGACACTGGTAAACTCGTAAAAGAAAAGGCCGAAAGGTCTTGACATATAAAAACTCTCTGATATACTGTTTAAGTTGTTATGAAGGTTTTGAAACACGGAAATCATTATAGGCAAATACCAGCAGTTCAAATCCAATGCGAATGTGGTTGCCTAATGGAAGTTCAAGAACAAGATTTGGAAAATAGCTCAACGCCATTTATCTGGTGTGTTGAGTGTAGGGAGCCAGTTTATTTGAGTGTGCTAGTTATGCAGGATGCAAATGTAGTCCAGGATAAATCGTGATTTAAGAAAATGAGTAATGGAGCAGATAATACCACGGTCAAAAGAACGGCCCTAAAGCCTCTTTTTTTCTATCAGGCAGTTTCACTTGGTTGTGACCCTGAGTTTTTCTTTGCCAAAGGTGGAAAGGTTATCGGCTCTGAAAAAGTTTTAGACGCCTCTGGAATCAAAACCAATCCTCAAGATAACACCAGCTATCATCCCTTGGATGGCGGCAACATCAGCAAGTTCATAGTCGATGGTGTTCAAGCAGAGTTAAATCCTCGCCCCAGTTCTTGTCGGGCTTTGCTTGGAAATGAAATCCGAGCCTGTTTTCGTGATTTGCACGCACTTTTGGTTTCTAAGGGCGTGGTAGCTGACTTCTCTCAGTGCGTCGAAGTGACACAGGAGGAAATGGATACCCTCAGCGACAAGGCAAGGATTTTCGGTTGTGCTCCTTCAACTAACTGTTACACTGCTGCTGAAAGTAAAATCTCTGTTGATCCAAAAGTGTATCGTGGCCGTTCGGCTGGTGGACACATTCACATTGGCAATCAATACCAACAATATCTTGACAACCCAGGCTTCCGGGAACAATATCGGGCTGCTTACGAAATAAGTAAAGATCCCAATAATGCTTGGAAGATCGGGTCCCGGACTGAATACGCCTTAAAAACTCCGGACATTATGGTGCCCGTTTTGGACATTGTTCTGGGTAACACTTGTGTCTTGGTGGACCGTGCTCCTTCCAATAAGGAACGGCGTAAGGTCTATGGCAAAGCCGGAGAGCATCGGTTGAAGCCCTACGGCATCGAATACCGCACTCTATCCAACTTTTGGCTACGCTCCTACCAGTTAATGTCAATGGTTATGGGCATTACTCGTCTGGCGGTTCAGTTGGTAGAGCAATCCACTCCTGATAATGATTATGTTAAAGCTTTGTTTGATGCCGTCAATCGTAATGACGTAATCAAAGCTATTAACGAGAATGATTTTGAACTGGCACTGGCCAATTTCAAAAAGATTGAAAATATTCTCTATGAGGCTTGTGAGTCGAACTGGGGTAATTATCCATTCAGCGCCAAATACGCAAATCCATTTCGCTACTTTGTCAATAAAGGTGTTGATCACTGGTTTGAAAAGGATGTAGTTAATCATTGGATGAATGCTCCTGAGGGACATGGAAGCGGCTGGGAATCATTCTTAGCCGGACGAGTCACAACGGAATTAAGGCAATCAATGAAGAAAGAGTCATTCAACTTAAATCCGCCTCGCCGGCCTATAAGTTACATTGATAATGACGCCTATGTTAAATATGACGGCGAACTAAGAGAATATAACAAGGCTTACGAGGCAGCCTACGATCCAACAAAACTTGTGGTCGCAGAAGTTAAAGATCCTACGGCATCTCCTGCACTACCTGTTGTAGCCGAAGAACCCGTAGTAGCATAATCATTTGTAGAAAACATATTATGAACAAAAAAGAAATAGAAACACAAAACCTGAAACCGTTGGATGAAAGTGTTGGACTTCTAATGGGTTGCGATCCTGAGTTCTTTTTCGTAAATGACAAAGGGCAGGTGGTAGGCTCCGAGAAAGTTCTTCCCAAAAAGGGATTGAAATGGAAAAATGACGACTTTGGATATAGCGACAGCGGCTACGAGGATACCCAGAAACCCATCTTCATTATTGATGGCGTTCAAGCGGAATTGAACCCCGAGCCGAATACCTGTCGGGCCTTACTTGGCAACGATATTCATTCTTGTTTCCTTCAACTCCGAAAGCACTTAAAGGCCGAGGGCAAGACCTTGAGTATTAACTTTGATCCGCTGGTGAAAATCACGCAGATCGAACTGGATTCACTGAGCGAAAGTTCAAGGGTTTTTGGATGTGACCCTTCAAGCAACGTGTATCAAACTCGTGCCCAAGCACGAATCAGAGTCAACCCTAAGAAATACCTGAAACGTTCTGCTGGTGGCCATATCCACCTTGGAGCGGATGCATATCAAAGGCCACTTCGCAGGACATTGAAGAACGTTAAAGTCATGGTGCCTCTTTTGGACCTGGTCGTGGCAAATACGTGTGTTTTGATTGATCGGCACCCCGGCAACAAGGAACGTCGGGCCAACTATGGTCGCTGTGGTGAATACCGCGTCAAGCCTTACGGCTTGGAATATAGGGCTCTCTCAAACTTCTGGCTGAAATCATATCAGTTAATGTCGCTTGTTATGGGGCTGTGCCGGTTCACGGTTGAGATGGCTGAGGAATCACACAAGGATAACAATTACATCAAAGCCCTTCTGAACGCGGTTTCCCGTCAAGATGTAATCAAGGCGGTGCAGGAGAACGATTGGAAGTTGGCTTATGCTAACTTTAAGAAGATTGAACCAATCATATTGGCGGCTGCCTACGATAACGAATATGATTTTCCTATCGGTAATAATAATATTGATGAGTTTCATTACTTTGTCAAAAAGATAAATGAATGTGGATTGGAATACTGGTTCAGTGGCGACTCTCTCACCCACTGGTGCAATCTTCCCGATGGACATGATCGTGGTTGGGAATCATTCTGCCGGAATCGTATTCGCAAGGCAATGAGGGGTAAATATGTGCCCATCAACTTGAACGCAAAGGCTCCGGTCGTCGCAGTCGAGGCATAGTTTTTAGGCAAGGGCAGGGACCGCTGGACTTTGTGGGGAGTCCGGCGGTCATTCTATTTCGGGTCAGGTTGACACATAAAAACTTTGTGATATAATCCGATTATGAGAAAACACAATACCCTTAATATGCCTAAGATCGGTGACAAGATATATGTGGACTCTCATTTCTACATTTCGGAAGGCTCAGGGGATGTTACAGGTGGATTGGCAACGGTTTCAAGAGTGTGTAAGGGTATTAGTGTAACTGCTGTTATTTTCGTGGAAGTCAAGGAACATCCAGGCCATTCTTACAACTGGACGCAGTTCTTGAGTAAGACACAAGACATTTTGAGGAAACGATATGGCAAGGCCGTGGCTGGAACTGATACGGACATTGATACGATGTGGATTGAGCCAGGTGATATTATTGAGGGCGGTGTAGAGGCTACCATCCTTGAAGCATGTATCTGAAAGATATAACATTAGGTATTGATTTTAGTAATACCATTGTTCATAACGACTCGGATGGCAATAAGGTTGCTTATCCAAGAGCATTGGAAGTGATTACTGAATGTTGCCTACGGTGCCACAATGTTTATATTATTTCTAAAGTAAATGAACAACAGAGGGAAAGAGCATTACGTTGGTTAGAAGAAAGCGGATTTCACGAAAAGACAGGCCTACCTAAAGATAACGTATTTTTCTGCGGAGCAAGGAACCAAAAGGGAATTATCGCCCGTAAATTGAGAGTTAATTGTTTTATAGATGATATGCCAGAAGTGATGTCTTACATAGATACATCTGTTTATAGAATTTTATATTGCCCTGCACCGATAGAAGTTCAGAAATTCAATATGAGGCACATTCATACCGTTTATGAATGGAGCAAGATAGAAAAGATACTGTTTGAAGGAAATATATGAACGTTTGCTTAAGCACATGCACAGATAACATCATTATTCACAATGATGAAGTGGAAATACATCACAACAAGTTAATACAAACAATTCAACAATATGATTTAGTTTTAGTTTTTGCACTTAAATATCTAAACAATGAAGGATTTTTTGCGGAGGCGGATGACAAGGGAAACGCTATTATGAATGATAAATGCGACATTCAAGAGCACCTTGTCACTAATATTATTGTAATTGACTCCAGCGGCGAACAAATAATTCGAGAACAATGCCTGTAGAACCGACAAAGCAGTGTCCGTTTCGCAATGTAGAGAATACTGGATTAACATGGATAGGCGTTCCTGAGAAATGCGATTGTTGTCAGGTATCCTATCCTATGGCTTGGATTAAGTTTGATGGTAAGAGATTTCTTTGCATATCATGCGATTACGAAGTGAACGAAAACGAAAATGCTTACATAGAAGAATGTGATTTATGCCATATGGATTTTCCGTTAATTGAGATGACGTTAAATTATAATCAAATCCTTTGTAATAAATGCTCCAGTGATGATGCATCAAAGAAAGAACAGGCTTTGGTTGAACAAGAAGGGCCTGAGTCAATAAGGAGAAAATACGATTGATTATTTATGATATATTTTGAGTGCGACAACCAAGATCAGTTAGTGTTTTCATTTATGTGGGGGGTAGGCAGAAGTTCTGTTCCAGCAGGAGGATCTGGTGCTGATATTGGATTTATGTCCAAAAATTCCAGTTTATTTTTATTTAGAGTTAGGCCATCTATAATGTTTGTATGAAAGTAGCCATCATAGGTAGCCGTTCTTTTAAGGACTATGATTTGTTGAAGAAAACATTAAACAAAATAGAAGGGATTAGTCTAATCGTTTCAGGTTGTGCCGTAGGAGCCGATACTCTTGGTGAACTTTATGCTAAAGAAAAGGGGATACCTACATTGCTTTTTAGACCAGATTGGAAAAAATATGGAAAGGCGGCTGGTTTTATAAGGAATAGAGAGATTATTGATAATTCTGATGCCATTGTTGCTTTCTGGGATGGAATAAGTAATGGAACTAAACATAGTATATCTCTTGCTGAAAAACAAGACAAAAAACTTATTGTTATAAAATATGAATGAATGTTGTAAAGATTGTGGTGGAACGATGATTGGCGACGGACATACAATGGTATTACATTGCGAATTTGCTGAAGAAAAATTGTATTGTGATAAGGAGCCTGATGCTAATCCAGTTTATTGTGATCTCAGCGAAGAACTGAAAAAGGATTATTTTTCTTGCTAACTTGACAAATATCTAAACTCTGATACAATGAAACTGGCAATGAAAGATCTCGAACCTATGGTGGCAGCAGGCATGACTAAAATGCATGATTACAAAGGCTTCACAATAGAGCCAATTATTGGAGGATACAACATTCTTTTATATGGCAGGAAAAGTGTTCTCTATATTGCGGGTCCGAGTGGATGGAGCATGACCGAAGATATTCGTCAAGCGAGATCGTTCCGCAGTTCTATGTTTTGCAGAGAAGTGATTGATGAAATACTCTTGGACCACGATGTCTGGGTCAAGTCTCTTGCTGGACTATCTATGAAAGATCTTGATCCTATTCAAAGGAAAGAGGTAGCAGATTGTCTTACTAAAACTTCCAATGCAAGTCAGACGGGTATTACAGCAGAACGTATCAAGGATTCTGAATACCATGAATCTCTTTAATTTAGAACGGGTCTTTCAGCAAAAAAAGGAACGGAAGTGGCATACCATTTATGTTGCGGTTGATGCACACGGCACGTTGATTAAAGCGTATCACGATCATATTGAGTTTTACACTGGTGCAGTAGAAGTGATGCAGTGGTTTAATAGTAGAGAGGATTTTAAGGTAATATTATGGACTTCTACTCACCATAAAGAAATAAATAATCTTAGAAATAAGGCTTGGGAGAATTGCTTTCATTTTGATTTTGTTAATGAAAATCCTTTAGAGAAGGACTCCGATAGAGCGTGTTTCACTACTGGTAAGTTTTACTTTAATATCCTTCTGGATGATAAGGCTGGATTTGAGCCTGAAACCGATTGGTTGCTTATCAAGAAAGAACTTCAACGAATAGGGGAATGGAAATGAATACTGCATACCTTCCTATATTGTTTTTGTTGTGTCATTTTGTGCCTGACTATTTGCTCCAGACTGACTGGATGGCGATGAATAAGAGTAAGAAAAGTTGGAATTGTCTTGTTCATTGTCTTATTTATACCGTTTGCTTTTTACTTCTTACTACTTCGTGGAAAGCATTATTGTTTATAGGAGTAACCCATTTCATTTTGGATAGATTTCACATTATCCTCAAAAAGTTAATTTATTGGAAAAATTGTTTCCCTGTTGGACCTGTTGCTCCTTGGCGAATGTGCGACTCAACGGGATTTTATGATGATTCACCATACAACACTTATAAGCAAAATAAACATACGGATAAGAAGTATGGTAAGCCCCGACACTTCTTTATAACAATGTGGCTTTACATAATCCACGACAACATTCTGCATTTAATTTGCAATTTAATCGCCTTAACTCTTTTGAAGTAGGGACTTGACAAATAAAAAAAGTAGGTTATAATAAGGACATGAAAATACGTGCTATCTATATCGGTTACCCTGATTATAATTCTGGACTTTTCTATGGGGTGACGGGAGAAGTTACAAAAAAGTCAAATGGGGTTTATTCATTTATTGCTGATGGTTCCAACCGGAGATTTTTCATAGGGCCCAATGAACTTTATTTCCCTAGTTTGTAAATGAAGATTAGGCAAGGATTTGTAAGCAATTCCTCAAGCTCCAGTTTCCTAATTGGATTGCTTAGGAAGCCAAGGACGGTTGCCGAATTGAAGCGTTGGCTCTTTGGAGATATGGATTATCTTCAATGGCTGGATTATGGATATAAAACCATCGACGTTGCTTGCAGGATTTTCGATGACTTGAAGGGCAAGTATCCGATTCGATCCAAATCTCGATTGATTAAGGAAATCAATAGTGGTTATTTTACTGGAATGCCCTTATCTTGGAGAAAAACCAATCGTCCATCTGATAAGCTTGAAAAACAGTTTTATAAAAGTTTTCCCCAATACAAAGATCGTGGTTATTGGAATGTTGATGCCATTAAGGAAACAATGGCAAAGGAACTTTCTATAAAGATTGGGGATGCCCAAAAACAAGAATGGGCCGAAGATAATGCAGAAGTCGAAAAAGCGGCCGAAGAATATCTTCGCAGAGAAGTTCAACCGATAATGGAAGGCAGACTGATTTACCAGTTGGAATATGCTGATGGCGGCGATCAAGCCGCCGCTATGATAGAACACGGAGATGTGTTTTGTCAAATTCCGCACGTCATAATAAGTAAACACTGATGAAATCATTTAGCTACGATCTAAAAACAGGCAGATACGAGTATCGTAATGTTGACAGTATCAGCAAAGATCAGTTGCAGATATTGAGATACATAAAGAAAAATCAGTTTGCTAACCACCAAGACATTGAAGAAATGATTAGTGAATGGACTGAGGATGATCAATTTCAATTAAGCCATGATACACTATATCATTTAACGCAGCTCGGATTGATTGAGTGGAAGGATGGCCAGAGTATCTGCGTTAAGTATAACGTAAAAGATTACAAGAAATCAAAATATGAGAAAGTAACTGGTTACTTCCTCACGGAGAATGGCAGAGCATTCTTGAACGTTCTGTTTCCCGAACCAAAAAAGAAAAAGAATGTCAGACGTTAATCCCATATCATCTTTTGTTATTGATAAGAAGGACCTTACACAAGATGAATTGTGGAAACTTATATTGTATTGTGCTTCCATAGACAATTTAACTGCAGAAAATTGGGAAATTGAAATAATTGAACAGTATCATTGGATAAGTGGCCATGCTAGAGGCGAGGATACCGGAAAGTTTTGGGAGTTTCTTTCAAATAACAAGTTAGATAATAAGATTGACATTTTAAGAGGATAGGATATGGATAGAAAAACAGCAACAGCAATCGGTTATCAAATTCGCGTCAATCTCAACTCTCAGTGGCGGCTTATAAACAGCTTAAACCGCACAGTAGCGGTTCGCCCTATAGATAAGGATGATGACAACTTTCAATCTTGCCATGATTGCAATGGAAAATCCAGTTTGCTTGTGGTTGAACTAACAAGATTTACGCCAAAAGGCAGACTAAGCGATAATCCTCTTGTCTGGGGCTGGTGCGGAGTTTGTGATATTGGCGGAACTGACCATGAAAGCTGAATGTTCCAATAATAGCTGCAGGTCGGTGGAAATGAAGAAAGTTGTCAGTTATAATGATGGTGATGACAATCTTGCCGGCCTTTCTCATTACCATTTGGAATGTCAGCAGTGCGGCGCCCACTTCAATTTGTGGTCCGAGCCGCTCGAAAAAATCAAAAAGGTATTTGGCGATAACTGGAAACTTTATGTATGAATGAATCGCCTTGTACTTGCTGTGGGCAGGTTAGACCATATCCGACAGAGCCAGGAGAGTGGGAATAT
>OCZT010006992.1_pt1 | contig 11101 bp, 10 predicted proteins | sample 1539031 | NCBI WGS metagenome assembly OCZT01 (sample SAMEA3539308, study PRJEB22396) | soil metagenome | biome: tundra; feature: field; material: soil | place: USA | collected 2010-05 | depth 0.15 m
CGCGAACCGTGACAGCGGGCCGACCCCAGTCCAGCTGTGGCAGCTCGCACACGCTTCCGCGAACACCGCCTTGCCTCGCAGATCGCCATCCATCGCAACACCTTCACGGTGGGATGCTGGGGCCGGCGTCATCTTCGGCGCCGGTAGATCCGGTGTATCGATCGTAGGCACAGAGCGCAAATACGCGACGATTGCCGTGATGTCGCTGTGCGCGAGTTGGCTCAGGCTCTTGTCCACCGCCTCCCCCATCGGGCCTGCCGCCGTGCCGTGGTCGTCGGCGTGGCCGATGGCCAGATACTGGGACAGGTCGGCGTCGCTGAACGTGCCCACGCCGCTGTCGCGGTCGCCGGTGATGTTATAAGCCCGCCAGCCTGCTTGCACGGCGCCCGCGAATTTTCGTCTGTTGTTGAGCGCCTGGAAGAGATTACGTGGTGTATGGCATTCCCCGCAGTGCGCCATAGCTTCCACGAGATAGGCGCCCCGGTTCCAATCGGCGCTCTGTGCTGCATTCGGCTCGAAGCGCTGGTTCGGATTGAACAGCAGCGACCAGATGCCCATGAGCCAGCGCTGATTGAATGGAAAGATCAGCGCACTGCTAGGCGTCACCGCGTGTACGGGCTGAAGACCGAATAGATACGCCTTGATAGCCAGCGCATCGGCATCCGTGATGTAGGTGTAGCTCGCATAAGGCATCGCCGGGTAGAGATGTGTGCCATCCGGACGGATGCCCTGATGTAATGACTTCAGAAAGTTCGCGTCGCTATAGTGACCGATCCCGGTGTCCGCGTCGGGCGTGATGTTGGTCGAGTACAGCGTCCCAAATGGGAGCACGAAGGCCACGCCGCCGGCATAGGGAGCCCCGCCCGGTGCCGAGTGGCAGACCTCGCAATCCGCGGCGTGCGCGAGATACGAGCCGCGTTCTATGAGGCTGGCGCTGGCCAGTGACGCTGGCACCCCGGTCGGATCCGGTCCGCGATAGTCGGCCATCCGCACGCGCTGGCCTCGTGCGAAGTGCATCGGACCGGGGGTGACTACGATCCATAGGAATGCGATCATCAGAATAGCGGCAATGGCGCCGAGTACCAGATATCGCCCGGGAGAACGCTTTCGGCTGGTCGCGCTCATGCCAGCTTTCTCCCTGCCAGGACGTCGCGCTCAATCGGCAGTTGACGCAGGCGGATGCCCGTTGCTGCAAAGGGCGCATTCGCGGGCGACGGTGCCGCTGCCGGTACCGCACGCTCTGCCGTGTGGGCGCGCGGGAGCGCAAAGCCGCGCAGCAGTCCGCCGCCGGCGGCCGCGCTGACCTTGAGGAACGCGCGCCGAGACGCCGCAGCCTGGCCGCTATTGAATAACGCTGTCATTGGTTTATTCGGCCAGCGCCGCTTGCTTGATGGCCGCGCGGATGCGCACATACGTTCCGCAGCGGCAGATGTTTCCGGCCATTGCGGCGTCGATATCGGCGTCGTCGGGATGGGGCGTGCTCTTCAGCAGAGCCGTGGCCGACATGATTTGCCCTGACTGGCAATAGCCGCATTGGACGACTTCGAGATCGAGCCATGCCTTCTGCACTTTCGCACCCACCGGCGTGTCGCCGATCGCCTCGATCGTCGTGATGGAGCGATCCTTGATCGATCCGACCGGGAGCAGACAGGAGCGTACGGCATCGCCGTCCAGGTGCACGGTACACGCGCCGCATTGTGCGATGCCGCACCCAAACTTCGTTCCGGTAAGCCCCAGCAGATCTCGCAGAACCCACAGCAATGGCATGTCGTCGGGGGCCTCTACCGACAGCATTTTGTCGTTGACTCGCAGATTGATCATGAGTGCATTCTCGATGGATCGGAATTGTGATGTATAGCAGTGATTTGACGAAAGGGAAATTAAAGTGCGTTAGCGTTCAGCCCGTGGGCAGAATGGCCTTGTGTTGACTTACGGTGCTGCCGTCATCGCTTTTGAGGCTGCTGAAGACGAGCGCGGAGACGATGGTTAGTGCGCCAAGAATCAGAAACGCCTCATGGATGCCGCGCATCAACGCCGGTGCATCCGCGTGAAAGCGATCGGGAACGAATAGCGCGGTGACCAGCGAGGCCGCGGCGACGCCAAAGCTGACCGACATCTGCTGTGTCGTACTGGCGATAGTGCTGGCGCTGGCGGCCTGCTGCTCGGTGACGTCTGCGTACACCAGCGTGTTCATACTCGTGTATTGCAGCGAGGTGAAAAATCCGAAGCAGAAGACCTGCAGGACCACCAACCACACCGGCGTATCCGCGCCGATGGTCGCGAATAGCAGGATCAGCACACCCAGTGCGACGGTGTTGGAGATCAGCACGCCGCGATAGCCGAAACGCGTCAGGATGCGCGGCATCGTCAGCTTCAGACTCATGGCGGCCAGCGCCTGCGGCATCATGAGCAGGCCGGATTGAATCGGCGTGAAACCGAGGCCGACCTGATATAAGAGCGGAAACAGGAACGGGATGCCGCCGATGCTGACGCGCGTGAAAAAGCTGCCGCTGACCGCGGCGCGAAACGTGCGAAGGCGAAACAGCGTTAGCCGCAGCAATGGATTAGCGGTGTGCGTGGCGTGCACTGCGTACGCGGCCAGCAACAGGGCCGACAGTGCCAGCAGTCCAAGAATCTCCGGTGTGTTAAGCCGGTGTTCACCGAACACTTCCAGCACATACGAGAGAATCGCGATACCGGAACTGAACAGGATCAGCCCGATATAGTCCAGGGGCGGAGTGCGCTCTTCACGATAGTCCGGCAGATGCCGGTAGACCAGATACAGACCGGTCAGTCCGATCGGAATATTGACAAAGAAAATGACGCTCCAGTGAAAATAACCGGTGATCAGCCCACCGGCGAGCGGGCCGAGCATCGGGCCGACCAGGCCCGGAATGGCCACGAAGCTCATGGCGCGGATAAGTTCGGATTTGGCAAACGTCCGCACCATGGTCAGTCGGCCTACGGGCAACATCATGGCGCCGCCGACGCCCTGTAGAATTCGGCACGCGACGAGCACGTGGATGTTGCTCGAGAGACCGCAGAGCATGGACCCCAGCGTGAAAACGCCAATCGCCGCGGCGAACACGCGCCGCGTGCCGAATCGATTCGCCATCCAGCCGCTGATCGGGATAAAAACCGCTAGGCTCAGCGTGTAACTCGAGAGCACGGCTTTCATGCTCAGTGGCGCCACATGGAGCGCCCGGGCGATCGTGGGTACGGCGGTGTTCAGGATCGTGGTATCCAGCGACTCCATGAAAAACGCCACCGCGACCAGCCACGGGAGCAGTTGTTTGCTCGCTTCGCGCGGCGGGTGTGGAGGCGATGCGGTCATCGAAGAAGTGGCGTAATGGTAGGCGAGCCATACAATAGGGTGTTCGAGGTACAGGCGCCAGCCGGTCGAGTTGAGTCTGATGTCGGCATTTGTGAGGATTGGCAGATGAATTCCCCGGGCCTGCTTGGTGACACCACCGCGCGCGACTACTCGCGCAAATTAAAGCTCTTCAATTCAAGCTAAAGCCGGGAATGCGGCTGCTGGCTGCGGGCTGCGGAACGGGTGAGGCGCTTGAATGGTTGCACGAGCAAGTCGCGCCTGAGGGCATTGTCGTCGGCATCGATCTAGCATCGGCGCACACCGATTTGGTACCTTCTCGAAGCGATTTTCCGCGACACTTGGGGAGAACGTCTGCGACCGTACCTGTCCCAGGACGACTACCACGAACCGAGTCGCCTGGTTTACTAGCACTGTATGATTCTGCAGGAACAGGAGAGTATGGATGGCCCAAACGCTGAAGGTTCAGTGTTGCATCGCCTGGGGTGGCCTTCTGGCCGCGAAGGCATCATTCGTATCATTAGAGGATAGGCACAGTGGCAAAGATTCCTGCCGGGGTTGGTCCGCAGCATCCGCAAGTCGTGGTCCTCGTAGGAGCCACGGGTGACCTTGCTGGAAGAAAGCTGTTGCCCGGCCTGTTCCATCTGTCGACGGCCGGGTTTATCCCTGGCTGTCGGATCATCGGCGTTTCCCTGGATGACCTCGACGCCGACGGCTTCCGCAAGGTCGTACGCAAGGCGCTCGATGAGTTCTCGACCCGCAAGGTAACCGAGGCTGCCTGGAATACCTTTGCCGAAGGCCTGGACTATGTGTCGTTGGCCGCCGGTGCTGCGGTACTCAAAGCAGCAGTAGAGAAGGCAGAGCGGCCGTTCGGCGGCGAGAGCCGTCGGTTGCACTACTTGAGCGTGCCGCCCGGCGCGGCGTTATCGGCGGTAAGGTTGCTCGGGGAAGCCGATCTGGTCGACCGCTCCCGGATCATCATGGAAAAGCCGTTCGGCACCGGCCTGGCCAGCGCGGTGTCGCTGAATGCCAAGCTGCACGAGGTGTTCGACGAGGAAAGAATCTTCCGGATTGACCACTTCCTTGGAAAGGAGCCGGCGCAGAATATCCTCGCGTTTCGTTTCGCCAACGGGCTGTTTGAGCCGATATGGAACCGCAACTTCATCAACCATGTCCAGATCGATGTACCGGAGACCTTGGGTCTTGGCAGACGCGCCGGGTTCTACGAGGCAACCGGGGCGTTTCGCGATATGGTCGTGACTCATCTGTTCCAGATCCTCGCGTTTATGGCGATGGAACCCCCAACTGCTTTGGAGCCCTCGCCCATCAGTGAGGAAAAGAACAAGGTCTTTCGCAGCATGTTGCCGATCGAGCCGGCCGATGTAGTTCGCGGGCAGTACACCGGATACCGATCCGAGGACGGCGTCAACCCGCGGTCGGATACCGAGACTTTCATTGCGTTGAAATGCTCGATCGATAACTGGCGCTGGGCCGGCGTGCCGTTCTTCCTGCGCACGGGTAAGCGTCTGGCGGAGGGGCAACGGATTATTTCCATCGCCTTCAGGGAACCGCCCAGGAGCATGTTCCCGGCCGGATCAGGTATCGGTGAGCAAGGCCCGGACCATCTGACGTTTGACCTCGCGGACGCCTCGAAAGTATCGCTGTCCTTCTACGGCAAGCGCCCCGGGCCCGGCATGCGACTGGACAAGCAGAGCCTGCAGTTCGCCATGCATGAAACTGGGCTGATTGGCGATGTGCTCGAGGCATATGAACGATTGATCCTCGACGCCATGCGGGGCGATCACACGTTGTTTACAACCGCCGAGGGCATCGAGCGGCTGTGGGAAGTCTCCGCGCCATTGCTGGCAGCACCTTCGCCGGTTCGCTCCTATGCTCCGGGTTCGTGGGGACCAAACGCGATCCATCAGCTCGTTGCTCCTCATGCCTGGCGGCTGCCTTTCGAGCGAGTTTGGCGAGACCCCAATCCGCTCGGCAGCTGAGCGGGGGAATCGAGTCACCAGCTCGTCACGTGATGCCATGGCCGCGAGCACGCGGGCGAGCTAGAATCGGCGCCTAATAAAACGGGAGGGAATCCAATGCGATTTTTAATGCACATTTCGCTGCCGGCTGAGAAATTCAACGAGGCTCTGCGTGATGGCAGCGCTGGGAAAAAGATGACCCGGATACTCGAAGAAGCTAAGCCTGAAGCCGCCTATTTCACCAGTAAGGACGGTAAGCGCGGGGGCTATATCGTCGTCAACATTTTACATGCCTCGGAGATTCCTGGTCTAGCGGAGCCCTGGTTTCTGAATTTCAATGCAACAGTGGAATTCCTACCGGCCATGGTTCCTGAAGACCTACAAAAGGCCGGACTCGACGAGCTTGCCAAGAAATGGGGGTAATCGCCGGAGTGCGCTTGGGCGCCGCTCATTGGTCAGATTCATCAGGCGCTAATGAGCGTACCTATGTGGCGAGCATTCGGCGCGATGCGGCGGCGCCGCCGAGTTACCGGTTACTCCGCCTACCAAATAATGACGCGCTGCTCGGGCGGCACATACATCCTGTCGCCACGCTTTACATCAAAAGTCTCATAAAATCCGGGCTGATTGACGAGTGTGCCGATCACTCGATCATATGATATCGCATGAGGGTCGGATTGGATCAACTCGACGGCGAAACTATCCCTTATCTTCTCTCGCCACGCCTGCGCGAATCCCATATAAAATCGCTCATCGCCGCTCAGGCCATCGATCACTGGCGCCTCATGGCCCGCCAACGAAAGTTTGTACGCCTTGTAAGCGATTGCCAGACCGGCGTTATCGGCGATGTTTTCATCGAGCGTCAACTTACCGTTCAGGTGACGGCCACGTATCGGCATGAACCCGTTGTATTCGGCCACCAGAGGCTCCGTTATGGCGGCAAATCTGGCGTGGTCGTCTGCAGTCCACCAATCACGCAGATTGCCGTCGCCATCGTATTGCGAACCCTGATCGTCGAAAGCGTGACTGATTTCGTGACCGATGATCATGCCAATGCCGCCATAATTGGCTGCATCATCGGCCGCCGCGTCAAAGAACGGGGGCTGTAGAATCGCAGCGGGGAACACGATCTCGTTCATCTTCGGGTTATAAGAGGCGTTTACGGCCTGAGGCGTACTTTCCCAGTCCGTACGATCTATGGGCTTGCCCAGCTTGTTGATGTTGCGCCGATATTCAAAGCTCATCGCGCGCATCACGTTGCCAACCAGGTCATCCTCGCGGAACTTGAGCGTCGAATAATCGCGCCACCGACTCGGATACCCGATCTTGATCGTGATACTTGCCAACTTGACCGGCGCCTGCGTCTTGGTCTGCGGTCCCATCCACTCCAGCGCACCGATATCCAGCCGGTATGCTTCCAGCAGGTTCTTGACCAGCAAGTCCGCGCGCTGCTTGCTCTGCGCCGAAAAATACTTCGCTACGTAAAGCTTCCCCAGACCCTGACCTACCGATTGATCGACCAGCATCACACCGCGTCTCCAGCGCGGCTGGTTCTCTGGAACGCCCTGCAAAGTCGTGCTGTAGAACGCAAAGGCTTCATCCACGTACGCCTTCGATAGATAGGGTGAAAAGTCCGACAGCAGATGCCATCGAAAATACGCTTTCCAGGTCGCGAGCGGGGTCTCGGCCAGCGCTCTGGCGAAGCCCTGTAGGTAGCTCGGCTGACTGATGATCAAATAGCTCACCTTGCCGTCTATGCCCGCAGCGACTAGGTAGCGGTGCCAGTCGTAGCCGACCGAGATCGATCCGAGACTGGCAATGTCGGCCTTGTTGTATGTTTTTGCCGGATCGCGGTTTTCGGCCTTGGTCCACTGTGCCTGCGCCAGCTCGGTTTCTAGAGCCACGATGGCGGCCGCTTCCTGCGCAGCGTTGTGATCGCCGAGCTTTTCCAACGCGGCCGCAATATGCACTTGATATTTTTGGCGGATCAGGCGCAGGGTCGTGGCGTCATCTCTTAGGTAGTAGTCTCGATCCGGCAGACCCAAGCCATCCTGCTGGATGTCAAATACGTACCGGGTCGCATCCCTACTGTCCAAATGCACGGACAGACCGTAAGGAACGGTGACGCCAAGCTGCTGCAGGTGTGCGATCAGCGCGGGGATGTCCCGCTTGCTCTTGATCGCCCCGATCCCCGCGAACTCCCCGGCTAGCGGCTTGCTGCCTAGCCGTTCGATCCTGGGCTCGTCGAGAAAGCTATTGTAGAGCGTTCCAATCCTCGATTCGTCGCTGCCCGGCGAGGCATCGGCGTCCTTGGCGGCCGCTTCAATGATTTCCCTGAGCTGTCTCTGGGAATCGTCATAGAGCTTGGAGGCGGTGCCATAGGCAGGCCTATCGGCCGGAATGTCGATCGTGGCTAGCCACTTGCCATTGACGTATTGGTAAAAATCGTCCTGAGGGCGGACATGGGGATCGAAATATTGCGTGTCGATACCCGATTTCTGGGCCCCAGCCTCCGTTGGAATTTGCGCGGTGGCCGTCTGCCAGCAAACGATCGCCAGCAGTCCGCCAAAAATCAGATCCGAGCTCGAGCGAATCATGGATTGTTCCTGCCGAGGGTCTGCGCCGGTGGCCAATTCTATGGTGCTTCGGCCAATCCTGGGGGACTCGCAACCTCATAATGCTGGTCCAGATCTCGTTCGAGTTGCCGCGCGGCCATCAGAAAATGCCCCGCGGCCCAGATGATAGAGGATCGAAAACACGCCGATGGCCCGCATGATGCCCGCATGCTGGCGCCGACCATGTTTTGCGCCAGTGCCAGTGTAGGGGTGAAGTAGACGAACAGAGTGAAGTGACCGGCGAGGATCAGCTAGATCGCGTCGTTTATCGTTGAGCGTGTGATGCCGAGCAACCACAATGGCGTGGTGACGGCCAGTGCGAGCGATGGTGCCCAAACGTACTACCGCCTATCACGGCCGCTAAGGTAACTGACGCCGAACCTGCCAAGCGCCAAACCGGAAGCCATGGCATCGTCATCCCCCTTTGACACCCTGACGCATAGTTTCATTATAAACCTCGTCAGCCTTAGTCAGGAGGCATCGCATGAACGCAAACGTCGCACCCGACCGAATGGAAGTCGCCACCTCGGCCTTTCTCAAGCGCCCCCACCGTTTGCTGATCGGCGGCAAATGGCTACCCGCTGCGAGCGGCGCGACGCTCGATGTGATCAATCCCTCGACCGCTCAGGTCTTTGCGACGATCGCGGCCGGTGGCGCGGCGGAAATCGACGCGGCGGTACGCGCCGCGAGGCGGGCATTCTCGTCAGGCCCTTGGGCCAAGCTGCGCGCCGTGGAACGAGCAAAGCTGCTTTATAGACTCGCCGACGCGGTCGAGGCGAATGCGGACGACATCGCATGGCTTGAGAGTCTCGACGGCGGTAATCTGTTCCGCTCCGTTCGCCATATCGACATCGCGATGGCGATCGACTCGCTCCGACCATCCGGATGTCAACAAGATCTCCTTCACCGGATCCACCAGGGCCGGCAAATCCATCCTGGCCGCCGCGGCGGTGAACATGAAGCGCGTGACGCTCGAACTCGGTGGCAAGCGCATCGACCGCGATGGTTACTCCGTCGAACCGACGTTGCTGATCCGTGCAAGCGCCGAAATGAGCTTGATGCGGGACGAAGTATTCGGTCCGGTGTTGGGCGCGACCGCGTTTGCCGACGCGAGTGATCTTGACCATATCGCCTCTCTGGCGAACGACACCCAGTATGGCCTGGCGGCCAAAATATGGACCAGGGATCTGCGCTCCGCCCACCAGCTGGCACGAAAGCTCCAAGCCGGCTGGATCACGATCAATGGCGGCGGCGGCGGCCGCTTGCCGTTCGGCGGCTTTAAGCAGTCGGGGATCGGCCGGGAAGGCGGCCGCGAGGGTGCGCTGAGCTTCACGGAGATCAAGTCGATTTCCGTTGGCTATTGAGAATGGCCAGGATGCGCAAAATTGCGACCGAAGAAGTGTTCTCTATTCCTGAGGTGGCGCGGGCGCTGAAGCAAGTCGTGCGCGGCCCCGAGCAGCAGCCTCGATAAGCTGAATGGGTTCATCCTGAATTCGCACACCAACGGCGAATGTCTCGACGACCCGAAATATTGGCCAGTGCTTGAGGCGGCCGAGGCGTTGGACGCCTGCATCTGATGGCCGCGGGGGTGTTCGATCATTTTCCGAAGCTCAAAAATTTGCATCGGTCATATGGACCAGGCGATAGCGTTGCTGCTCTATCGATTCGACTGGATGCAGACCAACGCCGAGCGTGTCTTCCGGCTCAAAACCTGACGGGTCCGTCCTCGTGCGCCTGGCGCTGCCACGAGCGTGGCGTGTGAATTTGACGCGCGTCACAGTTTTCAGATTACTTGGGTCAATCCAATCCCTATGTTAGCCAGTGCACAGATGGCTACGCACGGCGCTAGAAGTATGCGCGAAGGTCTTGATTTTCCATATTATTGTCACCCCTGGCAGACTTTACGGGCGCGCCATCGATTACATGAGCAAGAACGCGATCAAGAAACTTCTATTGGTCGAAGACGACCCTGAAGACGCTCGTCTACTACGCGAAATGTTCAACGAGCGGGAGGCGGGCTCGCACGACACTGAACTGACGCATGTGGAGTCCCTGCGTGACGCCGAGAGGCATCTATCGGAGCGTGAAGTCGACGTCGTCCTCCTCGACCTGGGATTGCCCGATGCGCGGGGCCTAACGGCGGTTCGGCGGGCCCAGGCAGCGGCGCCCCGCGTCCCTCTGATCGTGCTGACGGGTTTGGACGACGAATCGTTAGCCGCTCAAGCGTTGCAAGAAGGTGCGCAGGACTACCTCATCAAGGGCCAAATTGAGGCGCGCGGGCTGGTTAGGGCCTTGCGCTATGCGATCGAGCGCAAAATCATGGAAGAGGCGCTGTTCATGGAAAAGCAACGGGCTCAGGTCACGCTCAGTTGCATTGGTGACGGTGTCGTCTGCGCGGACATCTTGGGAAATATCACTTTCCTAAATCTAGTCGCTGAAAAAACCACGGGCTGGTCATTGCAGGAAGCGATAGGCCGCCCCCTGGTCGAAGTGTTCCGAACCCGGGACAGTACCAGTGGTGAACCCACTGAAACGACTGCGGCAGTGGCAATTCTGCAGATTCGCGCCATGAACCTGCCATCGAGCTGCGTCCTGATCCGGCGCGACGGAATCCAGATTCCCATTGAAGAGTCCATTGCAGCCATTCACAACCGTGAAGGGCAGGCGATCGGGGTGGTCATCGTTTTCCGCGACGTGAGTGCGGTCCGAGCGATGGCGCTACAGATAGCCCATTCGGCCCAGCACGACTTTCTGACCGGACTGCCCAATCGTATGCTTCTGAACGATCGGATCGGCCAGGCGATTATTATGGCGCAGCGAAGGATGAGCCAAGTGGCGGTTCTGGTCCTGGATCTGGATGGCTTCAAACACATCAACGATTCCCTGGGACATCCAATCGGCGACAAACTTCTACAATCCGTCGCAAAATGCCTCGTGCATTGCGTGCGTGACGCAGGTACGGTCAGCCGGCAGGGAGGCGATGAGTTCGTCGTGCTCCTTTCAGAGTTACAAGAACCGGAAGCTGCCGCCGCCATGGCTACCAGAATACTTGCTGCAGTCGCGACAGCTCATTCCATCGACGAGCACGAGCTTCACATCACTACCAGCATTGGCGTGAGCGCCTATCCTGAGGACGGCCTGAATGCCGAGACGCTCATAAAAAACGCGGACACGGC
>OCZT010006993.1_pt1 | contig 11100 bp, 8 predicted proteins | sample 1539031 | NCBI WGS metagenome assembly OCZT01 (sample SAMEA3539308, study PRJEB22396) | soil metagenome | biome: tundra; feature: field; material: soil | place: USA | collected 2010-05 | depth 0.15 m
GCGAAGCCGGTCACCGGGGGCGGCGTCCCAGCCACTGGACCAGATTCCCGACGTATTGCTTGGTGTCGTCGAGCAGCGCCGGATTGCGCGCGATCGCGTCCGAGGGCTTCTCGCTGACGAAGGACGGGCAACCCGCGGCGACGTCCCAGTTGTAATCGCAGAAGTGGTGGAAGGTCGACTCGGCCCAGCCGCGTCCTGTGCCGTCGTGCGACTCGAACGCGACCGCGATGTTGAACGGGCGCCGGGTCGCCGCGGAGGTTCCGGTCACGACGACCCGCGCGCCGGGCTCGTCGGGCGGCGCGCTGACCGCACCTTCGTGGGGGTGCGCCGGGAGCGTCCCGAGTTCGCCGCCGCCCGTCCGCTGCAGCACGGGGTGCATCGGCTGCGAGACGTGCACGTGCTGGACGTCGCCGTTCGCACCGGAATGATAGTTCGGCCAGTCGATCGTGGTCGTGTACGGGTCGTCGCGGCGGTGCCGGTCTTCGTCGGGTTCGGGGTTCTCGGAGTGGAAGTGGTGCGCTTTGCCGATCCCGCCGAGGTTGCAGAGCGACGAGCCGAGATCCTGATGGTCGCGCGTCGAGAAGATCGCGCCGCCGCGCTCGCGGAAGCGCGAGAGCGCCGCACATTCCGTGGCGCTGATCCCGGTCTCGCCGCCGACATCGACACCGAACAGCCACACCTGATCGTAGTCGCTCCCCTCGATCGCGGCCAGGACCGGATCGTTCCCGTTCGCGTCGGGCTCGCGGTTGCGCGCCGTGACATCGGCCAGCGGCCCTCCGCCGGCGTCCCTCAAACCCGCAATGTGCTTGGCGAGGAGGCGAAAGCGTCCGATGTGCCAGTCGTCCTCCGCGTACGGGATCGTCGTCTGCAGCAGAATCTTGATCGGGCGGGCCGCGGTCGTGGTCATTGTGCCGCTGAGACCGAAGTGGCTGCTGGCGCGGTTGCAGGCGGCGTAGCATGGCACCTGATCGCGATCGCGCTTGGGATCGCGCTCGTGCAACGAGGATGAACGGAGACAACTGATGCTGATGGTTCCGGCGCTGCTGGCGCTGACGCTGACGAGCCCCGATTTCAAGGACGGCGCGACGGTGCCGAAGGTGTTCGTCTGGAACAAGAACGGCTGCGCAGGCGACAACCGCACGCCGCGACTACGCTGGGATGCGCCGCCGCGCGGGACGCGCGCGTTCGCGCTGACCGTCGTCGACCGCGATGCGCCGAAACCCGGCGGTTGGGTGCACTGGCTCGCGTTCGACATCCCGGCGAACGCCCGCGCGCTCGGCCGCTTCGAACCGCGCACCGCGGTCGACGGCCGGAACGATTTCGGGACGATCGGCTGGGGCGGGCCGTGTCCTCCGCCCGGTCCGGTCCATCACTACACGTTCACGCTCGACGCGCTCGACATCGCGCCGCACTTCGACGCGCGGACGTCGTACGACGCGTACCGCGCGCGCATCGAGGGACACGTGGTGGGGTCAGCGACGATCGTTCCGATGTACAAGCGATGATGCGATGACCCAGCGCTGGCGCGTCCTGGCGCTGATGACGACGGCGCAGGCCGGCGCATCGGTGATGCAGCAGGCGCTGGGCTCGCTCTCGCCGATCCTGGTGGTGGCGTTCGGGCTCACGAAGGCGCAGCTCGGCTTCGCGTTCAGCGCGCTGATGTTCGGTTCGGCGTCGTTCACCGCGGCGGCCGGCGTGATGACCGACCGCTGGGGCGAGCGGCGCATGGTGCTGTTCTCGGGTATTGCGATGGCCGCGTCGCTGCTCGCGGCGACGCTCTTGCCGAGCTATCCGTGGGTCGTCTTCTGCATCTTTCTGTTCGGCGCGGCGTACGCGGCCTCGACGCCGGCCGGCGGGCGCGCGATCCTGGCCTGGTTCGACCGCGACCGCGGGATCGCGATGGGGATCCGGCAGACCGGCGTTCCGGTCGGCGGACTGCTCGGCGCGCTGACGCTGCCGTTCGTCGCGCACGTTGCCGGACTGCGCGGCGCGTTCGTCTACGCTGCCGTCATCACGCTCGTCACGACGCTGATCGCGGTCGTGCCGTACCGGGAGTCGCCCGACACGCGCGCCGGCGATTCGTCGCTGGGCTCGGTGGTGCGCGGGATGCGCACGCTGGCGCGCGATCCGCGACTGATCGGCGTGACGCTGACGTGCATGATCCTCTCCGGGATCCAGCAGACGATGAACGCGTTCGTCACCGTCACCGGCGTGACGATCGTCGGCGTCTCGCCCGGCGTCGCCGCGCTCGCGTTTGCCTGCGCACAGGGCGCCGCGGTCGGGGGCCGTCTCGGCTGGGGTTTCGTCAGCGACCGATTGCTGCACGGCGAACGGCTCGTCCCGCTGGCCGCGATTTGCGTGCTGGCGGCGCTCGCCACGGCTGCGCTCAGCGCGTCGCACGCGGGCGGGGTCGTGCCGCTGTTCGCGGCGGCGATCGTCCTCGGGTTCAGCGGCGCCGGTTGGAACGGCCTGATGGCGGCGGCACTGGCGGAGGTCGGCGGTACCGAGCGGGCGGCGAGCGCGCTCGGGCTCGCGCTGACCGCGATCTTCCTCTCGTCCGCGATCGCACCGACGGCGTTCGGCGCGACCGCCGACCACACGTCGCTGCGCGTGGCATGGCTCGTCGCCTCGGCGCTCGCGCTCGCCGGCGTCGTGCCGGTGCTCTGGCTGCGCGCGCACCTCCGCTCGCCCGATCGCAGGTCTGCCGGTCCCTGACGGACCATCTCGATCCTGACCGGCTATGGATGCTGAAAACGGCGCGATCCGCATCAGTCTGCTCGGCAAACCCGCCCTGATCGTGGGCGACAAGGTGCAGCCGTTCGGAGGTCCGCGCAAAGCGATCGCTTTGCTCGCGTACTTGCTGATGCACCGCGATCGCGTGCTGCTGCGGGCCACGGTCGCGGAACATTTTTGGCCGGATCACGACGACGAGGGCGCGCGGGCTGCCTTGCGCCGGCACCTTCACCGGGGACTGTCGGCCCTGCCCGCGGCTCCTCCGGAGCGACCGTGGATCGTCGGCGACAAGGCGACGGTGCGCTGGAACCCCGATGCCGCGCTGCTGGTCGACGTGTTCGAGTACGAGCGGCTGTGTGCGGAAGGACAGTATGACGCGGCGGTCGCGCTGTATCGCGGCGACTTTCTCGACGGCTTCTACGACGAATGGGCGCTTCTCGAGCGCGAGCGGATCCGCGAACTGCACGCCGCGAACCTCGTCGTCCTGCTCGAGGAGCGGCGCCGCGACCTCGACTATGCGGCCGCGATCGGCTACGCGCAGAGGCTGCTGCGCATCGACCCGCTGCGGGAAGACGCAGTGCGCCGTCTCATGCAATTACGCTACCAGGCCGGCGACCGGTCCGGCGCGCTGCTCGAGTTCGAGTCGTTCGGCCGCCGTCTGCGCGACGAGCTTGACGCCGAGCCGATGCCGGAAACGATCGCGTTGCACGAGACGATTCGCCGTAACGACGTGGTCCATGTCGGCGCGCCGGGCGTTGAGCGCCGGCCAGCCGGCATCGAGCGCGCCGGCCTCCCGTTCGTCGGGCGCGAGACGGCATTCGCGGCACTGTGCCGGGCTTGGGACGCGGCGGCGCACGGTGCAGGGTCGACCGTCGTCGTCAGCGGCGAAGCGGGGATCGGCAAGTCGCGCCTGATCGCCGAGCTCGTGGCACGAGCGCAGAGCCAAGGCGGACGCGTCGCCTTCGGGGCAACGACGCCTGTAGAAGCCGAGCCCTATCAATCGGTCGTCGATGCCTTGCGCGGCGCTCTGCCGATCTTGCGCTACGAGCGCATGGATCCGGTGAAGCTCGCAGCGCTTTCGACATTGCTTCCGGAAGTTCGCGACGCCGTCCCCGATCTGCCCGCGTCGCCACCCCTCGAGCACGAGCGCGAGCGGTCACGCTTGTTCGACGCGATTGAATGCGCGCTCGCGCAACTGGCCGAGAAGCGGCCGTTGCTGGTGGTGCTCGAGGATCTTCACTGGGCCAGCGGCGCGACCATCGCGTTGATCGACTTCGCGGCACGCCGCTTACGAGGTGCGCCGGCGCTCATCGTCGTTTCGTTTCGCGAGGAAGATGTCGCCGCATCCCATGCGTTGCGCGCTTTCGTACGCGGGCTGCCCTTGCAGCCGGGAGGACACATCGCGCTGGGCCCACTGGGCGTCGATGCGGTGCGCGCGCTGGTCGCGAAAGTCCTGGCGCGCGACGATGTGACGCTCGCCGACGAGCTGCACGCGGGAAGCGAAGGGAGCCCGCTTTTCATCGCCGAGCTGCTCAACGAGCGGCTGAGCGGCACCGGCGCCGCCGTGCCGGCCGGAATCGTGCAGACGGTGCGGGCGCGCGTCGACCGCCTGGGGGAACCGGCGCGGATGCTCGTGGAGACCGCCGCCGTGACGGGCACCGGGTTCGATGCCGAGGTTCTGCGCCAGGTTTGCGGCTGGAGTTTCGCCGAGGTCTTCGACGCGCTGGACGAGCTCGTCGATCGCGCGCTCGTTCGTGAGATGCAGCAGCGCCACGGCCACTACGGCTTCACCCATCAGCTCGTGCACGCGGCGGTGTACGGTATGCTCGACGTCGAGGTGCGGCGCGCCTTGCACCGGCGCGTCGCGAAGACCCTGGTGGCGGTCTTTCCCGACCGTGCAGTCTCGTCGGCCGCGGTGGCTCGGCACTTCGACCTTGCGGAACTCGCCGCGGAAGCGGTGCAGCACTACACCGTCGCGGCCAAGCACGCGTCGGCCGTCTTCGCGCACGCCGAAGCGATCGCGCTGGCTTCGCGCGGCCTCGAACTCGCGACGGACGCCCGCGTCAGCTTTGAGCTGCACCGAATCCGCGAAGACGCCGCGCTCAGGTCGGGCGACGTCGACACGCGCCGCGATGATTGCAGCGCCATGCGCGCGATCGCCGAAACGCTGGGCGACGACGACCTCTTCGGCGCGGCGCTCTGCAAGTCGATCGTGCTCGCTTGGAGCGTCGGCGACGGCGCCGGCGAGGTGTCCGCTTTGGCTGCGCTCCGCTCCCTCGTCGAGCGGTCGGGCTCGGGGCGCTGGATGGTGGAGGCGAAGCTCGCTGAGGCTCGCATCGAGGTCAACCGGCAAATGTCGAGCCGAGCGGAACAGATCCTCGCCGATGCCGAGCCGCACGCGATTTCCATCGCGGACGATCTCGCCTTCGAATACTGGCTCCTGCGGGCGTACGCAGCGTCACGACGGGATGCGAGCGTCGCGCCCCGGTTTCTCGATGCCGCACGGGCGCTCGCCTCCGAGGATGCCCTCCTCCAGGTGCGGGTGCTCCGCGTCGCGTGCGCGATCGACGATCGCGCCGGTGACTACGATGCGCTCGACCTGCATGCCGGCCAATTGCTCGCGTTCTACCAAGAGTTCGGCGATCTCGAAGGACAGGCGCTCGCGCACCAAAACCTCGCGCTAGTCTCATGTTCGCGCTTCGATCTCGATGCGGAACGCGAGCATATCGCGCGAGCGCTGAGCCTCTTCGAGCGAGTTCAGAAGCCCGGCAGCTACGCGAGCGTGCTGTGCAATCGGGGCGTGTGCTTCCAGCATACCGGAGCGTTCGATGCGGCGGAGCGCGACTATCTCGAGGCGCAACGTATCGCGGAAGGCGCGGGGATGGTCGGCCTCGCGTGCCTGACCATGGCGAATCTCGCTTCCCTTGCGCTGTTTCGCGGCGAGTGCGAACGCGCGCGCATTCTGGCGCTGGAGGCGGTGAAACGAGCGCAGGAAAGCGTTCTCGACCACGTCGAGGACTGCGCGCTCGAATATCTCGGCGTCGCCGAACGCGAGCTCGGCTGTTTCGAAGCTGCGCGGACGCACCTCGAGCTGGCCCTGGCAATGCGCCGCGGTCGTGACGCACGAACTTCACTGCTGGAAGCGCTGATCGAGATCATACCGGTCTACACCGCGCTCGGCAGAGACGATGATGCGGTTGCCGCCGCCGAGGAACTCCTCGCCGGGCTGCAGGCGGACCGTCATCGCGTGACCTTTCCCGTGCACGCGCTCGACGTCGCGGCGCATGCCTTCGAGTCGACCGGCAACGCGGAGCGGGCACGTTCGCTGCGCGCGGACGCTTCGGCGCTGTTGTTCGAGCTTGCGGCTTCGATCCCCGACGCCGTCATGCGCGAGGGGTACGTCGGGTTGCCGTTTCACCGGGGCGCCCGCGAACGCGGGCTCAGCACCTCCGCGGATCCATAACGCACGCCGCCCGGCCGCGGCGGGTGGACGGTCCGGGGACGGTCGTCCTCTACGATCCTGACATGCCGGCAGCGCGCCGTCCGGTTCAGGTGTTCGTCGTGCGGACGTGGTCCGAGCCGCCCGGCGATGCCGTAGCGACGCGCGGGCAAGTTGACCATCCTGCGTCCGGCCGGCGGCGCTACTTTTCGAACTTCGGCGACCTGTGTGACTTCATCGTGACGGTCAGCAGTCAGCCGGAACCCGCGGAGAAATGAAGATGCATTTCCGTTTCCTGATGTTCGCGGTCGCGGCGCTGGCGATTGCCGCCGCTCCAGCCGGCGCAAAGCCGACCCCCGAACCCGGCGGCGCGAACCAGGCGCGGGCCGTCGCCGGGAGCCTCCACGCTATGCTCTTCAACGGACAGGCGCGGATCAAGAAGATGGCGCTCGCGAAGCCCGACGGTTCGCCGGCCGAGTCGTACGCGGACGACGCGGATACCACCTGGATCGTGTTGCGCGCCCTCATGAGCAACGGCACGCCGCGCGTCCTCGAAATGACGCAGTTCAGCGCGTCGATCGTCGACGGAGACGGCGTTGCCGTCGCCGCGCAGCCGGACAAGGTGCGCCCGGCCGGCATGGTGACGAACATCCCGCCGGGCGGGGCGTGGCACGAGACGGTGCTGTTCGCCGTGCCCAAGGGCTTCAAGCCCGTCAAGATCGTCTTGGTGAGCGCGAACCCGCGCTACAAATCGTTTCGCATCGCTATCGCGGCGTCTGATGTTCCGTCGTAGCCGATGAACTGGTTCGACGAGCTCTCGGTCGCACTCGCCGCGAAGAGCGTTCCCCGGCGGACTGCGTTCTCGAACGTTGCGCGCGTCGCCGCATCGGCGTTCCTGTTCCCGTGGGCGTCGACGGCAACCGCGGCGCTCGCACAGACGCCGCCGCCGATGCGCCGGGGGGCGGCATTACCGGCGACCAGGGTGCGTCCGTCTCTCGGCGTCCCTGCGCTGCGGCCGGCGACGCTGCCGTCGACCACGCGTATCGGACCGTGTACGCATGCCTTCAGCAGCCGCGGAAGCGCGCTGACGTACAGCGCCTCCTCGTCCGTGGGCGGACGCGCGCTCAGCCTGACGATCGAACAGCAGTCGATTGTCCAGCGCGCGAGCGGGGGTACGACGCTCTTCGGCGGCACGAGTACGATCACGGTGACGTCCGGCGGGGATCAGGTCGTGCGCATCGCGGCAAACCTCCGCCCGACCGCGCCCGGCGCGCCGGCCAGCGGCACCGTGTCGGTCACGTACGGCGCGGTCGTGCGCGGGTTGAGCAGCGCCTCGCTCACGCTCGATCGCGGAACGATCGGCGGTACGGTCGGCGGCCGAAGGCTCGTCCCAATGACCGCGCGCAGCGGCGTCGCTCCCGAGGAGGTGCGCTTCGCGGACGCGCGCGCGTTTCCGCGCGTCGAGCTCGAGGCGGGTCTGCGGGACGGCCTCGCCGCGCTATTCGCAAGGGCCAAGACCGAGCTCGGCAGCTGTGCTCCCAGCGCACGCGGCCCCGCACCGCGAGTGCCGCGCGCGCGGCGCACGCTCGTTCGTGCCGTCGCAGAACGGCATGACCCTGCGGTTGTGGCGCAAACGTCGCCGGACTATCCGCGCACGACCGATCAGAACGGCTTCGGCCGCGACGGCGGCGGCACGCCCGATTGCCACGCGTGCATGCAGAACGTCATGGTTTCGTGGACCGAGTGCATGATCGGCGCGGGTGCGACGGCGTTCTTCTGTCCGCCGTGCGCGGCCGGCGCCGTCGCGGGATGCTACAGCTCGGCTGCGGTAGGTACCGGGGCGTGCTACCTGCCGACGGTCGGCGGGTGCGCCGAGGTCATCTGCCCCGACGTCGGCAGCTGCGATCGCGGATATACCTGCTGCGGGCAGGTCTGCTGCGCATCCGGAGACGTCTGCAACAACGGCGTGTGCTGTCCCGCGGAAAACCCGCTCGGCTGCGGCTCGACGCGGCCGAGCTGCTGCGCGCCCGGATCGACCTGCTGCGGCGAATCGTGCTGCCCGCCGGGAGCGGTGTGCTCGCCCGACGGCACGTGCGTCACGTGCCCGCCCGGGCAGACCAATTGCGGCGGAACGGCCTGCTGCGCAGCGGGCAAGGTATGCCACAACGGAAAGTGCTGCGACTTTCTGTGCGGCGACGATTGCTGCATGAGCGGCGAGGTGTGCAACCATCAGAGCGGCACGTGCGGGTACGGTGGCATCTGCGGCAGTCAGTTCTGCACGTTCACGCAAGCCTGCGTCAACGGGCGATGCGTGAACGTCGCGACACCGATACCGTCGAGTCGGCCGAAGGGGTCGACATGGTTGTGCTCTAGCAGGGGACTCGTCGTCTGCCAGAGCCCGAATACGGACGGGACCGTGACGAGCGTCTGCTGTCCGTCCAACCGGCAGTGCTGCGCCGGCGTGTGCTGCACAGCTCCGAACGAAACGTGCTGCTCTCGCGACGGCTCGTTGGTGTGCAACGTATGTATCAGATAGCGATCGCCGCCCGCCTGCTGCTGGCCGCGGTGTTCGGCACGGCGGCCATCATGAAAGCGCGCGACGGTGCGCGGCTGCGCGCGGGGCTCGTCGACTTCGGCGTCCCCGCTGCGGTGGCGGGACCGGGCGGTGCGCTGCTCGTGGCTGCCGAAAGCGTGACGGCGCTGGCGCTGCTCTGGGGTCCGGCGGCGCGCATCGGTGCGGCGACCGGCCTCGCGTTGCTGGTCGTCTTCAGCGCTGCGATCGTCGTCAATCTGGCCCGCGGACGCGCGCCCGCCTGCAATTGCTTCGGGCAACTGCATACGGCTCCGATCGGCTGGTCGACCGTCGCGCGCAACGTCGCGTTGGGAGCGATCGCGGCGGCACTCCTGGTGTTCCGGAGCGACGGCGTGACTGCCGATCTCTGGGGCGGCTTCGTTGCGCTCGCGTCGGCGCCGCTCGCGCTCGGCGTGGCAGTCCTCGTTCTGCTGATGGTGATGCTGACGTTCCAGGTGCAACTGATGCAGCAGCACGGGCGGCTGCTGCTGCGCATCCAGGCGATCGAGGCCGGCGAATCGCCGGCGCACGGCGATGCTGCAGCGCCTGCCGCGATCGGGTTGCCGGCCGGCACGCAGGCGCCCGGTTTCGTCCTGGACGCGCTCGACGGCGCGGCGACTTCGTTGGAATCACTCGTCGCGGCCGGCAAACCCGTCGTCCTCGTGTTCACCAATCCGCGTTGCGGCCCGTGCGAAGCGCTGTTGCCCGAGCTTGCGCATTGGCAGCAGGAGTACGCTTCGGTGATGACAGTCGCGCTCGTCAGCGAGGGAACCGCACGTGACGAGCGCGCTGAAGCCGCTCACGGTGTCACGCGCGTGCTGTTGCAGCGCAAGCGGGAAGTCGCCGAAGCCTACCTCGCGAACGGGACGCCGGGAGCCGTGATCGTCGGAACCGACGGCCGGATTGCGAGCAGTGTTGCGCAAGGCGCGGACGCGATCCGCCGCCTGATCGGAGAATGCCTCGACACGGGACCGTCGAGTGCGTCGCCGCGCGGCCTCGCCGTCGGCGATTCCGTTCCGCCGATTATGGTCACGGAGCTCGATGGCAGCGACGTCGCGCTGGCCGACGCCCTCGACGACCGGACGATGCTGCTGTTCTGGAATCCGCGTTGCGGCTTCTGCGAGAAAATGCTTCCGGCGCTGCGCGCAGCAGAAGCGCGCAAGAGCCCGAACATGCCGCGACTTGTGGTCGTGTCGAGCGGCGCAACCGAGGAACACAGCGCGATGGACGTACGGAGCCGGGTGGTTCTCGACCCGCGGTTCGAGGCCGCCTCGGCGTTCGGTGCGAGCGGTACCCCGATGGCCGTCATCGTCGACGAACGCGGCATCGTCGCGAGCGAGCTTGCCGCCGGCGGCGACGCGATCTTCGCACTCCTGGAGGCGGAAGAAAACAGGTCCGCTTCACAGGTGGGCTGAATCGGGGTCGGTCGGTCCGGCCCAGGTGGCGGAATTGGTAGACGCGCTAGTTTCAGGTATTAGTGGCCGCAAGGTCGTGGGGGTTCGAGTCCCTTCCTGGGCACCAACAATCGAAAGCCCGGCACGTCGAAAGAGGTGCCGGGCTTCTTGCTGCGCGATCCTGCGTATCGAGGAGAGCCGCTATGGGCTGGATACCGTGTTCCGGTCGCGATTCGGTGGAGGGCCTCGTATGGCTGCCGCGTTTGTTGGAGAAGGCGCGCCACGCCGAAGCATCGCAAAGCGGGCGTCTCATCGACGGCTACTGCTATGGCGACAATGATTTCATCGATAAGCAGCTTCTTGCGTTCTTACGGACGGACGACGTTACGATCTCGGGACTGGTAAGAGAGCATCCGGCCGATGCGGACGTCGCGAAAATGCTTGTCGAGCGGAGCGGGCGCAGTCATGCCGAGTGCGAGGCTTTCAGTACGACCTTGCGCCGGAAATTATTTGACTTTGTGCTTATCGAAGCAGACGAAGGACGGCTTCGCCCCGGCCTCAAGGCCTCGATCTTGAAGTTCATCTACAACAACATGGTGATGCCCATCGTCTACCCGCTGTTCCGGCGCGACGAACGCAACCGAAACGGGCACTCGAACGGATAGAGAGAAACGTTCTCGCTGCTCGAACCTGAGCGGGTAAGCGAGCGCCCGCTCTCCGGCTGGAACAATCGGCGGCCTTATCCACTACTTGACCCTTAGAGACAGGGCTTCTTCGGGTTGCTCTCCGAATTCATACGGACTTCTCTATCGAGGTGGGTGTCTATGTCCGTCCGGCCTTTCGCCGCGTCCATTTTGTGTTTCTTCGCGCTCGCCGTTCCGGCGCTGGCGCAAACGGCTCCGCCGCCTCCGGCACCGTCCGGCTCGCCGAGCGCGGCCGCGGCCGCTGCTGCCGTCGGTGCC
>OCZT010006994.1_pt1 | contig 11098 bp, 10 predicted proteins | sample 1539031 | NCBI WGS metagenome assembly OCZT01 (sample SAMEA3539308, study PRJEB22396) | soil metagenome | biome: tundra; feature: field; material: soil | place: USA | collected 2010-05 | depth 0.15 m
AGCCGGTGAGCCGGACGTTTCACGGCCGCGATATCTTCTCGCCGGTGGCGGCTCACCTGGCGGCCGGCGTGCCGCCGCCGCGCATGGGCAAACTCATCCAGGACTACCTGCGACCATCGTTTGAGAAGCCGCAGCGCACCGGGAAGCGCACGTGGACCGGCCGGATTCTGAAGATCGACCGTTTCGGCAACATCGTGACCAACTTCCACGTGAGCGAGTTCCCGGACCTGGAACGCAAGAACTTCTCCCTGGCCATCGGACCGCGGCAGGTCGTGGTGATGGCGTACAACTACGCCGAATGCGGCGCTGGCGAGCTGTTTCTGGTTGCGGGAAGTTCGGGATACCTGGAGGTCTCGGTGAGCCAGGGATCGGCGGCCAAAACCATCGGCTGCGAAGCGGGTGCGCCGGCGGAGTTGACGATGGGGTAGAAGCTCGCAGCTATGTCTGAATCGAACGGCGCCACGGTTGGCAACGTTGGATTTTCTTCCGGTCTGGTTCCGCCATCAGCGGTAGGCAGTGAGTATGCGTTCGAGCAGGCCCAGCCGACTGCTGCGGATTTTGTCGATGTCCCGGCGTTCTGACGCAGCGCGTCTGAGATGGGCATTGAGCATCTTCCGAAACTGGGCCGCCGCCGCATTCATAGCACGGGATTGCCCTTGGAATTCGAGTTCCTCGAACGTGGCTGTATCGCCTTTGTGCCGTCTCTGGCAGAGATCGTATCGGAGACTCCCTCCGCTCCAGGACCATCGAGGGACCAAGAAGTGGATTTAGCTCGCCTTCCGCCGCGCGTCTTCTACGGCATCGGGATGATGTGCGATGACCGCTAGAAGAATGCGCGCCGGGCCATCTGGCCGTGCTCGCCCCTGTTCCCAGTTTCTTATCGTGGCGGCAGTGAATCCGAATCGCGTCGCAAACCGTGACTGGCTGGGGCCAAGGTTCCGTCGAATAGCCAGCAGGTCGACCGGAGCAGGACGATCTACCTGGACGTGGGTGACGCGGAGTCCTGGAACGTGCTCGCCTCTGGCGTAGGCGAGAGCTTGGTCGAGGCTGGTTAGAAGGGAGCGGCCGGCGGCTGTACTCTTCGGCGTCCGCTTCTTGGTCTTGGGTTTGGATTCCTTTGTCATAACGGCTATTTCCTCCTGCTGTGTTCGACTCTGATCGCTGCGATCGTCTTGCGCGCCGCCTTTTTCTCGGCGGCGGGTCGGAAACCGCGCGCGTGCCGCTGTTGTTTTAGCTGAAAGCTGATAGCTGATAGCTTCTGCCCTACGCCGCGCCGCTCTTGTTGATGGGAATCACCGTCGCGGAGGCCTGCTGCGGCTCGAGCGACAGCAGTACCTGCTCCAGCTCCGAGTCTTGCAGGGGCTTGGACAGCACGAAACGGCCATCGCCCTCGAAATCCGCGCACAACTCCGCATCGTAGCGGTCCGACAGGAGAATGAACGCGCCCACGCGGGACTGCATCCGCTCCGATAGCTCCACCCAATTCAGGCCGGGGGCGTGGACGGAGCAGAAAGCCGCGTCGAACCGCAAGCGCTGCGACAGTTCCAGGCCGGTATCGGCATTGGCGATGGGAACCACGCGAAGGCCGCGCGCCGCCAGCAATCCCAGGATCTGCCGCTGGGCTGTCTCGTCCGGCTCGATGACCAGCGCGGTCATGCGGCGGGAAAAATCGCGCGCCGGTGCGTTCAAGGAACCGGGCCCCGCGCCCACCCGCTCTTTCGATGTGGTGGGCAACTCGACTTCGAAATGCGGGTCTGAATGACTGCTTTCGATGAGCCGCACCTCTCCGCCGTGGCCGGCAATCACGCTGCGGGTGACCCCCACAGCGGCGGCGTCCTCCTCGGGCTTGCGCGATCCGGGAGAGGCTGTAAACGCCACCTCCACCACTAGCCGCTTGGCCAGCACACTGGTGCGGATGGTAATCACTTTCTGCGGGGCGCCGGCAAGCGACTGCTCGGCATGCACGAACAGGTTGAGAAAAACCTGTTCCAACTGGCCCTGGGATCCCAACACGTAGAGCGGCTCATGACTGGTCAGATCACGGACGTGAATGCCAGACGCCTTCCAATCGCCCTCGCGAAACTCGATCAGGTTTCGCAGCAAAGTGGTGATACAGACGGGACGCGCTTCCAACTGCTCGGCCGCGGCGAAGGAAACCAGCCGCGCCACCATGGAGGCGGCCTTTTGGGCTTCGGCGGCAATCGCCGAGACCTCGCGTTCGGCGGGGCCAATGAGCCCCTTGCCCTGCGCTCTGGCCGCCAGGTCCGAGATGGAAGCGAGGGGCGTCTGCAATTCATTGACGACGCCTGAAATCAACCGGCCGATGGCGGCCAGTTTCTCCGTTCGGAAAAGCTGTTCCTGTACGGACCGCTGATCCAGCAGCCGGACGGCCACGCCGATCTGATTGCCCAGGTGCTGCGCCAAAGCCTGCTCGTCGGCGGTAAAGTCGCGGAGGCGGTCGTCCTGATCCAACTCGAGAACACCGGCCACCTCGCCCTGGGCCAGCATGGGGACGAAAAGCAGCGACTTGGGAGAGCCGGCGCCCTCTCTGCCAGCCATCGGGAACGGGCTGCGGCCAATATCCGGAATCACCAGCAGCGTGCGGTAGTGAAAGCAGGCCACGGCGCCGGCCCGCGTTCCGCCCGGAGGAGAAGCCAGGGGAATCGAAACCGGCTCTCCGGCCTCGCCAGCCACTGCGTCCAGGGTCTTGGCGGCGCGGTTATGGATGTATAACTGGACCCGGGTGACCCCCAGGATCTTGGGCAAGGTCTCCGTGATGCGTTTCAGAATGGTATCGGTTGAAGAGGCGCCCAAGATCTCTTCGCCAAGCTGATAGGTCTTCCGCAGGCGTTCGCGCTGCTTGCGAAGGCGGTGATCGTGGGTCCACAGCAGGAAAGAGACGACCAGCACCACGCCGATCCCGGCGGTCAGCACCAGCGGCGGGATGAACCAGCTCCGCGCCACGATGACAATTTCCGCCGGACCAGACGCCAGCAGCTCGAACCACTGATTGTACGGAGGATACGGACAGTACTGGAAAGCCACGCCGGTGACTTGCACCGTGTCGCCTGCCTTGTACTCCGGCGCACTCAAGGGCGGCTGATTCCGCGCGCGGGGAAAGAATATCCTGTAGGTCATTGCCGCAGCGGCGACCAGAGTGTAGTCCCCGGCGGGAGTGTTGCCGACCTCCGTCACCCGTCCTTTCGTATGGACCAGGCGCCCGAGGTAGCGAAACCCTTCGAGATCCTGGACAGAAACCACTGCTGGAGTGGGCGGCTCCTTGCGGCCGGTGATGGTGATGCGCTCCGGCTCAATTGTGACCCCTCCAGCTATGGAGGAAACCGTACCAACCACCTCGATTTCCTCGCCAGGATGGAGGCCGTCAAGCCGGGTATCGGGCTGCGGCGCCTGGAGCGCGGCGACTACAGCGCCGAAGCGGCCGTCATCGATCGCCAGCACGGTATAACCCGGAAAGTGATAGGCGGGAGCGGAGACGACTCCGCGAACGGTCACCGTCTCGCCGTCATGAGCAGGGCGGTAATCGGGCGGTTTGCGGGCGCTAAGCTCTTCCAGCGTAAGCTGTTTCTGCGCGGCGGCGGGGAGTGAGAGCAGCGCCGCAAACACCACCGCCGCAAACACCCGCCCACACCTCAGACTGCCCGCTATTGGGCCCGCTACCATGGCTCCGGATTCCCGCTCAAAAGATTATCTATCGGCAGTTCCATCTCCGGCAAGTAGCCGAAAGTAGTACAAACTCAACTAACCCTCATCTCGGCCACCCGTTCCCTGGCCGGCGCAGTTGCCAGCCAGGAGGTCAGCCTCGATTGTACCCGATCGCACACTAGCCGGTTCCGGGACCGCTCCGCAGGTTGGCCAGGAGCCAGTTCAGGTAGTTCGTTGCCCCTTCCACAACGGGAAGCGCGAGCAGTTCCGGAACCTCGTAGGAGTGCGCCTTCTCCAGGACTGCGCCGATCGAGCTGAAAAGCTCACGCGAGGACTTGACGACGAGCAGGCACTCATCGGCGGATTCGATGGCGCCCTTCCAACGGTAGTAGCTGCGGATACGCGGGATCACGTTGACACAGGCGGCCAGGCGTTCGTCGAGCAGGACGCGAGCGAGCTTTTCGGCCTCTTCCTCCGTTGCGCACGTGCTGAGAACGACAATTATATCGGTCATCGGAAAAAAATTGCAGAGCGAATCGGCAAAGCAATGCTACTATTATGTTCCAGGCCCGCATAAGATGAAAGCGCCGTTGAGCCGATTTGCTTACGTCATGGCATTCCTCATGGTGATCAGTTATGCCTTTTTCACGTTACGCGGCCCGAAAGGCATACCCGGTCTGCTCGAGAGACAGCACCAGATCCAGGAAGCGGAAAAGCGCAACGCCGCATTGGCGCGGGAGATCGAGCAGAAACGGGAGCATATCAAGCGCCTCGCCGACAACCCGGCCGAGCAGGAGAAGGAAATCCGCCAGCGGCTGAAGCTCGTGCACCCGGGCGAGAAGATCTACATTGTCGGGGAACCGGAAAAAAAGTAGAGGCCGGACGCGCCGGTGTTGGTGAGGTGCGGCCAGCTTGAGACGGCTACTTCTTGCCCTCCTTGGGAACGCTGCGGAAGGTGAGAGTCTCGATGGACCATAGCGCCGGAACCGGGCGGAGGTTGGCGCCGCGGGTCATGGAGCTGGTGCTCGAAAGCAGATCGGTGAGCGGGTCGGATGCGCCACGGGTTCCCGCTTCGGTGCGCACGCCCTCGAAGTGGAAGACTTCGGGATTGTCGATGGCGTTGTCGCTCGAGAGCAGGAAATAAGTGTCCACTCCGAAGGGCGAACCGATTTCGAAATCGGCATCGGGCGAAACGCCCGAGAGCGGTATGAGCGGCTGGAAATCGGGTTTGTCGCCCACCTGGGCATAGGGAAGGCGGTTGCCTTCGTTGCCGCGGCCGGGTGGAGGAAAGACGCGCGTGCCATCGCCGAAGTGGTCGATGACAAAGACATAGACCCAGCGCGGCGCGAGCGAGTCGCGAGCGGCCAGGGCAGAGGGGTCGGCGCGAAGATAGAGCTTATACCGCTCGCCCTCTTTGAAGTCGCCGGAATCCTTGACTTCACCGAGCGTGCCGTCCACCACCTGGCGGAATGCCAGATGGTAAGGAAAGGTTTCCTGGGAGGGCGGCGATTGCAAGGTGAGCCAGGCGCGGATGCGAGCCAGCAGCAGCGCCATCCTGGTGAGCTCGGCGCCGGCCGCACGGACGCCTTCAGGGCCTTGCCGGACTTTCACCCAATCGCTGCGAATGGGGAGCGGCAAATATCCCGAGGCGCGCTCGATCTGGCCGGCGGCATCGCGCACACTGGCCTCGGTGGAATCGGGGAGTAACCAAGCATACGCGGGGCCGCCATCGGCGATCTTTCCCCAGAACCAGTACTGCGCGCCGGCGGGGGCGGTCGAGAGTTCAACGGCCGAATGATCGGGATCGCCCAACGGAACGGCCGACAGCAGACTGGTGGTGGGAGGCAAGCGCACCAGCAGGCGCGCTTTGGGTGGCAACAGGCCTTTGATATCGGCGGCGGTGGGCTCGGCTGCGAGAATAGTTGGCTTGGTGGCGGGATTGGTTTCGAGAATCCAGGCCGACCCGTTCCAACTGACGACGTGAGTGGGCGCGCCGGCGGTGGGGTCGTCGAGCCAGTCGATGGCGGGGTCGCCGCGCAGTTTTCCGAACTCAGCGGCGGCATGCTCCACAGCGGCGGCGGGGGCCGGTTTGGGAATCGAAACTCGCAGGCCGGCTTTGGAGGGAACCACCCAACGCTCCAGCGCCAGTACGCCTCCCGGCTTGACGCTGCCTTGGCCGACTACGCGCGCGATGGAACCATTGAGGCCCTCGGAGGAAGCAATCTCCACGGTCACGGCAGGCTGGCTGACGGTCTTGAGGCGGCACCTGGGGAAGAGACCGATGGCGGCGCCGCCGCGCAGATGGATGTCGGCGCCTTTAACCGAATCGACCACCACGGTGAGACCGCCGCCGGCGCCCGGAGGCTGGCCCAATATGGTCTGGGAGAATCGCGATGGGCCGCCCATGACCGGCTGTTGGATGGCGCCGTTCGCGCCAAGAGCAGCCATGGTGCGGGCGAAAATGCGGTCCATCGGTTCGGAGGTAAACCGCAGCGACTGGGCCAATGCCCAGGTGAACGCGCCGTGCGGGCCGTCTTCGGTCTGGACCTCGCGGGCTTCCTGGTTGGGCTGGGCGGCGGCCAGCGTGAGCACGCCGAGCATTTCGGGATCGATGGGCTGGTGGGTAGCGGGATCGCGGTCGGCGGGATCGTTGGCCACGGGCTCATGGAGCGTCACCCCGGCAGTGCCGGCGCGCGTGCCGCTGTTGGTGCGCGCCTTGCCGCTCGAGTTCCAGACGCCGCGGGCGAGCGAGCCGCTGTGGCAGCTATCGGCGATCATGGTGACGATCACACCCTTGCGCGCGGCGTGGAAGAGGATGCGCGAGATTTCCTTATCGCGGATGTCGGGGACGTTGCGCCAGTTGTCGGCGGGCACCAGGGTCTGATCCTCCTGCTGCTGTTCGGCGCTGGCGCGGTTCTTGACATGGTTGCCGTGGCCGGAATAGTAGAACAGGCGCAGGTCGCCCGGCTGGGCGTCGTCCACCAGGTTCTTTTGCAGGGCCTGCAGGATGGCGTCGGCGGTGGCGTCCTGATCGGTGAGGACGACGAAATCCTGGAAGCCCAGGCTTTGGAGAACCGCCTTCATGAGGCGGACATCGTTGACGGCGCCATCCAGGTCGTCGAATCGCCAGTATTTGGCGTCGCCCTCGACGGCGGGGCGCTTGACCGCGGCCGGCTTCAGATCGCGCAGTAGTTGTGCCTGAGTGGTGGCGTCGGGATTGTAGTTATCGATGCCCACCAGGATGGCGCGGCGCGACGCTCCATCGAGAGCCGAACCGAAGGCCGCCAGGGCAAAGACCAGAAACGCGGCACGCCCCAGATCCGTATAGGCAGAAAGGGACACCAATGGTATGATAGCCGATACGTCGGGAGGACGTAAGTGATGAAGACGAATCGCAGGGGATTCCTGGTGGGAACTCCGCTGGCTGCTCTCGCACTGGCGCAGTTCGACGAAGAGGCCTTTTCGCAAACTTCCAATGCCGGCGCGCCGCCGGATGTGGTGGATTTCTGGGTCAGAGACATGGGGGTTCCAGCCCACATGGTGCTGGGCGGAGAAACCACCAGGGGGCGGCGCGCTCAGGCCGGACCAGAAACGTCCAATCTGGCGCGCGAGCCGCTATTCCTGCTCTACGATCCCGAAGAGGGATCGTTGATGCCCGCGGACCAGATACCGAGCGCGAAAATGCACCCGTTTACCGACGCCAAGTTGGATTTTCAGTTGGTGCGGATGCGGCTCAACCCGGAAGACCACAAGCAGTTCGAGAACTTCACCTCCGGCGGGATCTATCTGGACTTCCAGCAGGGGCAACCGCAATCGATGTTCGGCGAAATGCTCTCGCTGGCAACCACCAGTTTCAGCGCGATCTTTCCGGGGGCGAGGAGCGGGGCGGGCGGATCGAAAAGCGGCGCCAAAGGCGGTTCCAGCAGTTCGGGCCGTGCAGCTTCGAAAAGCCCAGCAGCCACTCCGGCAGCGGCTGCGGCCGCCATACCGTTGCAGGCGGCCAAGCAGTCGCAGTCGCTCACGCTGCCGGGCGGGATGGGGAAGCACTCCTTCGCCTGTTTCGCCAAGGACCCGCGAAAAACCCTGTTTGGTTCTTTTGTGGATGTCATGTCGAAAGTGGTCAATTCGCCGCTGGTTTCCTACCTGCCGCTGATGTCCTTCCCGGTAGTGGGGAGCATGGGATTGGCGGGCATCAAAGGCCTGGTGGGAAGCCTGCAAGGGCAGGGCGGGCAGCAGCAGTGGATTCTGCAGAGTCCGCCGCTGGACGTGACGGCCACGGTAGATGGCTCCAAGGCTTTCCCGGAGGCGTTGCGGCTGCGCAGCGGAAGCTACATCGTGATTCCGAAAGAACACTCCGCTGCAATCAAGGACCAACTTGGCAAGCTGAAGATCCTGGACGGCTTTCTGGTGCCGAAAGAAGCGACGTCCTTGGATGTGTTCGACGCGGCTCCGCAAACCGCGCAGATGGTGAGCTACATTTCTCTGCAGGTAACGGTTGCCAACACGAAGTCCGGCACCAAGACGGCGTAGCGGTACGCCGGACGGACGGCTGGGCGCAGCCACCCGACTGTGTCCACCGGCGCGATCCCCAGCACGATGGGGCTGGCTTCGTCGCTCGCGCCGAAGACCGGATGCTGTTTCCATCCGTTAGCGTCGGCTTCCTTGGCCACCTGCACCGCCACCCATTGATAGATCTTGTCGAGCGGCGCATCCTTCTGCTGTCTGAGACCTTGGAGCAGATAGTAAGTGAAGAGGCCGTGAGAATACTTGGCTAACTCGTAGGAACTCTCCTCGGTGCGGCTGGCCGCCAGAATCATCCGGCCGGTGCCTTCCTTGATGTGATCGAGCGTCTGCGAAGATACCGACTGCGGAATGGTCACAGTCTGCGCCAGGGCGCCCTGGCTGTGGCAGGTGTCCAAAATCACGGCCACTTTCAAGGCTTTGATCCGGGTGCGGACCACGGTGGTGATTTCAACCATGGGGATGGCGGTGGAATAGAGGCCATCGAGCGAATCGACATCGGTGTCGTAAGTCACGACGTAGCTGGCGCCGGCGGCGTCCTGCTCGCGAGCCGTGCCGTGAGTGGCGATGTAGATCACCGCCAGATCGTCTTCGGTGGCGTTGCGCGCCAGCCAGTTGAGGCCGGCGCGGATGTTCACCGTGGTAGCTTCGGAATCGGCGATCAGGCGCACGTGGTCGGCGCGGAACCGGCCGTAAGTAGGATCGCGCAGTAACTCGGCCACCGATTGGGCGTCGTTGCGCGTGTATTTTAGATTGAGTCGCGGATTTTGGAATTGGCCGACGCCCGCAACCAGCGCCCATTTGTGCGAAACCGCGGGCTGGTGGATGTCGCGGGTAGTGCGCGAGGTGGAGGTGGGAGCCGGGTTGGCATGCGCCAGGACTGCGACGCCGCGCGCCGGAGTGGCCAGGGTGAAGGGGTCTTCGGCGGTCTTGAGGGCTGGGGCGTTGCGTTCGCGGGCTTTCCCGAGGGAGTACTGTGGATTGCCCTGACCGAGTTTGCGCTCAAACAGCGACCGGTAATACCAGGCATCGCCATTTTCGTCGCAGGCCTCTTCGGCCTGCTTCAGGAGCAGCAGGCCGTTGGAGAGATCGTCTCTCGAAGGCGAGGCGGAGACCAGTTCCAGCGCCCGGACCACCAGGTCCTTGGACACGGGGCAACCCTGCTGCGCGTGGGCAGCGGCAGCCAGCACCAAAATGGCCGCCCAGAGTCTCACTTGCTTTTTCCTTTCTTGGGCGGCGTCTTGGCGGCGGGAGGCTCCGCCGGGAGAGACAGTTGCTTGTAGTGCTCGAGCGCGATTTCGATGCGGTTCACCGGCTCGATGAAATACTTCTCCTGGGGATTGGCTTCGCCCGCCTTGCGGTATTCGATCACGGCTTGCTCGAAGTAACGTCTGGCGCTGGCCGGGCTGTCCGCCTTGTAACCCAGCGCTTCGTCTCCTACACCGATGTTATACAGGCGGTAGGCATCGTCGCCCAAGTGACGGAGTGTCGGCATGGTTTCCAACTCCTCGACGAATTTGGTCCATTGGCCGGCGTCGGCGTTCCGGTTGTTTCGATCGAGCGCGCCACGCGCCAGCAGGACTTCGACCCGTTCGGTGGTATTCACCAGGCGGGCCACCACCCGCTGCGCCGCACGGTCGACCAGAATCTCGACGACGTCCTCCATGGTGTGCGGTTCGTCTTCGCCCTCTTCATCCTTATGTTTGGCGCCCGGACGCGGGATCTTACCGAGGATCTTCTTGGTTTCCGAAATCGCGCTGCTCACCTGGTCGAACTCGTGGTCGTACTTGACGTCGATGGGCTCGGCATCCACGAACCTGCCCGCGCGCGTCCGGGCCTGATACGTTACGTCCAGGCGCCCGTTCACTTTCACGCCCGAGGGCTGCTGCTGTCCCTTGCCCTTCCCGGAAAGCAGCGTGCTGTACTTCGGCGTGGCCACCGCGTTGCAGATCAGCACCTTGAGGACCACCAGCGTATCGGGCCTGTCGGGATTGAGCTCGAGTTGGCTGTTGAAGCGGATGAGATTGGTTTCGATCAGGGACTGCAATTTGTCGGCAGCCAGCTTCCCGCACGGCTCCTGCGGCTTCTCGGCCGAGACTTTGACATTGAATGCATTACCCGGCAGTTTGACCGCGGCGGGCAGTTTCCGTTCCAGAACGATGGTCTTCTTCAGCTTTCCGAAGCCTTGGCCGGAGAGCAAAGCCGGGTACCAGACAATCAAGCCGATGAGCAGTAACTTGCGCATTTCCGGGCCCTCAATACTGAAGGAATCATATCATGATCGAACTCTTGGCTACAGCGCCTGAGGAGGCTGGAGGGTGATGTTCTCTCGGTTGAGTTGGAGGCGCGGGTCGGGATCGAACCTACGAATAAAGGTTTTGCAGACCCTACGCTGCCTCCTTGTTCTTCTATATTATCAAACGATTACAGGTGTTTGGGTTGCACAGGCCCACGATAGGCCCACGCCGTTTCCCGTTCACGAGGGTCAGTCGAAACCGGGTGCGGCCAGTTGCCGTCCAAATACTCAGCATCAGGAATGCGCCTTCAGCGCTGCCAACCTGCCCCGAGATGACAAGGTGGATGATCGGATTCCAGTCCGGTCGATGTGGGTTCGTCGGTTAGACGGACCAACCAAATCTCGTCCTAGATGCGCCAAGGAGAGAAGCAATGCCTCAGGGCGCTTATCCCATCAGCAGATTCCTTCGACAGATCATTACCGATTCCGGGTTGCGACGTTCGGAGTTCGTTCACGCCATCGGGTACAAAAACGCGGCCAAAGGGTTGCGACGGCTGGATGAATGGCTCGAAAACGGTTCCGGCGACGAAGGTTGCCTGCAGCGAATGGCGGACGCCTTGCACTATGGTGGACCCCATTGTCAAGACCATTTTTTGGCCGCAATAAGTTAATGTCCGG
>OCZT010006995.1_pt1 | contig 11098 bp, 9 predicted proteins | sample 1539031 | NCBI WGS metagenome assembly OCZT01 (sample SAMEA3539308, study PRJEB22396) | soil metagenome | biome: tundra; feature: field; material: soil | place: USA | collected 2010-05 | depth 0.15 m
ATCTACACTCTTTCCCTACACGACGCTCTTCCGATCTATGCGGAGGGCGAAGCATTTCTTGCCCAGCAGGGCGTTACCGCCGTAGCCGCTTCCATAGGACCAGATTTCGCGGGTTTCGGGGAAGTGGACGATGTACTTCTCGTCGTTGCAGGGCCAGGGGACATCCTGGTCGCCGGGCGCGAGCGGCGCACCGACGGAGTGTATGCAGGGGACGACGCGCTTGATGTCCTTGTCGATTTCGGCGAGGACGGGAGCGCCGACGCGGGCCATGATGCGCATGTTGACGACGGCGTAGGCAGAGTCGGTGAGTTGCACGCCGATCTGCGACATAGCCGAGCCGACGGGGCCCATGCTGTAGGCGAGGACGTACATGGTGCGGCCACGCATGCATCCGCGGAAGAGCTGTTTGAGTTTGCGGTGCATGACGAAGGGTTCTTCCCAGTTGTTGGTGGGGCCGGCGTTGTCTTTGGAGAGGGAGCAGATGAAGGTGCGGTCCTCGACGCGGGCGACGTCGCTGGGCGAGGAGCGGACGTAGTAGCAGCCGGGCCAAAGTTGCTGATTGAGGCGGGTGAAGGTGCCGGAAGTGATGAGGTCTTCGCAGAGCTGGTGATACTCGACGTCGGAGCCGTCGACCCAGTGGACGCGGTCGGGCTGGCAGAGGTCGGCCATTTTTTCCACCCAGCGGGTGAGGTGCTTGTTCGTTGTAGGAGGAGCGGAGATAGCGGCGGTCGTCATCAATTGGGAGTCCTCGAGAGATTCGCTGCGATTCTCTTGCCCGCTCGTTAGGACGCAGACGGAGCGCGGCGCTTGGCGTAGCTCCAGACTGCTTGTAATTGCATGAGTTTTTGTCGAAGCGCTCTTAAAAAAACGTTCATGTCTGCCGGAAGAGGACTTTCCGGGTCTTCACCCGTAAAACGCAGCCGAGCCGGAGTAAGATGAAGCGAACTTCATTTTTGTTTCAGGGGAAGTTCATGTCCTGGACGGGTAATGAGATCTGCATATGCGGATATTACTGATAGAAGACGAACCGAAGGTCTCGGCCCTGGTAAAACGCGGGCTTACTGCGGAACGCTACGCTGTAGACGTTACGGCGGACGGGCGCGAGGGGTTGGAATATACAGAGGCCTACCCCTACGATTTGATTCTGCTGGATCTGATGCTTCCGAGTTTGTCGGGGGTAGAGGTGCTTCAGCGGATTCGACGGAATAATCAACATGTTCCCATTCTCGTGTTGACTGCCCGAGACTCGATTGACGATAAGGTTAAGCTCTTCGAGATCGGGGCGGACGACTACTTGACCAAGCCCTTCGCGTTTGCGGAACTGGTTATGCGAGTGAAGGCGCTTTTGCGCCGCGGGCCGGTGAACCGTTCCAGCACGCTGCGAATCGGGGACCTGGAATTGGATCGTCTGACCCAACAGGTAAAGCGGAACGGCAAGCGGGTTGAGTTGACGGCGAAGGAGTATTCGCTGCTTGAATACCTGATGCAGAATCCGGACCGGGTCTTGTCGCGCAACATGATTATTGAACATGTGTGGGACCAGAGCTTCGACGGGATTACCAATATTGTGGATGTTTATGTGCGACACCTTCGCAGCAAGATCGAAATAGGCACGGACCACAAGATGATTCGGACGGTCCGCGGGACGGGCTATATGATCCACTCTGAAGATGCTGCATGATCCGCAAACCACTTCGCGAGTACCAGTTCTCGTTGCGCGCACGCGCCACGATTTGGTATGTGGGTCTGCTTGCGGTGGCGCTGACGGTCTTCAGTGTTGGAGTTTATTTTGGTGTTCGCACCTATCTGAAGATGTCGCTGCAGCGTAGCCTTAACAGCGCAGCACACACCATCGCGGACGACTTTCTGTCGAAGCTGCCGACCAAGGGCGATGCATGGGTGCTGGGCGAGATTCGCGAGTCGTACGAGGCAAGCCCAACCGACCACTACGTCCGGCTTTCGGTGGGCAATAACGTGCTCTACCAGACTGCCGACATGCGCGATCCGTCAATCAGTGTGAGCAAGATTCCTCTCCCTCGCGGGACTGCATCGAACGGCACCCTGAGTCCGCCTTTGATCGGCGATCTAGCGCTTCCGCGCATGACTACGGATGGCACCTTCTACCGGCAGATGGTCGGTGGGCGCGGCGTTTTGATCTATGCCCTACCCTTTCAGGCGCCCGACGGACGACTGTTTGAGGTTGAGGCCGGGACTTCGCTGTTCTCCATGCAGGAGACGATGCGCTCGCTGACAAAGATCCTTACCATCAGCACGATTCCGATTCTGGTGCTGGCGGCGATCGGCGGATTTCTGCTGATGAAACAGCCCTTGCGCCCCCTGGTCGTGCTGACGGATAAGGCCGCCAATATTGGCCGCAAGACTCTCGGCGAGCGACTGCCTGTGATTAGAACGGGGGACGAACTCGAGCGGCTGACTCATTCGCTGAATGGAATGATCGATCGGCTGGAAGACGCATTGAATCACAACCATCGATTTTCAGCGGACGCTTCCCATGAACTGCGAACGCCGCTGACGATTATGCGCGGCGAACTCGAAGAGATGCTGCGCATCGAAGATCTTCCAGCGCAGGCGGTGGGCAACCTGGTGAGCACCCTGGACGAGATCGATCGCATGTCGCGCATCGTCAATAGCCTGATGACCATCACGCGACTGGACGCCGGGGGCGAGAAGATGGACATGAGAGTCCTCGACCTCGCAGCGCTGATGCGGACCACCGTGGACCACATGAAGCTGTTGGCCGAAGAAAAGGGACTGCCGCTGACGTGTTCAAGCGAAGGAGATGCCTACATTTTCGCTGATCCACTGCGCATCAAGCAGGTCTTGGTCAATCTGATCGATAATGCGATCAAGTATACCCAGCCGATTGAGGTCCCTCCAGAAGCTCTGGAGGCGCCTACAAAGGAGCCCATCGGGGGACCAATCGACGTTTGCGTATTCGCCTCCGGAGACAGCGCCATTCTAAAGGTCGCCGATCACGGAGTTGGGATTTTGCCTGAGGCTCTGCCCAACGTCTTCGACCGCTTTTATCGAGCCGATTTTTCGCGTACCCGGGGCGCAGGTGGAGTCGGTCTGGGACTTGCGATCGTCAAGGCGATCGTCGTAGCGCATGACGGATCGGTGTCGATTACAAGTACCCTGGGTGAAGGATCGACCGTGGTGGTAGAACTACCACTTACGAAGCCGACCGTGCCGTTCATCACGGACGAACCTGGGCCGACCCGGACTCAGTCTCGCTATCCGACGATGTGAAGCTTGAGCTATTGACGAGGAACAAGCGTCAATAGCGAGATTCCAAACACGATCAGCGAAATAAAGAATGTAATTACCATGAAGCCCATCATGCGTCGCATCTTGATTCCGGCGATGGCCAGGATCGGCAATGCGAAGAAGGGCTGCAGCATGTTGGCTACCGACTCGCCCATTGCCACCGCCATCGTCGTCCCGGCAAGCGATGCGTGGAGCTTGACGGCTGCGGGGATTGCAAATGGTCCTTGGACGGCCCAGTGGCCGCCACCTGAAGGAACAAAGAGCGTGATTACCAACGATGTGAGGTAGGTGAAGAACGGAAGCGTGTGCTCGGTTGAGAAACTGATGAATATCTTCGAGAGCACCGCCGCGAGACCTGTGGTGGTGATGATGCCCATCAGTCCACCGTAGAGGGGGTACTGAAGGATCAGGGGGCCTGTGATGCGGGCCGCATGCTTGACGGCTGAGATATAGGCAGCGGGCCGCCAGTGAAGCAGAAGGCCCACCAGCACCAGAGTCATGATGACAAGATTTAGATCGATTGAGCCATGGCTCCGCTTCAACTCCATCGCCAAAGCGAAGATGCCAAAGGCAGCGAGGCCCAAGTTGAGGATCCACGCATGGTCGAGCTTGGCGCCGAAAGTATCCGCGGCTTCTGGTAGCGCCTTGGCTTCGTCCTCAGCGCGCAGACGCGCAGGGTCAGCCACCACGGTGTGCTGGGCGGTCGGCCCGAGGTAACGGAAGAGGACTGGCAGGATGGCCAGCAAGACCGCAATCGGGATCAGGTTGAATCGTGTGAACACCGTTTGGCTTAGCGGCAACCCCTGGCCGGTGACTTTTTCAACGATGTTGAGCACCGAACCATGAGTAGCCTGCGATAGCGCGATAGATCCGGAAAGGCCCTCGGTCGAGATTACAAAACCGCTGTATGCGGCTGCGACTAGCCATCCGAAATCGATGTGGACGCGCTTGGCAATCTCACGGGCGAGCAGCGCGGCTGTGACCAGTCCAAGACCCCAGTTCAACCAAGAAGCAATCAGGCTGACGAAGACCGTCAGCGAGACGGCGGACGCTGGGGAGTTGGCAAACGATGCAATTCGTGCCAATACCTTGTGCACCGCGGGCGAGGTTGCAAGTGCGTATCCAGCTACCAGCATAATCACCATCTGGAACGCGAAGGTGAAGATGGTAAATACGCCGGCGTACCACGCCCCAACAATGCTCACCGCTGTTGCGCCTGGAGCGAACATCCACGCCAGTAGCGCCCCCAGAAAGGTCAAGAGCACGGCGAATACGTAAGGGTCTGGCATGATTCGCTCAAAGATGTAGACAAAGAAGGCCGTCACCCGTCCTAGCAGCGACTGGTCCCCCGTACCTTGCGCAACTGATGTCTCCGTCATACCGCTCGCTCCCTGACTTCTGGCTGATCCTTCTCGTGCCAACCTACCCTTTGACCGCATAGACTTCGGAATCTATAGGCAGCATGCGAAATGCTATCTAGTTGCCATTCATAGAGTCTGAAGTTGTGATGAAGTTCAGTTAACCTTGACTTTCGGCACTTTGACCGGAGGGGAGGGGATTCTAACTCCAGAAGAGTACCTTCATCCTCACCGAAGAATAGTCTTTGCCATTTCTATCGCACAACAAAGGTCGTGTACTGCCATCCAACGATGATTGACAAGCGCGGATGGAGCTCTTGAATAAATAGCGGATCAGCGAGGGCGTTTCGGTGGTGAGCGTGCCCAGGGGGCGCATATTTAGCTATTCCAATCGCTGCGGAACCCTCAAGTTTGCTGATTATGTAGAAGGTGACGCCCGCATCGATTACTCAGCACGACCGGCCAATACATCAGGCATTCGTTTTGGCCCATAAAGGAGGCACCAGATTAAGTCGAGAAGTCTGCTTAGATTGCCGCCATAATCTAGACCGAAATCAGTTAGGGAAATGACGGCCTTACGAAGTATTTTGCATGTATGCCGTACGAGCTGCTGTTTATGAATGCTTTTTTACTTGGACTTCAATCCATCCTCATAGCGCCCAAGCAGGATGGTTTGGTACCAGGAGACAAGCATGCGCATGACCCCACGATTCGCTCTCTTATTCGCAACAACAGTTCTGCTCTCTGCGACAGCCGCCGGGATCGCCCAAGACAGCTCGGTCAGACTCATCAAGACCGTCGAATTGCCTGGCTACTCGGGCGACTTCGACCACTTCGCCGCCGACTACAGTCGCAACCGCCTTCTGCTGGCCGCCGAAGACCACGGCACACTGGAGGTCTTTGACCTCAAGACGGCGGCGCACCTCCGTACCGTCGCCGGCTTCGGCAACCCACACAGCATCCTCGTCCGCAAGGGCATCTCCACTGTCTTCATCACGGACAGCACCCCCAAAAACGCTACGATCCGTGACGCCGGTACTTACGTGAAGAAGCAAACCGTCACCCTGACCCCTGGCTCTGACACGGCCAAGTACGATGCGGCCTCCAACATCCTATATGTCGTCACCGGTGGCAAAGACGTTGATATGAAGACGTGCAATCTTGAAGCCATCAATCCTGACACGGGCGCCAAACTTGGCTCTGTCACCTTCCAGGACAATCACGTCGAGGCCATGGCCTTCGTTGGCGGCGATTCCCGCATCTTCATTAATCTCGCTCAGACCAATAAGATCGCAGTCGTTGACCGCAAGACGATGAAAGTCACCGCCACCTGGCCCGTGCCTCCGGCACAGCAGAACGCCATGGTCGCCTACGATCCTGCACAGCACCGCCTCTACGTCGTCACCCGCACGCCGGGCATGGTCGTGGTGATGAACTCCGACGACGGCTCCGTGATTCGGACCCAGCCCGCTCCACTGCGAGCGGACGAGGTCCAGTACGATGACGCCGCCCATCGCTTGTACGTTCCCGGCGGCGAGGGCTGGATGGGCATCTACGACACCAGCGATCCGAACGGTCTCAAGCTAGTCGAGAAGGTCACCACCGCTCCAGGCGCCAAAACCGCGCTCCTGATCCCCTCCATGCACCGCCTGTTCCTGGCCGCGTCACCTGGTGACACCAAGAACATGGCCAAAGTGCTCACATACGAAGTCAAGTAACCTCTTTCACCGCTGCAATAACCTATGGAGACAACCCCCACAGCCATGAAAAAACTCATCATCACCCTCAGCCTCACCGCCTGCACTGCTCTCAGCGCAGCCGTCTACGCACAACAGACACGCGAACAGGCCGTTGCCGGCATGCGCAAGGTCGAAGCCAAGGAGATGGACGCCGCCTACACGGAGCCCGCTCCCTTCGCCCAAAAGTTGGTCGATGAAGCCCTTGCCAAGCACCCCGAGATACTGCTCATCGCCATCCACGCGCAGCCGCCCGGGCACCAGAACGTTATAGTCGCTTCCAACTTCGGCCGCATCGGCAAGATCGGCGATGAGGACGATATGCGCTGCATCCACACCGGCAAGAGCAACCTTGAGGTCAACGGTCCTCACTTCGAGGACGAGCTGATCCTACAGGACGCCTCTGGAAAGACCATTGGCGCCCTCGGCGTGGTCTTCAACTACAAGGACGGCGATAGGAAAGAGGCCCTCGAGAAGATCGCCGAAACCACTCGCGACGAGATGAAGGCCGTCCTGCCCTCAAAAGACGCACTCTTTCACTCAGCAAAGTAAGTCGACCAGACGGCCGCCAGGTGGGACTCGAGACCCTTTCACAGGGGCTTTGATATCGAGAATTTGCGTGGCGGCCCTCTGACCTCCAGAACCCTCATGCGAACATGTGTGCACCATTCAACGATTCCGATTCCATTCGTGGCGCCCGTCTTTTGCTGCGTCCTCGTTCTATTGGGGTCTGTGTCAGCATTTGGACAGGGGGTCCAAGGTGTTGTCGCTTCCGCCAGGAACCCCAATGCTCAAGCAGTAAGTGCGGAACAGCAGGCACTTAACGGGCTGCCGCATTATCAGCCTCAACAACTTGTCTCCGGAACAATCCGGCTGTGGGGGCACGGAGCTCCGATCCTCGACTTTATGGGAATGCTGGTCAAGTCGTGGGAGGCAGGGTTTCAAAAGGTTCAACCCGGCGTGAAGTTCGAGTACGACATGTACGGCACGGCTTCAGCGATGGGTGCGCTCTATGCCGGTAAAGGCGACATCGCGATCCTCGGCCAGGAGATCTACCCGTTCGAAGTGACCGCATTCGAACAGGTGAAGCACTATCCTCCGCTGGGCATCGAGATCGCGACTGGCAGTGTCGACGTGCGCAACTTCGACTTCGCTATCGGTGTGTTCGTGAACAAGAAAAACCCCCTCTCACAGATGACCGTCGACCAGATCGACAAGATCTTCGCCTGGCACGAAGGAGGCAAAGCCGCCAACATCGAGACGTGGGGACAACTTGGACTCACCGGCGAATGGGCGGACAAGCCCATACATCTCTACGGATGGTATGAGTCGGACATCTTCTCCACCTTCGTCGAGCACGCAGCCCTGAAGGGCAGCCATCAATGGCGCTGCGGCATGAAGCAGTATGCGCATATCCACCGGCCCGACGGGACCATCTACGACAGCGGCCAACAGATTCTCGATGACCTCTCGAACGACCCTTACGGGATCGCGCTGTCAAACGTGCGCTACCTGAAGGAAGGGGACTCGGTGAAGCCGCTCGCGCTGGCACGCACCGCAGCGGGCCCTTACTATGCGGCTACAAAAGAGACCCTGATCAATCGGCAATACCCGCTAGGACGCATCATTCCGGCGGAGATTGACCGGGTGCCGGGCCAGCCGGTCGATTCGGCGGTGAAGGAGTTCCTTCGTTACATCCTGAGCCGCGAGGGGCAGGAGGACATCGTGCGCAATGGCAAGTACCTGCCGATGCAACCGGAAGCGGCCGAGCGGGAAAGGAAGAAGCTCGATTGATGACCTGTGCTAAAGCGCGAGGCATTCTTGGAGCGTTGATCGCGTTCGCGGTTTGCGGGGCTGGCACCGCGCAGCAGGACACCCTGCCGGCATACACGCCCGCACAACTTCAAAAAGGAGTGATTCGGAGTTGGGGCGATGCCGCCATGCGCAGCACAATGACGGCATGGGAGCAAGGGTTTCGCAAGTACCATCCCGAGATCACGTTCGAAGAGACACTGCTGGGGACGGCTACGAGTATGGCGGGAATCATCACCAGCACATCCGACCTCTCGCTGATGGGCAGGCCAGCCACGGTCAACGAGATCATCGGCTTCGAATGGGTTTTTCGCATCAAGCCGCTCGGTGTTCAAGTGATGAACGGCGGCCTGCAGGGCGAAAGCAATTCGCCCGCGCTTGCGGTCTTCGTCTCGCGCAGCAATCCCGTGCAGCAGATCAGCATGGCGCAGCTTGCTGCGGTGCTGGGTTGCCCAGCTAATCCGAAGGAGCCGGTGACGTGGGCTGCGGCAGGGGCCAAAGGCGGCTGGGCAAACAAGCGAATTCACGCCTTCCTGTACGACGACCAGACAGGGACTGGAGCCTTTCTGCAACAGGCCATCCAAGGCGCAAAGGACTGTTGGAACTGGGATATTGTGCGCGAATTCAAGGACAAGACACGCGGCGATGGATCCGTATATCCAGCGGCGCAACAGATCGTCGATGCGCTGAGGCGCGATCCGGACGGCCTCGCCATCGCAACGCTCACCTATGCCAACCCCGAGGTGAAGGCCCTGCCGCTGGCTGGCTCCGGCCCTGCCGTGCATCTCACACCCGAAGCCGTCACCGCAACCACCTATCCGCTGGGGCGCGCAGTCTACATCTACATCAATCGAGCTGCGGACAAACCCGTTGATCCCAAGGTCAGGGAGTTCCTCAGCTTCGTCCTGAGCGGCGAAGGACAGGCCCTGGTGGCGCGCCAAGGCGACTATCTTCCACTCAATGCCGCCGTGGCCGTCGAACAGCGGAAGAAGCTTGAATGAACGATCTCTCATCTGCGATTCCTGAGACGTTCATCTGCTGCGCCGACGCTTATTCCGGCGCACTTTTCAGGCGCCGATCCTCACTCTGACACACGGAGATTCAAATGATGGCACGCTACCGCACCCTCGCCAGCGCAGCAACCCTGACGCTCACCGTGCTCTTCGCAGCAGCTGGCCACGCCCAGATGAGCGACAAGTATCAGCCCAATGCGGAATCGAAGAAATATCCGGAGGGCTCCGCACTCGAGCGCAAGGCCCGGATGTCGGCTATCGCTCAAAACCCTGCCTACACACGAAAATTCGATCTCAGTCCCCTGCCCGACTACGTCCCCGAGGGCAAGCCGACCGGCACGCTGCGCGTCTGCGGAAACAACTACCTTGGCGATTCGCCGCTTGGTGGCTGGTGGAAGGATGCGTTCAACAAATATCAGCCCGGCATCACGATCCAGTACGACCTGGAAACCGCGGCAGACGCAATTCCCTGCCTGTATCTGGGCCAGGCCGACATTGGCGTTACTCATGAGCCAAGTTTCTACGACTATCTCTCCTACCAGCGGTTGAAAGGCAACGCACCGACTGGGATCACCATCCTCACCGGCTCTTACGATGTGGTCGGATGGCAGAACAACATGGTCATCATCGTCAATAAGGCGAACCCGATGACCAAGATCAGCATGACCCAACTCGACGGCATATTTGGTTCGCAGCGGGCCGGCGGCTGGGTGCGCACCGCGTGGCATCCGGAGTTCGCCCGCGGACCTGAGAAGAATCTGCGGAGTTGGGGACAGCTCGGACTGACAGGAGATTGGGCGAACAAGCCGATCGACACCTACGGCTACAGTTTGCGCTATGCCACCGCGCTTGAGTTCTCGGACAAGGTGATGCATTCCAGCGACAAGTGGAATGAAAACCTCCTCGGGTTTGGAAACTACGCAAAGGCTGACGGCAAGACTTACCTCGAAGGCGACCAGATCGTCGACCACGTCCGCGACGATCCGAACGGAATCGGATTCGCTCGCTATCATCCCAACTTCCCTGCCGACGTGAAGATTCTCGATCTTGGAGCAACGGATGCGGGCCCATTCGTCCACTACTCCATGGATACGCTGCAGGACCATAGCTATCCTCTGTGGGGTGGCCAGTCGTTCTGGATCAACATCGTGCATGGTAAACCTGTTGACCCCAAGATCCGCGAGTTTATCCGCTTCGTGCTGAGCAAGCAGGGACAGGAACTGCTGGAGAAGGACGGCAAGTATCTGCCTCTGGATGCCGCAACCGTGCAGGAAGGCCTGAAGAAGCTGCAGTAGTCACTATTGGAGACTCTAATGAACGCCAGGACTTCTGCCATTCTGCTGGCGGCGTTTGCTCTGTTTGCCGGCGTCGCTGCGGCTCAGGGCTTCGATGCGATGCCTGAATACAAGCCGCAGCAGCAGGTCTCCGGCGTCATCAGGATCAGCGGCGATTATCACGAGAAGGTGATGCTGACGAACTGGGAACAGGAGTTTCACAAGTACCAGCCCAACGTCGTCTTCCATGACAACCTGACCAGCACCGTCCACGGTATCCCGGCGCTGGTGTTCAACGTTGCCGATATTGGACTGCTCGGCCGTGAGATTGCGCCTCTTGAAGACCTCTCCTTTCGGCGGATGTTCAAGTACGAACCGCTCGAAATCACGACCGCAACCGGCAGCTTCGACACGCAATACGAGGCCTTCGCAATCGGCGTGTTCGTCAACAAGGAGAACCCTCTCTCCCGGATTACGCTTCCACAACTCGCGGCCATCTTCGGCTGCGGACCCGGGAAGAACATCCGCACTTGGGGTCAGCTTGGCCTCACCGGTGAATGGGCGGACAAGCCAATCCATGTCTTCGGGTATCCCACGGGAAACAATATTGCAGCATT
>OCZT010006996.1_pt1 | contig 11097 bp, 8 predicted proteins | sample 1539031 | NCBI WGS metagenome assembly OCZT01 (sample SAMEA3539308, study PRJEB22396) | soil metagenome | biome: tundra; feature: field; material: soil | place: USA | collected 2010-05 | depth 0.15 m
CCACCGAGATCTACACTCTTTCCCTACACGACGCTCTTCCGATCTAATGGCAACCGGCGGCGGAACGGTGTTGACGGGGAAGTGCGCGGGGTCCACCTCGACCAGTCCCTTGGGGGTGGCGAACCACAGGTGACCGTCACGGGAGCGCCAGGCGGAGGGGTGGCTGTTGGTGGCTGTCTCGCGGCTGCGGAGACCGTCGGCAGGTCCAAACTCGATCCAATTTGAACAGCCGCCCGCCATGTCGCAGTCGCAGCGGGCGATGCCGGTGCCGGTGGCGAACCAGAGATGATTGCCGGCGTCTTCAAGAATCGCGCGAATCGCGGCTTGGGCGGGGTCGTGGCCGTTGCGCACCGGGGTGGAAAAACGCCGGCCGTCCCACAGGTTCCAGCCGCGGTCCTGGGTGCCGATCAACATTCCGTTGCCGTGGGGCAGAAGCGCCGTGACTACGTTGCTGGAGAGGCCGTTGGCGGTGGTGTAGTTTTCGATTTTGCCATTGCGAATGCGCGAGAGGCCGGCAAGGGTAGCCACCCAGAGATCGCCGGATGCGTCGCGGGCCATGGCTCCGACCAGGTCGCTGCCGAGTCCGTTTGATTGGGTATAGGTTTGCATGCGCGCGCCGGGGATTCCGCCGGTCCAGTGGGTGAGGCCGCGGCGGGTGCCGATCCAGAGGCTGCCGTCGGCGTCGGCCATCAGCGCGCGGATGAAGTCGTCGGGCAGGCCGTCAGCGGAAGTGAATGAGTCAACGACGCCGCGGCGGATGCGATTGAGGCCGTCGGGCGTGCCGACCCAGAGGTCGCCGTTGGGGGCAGCGGCGAGGGAGAGGATCACGTCGCTCAGGAGGCCGTTGCGGACGGAGTAGGTTAGGACCGGGTTGGCCTTGGTTGAGTCGTGCGCGAAGACGTTGAGGCCGCTGCCGCTGGTGCCTACCCAGAGGCGGCCGGAGTTGTCTTCGACTACGGTGGTGGTGGCGTCGGAAGAGAGGCCCTCGCGCGCGCCGAGGGTGCGGAAGCGCTGGTCGCGGAGGATGTGGAGACCGCCGGACTCGGTGCCGACCCAGAGGTTGCCTTCGCGGTCTTCCATGAGGGCGAGGATGGACTCGGTGGCTAGCGGGTCGGTGATGGGGACGCGTTCGAGTTTTCCTCCATCCCATCGGACCAGCCCCGCGTTGGTACCGACCCACAGACGCGACTCGCGGTCCGCCAGCAGGGCCTGTATCCTGCTTCCGGGTAGATCCTTTCCCACGGCCAGGCGCTTCGTAAGCCCGCTACCGCTGCCCAACATGAGCGCGCTCTTGGTACCGACGGCCATAAGCTCGCTGTTCATGTCAGCAAGGAACTCTAACCCATCTTTCGGCAGCCCGGCCTTCACGGCAAGTTGCTTCCATTGGTCGCCATCGTCCGGCGCGATATCGAACCAGGAAGAGCTGCCTCCTCGACTCGTCACCGCAGTAATCGTAGTTCCGGGTCGCCAGCTGCCAGCTGCAGCAAAATGATCCCCGCTCTGCCGAGCCAGCCCCGCGTCCGTATAAACCCAGACCAAGTTCCATTTGTCCTGACCGAGTGCCCGAACTGCATTACCCGGCAAGCCGTTCTTGGTCGTGAATAGAGTGACGCTTCCGTCCTTCCAACGCGCCAGGCCATCGCTGGTGCCTATCCACAATGCGCCGTCGTTTGCCTCCAACAGGCAACGCACATCATTGTCGGGAAGCGACGGACTTGAGTTCTTATCGAAGACAGTGAAGATGTTGCCGTCGAAGCGGACGAGACCTACTTCGGTGCCCAGCCAGATGAAGCCGTCGCGGGTTTGTGCGAGCGCTTGCACCGTGTTTTGGGGGAGGCCGTTTTCCATGACCCAGGATTGGCGGGCGTAGTTGGCCAGGGGAGTGGGGGGCTCGAGGGCGGCGGCGGACAATGCAGCGGCCAGCAGGCAGGCTGCGGAGGAGAGGAGGGCGATAAGACGAACTTGAGGCCTGCGGCGGGCTGTCTTTGCCGGTGCGGCCTTCGAGTTTTGACGATCCGGGTTCACGAGGGCGGGCGGATCTCCTGCTGGCAAGACTCCACCAATGGTAAAAGCTGTGCATCTCCACAGTAATTCGCCCGGTGGCAGAATGCACAGGCCTTAGATTAGTTCCGGAATTGGTACAGCACAGAGAAAACGGCACTTATCTCCACCTTTGGGTGGAGGCGGGGCTCCCTCGAATGACTCATGACATGGAGTGGATGAGCCGATAGTCTGTGCATGTCTCCTGATTTGGCCACCCTGAATGGCCTTCCCTAGTGTTACTTCCGGGTGGCAGTCCTTGAACGGGCTGCCACCCGATTTCTTTTTCTGGCTCCCTGTCCGATCGCCGCCCGATTGCCCCTCAAGTCTCACTTGTCCAGCGTGAAAACAACGTTGACCGTCGTCTCTACTTCAACGGGTTCGCCGTTGAGCAGGTAAGGCCGGTAGTGCCATGTCTTCACGACTTCAAGCGCGGCCTGCTGCAACATGGCCGGGCCGCCGGTTACGCGCAGATTCTCGATGGTCCCTGCGCGAGAGATAGTCGCTTCAAGTACCACCGTGCCTTGCGTACGAGTAGCTCTTGCAATAGGAGGATATGCCGGGATTGTCTTCTGCACGAGAAGTCCGGCGACAATGGTGGAAGAGACGTGGACCAGGGTGCGCGGGTCTGGCCGAACCAGAGTGTGCCCGCCTTGACCGCGGAACAATTTGTCGTTGCCGGCCGGATCGCCGTTTGTATTTGTCCAATCGGCAACGTCGATGGGCGCCAGTGTCTCCGGCCGTTCGACCATCGCGATATGGATGGGAATCTGGGACGGAGCGAAGATGTGGGTCCCTTCCATCTCGCGCTGAACGACTACCGCGTGCTCAAGCCGCGCAACAGGCCTGGGTTGAGGAGGAGTGGGCACGGGCGCTTCCATGAAATACGCGAGCATCTGCCGCGGAAGAGACTGCGGATAAAGGAGTGGAATCAGCACCAGCGCGAGGAGAATGGATGCGTTGAAGGTGAAAGAAGCAATCATCCAGCCGCGGCTGCGAGTGCGGAGTCTTCCGTTGGATTCGAAGGTGGAGTCTTCAAACATGGCCTGCCTCCCTGGTGCTGAATTCAGTTCCGAAATCAGCGCGCCGGCGGGGACTTAGGGAGCGTTGCGCAGGCGCAGGGGCTGGCCGCTCCTCGCGCTATGGTGGCGCGGGGAGGGGGGCTCGTAGCACTCGACCCCGGCGACGATGACTTGTTGCCGAGGAGCTTGGCACTCCGTTCATCCCAATCGGAACCACTGTGCCTGTATAGACACCGCGGCTTTATAGACTGTTCCCGGCTCAGCCGGTATATTTCGTTAAGTACACTCCCAGGGATCAAAGCTGCTCGCGATGGAGTACGAATGAGATTTCTTTGCTCGTTGTTTCTTGCGATTTTCGCAAGCACAAATTCAATTGCCGAGGCGCCGGGCCCGGAGGCCACGCTCCAATATATTCATGGCGCGTGGGACACACTTACCCGGTCGATGACAGACTGCCAATCGCTGGCGGATATCAAGGTTACCGCCGAGCCATTGCTCTATGTTCCGGCGGAGATGGCAGTGCCGCCGGAGTTGGCAGACGTCGCGCAGAAGTGCCACGTGAAGGTGGTTGCTTTACTTCGAAGGATTGAAAAGCTCGGCGACCTGCGGCCTGAGGAGTTATCCGCGGCAGGGTTACTCTATTTGCCGAATCCGTACGTTGTTCCCGGCGGGCGCTTTAATGAAATGTACGGATGGGATAGTTACTTTATCATTCTGGGACTGGAAGAGGATAGCAAGCCAACGCTGGCCAAAGGTATGGTGAATAACTTCCTCTTTGAGATAGAGCACTACGGAGCGGTGTTGAACGCCAACCGCACTTATTATCTGACTCGCTCGCAGCCGCCGTTTCTAACTTCGATGATTCGGGCGGTGTATGAGAACCCGGCCAGCTTTCCGGCCACTCCTGCGGGGCGCATCGAAGCTCGGAATTGGCTGGAACGCGCGTACGAACTGGCGCAGAAGGACTATTCCCTGTGGACGCGGCCGGAGCACCTTGCAGGTACGACTGGGCTGGCGCGTTACTTCGACTACGGGAATGGCCCAGTGCCGGAGATGTCCGATGATAGCACTTACTATCCCGATGTAATCCGGTGGCTGATTTCGCATCCGAAGGAGGGTGGCGAAGGTTTTCTGGTCAAGGGCTCAGAGCATCCAGATGCTGCAGAGGCGGTGCGGCTGAAACTGAGCAGTTGCGACGTGAAGGTCAGTGTTGTGTGCGAGCGGGCGTGGGCCGGGGGTTACAGGCTGAGCAAGGATTTCTTTGTGGGCGACAGGGCGATGAGGGAGTCGGGATTCGATCCCAGCTTTCGCTTCGGGCCTTTCAGCGGAGCCACGCAGCACTATGCGCCGGTGTGCCTGAACAGCCTGCTCTACCGCTACGAACGCGACCTGGCGCACATGGCTCATTTATTGGTCAAGCCCAAGGACGCCATCCACTGGAACCGTCGCGCCGACCTGCGCAGCGCTGCCATGCAGAGATATATGTGGCGCGCAAAGGAAGGCGTATTCGCGGACTTCGACTACGCACATGCGCGGAGTTCGAGTTATGCGTACATCACTTGGCTCTACCCTTTGTGGGCCGGAGTGGCTACCCGCGAGCAGGCCACGCAGATGGTGAAGAGTCTCAGCCTATTCGAGCGGCCCGGCGGGCTATCGATGAGCAACTTCAACTCGGGGCTGCAATGGGACGAGCCGTTCGGGTGGGCTCCGACTAACTGGATTACGGTGGCCGGCCTCGAGGCTATGGGTTTTCGAGCCGAGGCGGTGCGAGTTGCCAAGGCGTTCGATTCAACGGTGGATGCGGGGTTTGCGCGGGATGGGACCATTCGCGAAAAGTACAACGTGGTATCCGGAGATGCCGACGTGCAAGTGAGTACGGGATACAAGACGAATGTTACTGGGTTTGGATGGACTAACGGGGTTTATTTGAAGATGAAGGAAGTTGCGGATCGGGAGTAGTGTGACTTGCTTGTATCGAGGAAGACGAGGGATGAAAGCAACCGCAGGTCCTTCGACTCCCTTCGCTTCGCTACAGTCGCTCAGGATGACAGCTCTATTCTGGTACGAACTTCTAAGACGTCACACCAGCAAAAGGGGCGCTTCCATCGAGAGGAAGCGCCCCATGTTTGTTTTGGTATGAACCTTGTTACTCCGGCAAGGTCATGGTGCCCTTTATCTTGAAGGTTCCGGTCACGACTTGCACGCCGGTTTGTGGCTGGCCACCGCCTACTATTAGTTTGTATTCGCCATCGGGGACGATGATGTTTCCATCTTCGGTGACCATGCTGATGTCTCGGGGCTGAAGCTCGAAGTGGACCTTTTGCGAAGCGCCGGTCTCGAGATGTACGCGCTGGAATCCGCGCAGGGCACGGATGGGAGCGCCGGAGACGGATGGAAAACTGAGATAGAGTTGCGCTACTTCGTCGCCTGCCTTGCGGCCGGTGTTGGTTACTGTCGCCTCGACGACTATTGGCTGACCTGCAGTTACTGCGGCAGGGGGAGCGGTTAGCCCGCTGTAAGAGAAGGTGGTGTAACTCAAGCCGTATCCGAAGGGATAGAGCGGGGTTCCTTCGAAGTAGCGGTAAGTGCGGCCCTTCATGGCGTAACTGTCGAAGGGCGGCAACTGGGTTACATCTTTGTAGAAGGTTACGGGGAGGCGGCCGGCGGGATTGTTCTTGCCGGAAAGAGTTTCAGCAACGGCGGCGCCGCCTTCTTCGCCGGGATAAAAGGCATCGAGGATGGCGTTGGCATGTGCCTGCGCCCAGTTCACGCCTAGCGCGCTGCCGTTGGTAAGAACAACTATAAGAGGCTTGCCGGCGGCGGCTACGGCCTCAAGCAGTTCCTGTTCGGGTTTGGGGAGGTCGAGGCTGGTGCGGTCGCCGCCCTTGAAACCTTCTTCGCTGACCTGCATCTCTTCGCCTTCAAGTTCGCTGGTGATTCCAACAACGGCTACGACGACGTCAGCGGATTTGGCGGCGGCGACGGCGGCGGGCTGGGGCTTTAGGTCAACTTTGGACCAGACGAGGCGCGCTGCGATCTTGGACTTCTCGCCGGGGGCGTATTCGACGTGGATTTTGGAGGGCTTGCCGCCATCAAGATGGAGGCGGCCGACCTTGCTCTCAATGCCGTTCGAGTCCCAGGCAGAAGTGACGTCCTTGTCGTCAACCTTGATGCGGAAAAATCCGTCGGCAGCGAGGCCAAGGTTGTACTCGCCGGTTTCGGGCGCGGTGATTTCTCCGTCCCAGCTGATGGCGAGGGGGTGGAGGGCGACGGCCTCGACGGGGATGGGCGCAGCAGCTGCGTCAATGTTGGATTCGATGCGGGTGGCAACAGGCGTCGGCGCTCCCGGAGTATTCATGTTGGCCATGTCGAGCTTGGCATAGCTGGCCTTGACACCGGGCTTACCATCGACGGTGAGGGCTGAGGCAGGAACCGGATCCGCGTCGTGGCCGAGGAATTGCGTACCGGGAACGTAGTTGATGGTGGCATGAGCGAACTCGTTGCGGATGCCTTCAAGAATGGAGACGGTGTGGCTGGGGATGCCATTGTAGTTGCCCAGCAGCACCTTGGTCTGATCGGCGAGCGGGCCGACGACTGCGATCTTGAGGGGCGTGGTCTTGAGGGGCAGCACGCCATCGTTCTTGAGGAGGACCATGGCCTCGTTGGCCAGTTTGCGGGCCATGGCGCGATGCGCAGCGCTATCGAGCAGCTTTTCATCGATATTGGAGTAGGGCACCATTTCAGGCGGGTCGAACATGCCGAGCTTCATCCGTGCGGTGAAGAGGCGGGTGACGGCGAGGTCGATTTCGCTTTCCTTGAGGTAGCCTTGCTTCACGGCATCCAGATAAGGCTTGTAATCGTGATCGTCGTTTACCTTGAAGGTGAAGTCCACGCACTCGTTGTCCATGCCGCGGCGCAGGCTCACGGCCGAGGACTCGGCTTGGGTGGTATTGAATTTGTGCCCCTCATGGATGTCGAGCACGGCGCCGCAGTCGGAGACGACGTAGCCTTGGAACTGCCACCAGCCGCGTAGTTGGTCCTGAAGCAGAAACTCGTTGGCGCAGGCGGGCTGGCCGTTGATGCTGTTGTAGGCGCACATTACGGAGCCGGCCTTGGCCTCAGTGACGGTGGCGCGGAAGGCGGGCAGATAAGTATCGAGTTCGTCGTGCTTGCTGACGGTTACGTCAGCGGTGTGGCGCGTGGGCTCCGGGCCGCTGTGCACGGCGAAATGCTTGGGCGTGGAGATGACTCGGTAGTAGCGCGGATCGTCGCCCTGCATACCGGTGACGAAGGCTACGCCCATGCGCGCGGTGAGGAAGGGGTCTTCACCGTAGGTTTCCTGGCCGCGGCCCCAGCGGGGATCGCGAAAGATATTGATGTTGGGCGCCCAGAAGTCGAGGCCCTCGAAGATGTCGCTGTGGCCGGCACGGACCGCTTGCACGTGCTTGATGCGGCCCTCGGTGCCAATGACCACGGCCATCTGGTGGATGGCGGGCGCGTCAAAGGTGGCGGCGAGGCCGATGGGCTCAGGAAACTCGGTGGTTCCGTTGCGCAGGACACCGTGGAGGGACTCGCTCCACCAGTCATACGCGGGGACATTGAGCCGCTGAATGGCGCGTGCCTGGTTCACCAGTTGCGCGGCCTTTTCCTCAAGCGTCATGCGATGGACCAGGTCGGCCGCGCGCTGCTCTGGCGGAAGGGATGGGTCCAGATACGCGGGCCTGGCGGCATTCTGCGCCCCGGCCATCCACAAGCCACCGCAGCAGACCAAACCTGCCGCTGCCAACCGCAACCCAAAACTCTTCATCACGATCCTCTTTCCGTTGGTCAGGAGTCAGTTTCTATTTCCGGTGGCCAAGGCACGCCCTCGATGTTAGTTGCCGCTAGAAACCGACCCGCCCTTCAGCAGCCAACGCTAATGCCCACAGGAAGGGGCTGTCAAGCGAGACGGAATCCAGTTGTTCCCTATTGGAAAATCGCTTTAGCTTTGATTGTGTACGGCGTGGGACTGCGGGCGATTTCAATGCGAGTTTTGTCCATGCGCGCACGACGCGCGGCAACAAGATGTAACCTTTCTTCTGCCGGACGCGTAAGCGTGGATAGAAAGGGGAAGGGCGGATGGAGCACGAAGCAAACGACGTCCTGGGCCAGTTTCAGCAGGGCGACCTGGACGCTTTTGAAGCCCTCTTCCGCATGCATCAGCGCGCCGTTTATGGATGGATTCTGCGCATTGTCCGCGACGCGGGCACCGCCGAAGACCTGACGGTGGAGACCTTCTGGAGAATTCACCGGGCGCATGCGCGCTTTGAGCCGTCGCGGGGATTTGAGGGTTGGGCGCGGCGCATTGCCACTCATGCGGCACTGGATTGGCTGCGCCGGTTGCGGCCGACGAGCGAACCGGCGCAGCACATGGTTGACGACCTTCCGGCCGTAGTGGCTGGCGATCCGGCCATCTCGGCTGAGATACGGCTGAAGACGGCGCAGGCTTTCGGACGGCTGCCGGCCAAGTTGCGGATTGCTGCGACGATGGCCGTAGTTGAAGAACAACCGCACAAGGATGTGGCCGAGGCTCTTGGCATCTCGGTCGGGGCTGTAAAACTGCGCGTTTTTCGCGCGCTTCGCTTGCTGAGACGAGACTTGCAGAAACAGGGGATCACGCCATGAATGAACACGAACAGGACCGCATGAAGAATCTTTTGAAACAGGCGCTGCCGCCGGTGGAAGCCGATGCCGAGCCTGGCCGCGATCTTTGGCCGGCGGTGCTGAAGCGGATGGATGCACAGCCAGCGGCGCCATGGTTTGACTGGGCGCTCGCGGGTGGGCTGGCAGCGATGGCGGTGTTTTTTCCGGCGTCGATTCCTGTGATTCTTTACTACTTGTAATCCGCGGGCGGGAGCGCTCGCAAAGAAGGAGAGACAAATGAACACGCATCCCTATCTTCGCGCATTCCTGGCAGGCGTCTTTCTGCCTACGCTGGTCCTGCCACTGATTCTTACAGGGTTTATCATTTTCCGGCTGGTGTTGCAGGTGCCGATTCCAATTGAGCGCGGCATCATTTTTCCGATAGCGCTGGTGCCGAGCGTGTTCGGGCTGTGGAACATGCTTTGGCTGGGGTCGCATGAACGGACACATCTGCCTCTTGGCTTGCACGGCGCCATTCTGCCGCTGTTGCTGGCTCCGTGCGGTGCGATCATTGCAAGTTGTTTGGGAATACTAGCCCTGGGTTCGAGCGGCGTGATCTGGTTTCAGGCTTGCCACGTTCCCTATGCTTTGATCGCTCCCGTGTTTCTGGGTGTTCTGGCCGGGTATTACCTGGTGTGGAAATACATTATTGGCTCAGTAAACCGGGTGCTGGGAATTGCTTGAACAGGTGACAGGTTACAGATGACAGTTGGCAGCTAGAGGCCAACTTCGGACTACGCGCCGGGCAGGAAGAAATCATCGAGCCCGGCGCGATGGGCGTGGGCTACCATGGTTGACTGAATCTCAAGGGCCAGCGCCAGCGCCTCGCGGCCCTGGCGGGGTGTAACTCTCGGCTGCTTCCTTGTCCGCACCGAATCCAGAAAAGACTCGATCTCTAATCGAAGAGGCTCTCCCGGGGTGACCTCGGGCTTGACGAAGGAGAGGCCCGGCGCGGGACCGGCGGCAAGGCCGAGTTTGGCCAGAATTGCCGGATCGATCAAGCCGGTGGCGGCAATTTTGGCGGTCACACTGGCGTCGATCTTTCCGGTGGTAACAGCCGCGACCACGTCGGGCGGCAGTGCGGCGGCCAGGGCAGCCAGCTTTCCGGGATCCAATCCGGCGGCGATCGCTTTCTGGACGAGCGAGGCGATGCCGGAAGGCTGTGCACTGCCCGGCTCGCCGTCGAGTCGAATTACAAGCAAATCCTGGCGGGCGTAGTCGATCGAGACGTACTGGCGGGGTTCGAAGAAGCGCAGCTTGCGAACGCGCTCTGTGGAGACGCGCGAGGCAGTGAAGTTGGCCACGCAGCCGGATTCGAACTCGACGCGGACATTTGCGATGTCCACCTTGGGCGAGAGGATGGGCAGGCCGACGGCGCGCACCTCGCGGACCGGAGAGTTGGCGAAGGTAAGCACGATGTCGAGGTCGTGGATCATCAGGTCCAGCACCACGTCGACATCGAGGGCGCGGGGTGTGAAGACCGAGAGCCGGTGCGACTCGAAGAACATGGGGCGGCGGAGTTTGAGCTCGACGGCGAGCACCGCCGGGTTGAAGCGTTCGAGGTGGCCGGGTTGCAGAATACGGGAGTATTTCGCCGCCAGGGCCAGCAGTTCGTCGGCTTCAGCCAGCGTCGCGGCCAGAGGCTTCTCGACCAGCAAATCGAGTCCTGCCTGCAGAAGTGCCGAAGCAACGGCATGGTGGTGGACGGTGGGGACAGCGACGGTGGCCGCGTCAATTTTGAGATCGGCGGCCAGCAACTGGTCCACGCTGGAGAAGACGGGGATGCCGTATTTGGCTTTGTGGTCGGCAGCGCGGGCGGCGTCTGGTTCGACGACTGCTACGAGCGCGACACCAAGCCCGGCGGCCTCAAGCTCGCGGTAAACACGCAAATGGTTGCGGCCAAAGGAACCGGCGCCGACGACCGCAACTTTCAGAATGGGCTGGCCCACTATGCCGACGCCCCTTTTCCTTCGACGGCCTTGAGGCAGCGGCTGTAGAGCTCGAGCAGTTGGGTTACGTGCTCTTCGGGCTTGGGCGCGGCTGCGCCGCTGAAGCCAGTGGAGGGCGCGGCGGGGCGGCCTACGCCGGCCGTCGAGGCCACAAACTTGAGCAGGTCAAGTGCGATGTCTTCATTGCGGCGGGCGCCGAGGCCCGCATTGTTGAGTGCATCCATTGTGAAGAATCTCCAAAGAGGATGCTACCAGAAAGGGAGAGGCGGTACTTCTGGGGGATATCTCACGGGTTAGAACAGGGACCTCGGCACCCTACGGGAGTTCGTGGCCGGGGATAGGTGAGATCTGCGGTATCCCATGTCTCCTAAGGAACATCTTCACACCTCCGTTGGAATTAGGGT
>OCZT010006998.1_pt1 | contig 11096 bp, 9 predicted proteins | sample 1539031 | NCBI WGS metagenome assembly OCZT01 (sample SAMEA3539308, study PRJEB22396) | soil metagenome | biome: tundra; feature: field; material: soil | place: USA | collected 2010-05 | depth 0.15 m
GCGCTGCCCACGATCCGAAACGGGATCTATCCGGCGATGGAGATTCCCGTAGAAAACTCTCCCTCAACCATGACGACCTTCATGTTCGGCGTACTGCCTGGGAAGGGAATTGACAGAGATGCCATGCGCAACACTCTCCACCGCGTCGCGCATACGGATGCCCCACAAAACAGCGTCACCTGGGGAACCGCAATGATGGCCATGTGCGCCGCGCGCCTCGACGAGCCGGACACGGCCGTCGCATTGCTGGCAGGCAAGTACGACCAGAATCCATTTCGCGCATCTGGCTACACTGTCCGCCGCCCCGATCAGACTCCGATGTATATGCCGGCCAACGGAGGCTGGCTGTCGGCGGTCGCCATGATGGCCGCGGGCTGGGATGGCACCACCACTCACGCGCCAGGATTTCCTAAAGATTGGAAGGTTCGTTACGAAGGTCTGCAGCCGCTGCCTTAGCATCCGCAGCCACAAGAATTTGGTTGCCCCCCAGGGATTCGAACCCCGATCGAGCGAGTCAGAGTCGCTTGTCCTACCATTGAACGAGGGGGCACCGGCGAACGATATGCTGCCGGAGTCGCGAACGAAAGCATTCGCTGACTGCCTCTTAGAGTGTACCGGTCGCGCTTGTCAGGGTCAACGCCACCGACACCAGGCCCACATCAACTCACGCTCCGACACGAGCCGCATATCGAACCTTGGGTCTATACTGAACTTTCCGTCTATCGGAAGAAGCGCAACTTACATCGCACACAGAAGGGTTCACCAAGCATGTCTACTCCCGGAGCCGCAACGCCAGACGCGGCCAGCATCAAGCCTGCCACAGGAAAACTCGGCATCATGACCGCCGGAATGGGAGCGGTTTGCACCACGCTCATCGCCGGCGTAGAGGCAATTCGCCAGGGACTCGCCAAGCCCATCGGTTCCATCTCGCAGATGGGAACCATCCGCCTGGGCAAGCGCACCGATAACAACAGTCCGCTCATCCGCGACTTCGTTCCCATCGCCAAGCTCGACGACCTGGTCTTCACCGGGTGGGACATCTTCGGCGGCAATCTCTACGACGCCGCGAGGACCGCCCAGGTGCTCGACCGCGACCAGCTCGACCAGATCCGTCCCTTCCTCGAGTCGATCGAGCCCATGCCCGCCGCCTTCGACCAGTATTACGTCAAGCGCCTGACCGGCAAGCGCATCAAGAAGGGCAAGAACAAGTGCGACCTTGCCAGCCAGATTCGCAACGACATCGCCGAGTTCAAGACCAGGACCGACCGCCAGGTGCTGATCTGGACCGGCTCAACCGAGATTTTCCTCGAAGAGTCCGCCGTCCACCAGTCGCTGGCCGCATTCGAGAAGGGCCTCGACAACGATGACCCGGGTATCGCTCCCTCGCAGATGTACGCGTGGGCCGCGCTCAAGGAAGGCATTCCATTCATCAACGGCGCGCCCAACCTCACCGTCGATATTCCCGCGCTCAACGAACTCTCGCGCAAGATGAACGCGCCCATCTGCGGCAAGGACTTCAAGACCGGCCAAACCTTTATCAAGAGCGTTCTCGCGCCAGCGTTCAAGACGCGTATGCTCGGCGTTTCAGGCTGGTACTCAACCAATATTCTGGGCAACCGGGACGGCGAAGTGCTGGACGATCCCGAGTCGTTCAAGACCAAGGAAGAGTCGAAGCTCGGCCTGTTGGACATGATCCTGCAGCCCGATCTCTATCCCGATCTCTACAAGGATATATTCCACAAGGTTCGCATTAATTATTACCCGCCTCGTGGTGATAACAAAGAGGGTTGGGACAACATCGATATCTTCGGCTGGCTCGGCTATCCGATGCAGCTCAAGGTCGATTTCCTGTGCCGCGACTCGATTCTTGCCGCGCCGCTCGCACTCGATCTGTGCCTCTTCATGGACCTCGCCGCGCGCACTCCTAGCCTGCGCGGACTGGGCATCCAGGAATGGCTCAGCTTCTACTTCAAGGCTCCGGACAGCGCCAAGGGCGTCTATCCCGAGCACGACCTCTTCATCCAGTCGATGAAGATGAAGAACACGCTGCGGCACATCATGGGCCAGGACCTGATCACGCACCTCGGCCTCGATTATTACGGCGAATAGGCAGGCGAACGACGTATGGTAGAGCGCGCGGAGGACCACCAGATATCCGTCCTCCGCGCGTACACCGTACTCAGCTCACTACAGCCCGACTGGCGCGGCGCGCTGATCGTCTCGTGCGGCCTCGGTTCGGGCGGCTCGGCTTTGTCGGTTGCTGCCAACATCGCTGGAGCGGGCTGCCTCGCCATCGACGAGCGTCCGGAGGCATGCCGTGCCGCGATGCGTTCGGGTGCCTGCGACTTCGTCGTCAATACGGTGGACGAAGCACTGCGGGTGCTGAAGAACGAGATCCGCCAACGCAAGCCGGTCAGCGTCGGCCTTACGATGGCCCCGACCGCGGCGCTTGAGGAACTGCTCGATCGCGGCGTGCTGCCTCAGCTCTTCACGGCGTTTCGCCCGGATGCGGAATCGACCGGCCTGCGTACTCTCCACTCCGCCACTTTCGATCGCGCGGCGCGGAGATTTGCAGCATTTGGCAGTCTCATCGTCGACTCCGACCAATCATTCCTACCATCGGCTGGCGTCATCGACGCCGAAGCGCGCCTCAATGTCTTCACTCGCGAGCACGGCCTGCACCTCGAATCCTTCGCCCTCGCATCCGCCGAAGAACTGCGAGCCTTAGACGACCGCTTGATGGAGATGATCCCTGCGACGGACCCGCGCCATCGCTGGTGTTCAGCGGCGCCACGTTTCTTCCACCGCGAACGCCCTTACCGTCGCGCAATCTTCCTCACCGAGGAAGAAACTCGCACACTCCGATCCAAATGATGCCGGCGCATACTACTCCGCGATCGCCATCAGCCGTGCCCACAGCGCCTTACTCCCCGCCTCGGTCTTCGCCGAAACCGGCAGCACCTCGTCCACCTCGTGCTCCCGCTTCAACGCCGCAATGCTCTTCGCCAGCGCGTTGTTTCCGAGCCGGTCCGACTTCGTCCCCACCACCAGGAAGGGCCGCTGCGTCTGTTTGAAGTAGTCGATGAGCTGCTTATCGCTGGGCTGTGGCGGAATGTTGGTGTCCACCAGGCACACTCCCAGCGCCAGCGTCTCCCGCTCGGCCAGATACGGCTCGATGAATTTGGGCCACTCGGCGGAGATCGACTTCGAGATCTTCGCGTAGCCATAGCCGGGCAGATCGGCGAAGATCAGCGTCGGCCGCTGCTTCTTCTTCTCGCCCACGCCCTCGTGCAGCGCGAAGAAGTTGATGGCACGCGTGCGGCCTGGCGTCGACGAAGTATGCGCCTGCTTCGACCCCAGCAGCGCATTGATCAGCGATGACTTGCCCACGTTGGATCGGCCGAGAAACGCAATCTCCGGCGCGCCGAACGTCTTCGCCTCGGTAGGGAAGTGGGCGACATCGGTCGCGGACAGAAGGAATACCGGCGTCAGTCGCATCGTTCCAGTCTAGTTCATTCCATGTGCAATCATGATTGAGGGAGTCGCCACGCCATGTTGCACCAGTCTGTATCATCGTCGGGGCCGCGCACCTTTCGCCACCACATGCTGCGCGAAATCTACGAGCAGCCCGCCGCCATCGCGCGCACGCTCGAGTACTATCTTGATCTTTCTGGCTCCGCGCCCACCTTCCGCGACGAGCCGCTCAGCGCCGTTGCTGCGCTGTTGCGCCGGCATCCCGACCTCATCATCGCGGCCAGCGGCTCCAGCCGCCACGCCGGCCTCGCAGCCGAAATCCTGCTCGAAGACCTCGCCGGCCTGGTCGTCGATGTGGAGTACGCCAGCGAGTACGCCTGCCGCTCCACCACCACGCGCCGCCATCCAGACAATCCCAGCCCGGTGCTGGTCCTCTCGCAGTCGGGCGAGACGGCGGACACGCTGGCGGCCCTGCGCGAAGCCGCCCGCCGCGGCCATCCCACCGTCGCCGTCACCAATGTGCATGGCTCGACCATGGCGCGCGAGGCGACGGTCGACCTGGCCACCCTCGCCGGCGTCGAACTGGCGATTCCGGCCACCAAGAGTTTCACCACGCAGCTTGCGTTGATCGTGGTGCTGGCGCTGCTCGCGGCCCGTGAGCGCCGCGTGCTTCCGCCCGACGAGATTGAAGCGCGCCTGGCCGCGCTGGCCCAGGTGCCCGATTCCATCGCCGCGCAACTCCCAGCATGGGAGCGGACGATCGCCGCCCTCGCCCCAACCTACTCCGACGCGCGCACGTTTCTCTACCTCGGCCGCGGCGTGCATTACGCGATCGCCCGCGAGGGCGCGCTCAAGCTGAAGGAGTCCTCCTACCTGCACGCCGAGGGCTATCCCAGCGGCGAGCTCAAGCATGGGCCGAATGCGCTGGTGTCGCCCGAAGTCCCGCTCGTGGTGCTCGCGACGGTCGACACCGACGACCCCGAGTCGCTGCTGCGCTACGAGAAGACCGTATCGCTGCTGTACGACATGCGCGAGCAGGGCGCGCGCGTGCTGGCGCTGGCCAACGCCGGCGATGCGACGATCACTTCGCTCGCCTCGCACACTATCCCCATCGAGCCAGCAGCCGAGTCGCTGCTGCCGATCTCGGAGGTCGTTCCGCTGCAACTCTTCGCCTACTTCATGGCCGTCAGCCACGGCGTGGATGTCGATCGCCCCCGCAACCTCACCAAAGCCGTGACCACGGAATAGACCTCTTTAGGTAGGCCGATTCATCGATCCAGAGTGATTACACGAGTGGGAACAATGTGATAGGCTGCGTGAACTTGGCATGGCATGCCAAAGGCCCCCTGGATTTTGCAGAAGTCACCCAACTCAATGATCGAAGGAGATTGTTATGGCCACTGCGCCTCATGCTGCAGCCCCGTTGAATCCTGGTTTGGTGTTCGAGATGGTGCAGGCGCATCAGCGCACCGCGGCTCTCAAGGCCGCAATTGATCTCGATGTCTTTCGCGCAGTCGGCGAAGGGCCGGGAGACGCGGCCTCAATCGCGCGCCACTGCTCGGCATCGGAACGAGGCATCCGTATTCTCTGCGACTTCCTCACCATCAACGGCATTCTTGTGAAGGACAACGGGCACTACAAGCACACCCCGAGCAGCGCCGCGTTTCTTGATCCGCGCTCGCCCGCGTGCATGGCTTCAGTTGCTCAATTCATGTGCAACACGGATGTGCACCACTCCTATAGCCATCTAACGGAAGTCGTGCGCAACGGCCGGACGTTCCTGCCGGGCAGCGGTACGGTGGAGCCGGAGAACCCGATATGGGTTGAGTTCGCTGAAAAGATGGCGCCGATGATGGGGCCCATGGCAGGGCCGCTGGGCGCGGTCGTGCTGGAGGGGCATAGCGGGCCGATGCGCGTACTCGACATTGCGGCTGGCCATGGTCTGTTCGGCATCGAGATTGCGAAGCAGAATCCGCAGGCTCGTGTGACCGGCCTCGATTGGGCGCAGGTGCTTAAAGTGGCAGTAGAGAATGCGCGTAAGGTGGGCGTTGGCGACCGCTACGATCTGCTGCCAGGCAGCGCATTCGAGGTTGAGTTCGGTGGGCCGTATGACGTCGTGCTGCTTACCAACTTTCTGCACCACTTCGATGTGCCGACCTGCGTGGGTCTGTTGAAGAAGGTTCACGGTGCGCTGAAGCCAGGCGGGCGTGCTGCCACGCTGGAGTTCGTGCCGAACGAAGACCGCATTTCCCCGCCGATGCCTGCAGGTTTCGCGATGACGATGCTGGCGACCACGGCGGCGGGCGACGCCTACACGCTCAGCGAACTTACGGCCATGTACACCGAGGCAGGCTTCGGAGGCATTACCGCGCACCCCATTCCGATGAGCCCGCACACGATTGTCATGGGCCGCGCATAAGCTACTCCGCGTGACGGCGAGCACTGCGCACATGCCTTTCCGGACCTAACCTGTAGAGTCGCTGCACCAGGTCCGGACAGGCATGGCCACAACCGCGCAGATCGCCGTAAGCTCTCCCGACACACTCGCCGCAACGCCGGTTGCGAACCCATGGATCGTCGCGATCTCGGTGATGCTGGCCACCTTCATGGAGGTGCTGGACACGGCCATCGCCTCGGTGGCGCTACCGTATATCGCCGGTTCGCTCGCCGCGTCGAACTCCGAAGCGACCTGGGTGCTGACCAGCTACCTGATCGCCAACGCCGTCATTCTTCCTGCGAGCAACTGGTTCGCGCTGCGCTTCGGGCGCAAGCGGTTTCTGATGTCGTGCGTGGTGCTGTTCACCGTTGCGTCGTTCTTCTGTGGAGCCGCGCCGACGCTGACCATGCTGCTGATTGCGCGCGTGCTGCAAGGAGCGGGCGGTGGAGCGTTGCAGCCACTCTCGCAGGCGATCCTGCTGGAGAGTTTTCCGCCGGCCAAGCGCGGTGCGGCGATGGCGCTGTTCGGATTCGGCGTGGTCGTCGCGCCGGTGTTGGGGCCAACGCTTGGCGGCTGGCTGACCGACACGTATAGCTGGCGCTATGCGTTCTACATCAATATCCCGGTCGGCATGCTCGCGGTCTTCATGATTAACCGGTATGTGCGCGATCCGCAGTACATTCGCACAGCGAAGCCTGGCGCGTTCGACAACCTTGGCTTTGGCCTGCTGTGCCTTTGGACAGGCTGCTTGCAGGTGATTCTGGACAAGGGGCAGGAGGACGATTGGTTCGGCGCAACCTGGATTCGCTGGGCGACGATGGTTCTGGGTATCTCGCTGTTCTGGTTTGTGCGGCATTGCTGGCGCGCGCGCGATCCGCTGGTCAATCTGCGCGTAATGCGCGATCGCAACTTTGCCGTGGGCTGCCTGCTGATCTTCATGCTCGGTTTTGCCATCTACATCACCATCACCATGCTGCCGCTGTTCTACCAGGAGGTGCTGGGCTACACGGCGCTGGCCGCCGGCATTGCAGTCTTCCCGCGCGGCATCGGCTCCATGATCGGGCTGCCGGTGATCGGATTGATCAGCAACAAGGTCGACAATCGGTATCTGTTGTGCGCGGGATTCACCCTGTTTGGCGTTTGCACCGTCTCGTTCTCCTTCGTCAATCTGGCGATCAGTCCGGTCACGTTGCTGGTGCCGATCGTGCTCACCGGATTCGCGCTGAGCTTCGTGTTCGTTCCCATCTCCAGCATGGCGATCTCGACGCTGACCAACGAGAACATGGGGAACGCGACCTGCGTCTTCAACCTGCTGCGCAACATCGGCGGCTCGATCGGCATCGCGATGGCGCAGACGGTTCTCATTCGGCGAACCAACTTCCACGAGACGCAACTGGTTGCGCATCTGCCGCAGAGCAGTCACCACCTGCAGCAGCAGTTGCAGGGCCTCGGCGGATACCTCGGACGTCACTTAGGAGCCGCGGCGGGGCAGCGGGCGGCGCTTGGGTTGACGTATCGGCAACTGGAGCAGCAGGCGTTGCTGCTGTCGTTTGTCGATGTTTTTCGCTGGACCGCAGTGGTGGTGTTTGCGTCGGGCCTGATGGTCTGGCTCTTCCACAAAGTGACGCATCGCGCGGATGGATCTGTGCACGTAGGACATTGATCCGGCACTCTGTTATCGGCGTACCCCCCGGGTATCGAATGGTGCATAATCTTCCAAACAAACCACTTACCGGCTATCGCAAATGCAAGATATTGAAAACAAAGGAGATGATTTGCAAGATCTTCAAAACGCTGGAGTTATGGTTGTTTTGGAGCTTTGGGGAGACACAAGCCTGAGGCTGGTGGATTCTGTCTCTACCTAAGTTTAATTATACGCTGCGTGTCAAGGGGCGAGACCAGAAAGACGGCGCAATAGGGCAGGGTGGGGCCTAGAACGGGGGCCAGTCCAGGGGGGTGCCTTCGAGGAGGTAGGCGTGTTTTTCTACGCGGTAGGTGCCGTCGTGGACGGCGAAGACGCGCGGTTTGCCAGTCGCGCTGGTGTTCCATAGGGAGACGCCGGCGTAGGCGCCGTCTTTGCGGACGATGTAGTACTGCATGTCCAGCAGGCGGATCTTGGTCATGTCGCCGTTGTGGTTGCGGACGATGCGGCGGAGCGTCTCCATGCCGGCGTCGTGGGGGCTGAGGCCCTGGCGCATCAGCTCGACGATGGTGTGCGCGCCGGCGACCTTGATGTTCTCCTCGCCGGAGCCGGTGGCGCCGGCTGAGCCGACGTCCTGGTCGGTGTAGCAGCCCGCGCCGAGGATGGGCGAGTCGCCAAGCCGCCCGGGGAGCTTCCATGCGAGGCCGGAGGTGGTGGTGGCGCCGGAGATTTCGCCCTTCGCGTTGACCGCGGAGACGTGGATGGTGCCGGTGGACGGCCAGAGGATCTGCTCAACGGCGAACTGGCGGTTGGCGGCGGGAATGTCGAGGTCGGCGGCCATGCGGGAGAGCGTGACGGCGCGGGCGCGGATGGTCTCGGCCCACTCGGCGGTGGGGTGATGGGGGATGGGGCCTGATCCCGGTGAGACGGGCCGGAGTTGCGATGATGGGCCGCCGTGGAGGTCGATGGTCGGCTTGGGTGCGGGGCGGTCGGCGTAGGGGTCCTTCCACTGTGGGCTGGTCATGCCCGGACCCCACCAGTCCATCTGCGAGTTGCTTTCCTTCCACAGCATCCAGATCTTGCGGGCGTCTTCGGTGAGCAGGTTTTCGGTGGGGAAGCCGACGGCGACGGCGAAGCGTTCGGCGCCTTTGCCGACCAGCATGACGTGGGAGGTGTGTTCGTAGACCTTGCGCGCGACCTGGCAGACGTTGCGGATGTTCTGGACGCCGCCGACCGATCCGGCGGAGCGTGACGGCCCGTGCATGCAGCAGGAGTCGAGTTCGACGACGCCCTCTTCGTTGGGCAGGCCGCCGAGGCCGACGCTGTGGTCCTTGGGGTCGTTCTCGCGGCCGAGACAGACGTGGTGGACGGCGTCGAGCGTGTCGGCTCCGTCCAGCAGCATTTTGTAGGCCTCCTGGATGGTGTTGTCGCCGGTGACGCGGGTGACGATGACGGGCTTGGCGGGCGGCTTGAGTTGTTTGACTGACTCTGCCGTCTGCGCCGAGGCATTCGGAGCGATCGCGATGCCGGCAGCGGTCATTGCTCCCAGGGAGAGGAAGTCGCGTCGTGTGGCCATGGTGGGGATGTTACAGCAATGGTTAGTTTACGGCCTCGAACCGGTGGATTCGTGGGCGGGTCTGTGGTGGCCCACAGAGAGGCTCTTGTGGAATAAAGTTAGAATAGTTTGTGCACACAAATGGGAAACCGTGATATAAGTACATACATACGAGGTGTTTGAATGGCAGCGATCGGGACTCAAGATTGGGCGAAGGATAGGATTTCCCCTTACAAGGATCGTCTTTGGCGTGTTCTGAAAGCCGGAGTGTCGCGCCTAAATCGACTGAGTCCTGAAGACCGGTTGGCTTTCAACGGTAGGTGCTTGGCAGATGTCATAAACGCGTTTGTGATTGATGAAGCCCGCGAAGAATTTGACGGTGTGGGCAATTCGGAGTTCAGTGCGAAGAACAATACGACGTACCACTTATTGAATGGCTGTGTTCTCTGGTACAAGCAGCTCGGTGAGGATCATCTCCCCTCTAATATCCCGACGATGACCGCCGACCAGATGATGCAAGGTCAGTTTGACTTCATGCCCAATCAGCTTCTTATGGTGGTCGGGTTTGAGTTGGATGAGATGAAACGTAAGCTAAAGACCGTTGAGCTTCTGCGTTTCGGTCCGGGTCAACGACTGGAGTTCGTGATTGAGATCGCCGAGGTCGAGGTTGCACCGCCCATTGTCATGCCCAAGACTGCGAAACCAGCTGCAACTCGGCGCACGAAAATTGAGATCAGAAATGGCATTGAGCAAAAAGCCTTCGGCACAGGAAGCGAGTAGCAAAATGCAACAGTTCAACCCTGGGATGCTCACGATCGCAAGGGAATCGCGAGAGATGACGCAAGCGGAACTGTCGGTAAGGAGTCGAATACCGCAGGCCGTCGTTTCTAAGCTTGAGGGTGGGGTCGCGAGACCTTCTGACGAACATGTGGCGTCGTTAGCCGGCGCTACCCACTATCCGGCGACTTTCTTTTTTGATAATGATCGCATATTCGGTTTTAATGCCTCGGTGTTCTTCCATAGAAAACGCAGTGATATGCCCGCCAAGGTGCTGAAGCGGATTCATGCTGTACTCAACTTGACTAGGATGCGGCTCGATAAGCTTATGCTCGCCGGGAACGTGCAGCCGGCAATTGAATTGGTGCGCTTGAGTGTGGATGAGAACGACTCTCCTGAGCAGATTGCTCGCAAGGTGAGAGCAATACTCCAACTCCCTGATGGCCCGGTGGATGACCTCACCGCGTCGCTAGAGGAAGCCGGAGTGATTATTGTTCAGCATCAATTCAATAGCCGCCGGATGGATGCAGTCAGCGAGTGGGTGCCGAGCCATCCCCCAATTGTCTTGATGAACGTTGACGAACATGTTCCCGGTGATCGATACCGTTGGACCCTCGCGCATGAGCTCGGACATCTGATAATGCATAGTCACTCTGTCGAAGATGTAGAAGAAGAAGCCAATCGCTTTGCGGCCGAGTTTCTCCTCCCCGAGCGTGAAATCCGCCCGAAGTTGCGCAGCGTTCGCATTCAAACCTTGGCTCTTCTAAAGAGTATTTGGAAGGTGTCAATGGGAGCCCTGCTTGAGCGTGCAAAGCAGTTGCGAACGATCACGATTGCGCAGTACAGGTATATGCGAATCAATTTCGGGAAAATGGGGTATGCAACGCAAGAGCCGCCGGAACTGGCGATTCCAATTGAAGCTCCGACGCTGATGCGCGATCTTGTGCAGCTTCACATCAAGAATCTTGGTTACAATATTTCGGAGCTTGCGGCGTTGCTTCGAATGGAGGAGTCAGAGTGTAGTTCTCTGTACTTACCAAGTGCGGGGTTGCAACTTGTCACCCCTTCGGTTCTGCGGATGGCCTGATGATGTGCGGTGGGCTGGTCGCCTGCAGTTGTGGAATAGCGAAGTGTCGTGACCTCCGCGGCTAAAGCCGAAGTGCAACTGCGGTGGTGGTGGCACGGCTGAACAGGCTGCTGAAAAAGTCGGG
>OCZT010006999.1_pt1 | contig 11096 bp, 6 predicted proteins | sample 1539031 | NCBI WGS metagenome assembly OCZT01 (sample SAMEA3539308, study PRJEB22396) | soil metagenome | biome: tundra; feature: field; material: soil | place: USA | collected 2010-05 | depth 0.15 m
AGAGCCAATGGACCCTGCACCGCAAGCTGTGCGATACCATCTGATGCATTAATAAGATCTTTGCCTAGTTTCAAAGCGAACCGTTCTGCATTCTTAACGCACCAGTTCCAGTCTTTTTCAATATTTGCCGCATTTACCACCAGCAGGTATTTTTCAGTATTATATCTGTATACCAGAAGGTCATCAACAATGCCTCCTTTACCATTGGGAAAGCATGAATACTGAATCTTCCCGTCAATCAGGACAGATACATCATTTGAAGTAATATATTGAAGAAATTTCAGAGAAGAAGGACCGGTAACCCAAAATTCGCCCATATGAGAAACGTCAAAAACACCGACTCCTCTCCTAACCGTAATATGCTCTTCGTTAATTCCAAAATATTCTACTGGCATATTATATCCGGCAAAAGGAACCATTTTGGCTCCTGCCACCTGGTGAAATTTAATAAAAGCTGTATTTTTCATTCAAACTTATTTTTAATATATAAACAGGATCTGCAATCCTTTCAAGGAATCAGCAAAACAAATAAAAACTTTCCTTAAATAATCTGATGATTATCAGAATTCAAGGATCTTAAATTCAACTCTTCTGTTTTTAGCCCGACCGGTGCTGGTAGTATTATCAGATATTGGCTGCAATGAACCATAACCTCTGAATTCCAATCGTGAATGGTCGATACCTTTTTCAATCAGGTACTCAACAACAGCTTTTGCCCTGGCTTCTGAAAGTTTAAAGTTAAGCGGTTCACTTCCTGTTTTATCAGTATGCCCGGATATTTCAATTTTCATCTGAGCATTCTCGTTCATAATGTTTAAAAGACGATCAAGTTCTTTATAAGAACCGACAGTAAGTATAGATTTTCCTGTTTCAAACAAGATATTATTCAGTACGACTTTTTTGCCAACTCTAATCTTAATCATTTCAATATTAAGGGTATAATTTTCTTTTGCCCAGTTATCAGGAACATCAATTCGTTTCATATCTGATAAAAATCCGGTGGCATGAAGATCAATCATATAAGATTTTTTTGCAGGAAGTTTCACGCTGTAACTACCATCCGCATCAGAACTGGCAGTAGTTCCAATAATTTCTCCGGATGAAATATTCTTGACATCAATTTTTGCCAGTATCGGTCCGCCTGTCTCGGAATCTTTCACTTTTCCGACAAGATAGACAGGCTGTTCTTGCGGCATAGACTGCACAGGTGGCGGCGGTGCTACTTGTTTTATTACTAAAACAGTATCCCTGATAATAACGGTATCGCGTTTAGGAGCCGGGGGTATTACAATTACTGGTTTGGGTGGCAGAATTTTTCCCTGATAAATATCAAACCCGCCAAATCCGCCGCTGCGATTTGAAGCAAAATAAAATATACTGTCATGAACAGGGGACGGATAATAAAAGATATCGTCCCAGGGGGTGTTAACCGGGTAACCTAAATTCTTAACTGTGTCCCAGGCGCCGGACTTATTCTTTATACTATAAAAGATATCAAATCTGCCTATCGAGTTATGACCCCTGGAGCTGAAAAACAGGGTATCTCCTGTTCTCGAGAATCTTACAGCCTCCTCATCATAAATCGAATTAATAATTCTCCCGGCATTTTGTGGTTTTGACCATTTCCTGTCGTTTATTTTTTTTATGAAATAAATGTCCTTACCACCGATATTATTTTTACCATGATCTGAAACATAATAAATCTCGTTTCCTGACGGACTGAAAGTAAAAGATGTTTCGGATCCTCTGGTGTTAATGCTATATGGGATCTGTCCCGGAGTTTTCCATGTACCTTTTTTGTTTATTGAAACCTTAATATCTCCATTATTAGTGTAACCTTCGTAAACATAGAGCATGTCATTTGCAGAATTGATATAAAGAGGTGTCTCACAGTACTTTGTGGTAAGATCTTTTCCTGCTAAAGTTGACGGTACCCAGGAACCATTGTTAAACCTTGAAATGAAGATGTTTTCATCAAATTTTGTGTCGGGATGACGTTTACCTGATTTCGGGAGTTCTCTTCTTGAAGCAAAATAAATTGTTTTTCCGTCAGCACTTAAAACTTCGGAATAGTCGTCGGAATTAGAATTTATATTCGGTCCCAAATTCTCTATAGAAATTCTCAGAGAGTCTTTAGTTACGATCAAAGCAGAGTTGCATTCCTGAATGCATTCCCTTGCCAATAAAATATTTTTTTGGCTTCTTTTCCCTGGCGCGGCCAGAAAAGCTGTGAATTTTTCGATAGCATCAGAATATCTTCCTGCATATTGGAGTGATCGTCCGGTAAGCAGAAGAGCATCTTCAGCAACATCCTTTTTAAGTTCAATAGCTTTCAGAAAAAATCCTGAAGCTTCTTCTCTTTTGTCTGAAAATAGAGCCGATACACCCGTTTTATAATTCAACTCGGCATTTGAACTATTATATACAAGAGCCAGCAAATATTCATTATAAGCATCATTGTACCAGATACCCTTTTCACCATAGTAAGCATCTCCATTAACTACATGCTTCCATGCTTCTTCGAACCCTGGCTTACCATTTTTAAAATCCTTCCGACGTATAGACAAATCTGTCTGAGCCTCCAGAACCAAAGAACTAAGAAGGAATACCGAAATCAAAAAGTTAAGAAAATATCGCATAGCATCCGGTTTTTATATCCATAAAAGTAGCACTTATTTCCTTTATCTAAAAAAACCTTCTTTATATTAATAAGATGGAAACCGTTCCGGGACAGACCAAAATATTATTATATTTGTTTAAAATTATTTTTTAAGAGCGTTAACATTTTATCTCACTAATTATTATGGATTATAAATTCATAAACATGGAGTATCTTGATTCTGTATCAGGAGGAGAATCAGGCATCATTGAGGAAATAGCTGCAATCTTTAAGGAACAATCGGTTGAAATTTACAATGAGATGAAATCCCTTCTGGTGTCTAAGAATTATACTTCTCTCGGATTGCTGGCGCACAAAGCAAAATCGTCAGTTGCTATATTGGGTATGACCAGTCTTGCTGAGATGTTAAAAACATTTGAGCTCCAGGCCAGGGAAGGAAAAGAACCTCAATTGTACGAACATTATTTAGAAAGATTTAAAAGTGAAACTGAGGGAGCTATCCTGGAGCTTGACGTTATAATCAGTAACAGGTTAAAAGGGAAATGAATGATCAATATTGAAAAAAAGGATAAAATTGATATTATATCCTTCTCTGTCAATAAGATCAACGCTCTGATCATTGATGAAATCAGAGAAGGTATCCTTAAAGTATTTGATAATTCAAATTCAAGAGTAATAATTGATCTCAAAGGTGTAGAGTATATTGACAGCTCAGGTTTTGGCTGTTTACTGTCAGTCTTGAAAGCTGCAAAGAACAATTACGGTGTACTGAAAATTGCTAATCCGGAACCCAGAGTCACTGAGTTATTTGAAACACTTCACCTTAACACTGTTTTTCAGATATACCAGGATATTGAGGACTGTTTAAGATCGTTTAAATAAATCTTAATTTATTTCCCTCCTTTTCTGAAAGTAAGATGACCATCTTTTACATAAACCAATATAGTTTCATCTTTTAAAACTTTGCCGCCTATAATTTCTTTAGACAATTCATTTATTATCTCCTTTTGAATAAGCCTTTTCACCGGTCTTGCTCCTAATTGCGGATCATAGCCTTTCTCAGTAAGCCAATCAAGGGCATCCTCTTTTATAACAAGTTTGAGGTTATATCCGGCGAGCATATGTTCTATATTGCCGAGCTGAATCTTCACTATCTCTTTTATCTGATTTTTATTTAAAGGTTTGAACATAACAATTTCATCAACTCTATTAAGGAATTCCGGTTTCAGGGTTCGTCTTAACAATGAAAATATTTCTTTTCTTAGAAGTTCCTCTTCCTTTTCAGGCATTTTATTATCCCATTTATCCATATGGTCTCTTATAATCTCCGATCCAAGGTTAGATGTCATAATAATAATGACATTCCTGAAATTCACAGTCCGTCCTTTATTGTCTGTAAGCCTGCCTTCATCAAGAACCTGAAGAAGAAGATTAAACAGGTCGGGATGTGCTTTTTCAATTTCGTCGAGAAGAACAACAGAATATGGTTTATGCCTGACTGCCTCAGTGAGTTGGCCTCCTTCCTCATAACCTATATATCCCGGAGGCGCACCAATAAGTCTTGATACAGAATGTCTCTCCTGGTATTCTGACATGTCGATACGTGTAAGCAGATTCTCATCATTAAAGAGAAAGCCTGCAAGAGCTCTTGCTAATTCAGTTTTTCCGACACCTGTGGTTCCAATGAAGATAAATGAGCCCAGTGGTTTTTTCTCGTCCTGTAAACCGGCTCTTGATCGTCTGACAGCATCGGCGACTGCTGTAATAGCTTCATCCTGCCCTACAACCCTTTTGTGTAATTCTGCCTCGAGTTTCAGTAACTTATCTTTTTCGCTTTCCAGCATCCTCGATACAGGGATCCCGGTCCATTTAGAGACAATGGCAGCGATGTCTTCCGACCTGACTTCTTCCTGAATCAGAGAACCTTTAGTTCTTTTCTTTTCGACGAGCTCCTTCAGTTGGGATATCTCCTTCTCGAGTTCTACTATTTTTCCATATCGTATCTCAGCTACTTTTCCATAGTCACCACTTCTTTCGGCTTGCTCAGCTTCAAAGCGAAGAGATTCTACAGCCTCCTTTTTAGCTTGTACCTTCTCAATCATCTCTTTTTCAGACTTCCATCCGGCTTTCAATTCATCCCTTTTGGATTGAGTATTAGCAAGTTCACGGGAGATTTTATCTGCTTTTACGGTATCACCATCTCTTCTAACGGCTTCCTTTTCAATTTCAAGTCGTGTTATTGTTCTTTCAGCTTCATCAATCTCTTCCGGTACTGAATTCATTTCAAGTCTCAATCTTGATGCTGCTTCATCAATAAGGTCGATTGCTTTATCCGGCAAAAACCTGTCAGTTATATACCTTGTGGAAAGGTCTACAGCCGCAATGATCGCTTCGTCTCTGATAATAACTTTATGATGTGTTTCATATTTTTCACGAATACCTCTAAGTATTGAAATGGAATCCGCTCTGTCGGGTTCATCAACCATTACTACCTGGAACCGTCTCTCGAGAGCTTTATCTTTTTCAAAATATTTCTGATATTCACTTAATGTTGTTGCTCCTATTGCCCTCAGTTCACCTCTTGCAAGGGCTGGCTTAAGGATATTGGCTGCATCCATTGCCCCTTCAGATTTCCCGGCTCCCACAAGGGTATGAATCTCATCAATGAAGAGTATTATTTCCCCGTTTGATCCGATAACTTCGTTCACAACTGATTTTAATCTTTCTTCAAACTCCCCTTTATATTTTGCTCCTGCAATAAGGGCTCCCATATCGAGTGAATAAATAATTTTCGATTTGATATCTTCCGGGACATCTCCTCTGATTATCCTGTGTGCCAGTCCTTCAGCGATAGCTGTTTTACCTACACCGGGCTCACCTATAAGCAGCGGGTTATTTTTTGTACGGCGAGTCAGTATCTGCAATATTCGCCGTATTTCTTCATCTCTTCCGATAACCGGATCGAGTTTTCCTGACCGTGCTCTCTCATTAAGATTGATTGCGAACCTGTTCAACGAATTAAAAGTATCTTCTGAAGTCTGGTTTTCGACAGTTGCTCCTTTTCTTAGTTCGCTGATCGCTGCTATCAACTCTTTCATTGTCACTCCATGATGCTTTAATATCTGAGCTGTCCTGTCATCGGTATCAAGGATTCCCATAAGCAAATGCTCTGAAGAAACAAACTTGTCTTTCATACGTGAAGCATGGTCATTTGCCTTCCTGAACGCCTCCGATACTGTGGAAGATACGTATGACTCTGCGCCACTTACCTTTGGATATGAATCTACAAGTTTTTCTATTTCTTTTGTGAGAGAGACAGTATTGACGCCCATTTTCCCGAATATGAAATCTGTCACGCTCTCCGCTTCGCTCATAACACCCATGAGGATGTGAGCACATTCAACAGACTGCTGGCCTTTTGCTCCGGCAATATCGAAAGCTTTCTGAACTGATTCCTGTGCTTTTAAAGTGAAATTGTTTAAATTCATAGAATTGTATTTGAATATCCGTATGCAAAATTGCTGCCAGTCACTGCTAACATGAGTTTATTGTCGTTTTGGCATCTTAGGATCAGGCTTTTATGTCAAACTGGCAATGATTTTTGTCCAAACCCATCACATTCTTATTTCACCCCCTTTTCATTCCCCCTAAGGGGGGAAAAATACTCTGTTCTTTAGAAGAATTCAAATTAACGTAAGTGAATTTTCTCTTCTCACGGGGGAGATACCATCCGCTAGCTGTGCGGATGGCAGAGGGGTTCTGAGGTAGAAACCTTGCTATTGGGATTAATTGATTTAGCACTATCTTTGGCCAAAATTTACTATTATGAGTAAAATTATATGGAAACCGGGAACGATGCTATATCCGTTACCGGCAGTAATGGTCAGCTGCGGATCGCTTCCTGAAGAGTATAACATATTTACAGTTTCATGGACCGGTACAATTTGTACTGATCCGGCAATGTGTTATATCTCTGTAAGACCAGGTCGTCATTCATATAATATTATAAGAAAGAATGGAGAATATGTAATAAACCTGACAACAAAAACACTTGCATTTGCAACCGACTGGTGTGGTGTTAAATCGGGAAAAGATCATAAAAAGTTCTCTGAAATGGGGCTGACTCCTGTTCCGGCTTCTAAAATAAAATCACCACTTATTAAAGAATCGCCTGTAAATATTGAATGTATTGTTAAGGAGATAAAAGAACTTGGATCGCACCACATGTTTATTTCAGAAGTGGTTGCTGTTAATGCTGATGAAAAATATTTCGATAAGAAAACCGGACTCTTCAAACTGAATGATGCCGATCCGATCTGCTATTTGCATGGGAAGTATTATGAAACTGGTAAATTAATCGGCAAATTTGGTTATTCGGTAGAAAAGAAAAACAAGAAGAGATAGTGTATTATTTCAAGAATAAACTCCCCATCCAAACTTTCTTCGGGTCTTTTTGAAACCATCCCCAGACCTATTTGTAAACTTAACCCATCTCAACCCTTCCCTTGAACAAAAAGGGATAGGTGAAAACCACTAATATATAACCAGTTACCGGGGCTGTTGAAAAAGGTGAAATCCATTAACCACAAAGGGGCCCAAGCGTTAAGAAATAGCCCGGTGAGCCTGTCCCGATTAATCGGGAACTATTTTAGCGAAGGGGCCAGCCTGCAGAGGTGGCATTTTACATCAAGAACATAAAGAACTGAATTATAATGTTTTAACTTTGAGCGCTTTGTGCCTTCTTAGTGTGCTTTGTGATTAAAACGGACTTTTTCAACACCCCCGTTGGGGGAAGAGTTCAAAATTGCGTAGGAAGGGCCGGGGTAGGGTTAAGAAATGTAATAAAAACATTCATTAGGATTCTTTGTCCCGAATAACTAATTTCATATCTTCAAAGCGGGAATTATTAAAGTGATTTATTATGAGTGAGAAGATCCTGGAAACCCTGATGCAGCTGTTTGCGATTATTGCAAAACCTCAGAGTAACGATAGGGAAAGAAGAGGCGTTGTTGAGGTTTTTCTAAAACGCATGCTCAACCAGGAATTAGTGAAGAAATATCTCACCACATATGATGAAAAATTTGAAGAAGCAAGGAAAAAACTTGAAAAGAGCAGTACAGAAAGACGTGAAGGAGCCATAGCAATCAGGATCAGGAAGCTTTGTAAAGAGATCAACGAACAGGGTCAGCTCGATCAGGAACAGAGAATTGTAGTGGTTATACAGGTACTTGAATTCTGTAAATCGGGCGGACAGGAGGTAAGTAATCTTGAGATGGGTTTTATCAGTACGCTTGCAGAGGGGTTGAATATTACTCTGGAGGAATATAATCTCATCGAAAGTTTTGTATTGAATTCATTTTCTAATATCCCTGCCACACCTGATCTTTTAATAATCAATGGGATTAAGAATTTCGAACATAAAGAGGCAAAACATGTTTACAAAGATTTACTGAAAGGGCATATCTGGATACTTTATGTACCGTCTGTTAATAAGTACTTTGTAAGGTTTAAAGGTTCCGGTGAACTTTCGATGAACGGGCAATTGCTGCAAGAGGATAATGCTTATCCGTTCAGTCAGGGTTCATCTATCAAAGGGTATAAAATAACTCCAATTTATTACTGGGATGTTACAATGCAGTTCCTGAAAGAGGAGTTCGGAGCTTCAAGAGTAGTATATGAAGTAAATAATCTTGAATACCGGTTTAAAGGGGGAACTGTGGGCATTCATCACATGAGTTTCAAGGAAGAATCGGGCAGGATGGTTGGAATAATGGGCGCCAGCGGAGCAGGAAAATCGACTCTCCTTGGTGTTTTAAACGGTATATCAGATCCATACGACGGTGAAGTGCTTATAAATGGAATAAGCATACATAAAGAGAAAGAAAAAATCAAAGGTCTTATAGGATATGTTTCACAGGATGACCTGCTCATTGAAGAACTGACTGTTTTTGAGAATCTTTATTACAATGCCAAGCTTTGTTTTGATAACCTGACTGAAAAAGAGATTATCATCAGAGTGGATAGTGTTCTGAAAAATCTCGGACTTTATGAAATAAGGAATATCCAGGTTGGCAGTCCGTTTAACAAGAAAATAAGTGGTGGACAAAGAAAGAGGCTTAATATATCCCTTGAACTTATCCGGGAACCGGCAATTATGTTTCTCGATGAACCAACGTCCGGTCTATCATCACGCGACTCTGAAAATATTTTGGACCTTCTGAAGGAGCTAGCCCGAAAAGGCAAGCTTCTGTTTATTGTTATCCATCAGCCATCGTCTGAGATATTTAAGATGTTTGATAAGCTTATAATTCTCGATACGGGTGGTTACCTTATATATAATGGCAACCCTGTGGATTCGATTGAGTATTTCAAAAGAAAAATTGAACAGGCAAATTACAATGAGAGTGAATGTTATGTGTGCGGGAATGTTAATCCTGAACAGATTTTCAATATTGTAGAGACTAAAGTATTCACTGAGAGCGGGCAGCCTACAGAAACACGAAGGATCGCACCGGAAGACTGGAGTAATCTTTATAAAGAAGAAAAGAAAGAGGATAAAAGGGAACCTGGAGGGTCAATACCAGAAATAAACTTCAAGACGCCAAATAAATTTAAACAGCTAATAGTCTTTACAAAACGAGATATCCTTTCCAAGATTGCTGATACTCAATATCTTCTTATTACTCTGCTGGAGGCGCCAATACTTGCATTTTTCCTTGCTTTTCTCATAAGGTATTTTGATGAAAGTATCAAAAACCCACATTATACACTATATGATAACAGCAATTTGCCGATTTATATTTTCATGTCGGTAATAGTAGCTATTTTCATGGGGCTTACAGTCAGCGCTGAAGAAATAATAAAGGACAGAAAAATCCTCAAACGGGAGGCTTTCCTTAATCTTAGCTGGAATAGCTACCTGATGTCTAAAGTACTCGTACAGTTTGCAATATCAGCAATACAGGCATTTACATTTGTGCTCATCGGTAACGGTATTACAGAGATAAAGGGGATGATGTTTGAGTACTGGCTGGTCTTGTTTTCCTGCTGGGCCGGGGCAAATATGCTTGGACTGGTAATATCCGACAGTTTTAAGGCTGTAGTAACAATTTATATTTTAATTCCTTTCCTAGTAATACCTCAGATCATTTTAAGCGGGGTTATGGTCAAGTTTGAGAAGCTGAATCCGAATATTTCCTCCCCCGTTTCAATTCCTATATACGGCGAGTTCATTACAGCACGGTGGGGTTATGAAGCCCTGGCTGTCAAACAGTTCATGAATAATAATTATGAAAAGCCATTTTATCTTTTTGAAAAGGAGATGAGTAAAGCAACATTTAAGAAGGATTATTGGAATGTTGAGATAAAGGGCGCTATTGATAATATTATCAACAGTCTGGATAAAGGTGTAAAAGATAAAGAATTCAGAGATAACCTCCTGCTGGTATCAAATGAGATAAAGAAACAGCTTTTATTGACTCCTGACATCAAGTTTGAATACATTGATCAGATCTCACCCGACAAGATTACTTATGATATAGCCAATGCTGCAGTAGCTTATGTTGAATCAATCAGGAAACTATATGTTAATCTGTATAATGATGCCAGTAACCGGAAAGAAGCTCTGAAATCTAAACTTGCCGGAGAAAATCTGCAAAAATTCTTAAAGCTCAGGGATAGCTACTTTAATAAATCGCTTGAGGAGTTTGTGAAGGACAAGAATGAGACAACCAAGACCATTATTTACAAAGGTGAATTGGTTCAGAAACTCGATCCTGTTTTCATGGATTCCAAATACAAATTGATAAGAGCACATTTTTATGCACCTGAAAAACAGGTTTTCGGAATGAAAGTCGACACTTATGTAGTAAATGTTATTGTTTTATGGATTATGACATTATTGCTTTATCTGGCGCTTTATTTCAGGTTGCTTAAAAAACTTCTCGATTCAGGAGAAGATATTTTTGGGAAAAAGATTAAAAATTCCGATTAGGAAAGTTGGTTTAAATCAAAAAGATATTAAGAGTGGGGTGTGTTGAAAAAGTCCTTTTTAACCACAAAGTACACTAAGAAGGCACAAAGGGCACAAAGTTAAAACCATGTAATTCAGTCCTTTGTGATCTTGATGTAAAATGCCACCTCTGCACTCTGGCCCCTTCGCTAAAATAACTCCCGATTAATCGGGACAGGCTCACCGGGCTATTTCTTAACGCTTGGGCCCCTCTGTGGTTAATGGAATTCACTCATTCAACAGCCCCTGTTGATATCATATCTATTTATTGATCAATTTAATAAAAATTAAAGAGGCTGCCTCTGAAGAAACAGCCTCTTTAATTTTTTGGAACAACCGATCTTTTTCCGAATAACTTCAAATATTAACTATTCGACAATCTCAATCATTTTAAATGGTACCCTGATGATGGATTCATAATCCTCTCCTGCCTCAAGCATATCCTCATCGTCTTCCTCATAATAC
>OCZT010007000.1_pt1 | contig 11095 bp, 16 predicted proteins | sample 1539031 | NCBI WGS metagenome assembly OCZT01 (sample SAMEA3539308, study PRJEB22396) | soil metagenome | biome: tundra; feature: field; material: soil | place: USA | collected 2010-05 | depth 0.15 m
GATGCGGCCCTCGATGCGCGAAAGAAGAGACGTAACAGGTCCACGTAAGGACGTTAACCGGGCCACGCCTGTTGATTGACTGAGATCAAGAGGTCGCGTAAGGTCGCGGACAAGATGGCAGTCTGCACCGAATAAAAGGAGGTCGTATGGACACACTTCTCACGGAGACTCAGGTTTCCGAAAAACTCCAAGTAAGCCTTGCATGCCTCAGAAGGTGGCGGCTGCGTGGCGAAGGACCACAATATATCAAAGTAGGACCGCTGGTTAGGTACCGCCCCGAGCACATCGACGGTTGGGTTGCAGAGCTCCCTACTGCGGGAAATGGGCGCAGGTTCCCGGTGAGCAGTAGCCGAAGGACAAAACTGGCCGCTTCCGCCTGACCCCGTTCATGAAATCGAACGGGACGGCGACGATGTGCTCGAACCGCCCCGGAAAGTGCACGAAGTGCCTGACAAGAACAACCAATGGATTCAATGGAGCGCCCGCCATGTGTCGTGTTCTTGCTTAGCCAACCAGCCGCACAGTTGCCTGACAACATTTCAATCGCTTGCCGCGAGAGGGCCGTAGATCGCCTGAAATCATTGTGTGTGATTTATATGCTATTTATCTGTCATTGTGCGATACTGGTCTTGGAGATCCTTCAGAGGAGGCCCCCCATGGCGACAGCACCGCTTCCAAGACCTGACCTTTTCGCTCATCGAGAAGCACTGCGGCTACCTGCAGCCCAGGTCGTCCAGACCTTGGTCGAGATCGTGGGACGTAAGCTCACCGCCTATATTGGGGGAGTGAAGGATGTGCGCGCGGTCGATCGTTGGACGGCCGGCAGCGAAATTTACGGAGATGCCGAAGCTCGATTGCGGTTTGCTTATCAGGTTGTGCGAACCTTGCGCGAACATGATTCGCCGGCCGTGGTGCAGGCGTGGCTTACCGGAGTGAATCCGGAGCTTGGCGATCGTGTTCCCCTGCGCGTCCTGAGGGAGAGCGATATCGACGCCGTAGCACCCGCAATCCTGAGCGCAGCCCGTGCATTCCTTGCCGGAGGATAGGCCCATGGAGCTTGAAGCCCGCCGGTCGAATTCGCCTGTCTATCGTCTTGGCCGACATCCCGATGCCTGGCAACCGCCAGACTGGTTTCTGGCCCAGAGTGACGGGACATTTGGCAACCGGTTCGACGATCCAGACGGCTACTACCGTGTCCTTTACGCTTCATCCCAGCGCCTGGCGTGCTTCGTCGAAACTCTGGGGCGCTTTCGACCCGATCTCACGCTGCTCGCAGAATTGAATGAGATTGAAGGCGCCGACGATTTTCTGCCTCTCGGAACGGTACCACGCGATTGGCTGACAGTTCGGGTGATGGGGACGGCAGAGCTCAACGGTTTCTTTGCCGATATCTACGCGGCCGCTTGGGTAGCCCATCTTCGAAAGTCTCTGGCCACAGATGCGTTGACGCTTCGGATGAAGGACATCGACCTCAGCACATTGGAAAGAGCAGAGCCGAGACGCCTGACGCAACTTGCCTCGCGCCAAGCCTACCGTCTGAATTTCGCTGGCGTCTTTTATCGCTCCCGCTTTGGACACTCGCTTGAGAATTGGGCGATCTTTGAACCTTTCCCCCTTGAAGGAGCGCTCTCGGAGAGGTTCTACAAGGGCGACAAGGATTTTTTGGAAGCTCTCCAGATTTTGGGAATTCGTTTAGAGTGAGCGCGACATACTCGATTGCGCTCGGGGCGGGGTGCAAGTCGCGTTCATCCAACCACCTGGCATCGCAAAAGGAACCGGTCTTGCACAGCCATCGATACCCCGCGCCAACTGGCCAAAATGGTGATACAAAAAGGGAGAGCAGCTTGAAGCTGCGCTCTGGATCAGGTGATGGACGACGAGTTCAAAGTAGAATCCGACTGGATCACCGAACTGGGCAAGACGCGCAGCGATGAATACACTGAGCGGATACTGGCGTTTGTCCAGGAGATGGAGAAATCGTGCCCAGAGCCTTTCATACCACTGCTGGCCGATCTTGCCCTGGCGCGAACGCCGATCGTGCATCTAGTGATTCGTTACGGACCAGAGAGAGGCCTGGCCGAGGCGCGGGACGCGTTCGACAGCACGTTTGAACAGTTGAAACCAATGCTCGAAAGGATGAAAAGTCAGAAAGGACCCCCTCCCCAATGAAGAAACTCTTTCATTCGATCCTTCTCCTGATGACGTTCGGCCTGCTTCTAGGGCAACTGCTAGGCTGCAAAGAAAAGCCGCCTGAAGTCGCTGGAAAGTGGAGCGGTAATAGTAACTTGACCGCGCAAGTGTCTACCAGACCAGGAAGCACCCAACTGCAACAATCCAAGCCCGTACCCGTCCAGATCATGCTGACATTGAATCAGAACGGAAGTGGGTTTACTGGCGATGCTTCGGTCACGATAAACGGCAAGCCGCCAGTTCATTTGCCAATTACCGCCGGCGTCGTCGATCAGAGTGGCAAGGTTTCCTTTGAGGCCGACCGCTCGGGCTTCAGCAGTGTTCATCTCAGCTTCACCGGAAAGCTCGCGACAGGGCAACTTTCGGGTGATGTAGCACTTAAGATGGATACATTTGCGGGAGTCGCAGAGAATGCTGGTTCAGTGACATTGTCCCGCATCGGTTGAGATGCACTTTTGACGATGATTTGACCGAAACCGCCGTCCATCCTACGCCCTCCCCACTTGAGAGCGATGCAGGAGGACGATCCGGATGTATGAATCGCCAGAAGAGACACTTGCCGCGCTCGAACGCGTAGGCTACTTCACTGACGCGAAGACGGCAACCGCCGTATTTCTTGCCGGCAAAATCCATCGCCCCATCATGCTCGAAGGCCCGGCTGGCGCGGGAAAGACGGAACTTGCGCAAGCGGTTGCCCGGGCTTACCAGGTGCCCTTGCTGCGTCTACAGTGCTACCAGGGCATCAATGAAGAAAAGGCCATCGGGCAATATGACAAAAGCCTGCAGGAGCTTTATGTGCTCCTGATGAGCAAGAGCACCCAGGCGCCAGATTGGGCCGAGATCAAGCGCGAAGTCACTAGCCGGGCATATTTCATGGCGGGACCGTTGCTTGAGGCGATCGAGCAAGAGATAAGTTGTGTGTTGCTCATCGATGAAATCGACAAGGTTGACTACGCATTCGAGGCGATGCTGCTTGAGCTTCTCTCTGCGTGGACCTTGTCGATTCCGAAGATGGGAACCCTGCAGGCCACCTCCATCCCTCACGTATTCCTTACATCGAATCAAGAGCGCCGTCTGGGCGACCCGCTTCGTCGCCGGAGCTTCTATCTGGTCATTGAACACCCGTCAGCCGAGCGCGAGGCTGCGATTGTGGCGAAGCGCACGCCACATGCTTGCGCGGCCCGCACCGCTTCATAGCCGGCCTCGCAAAGAGCCTGCGTGCCTACACGATGGAGAAAGCGCCTTCAATCTCAGAGATGAACGATTTAGCGCTGGCCATGGAACTGCTGGGAATCGACGAGGTGCTGCCCGAACACAAAGACATCATGCTGCCGTTAATCGCAAAGACAGAAGGCGACCGTAAGCGGTTGCTGATGAAGGAGGCGTTCGAGTCCATCGTTCGCATCGCGGGAAGATATGTCGCGGAGATGCCTGAACGTGTTGAACTGAGGACCGTCATGACAGAGCTGGAGCGAATATGAGAAACCTTGCCCTCGGTGTTGTCTTCATTGCTTCTGTCCTTCTGGTGAGAGCTTCCTTGAATGCGCAGGTACGCACGCCGGAGACGGTCTACTATGCGGACGCGTACGCGGACCACTACAGGGTGTCTCGCGCCCTGGTCCGCGCGATTATTACGCAGGAGTCGAACTGGAACCCTCGGGCTCTATCCGTAAAAGGGGCCGCTGGGTTAATGCAGTTAATGCCTTCGACAGCGACGGCATACCGGGTTCGAAATCGATATTCCGTGACAGAAAACCTCAGCGGCGGTGTCGAGTATCTGGCTGATCTGCTGAGCCAGTTTAGGGGCGAAACGCGGCTTGCAGTAGCCGCGTATTACTGTGGCTCGCGGGCCATTCAGCGGAGGGGTCTTTCGTATCGCAATCCCGAAGTGGTGGCTTATGTGGAATCCGTTCGACGTCGGTACCAGCGCGAATTGCACATGCAACTTGGCCAGGACTCCTCGTTGCCGGAGGGAGGACAATGAGAATGAATCATCACCTAATCAGCAGCTTAGTTCTGGCTTTGGCCTTTGGATCTTTGGCTGACGCCTGCGCGCAGAAGGCTAAAGCGATCAACGCTGCGGGGTCCGAGGTAAAACCCTCAGTCAGTGATCTGCCGGTTTCGAGCAGTACAGTAACGGATCTTCACTTGCGTCCCCTGTTCACGACAACGATCCGTTTGCCGGAGCCAGTGACATCTGTGGCAGTCGGTGCTCCGACCCTATTCGATGTAGAGCACTCAGATGAGGAGCCCAGACTGGTTTTCGTGAAGCCGAGCACAAAGGACGCGGTGACCAGCAATTTGATCATCGCTCTCCAATCCGGACAAGAAATCAGTATGCGTCTGATCTCGGACGGCAGCGCGGGAAATACGCCGGTCGACTTTGTAGTGAACTATAAGCCCAAGCAGAGCTTCCTGATTGGATCGACTGACACGATCGCCGCAATTGCAGCTCCTTCGCATGAACCTCCAAGGCAACTCACGGCCATCGACAAGGCACTGAGACGACAGTCAGAGGTTGCTGCTCCAAATTGGTTCGGTGGACTGGGTAAAGATGCAAAGACCTCTGATCGAAAGGCGCCGGGGAAGCCCGTGCTGGGGGCCGTGGGAGACGTGCGTGAACGAGGGGAAGAGATGCTGGTCGCCTATTCGGTAGTGAACACAACCGACCATAGCCCGAATCTTCAATCAGTCAAGGTAAAAGACAAGAAGAAGCTGGAGATTCTGGCCGAACAGGTGCCGATTATGGACTACCGATTGAATGTGCGGCGTCTGGGCCCTGGAGAGCGAGCCGATGGCGCAGTTGAATTCTCGCGGCCGGGATTCAAACAGAGCAAGGACCGGTTGCTTCTCCAACTCGCTACGACGAGCGAAGTGGACCACCCGCTGTTAATACCAGTGCCCTTCGTTGCGCCGGGCAAATAGGCGTGAAGCCCTAACCATCAATCCAATGAGGTGAATCATGGCCAGATCAGACAATGCTCAGATCGACGAACCGTTTGAGAAGGTGGTGCCGATTGCGGATCCGGAAGAGGAAAACTTCCCGTCGCCTGGAGTGGTGTCGAAACGGCCGTTCGTGTTCGAGAAGAAGCGAGGCTCTGGCGGTGGCAATATGCCACTCATGCTGATGGTTGTGGGAGTCATCGTGGTATTCGGACTCTGCATGATAGCTTTTCTGTCGAGCAAGGGAACAGCCAAGAAGAAAATGGGAGCAGAAGCTGCTAGACCGAATCTGGGTCGGGCCCAGACTGCCACGGCAACTGGAGACCTTATTCCCAACGACAAGGTCAAACCAAGCCCGGAGGACGCCAGCAGAGGCGGAAGTGTTGATGCGACCGATATCGAGCGCACGAAGTCGTCCAAGGCGCCCCAGACACAGATCAGTTCAGCATCAGGTTCGTCGAACGGGGGAAAGCAACTCGGCGATGTAGGAAAGTTCGAAGAACCTGACACCTCACCGAACGGTGGAGGCAAATGGACGCCTCCGCCTTATGGAAGCACGACTGCGAATGATCAGCAAGCCACAAAGAAGGAGGAAGATGCACTCGTCAAGTCTTCACTTGTGTTCGTTGCGCACCCGCAATCGAAGGCGCACAACGTTTCGAGCGCCGCTACGAAGAACATCGAGAACCTTGGCCTGGCTCCTGGTTATCATGTTGCCGCGCGGCTAGAAACCATGGCCACCACTGCAGTTCATGCGCCTGTGACCGCCATCATCGAGTACAACTACGAGCGCGATGGGCATGTTCTCATCCCAGCCGGGAGCCGTGCGATAGGCAAGATCTCGCAAGCGGACCCTTCGGGACTCATGAACATTACATTTTCATCGATTGAATTTCCAGGCGGCGAAAACGTGGCAATCGATGCGGTTGCCGCGGACATGAGCCTCCAGGCCATCAAAGGAAAGGTGACGGGAAAGCAATCGGGCAGGAGCATGTTGGTTCGGTCATTATCGGGGATTGGAGAAACCACCGCGATGATGGTCGGTGCTCCCAGTGCAAATAGCGCATTCGGCGAAAACGACCTGCTTCGTATGAGAGTAGCGGATAATATCGGCAACGCAGGGGATGAGCAGATCATGAGGATGATGACGATGCAGCACATCGTGGTGAGTGTACCTGCCGGCACCGAGATCTACGTGATCTTCGAGAAAGCATCCGCAGTCAGTCCAGCGCTCGAAAAAGAGACAGTTCAGATTTCTCCTGCAGGGGGCTCGCTTCCTGAGTCAATTGCTGCAACTCAACCATAAACAAATGACAGCCTACGACAAGTGCGGCCTCCTACCGGGGCCGCATTTTTGTTGGAGGCATGTACGGAAGACTTCAAGTTGGCTAAACCAGAGAGCCTTCGCAGAGTGGGACATGTTTGTGCAAGAAGTAAATGCGCGTACTTGGCTTTTGTCCTGAACTCTTCGCCTATCGCGTTGCGATGGCATTGCGCGCTCGACCGAGAGAATTCAGGAAAAGAGGAAAAGCGCGTACTTGACTTTTATCCGCGATATTCTGCCGAGAGCGCTCGATCGAGATCGAAGTTATCGTGCTGGGGATTTGTGAAAAAAGTAAGAGCGTGTACCAAGCTTTTGTCCTTAACTGATGTTAGGGATACTGCGAAAGTGCAACCCAACTTAGCAAGATTAGATAAAGGAATGTACTAGCCCTCCTCTGCTCTTCACATAGAGCCGTCTAAGCCTAATCTCCAATCCAACACTACACCGGAACGCGTGTCGCCGAGATGGCGAGCTCATTTGCCCGAAGTCGAGAACCATGTGACCTTCTTGCTCGACGGTTCCCCGTCAAGGAGGCAAGTACATGATCAATTCGTTTATGCGGGCAGTGCGTGTCGCGCAGAAACATCTGCAGGCGTTCATGCTCGTTTCCTTCATTGGAGCAACTCTTGTGGCGCCGGCCGTCAGTGTTGCTCAAAACTTGGGATCAACTCCGGCAACAGGCCGGGCAGTCCAGGGTCAGACGGCGTCTCAACCGGAAGGCGCATTTCTGAATGCCGTCAACTGGGTCTGCAACGTGATCTGCCCGGTCGGCGCCGGCATCGCTGTCGTCGCGACTATATTGCAGTGGCGAAGTGGACGCAGTTGGCTCCCTTCCGCCATGACCGGTGGAGGCCTTATCTGCGTGTCCGGCATTCTTCGGCTCATCGAGTACTTCATCTCGCAAGGTCAGGCGGTGGGGTAAACGCGTATGCAGACACCGCTGGTTTTCAGAGCAATTCTCGGTCTCCTCATGGATCTCGCCATTCCGGCGTCATTAGGCGCGTTTGTGCTGGCAGGCATGCGTCTCCGTTCCGAAGGCGGGATGAACTTTGAGGCCAGCGGTGGATTCTTGAAATGGCTGTTCTGGGGATGTTTCTTGCTGACACTGCCCGGGGTGAGCTCGTGGCTGGTGAGTGAATCTGTACCTGGAGCGTCACAGATTACGACGGCTGGCGCCACCGGAGCTCAATATACTTCCGGCATCGAACGGGTCACAAACGATTTCGTAAACAACTTTGTGGTCGGCCATGTGGTTCCCGTGGTTGCGGCATCCCTGGTATTCAAAGCCATCCTCGACCTGAGCCAGGGAACGAGCCCTCTGGCATCGATCATCGCGGCCCTCTTTCTGCTTGGTGTCCAAGGCTTTTACAACCTGGCAACTGGAAGCTGGATGCAAAGCGGAGATTCGTATGGTGTGACCGACATGCTCATGAGCATGTTCGGCTATGCGGCCAATCGTATCAGTCCGATTGTCGGCGGTCTTGCCTTATCCGCGGCGATCCTTAATTACGTGCGCCACCGGCCGTGGGGAAGTCTCGTGGCGAGTGGTCTCGCGTTCCTGAGCGTTGCCGGGATCTGGGCGTTGGTGAAGCAATTCGCGGGGGTAAGCCTGTGAACAACCGCTGTGTTCTATTGCTTGGCGCGATCAGCCTCTGGCTCGCAGCACACTGGACCCAACCGATCTCCGTTCCTTCTTTTGGGCTGTGGGAGTGTGGAAGCGAGTGTTTTCCGGACTTGTCTTTCGAGTTGTTCGTTGACCGCCCGGTCCTATGGCCGAAGTTTCAGGAGATGTGTTTCGGGCTATGTACAAGCGAGGAGGGCCATTGACCTACCGTCTTCTACTGCAGAGCGCTGTCTTTATAGTGCAGGGCCTCGGTCTTTTGGTAGCGCTTTCCGTGGCCGTTCATTTTGAGATCGCAAGACTGCTGCTTGCAATCTCTGTGGCTGGAATCTGCCTGATGGCTGAAGTTTTTGTCTTAGCGAGGATCGCTCAACGATTGTGGCACTGGAGCGACAAGGTGGCATCGACGATTCTCCGATTGGGTACCAGCACAGTACGAGACTTGCAGACTGAAACCGAAAAGCGAGGCGAAGCATGAATAGTGGCTCCTTCGATGGTGGGCTCCTGAACCTGACCAACTGGGTAGGAAACGCGGTGATGCCAATTCTTGCCGCACTCATCCTGGCTGTAGGTATCTACAAGTACTCACGGGGCTATCACATTGATCCATATATCGCCGGGACGATGGGCGCCCTTTGTGTGTCCGGCTTGCTGCGGCTGGCAGAGGCATTCGCGAGCCAGGGGTCCGGGACGACGCAGTATTGGTCGGCGATCCTGAGCCTCACCAATTGGGTGGGAAATGTGATTCTACCCGTCTATGGCGGGATCGAGATTGTGCGTGCAGTACTCGGTGTGGGCGGATTCTTCGAGCGGCTTAACATCGGCGATGACTGGATTCGGCACTTTATTGCGGGCGGCGCCTGTCTTTGCGTCTCGGGCCTGATGCGTCTGATGGAACACTTCATCTCTGCTGGCACAAATGGGGTGGCGTAGATGGCACTGAGAATGAGCCCAGTTTCGCGCAACCTGCATGCAAAGGTCACACTGCTCGGCCTTGAGCTTGAGGACATGCTGTTCCTCGCGATGGCAAGCGCTCTTGCGATGCTCATAGGCCAGTTTCTCTTTCCCGACCGCTACATGTTCTTCCTGCCCATGAACTGGTTTTTGATGCTGATGGTTCTGGTCGTCGGTATCCCAGGGCTCACGATGTTCAAGTACGGCAAGCCACGCGGTTACCTGCTCGACCTGGTCACCTATTACGGAATGCCACGAAGCTACTGTGCCCTTGCCCGCGACCAGAAGATTACGACCGGCTTCCTCAGCGAGAGAACCGAAAAGGAGACTGAATAATGCCCAGGACAATGGCACAGCAGGAGCGTTCTCTTCAGGACCCGGCGGTTTGCGAACTACTCAAAGTCCGGGATTTTCTCGATACCGTCATGGTTCGTACCGATGGATGTTATGTGGCCGGATTCCGTGTTGCCGGTGCGCTGACATACTTTGCTGACGATGATGGGCGAAACGAAGCGAAGAGTGTCCTTGAATCGCTTCTCCGTGCAGTTCCCGAGCAGAGCATGCGTCTTCAGTTTCGCTACGAGGTAGTCGAGAGCCTTAATGGACTGCTCGATCAGTATCAGGATGCGGCGCGTTCCGAGATTCCAGAGGTGCAACTTCTTGATCAGCGGCGGATTGCCTTGTGGGAGGAAAAGGAAACGCAGGGAGAGTTCCTGTCGCGGATTGCCGCAGTGTACCTGATCTGGGATCCGGTCAGGCATAAGCGCACGATGATTGCCAACGGCGGTCCGCAAAGCAAGGAAGACCGCAAACAGTCAAGGGCCGATTTCACGTTGTCTATATCGAAGGCGATTGAGAAGACAAGGAAAGAACACCTGGACACACTGGTTGAATTCGAGTCCATCATCGCCGGCATCGAGTCCGCCATGAAGGGCGGCGGACTCGGACCGGAGCGCATGACTGATCGGGAGCTTTTCCTTGAGATCAAGCGAGCGCTCAGCCCCATGGACCCGGACACGGCTCCGCTCAAGGCGAACACTTGTGAAACACGCTACATTTCTGCGCGAGAACGCCTTGCCTCTGTCAGCATCCTCGGCCAGACGGAGACTTACCTTAACATCGACGGGATGCTGTGGACATTTATCAGCCTCAAGACGCCCCCCGATGGGACGTTTCCCGGAATCTTGCGCAAGTTGATGACGATTGGCTTTCCGGTCGTGATTTCGACGCAGGTGACTATCCCCGACCAGCGCATAGTGCTGGACAAATACAAGAAGAAATACCGCAAGATGCAAGCGGCGCAAAAGGACTCAAAGGGAAATCTTCGCGTGGATGTGACAGCGCAAGTGGCGGCCCAGGAACTGATCCAAATCCAGCAGGAGTTGATCGCAAGCTCAGTCAAGACCGCCAGCGTGAGCCTTGTCGTTGGCGTTCACACATCCGCGCCGGCCTGGTCGGCGGAACAGTATGAAACTGCGGAGCGGGAACTCGCCAATCGGCGCCAGCAATTGCTCCACGTGATGGCGCACATGAATGGCGCGCGCGGGTTCTCCGAATCCCTTGCAACCCGGCGTCTATTTCTCTCCACCCTGCCTGGCTTGGCTGAGGATGACCGGAGGGATCACGATTTGATGACACCCCATGCTGCCGATCTGCTGCCGCTTGAGTTGCCTTGGCCTGGGACGACCCGATCGCCATTGATGCTCTTTGAGACTCCCTACCGGCAGTTGCTTCCCATTTCTCCATTCGATCCCAGCTTCGAAAACGCGAACGCGATTATCGCCGCAACCTCTGGAACTGGCAAGAGCGTCCTCGTCGGAAAGATGCTTCTCACATGCGCACGCCAGGATGTGCAGGTGTCAATTATCGAGCGCGGCGACAGCTACTACCACCCGGTGACGTTCATGGGCGGCCAAATGATCACCATGTCGCTCGATAGCGATCAGACAATTAATCCATTTGATCTTGAGCCTGGTCAGACAGAGCCTTCGAATGACCACCTGTCGTTTCTAAAAGCCCTGGGAGATCCCCCGGCTTTGCCGGGGTGGCAGTAGAAGTTTGAC
>OCZT010007002.1_pt1 | contig 11094 bp, 11 predicted proteins | sample 1539031 | NCBI WGS metagenome assembly OCZT01 (sample SAMEA3539308, study PRJEB22396) | soil metagenome | biome: tundra; feature: field; material: soil | place: USA | collected 2010-05 | depth 0.15 m
CTGGAGGCAAACCCCAGCGGACACGGGACCACCTGAACTAAATGGATAGCCCTCTTAGACCAAAGCAGAAGGCGGCTTGGTCGGACTTCTTCCGTATCAGACTGCTGGCATCCCGCTGCCGAGATGATCTCGTGGGCTGAGCAACCCGAATTGAGTGCCTCCATAATTGTTGGATGCAAGCGGCGCATCTGGTGGACTTCAGCGGTCCAGGTCCCCCGGTCTCGGCCATCCTTATCGGTGCATGTGTCCTATGCGTGGGCTATGGCACATTACGGGGAAAGGGGAAGATCATCCGCCGGTTTCCGGGACTGACCGACGCCCAGCAGGGCCTAGTGCTCGTCGCATCTGGTCTCATGCTCCTGATCTACGGGCTTGTGGCCGGGCTTGTGTCCTTGATCTGGATCGCAGAAAGAAACGGGTTTCTTGAACCTGCCGGTTTTCTGGGTCAGCAGAAGGCGCGGGGGGTACCCGGACCGAGCAGGCCATGGATCTGCTGACTCTCAGCAACGCAGCGGATCTCAGGGAGATCGCGTGAAGACGCTGCGCGCGAGGGCGGACCGGGGCAGCCGGGTCCGACGCGTGAGTACCGAGGCGCTGCAGCCCGCTGGCCTCTGCGTGGAGCCGGGACACTGTCAGACCGACAAACGGCGACGCGTTCTTCGAAGCTGATCCCGACCGGCTCAGCGCCTAATTGATGCTGTCCCTTTGATCGAGGACCAACAGCCGTCGCTCCTCCTGCTAGGTCGTGATGACGGGGGCGAGGGGCTGGGCAACCAGTTCCTCGCCAACATCCGGGAGACCGACGCACTCGTGCACGTCGTGCGCGCCCATCGCGACGACAGCGTCGTGCACCCCGAGGGGCGCGTCGACCCGATCGGTGACATCGAGACGATCGAGACCGAACTGGTCTACGCCGACCTCGAGCAGGCCGAGCGTCGGCTGGACCGGGTGGCGAAGACGGCCAAGAGCGGCGACCGCCATGCGATCGCCGAGGCGCAGTGGCTGCGCGACGTGATCGAGGCGCTGTCGGCCGGCCGGCCGGCCAGATCGGTGCCACCGCCCAACGAGGCCCGGGACGCGATGGCCCTGCTGTCGCCCCTCACCGCCAAGCCCGTCCTGTTCGTGGCCAACATCGACGAGGGATCCGATGAGGTCCCAGCGGCGATCGCCGAACACGCCGCCGCGATGGGCGCGCAGGCGGTCGCCGTCTCCGCACGACTGGAGGCCGAGCTGTCCGAACTCTCCGACGAGGACGCCGCGGCGATGCGCGACGATCTCGGTCTGGCGGAGTCCAGCCTGCAGACCGTGGTCCGCGGCGCGTTCTCGCTCCTGGATCTGGTGGCCTTCTTCACCGCCGGCGAGGCCAAGCCCGCTCAGTCCTGGCATTTGCGGCGGGGCCTATCGGTGTGGCACGCCGCCGGGCAGATTCACTCCGACATCCAGCGCGGGTTCGTCCGGGCCGAGGTCGTCGGCTGGGACGCGCTGGTTGATGCCGGCGGCTATGCCGGCGCTCGCGACCGCGGGACGTTGCGGCTGGAAGGCCGCGACTATGTCGTCGCCGACGGTGACGTGATCACCGTCAAGTTCACGCCCTGAGACGCGCGATGTTTGGACCGTGTGATCAGCGGCTCTCCGCTTGCGTCGCGCTTCGCAGGAGCACGATTCGAGCGCCGTCGTCGTAGAGGATCCGGCGGCCCGGCTCCGCGAGAAAGCCGCGCACCGTGCCCGGCTCGTAGCGCCGGTCGAGCACCACCACGCGGTAACCGCGGGCGAATTGCTTCCAGTTGCTTCCGTACCGGGAGAACAGGTTCTGCAGCCGATCCAGCTGTCCTGGAGTGAGAAGCTCGTAACTGCCGTCGTACGCCATGCGGCCCTGCAGCACAGGATCGCGCCAGAGCAGCCAATCGTCAAAGCGCACGTCTCCCATCACACGGAGCGAGGGGTCCGTAGCTGCCGCGTGCTGGACGGCTGTCAGCACTCCAGCCCGCTGGTAGCGGAACTCGATCGTCGACGACGGCCCGAACATCGTGACCGCCGCAGCGATACCCACAGCAACAAGCCCAAGGCAGACGAGCCCGCCGTTGGCCAGCGCGACCCGCCGAGGGGTCAGCGGGCGGGAGGCCGCGTCATGCCCGATCCAGAACGGAACGACGATCAGTGCGAACAAGCCGAAGAAGACGGCGTTTCGCACGACGGACGCACTACCGGCGGCGAGCAGCAGCAGCGCCAGTCGCTCCCACGGCGTGCTGCGCGCACGATGCCGCCAGACCGCCCACAGAGCGATCACCACCACCGCAGCCAATGCGCCGGCGACCACCGGCATGGACGTGATCGGCCCCCATTCGGTGATCACGTGGCGCAGTGAGCTGTCAAGCATCGTCGAGCGGTAGTAGCCGACGATGCCCGTTCCGTACGGCGTGATCATGAGCGACACGCCGGCGCCGGCGAGCAGCGCCACGGGTCGGCGCAAGGCGCGAACACTGCCGGTGAGCTCTCGCCGGCGCGCCCAGGCCAGTGTGACTGCGTGCAGTCCGACCAACAGAGCGCCGAGGGTCGCGCTGCCGTGGAGGTTGGCCCACAGGACGAGCAGCGGCAGACACCAGAACACGCGTCGGGACGGCCGGCGTGCGTCGACGGCGACCAGATAGGCGACCGCGACGAACAGCGGAACCGCGAAATCTTGGGTGCGAATCTCCAGCCCCGGATATGCCAGCAGGATGGCCAGCGGCAGAAGCAGCAGCACTGACAGCGTCGTCGCGCCCAGACGTCGCGCCGCCACGACCGCGGCGCCGATGCCGCCCGCGAACGCGGTGGCCCCGATGAGCCCTAGCAAGCCAAGACCGCCGACTCGGTAGGCGGCGTAGCTGGCGAGTTGCGAGAGCCACTGCTGGTCGACCCATTGTCTGCCCTGGGGGATCGCGGTGAGCGTGACGAAGTGCGGGATCCCGCTCTGCCAGACGTGACGTCCCGAGACCAGGGCCAGCCAAGTGTCGACGTTGAAATTGTTCGGCACAAGCACGAGTAGCGCCGCCTCGAGCACAAGGAGGATCACTACCAAGGATGCGTCGCGGCCCAGTCGCTCTAGGATGCTCGGCCGGGAACGGCCGATCGCCGTTGCACCTGAGGCCGTCTCGTGCGGAAATGCGGCAGACGACATGTGGAACCATCGTCCGAAACCGGCGGGCCGCGCATCGGACGATGCGGTAGATCGCCTGCACGTAGGTCTAGCGTTCGTTTCGGCTGACCTGGGCGGCACTCAGAGGTCGGTCAGCGCGTCGGCAGCCTGGCAGCCGGTCGGCGAGCCGATTCATTCCGTGGCCGCGGGCGGCCTGCGCGCCTGCGCTCAGATCGGTGTCGCGATCGGGCGGCCGCGGCGTCTTCTGGGTGCGCAACGTGGCGATGTCCTTGAACGCCCGCAGCTCGTCCGCGTGGTCACGCAGCGCCGCGGCGACGCGTGGCCGCTCACCGTCGGCGGCCGCGATCGCGTGCTCCAGGCTCCCATGGCGGTTCAGGAGCTCGGCCGCGGTCTTGGGCCCGATCCCCGGCGCGCCGGGCAACCCGTCAGAGGATCGCCTCGCAGGGCGATGAAGTCCGGCACGAGCGCCGGCTCGATCCCATAGCGCGTGCGGACCTCCGCCGGGTCGACCTCCTGAAACCCGGACGAGCCCTGTTTGAGATAGACGACGGTCACCCGCTCACCCGCGCACTGGTACATGTCGCGGTCGCCGGTCATGATCCATGTCCGCCGATACTTGGGTCATGAGCCATGGCAACGAGCCGCTCGGAGGCGGGGGAGCATTCTTCAAGCGCGTCGGCCCGCGCGTGCTCGCTGCCGTTGTCGTGAGCGCGGTAGCAGCCATCGTTGTCTGGAACATTGTGCGGTTGGTGCAAGGCCAGACGACGGTTGCGCAGCTCGCGTGCGTCGACCCGACGGATCCATGCAACTTCTCGGCCTACCAGGTAACGAACGACACCAACCGCCCAGTGGTCCTACGCGAATGCATGCACCACTGCGGTCCTGGTGATCGCTTGCTTGACCCGATCACCGTTGGCCCGACTGAAACGACGCCAGATAGCGTCAGTGCTGTCTATGCACTCGTTGGGGCGCGCGTGGTGGGAGGTGCAGACCGTCGATGGACGCACCCTCGGTTGTCTGGTGCTCGATGGCCATTCCACCAAGCGGGACGGGCTTTTGGTCGACGTGTCTTCGCTGGGGCGCTGCACGCCCTCGGTGTCGAACACGGCGCTGTCGCGTTGATCGAACACGGCCAGCCCACGATACGGTTTCAGCCGTGGGAACGCAGATCATCTACGTTCAACTGCTCGACAATGGGATCGATGTGTGGCGGCCCGTCGAGGCGACGGCCGGAGCTGATGGCACCTTCCGACTCCCCGATCGGCTCCAGAAGGCGAAGCCTGGAAGTTCCCGCCAGGAAGCGTTGTCCGGTGCCAGAGGAAAGTGTTCTCGGACGGCGAGGGGCTCGTGGCGTGTGAGCCAGTGGACTGAACCCGCTCGCTGCCGCAATGATCGAGGAGCGGCGGCGGCGGTCAGGCCGTATCGAGATCGATGCCGCCGCTCTCAACGAATGCGCGGGCCTCGGCAACGATTTGAGTCTCGATGGCGGCTCGCGCATCCGGATGGTCGTCCCATTCGCTCGCGAGGCCGACGAAGATGGCCACCTGGCTGAATACGCGCCGATCTTCATAGAACCCGTTAGCGAGCCTCCACAGCTTGTGGGCCCCTGCAGAGGCTTCGATCACGCCGTCGGCGACCTGCATGGCGTAGTCGTCGACGACGATCTCGACAGCCCTTCGCCGAGACGGTCGTTGCGCGTCGAGACGCGCCAGCAACGCTGGAAGCTCGTCCTCCACCTGAATGCGAGTCGGTCGACTCAGCGTGGCAAGCACACCCAGTTCGCTCGCATCACAGCCAGCGGCCAGCGCCTCGACCGCCAGATCGGGCACTTCTTCAGGAGGAAGGTCCGCTAGGACCCATCGCGCGAGTAGCACCTCGAGAGACGGCACGCCTCTCATTGTCCTTCGGGCGCTCCGCTTTGATCGAATTGCGGAAGTCCTGAGCGAAGGTCTTCCGAACCGCGTCGAATATCGGCGGGGAAGAGAGGCTGGCGCTGGCGGGGAACGGCGGTCAGGCGGCTGCCGTCCGGCCCTGGCGCCCGAGCTGGCGGCGCAGCTCGAGGTTCTCGCCCTGCGCGGCAGCGAGCGCAGCCTGTAGGTGCTCCGTCTCGGCGCGGTGGCGCTGCTTGAGCTCACCGATTTGCGCGGTGAGCGCGCGCACCACGTTGCTCTGCGTCGCGGTCGCGCTGACCTCGACGGAGCGCGGTTCGGGCGGTGCGCTCCCTCGCTCGGAGCGCAGCGTCTCGATCCGTGCTCGTAAGGGCGAGCGGTATAGGAAGTCGACCGACACGCCCGCGGTCTTCGCCAGGCCGCGGAAGGTGACAGGCTTGCCGTCGCGCTCGAGCGCCTCCAGCGCGGTCGTGGCGCGCGTGATCGCGGCCTGGTGCTTGCGCTGTGCGGCGCTGCGGAGGTTGTCGGCGTTCCCGCGCGGCATCTCAGAACCTGGCCTCCGTTGCGGGCTGGTTCGCGGGGCGGGCGGTGGTGCCGGCGCCTCGCACGGCCTGGCTGGGGTTGCGGGAGAGCTCGGGCTCGGAGAGCGCGGCGATGATCTTCTGGAGTGCACGCTGCTCGGTCAGACGCTGCTCGAGCCACACGTTGGAGGCAGACATCTTCTCGCCGGTTCTCGCGCGGAAGGCGTCCTGTCGGTGCGTGATCAGCTCGCTGAGCTTCCCGAGCTGCTGCTCGTGTTCGGGCAGGTAGCTGGCGTCGGTGGTGAACTTGTCGCAGGTCAGGCACGCGTTGCCGCGGTCGCATGTCTGCCTGGGCGGAAGCATGCAGAGCCCATTGGGCAGCACCCTGTCGGTGCGGGTGCCGAGCTCGATCAGCGCGAACAGGTCGCGCGGGTCCAGCTCGAGGTCGCTGCCCTCGGCGGTGATCTTCTTGTAGCGCAGGAACTCGCGCTCGTGCGTCTCGCGCAGCGTGTGGGCGTATCGCATTGTCATCTCCGAGGAGAGGTGCCCGAGATAGCGCTGCACCACGTGCACGGGCACGCCCGCGTTGATCAGGCCCGTCGCGCGGGTGTGCCGGAAGCGGTGCACGTTGCTCAACGGGGGGCGGCGTCCCAGGCTGTCGCGAATGTCCGCCAGCTCGCCGAGCTGCTGCAAGCGGCGGGTGACCGTGGTCTTGGGGTAGGAGTGGCGGCCGAGGTGGTTGCGGGTGAGGGCGAGGAACAGGTAGCGCGGTGGCGGCGCGTTCTCGTCGCGGAGCAGCGCCTGCACGTAGGCGTGCACCCACTGCTGCTGCGCGCGGACGATCGCGACGACCTCGGAGTCGATGAAGATCGTGTCCGGCGCGCCCTCGATCTTCGTCTGCTGAAAGCGCAGCTTCGCGACGATCGCGTCCGGGCTGCTGTCGCGGTCTTGCGCTGCGAGACCCGCAATCGGCAACAGGCACTCGAAGTCCAACAACAGCAGCTCGCCTGCTCGCCGCCCGGTGCGCGCGAGCAACATCAGGATCCGCATCGCCTGCTCATCGCCGATCCCGCCCTCCTCCTTGGCGGCGCCAAGCAGGCCAGCGTGCCGCATGACCTGCGCCATCGTGTGATCGTCGAAGTAGACGTCCTCGTCGGGCAACCGCGCCATGCGGGGCTTCTCGCCCTGGCGCCACAGGCGCGCGTGCTCATCGCCCAACGCCTCCCAGCGCGGCTCGCCCAGGGCGCGAGCCGCTTCTTGCTTGTGATCGACCATGAACGCGTAGAACTGCTCGACGTCGCCGATGATGTTGCGGACCGTCCCGTTGGTCACCAGCTCGCCGCGGTTCGCCCCGCAGCGTGCGCGGCGCTGCTTGACGTGGCCCAGGAAGTCCAGCGCCAACAGCCTGAGATCCTGGCGATCGGCGCCCAGCCGCGGCTCGTCGATCCCGCGCTCGGCGATGAACTGGCTGAAGATCGTCAGCGAGAGCAGCCGCGCGAGCACCGACGCCCAGCGCAGAAGACCCGTCTCAAGCGCGGTCTTCAGCTGCCATTTGAGCGCCTCACGCAGCCAGCGCTGCTCGATGACCAGGAAGTCATAGCCGGCACGCGCCGTGGTGGGCTCGTGCTGGCGCAGCGGGATCCGCGCGTCAAACCGTGGGCTCCACGCGTCGTGCTGCCACCACGCGCGCGGGTCATACGCAATCAGCAGATGTCGGTAGGAGCGCCTGAAGATCCCGGGCCCAAACTTGGGCCAGCCAAACTTGCCGCTGCGCCGGGCGCGCTCCTTGATCAGCTCGTGCTCCCAGTCTTGAAGCGAGCGGTCGATCAGCGAGCGCAACGGGCGCCCGCCGCGATCCTGTTCCTCGGCCAGTCGGATGAACCAGTTGACCAGCAGCGCGTAAGGCGTGGTGATCGTCAGCCCGGAGTCGATCACCCGCCACAGGCAGTAGGTGAAATCGCGCTGCATCGGTTCGGGCAGGGGACCCAGGTCAAACCCGCGCCACTCCGGCCGGCAGCCCAGCCGCCAACGAAACGCCGGATGATCAGGGAGGGTCTGGGGAGAGAACTCCGTCAGCCGCAGCTCCGCCGGCACCTGCTGCCACAACCCCTGGTTGCGCTCCTCGGTGAAGAGGCCGCTGCCATCAAGCGCATCAACGAGCGCGGCGCTAGCGACCTGGCTCACCGGTCCTCCATGCCGCCGTCAGCTCCTGCCACTGCGCGACGGTGCGCTGCTCGGCGTCCTCGGAAACCCACCCGTAGAGGTTCTGCGTCGTCTGGATGTCGAGATGACCGAGGCGACGGCTGACGACATGCTCCGCGATCCCGGACAACAGCAGCGCGGTCGCGTGCGTGTGCCGAAGCCAATGTGGTGTGAAGGCCGCTGGCACCCGGCCCTCGAGGTCACGACGCAGCCGGCGGACCTGCCAGGCGACCGTCTCCGCTCGCAGCGGCGCGAACCGCGGCGCGCGCGCGAGGTTCACGAACACCCACCACGAGTCCAGATCGCCGACCACGGTGTCGGCACCGGCGTCGCACAGCTGCCACAGGTACTCGCCGTAGAGGCGGTCGAGTTCGTCGGAGATGTAGATGCGCCGGTAGCCACCGTTCTTGACCCGCAGCCCGTGCGGGTGATCCTGGCGCGGCACCACCTCGACGAACGGCGAGTCGCCGAGCCCGGTGTGCCAGTCGCGGTGCTTGATCGCGAGCGCCTCGCCGAGCCGCATCCCCGACTCAGCCAGCAACGCCCACAGCAGCCGGTCCCGTACCGAGCCTCTCCACTCCCGGACGGCCGGATCCCAGCTGGCGCAGGTGTCGAGGATCAACCGGACCTGCTCGGGTGTCAGCGTCGGCGGGCTCGCCGGCCGCGGCCGCGACACCCGCACAACACGGCGCTCATGGCCTCGCCTGCGCGCGAGGTGCTCGAGCATCGGCTTGTAGGCGTGCCGGCCGGAGAACACGCGCTCATAAAGGCGCGAGGCGGCATCGGCGCCGTTGAAGTGGTGGTAGCGATACAGCGAGCAGACCGCCTGCAGACGCAGCGCCACCGTGCCGTCGCTAAAGCGCGCGGGTCGGCGCTGGATCGACGCAAGTCCTGGTTCATCGCCCGAGCGCAGCCAGCCGAGGAAACGGCCGAGATCCTCGATCGTCACCGCATCCCAGACAAGCTCGTAGACATCAAGGAACTGCCACCACAACGCCAGCGCCCGGGCGTAGGACTTCACCGTATTCGGCGACCGGCCGAGCATCCGCAAGTACTCCAGATACTCCTCTGCCGCCTCCACCACCCGGTGCTCGCGATCGACCACGGTCCACGTGCGCCGACCGTCTCCCAGCACAACACGCTGCGTCCGGCATACGACGCCGGGAGAAGTGATCAGGGCAAGGTCGGCCATCGGGGGCCGGGCATCATGCCGACCCCGCCGGACGTACGCGCCATCCCCGAGCCGGCACGGGGGGCGCCAGAGGAGCCGCACCCGACGGCCACGAATCCCAGCTCGCCTACGGCTCGCTGGTCTTCGCAGCCGTCGGCATCCCCATCCACCGCCGTCATCCACACCTCACGGATAACTCGTCCGCAACAGAGGGATCCGGGGCTTCAGACGCCTCTTGACCTCCGTTGCGTACGCACCCTCGCCACTACCGGATTGCACGCCGACGACACCCCCAGCTTGCAGCTCTACGAGGACGGCACCTTCTATTGCTACGGCTGCGGCGCCGGAGGCAGCGTTTACGACTTCGCCGGGCAGCTGTGGCGCCTCAAGACGAAGGGGCAGGCGTTCCTCGAACTCCGCGCGCGGCTCGCCGATTCCTTCGGGTTGCGCGCCGGCGCCGGTTCCTGAACAGCCGCGCGGCCGCGATCCCGCTGCCGCACGTTCTCGATTGTGGTCTGCGATCGGCTCGGCCTAGTTCCAGCGGGCTCGCCACGCCCTTCTTTCGACTTTGGCGACGAGCAGGGCGCGCCCAGCAAACCGGTGGCTCAGCTCCGCTGATCGCCGTGAGCAGGGCCGACGCGGAGGCGAGCAGTAAGACCCAAATGCCTATGTAGGCGCGCCGGTCGTCGACGATAACTCTGTCGCCATTCCGATCGTCCGCCCACAGCGTCCACGAGCGTCGAAGCGATCGTCCGCGACGGGCGCGGAGCTCCGCCCATACGGAACTCCGGCTGGACTGGCGTGAAAGTGCGTGGCCCGGAAAAAGCAGGGTCGGGCGTCGCCCCGCCGGTGTGAGATCCCGCGTCGTCATGAGGTGGCACGCCCTGGCGGACGTCATGTCCGCGGCTAGCAGGTGGCCAACGACCGCGGCTTCATCGCCCGCCACGGCATGCTCATGGCGGTGTCGGACGCCGACCGCGAGCACCTGAGGGCGCACGGGGACCGCTGCGGTGCTTTCCGGTAGAGCTGACACCGCCGGGTCGCCGCGTTTACGTGCTCAGCATGGCCGCGAGTGGCGGGAAGGCCGGCGGCCGCTTTTCGACAAAACTCTGGACACCCTCCGCGAAATCTGGCTTCGAGAACGATTCGAGCATCAACACATTGGCGTGCTCCAGTGCATCGCCGAGCGGTCTGGTCAGCGCCTCGTACACCTGCCGCTTGATCGTTGCCATGCTCGCCGGGGAGACGTTCGCGGCGACGTCGCGCGCGTACTCGAGCGCGACCTCGAGCACCAGCTCGTCCTCGATGGCGCGGTTGACAAGCCCGAGCTCGGCCGCTTCCGAGCCGCGAAACACGCGTGCGGAGATGAGCAGATCGAGCGCGCGGGCGGGACCGACGAGTCGCGGCAGGATCCAGGAGGTACCGTGCTCGGCGATCAATCCCCGCCGCGAGAACGCGGTGGTCAGCTTCGCGTTCTCCGCGCAGAAGCGGACGTCGCACGTAAGCGCAAACGCAAGCCCGAGGCCTGCACAGGCGCCATTGATCGCTGCGATCACGGGCTTCGGGATCGACATCGCGAACGTGATCGGTCTCGTGTCCGTGCGATTGGCTCTCGCCTCGACCGCACCACCATCGCTCGAGAGGGCGCTCAGGTCGTTCATGTCAGCGCCCGGGCAGAACCCGCGGCCTGCGCCGGTGACAACGATCACCCGCACGCGCTCGTCGTCGGCGCATGTCTGGAGCAGGTCGAACAGCGCAATCTGCATCCCATACGTCCAGGCGTTTAGACGATCGGGGCGGTTCAGCGTCAACAGCGCAACGCCGTCATCGCCGACCTCACACAGCACGACGTCTTCCATCCTGTCCTCCTCTCAGCTCCGGGCGTCGGGCGAGCCTAGCGGCCGTGCGCCAGCGTCGCTACCAGCTCCGCCATGGTCTCGCAACGGGCGCAAGCGCTCCTTGTCTCGGACGAGCGCTTCGTAACCCGCGCCCTCAGACGAGACGACCTCTATGGCGACTGAGGAGGCGTACGGGCCGGCGCCCTGGTATTGGCGAATAGGAGGGCCGGGCCACGCGCCGGCGAGATACCTGCACGAGGATGCCCCGGTCGCCGTAGAACTTCGCGGTGGCGGCCCGGTGAGTGTTATGCGGTGACGAGCGTAGCGGCCTCCCGGG
>OCZT010007003.1_pt1 | contig 11094 bp, 10 predicted proteins | sample 1539031 | NCBI WGS metagenome assembly OCZT01 (sample SAMEA3539308, study PRJEB22396) | soil metagenome | biome: tundra; feature: field; material: soil | place: USA | collected 2010-05 | depth 0.15 m
GCGTCCCCGAAGGTTTTCACGGAACCGTGTACCGCGTCACCGATTACACCGATCCGGCAAGCCGCGCTCAATTGCTCTCGACGCTCAAGTCCCGCGACTACGCGGCCCTGGGCATCATCTGCGCCGCCGAGCCGATCATGACCAAGTGGAAATGGTGGCTGGCTGCAAAAATCCCGGCGAAACTTTTCGTCGTCAACGAAAATTGCGATTTCTTCTGGGTCGATTGGGGCCAGTGGCGTCTGATCCTGCATTTCATGCTGTTTCGCGCCGGCCTCACCGGCGCCGCCGCGGTCCCGGCCATCGCCCGTCTGCTATTCTTCCCCGTAACGCTCACGTATCTGCTTCTCTACGCGGGCGCGGTGCATCTACAAAGGAAAATCCATGAAAGCCGTCTACATTGAACAACCTGGCAGCCCCGACGTTCTGAAATACGGCGACATGCCGAAACCGGAGCTTGCTCCCGGCCACGCGCTGGTGAAGGTCGAGGCCTCGGGAGTCAATTTTATCGACACCTATCACCGTAATGGATTGTATAAGTTACCGCTTCCGGCGATCCTCGGCTCGGAAGGCGCGGGCACGGTGGAAGCCGGCACGCTGTTCAAAAAAGGCGACCGGGTCGCATGGGCCATGGCGCGGGGGTCTTATGCCGAGTATGCGCTGGTTCCGGAGTCTTATTTGGTCGCGTTGCCGGATTCCGTCAGTTTTCAGGATGGCGCCGCGGCGATGCTGCAAGGCATGACGGCTCATTATCTTGTGTATTCCACCTACCCGTTGAAAAAGGGCGAGACGGCGCTGATCCATGCTGCGGCTGGAGGCACCGGACGGCTGCTGGTGCAGATGGCCAAGCTCGCCGGCGCGCGTGTGATCGGCACGACGGGCACCGAAGCTAAGGCGAAACTGGCACGGGAGGCGGGTGCCGACGAGGTGATCCTTTACTCGACCGAGGATTTTGTTGCCGAAACCAAGCGGCTGACCGGCGGAAAAGGCGTCGACGTGGTCTACGATTCGGTCGGTAGCACCACTCTAATGAAGAGTTTAGATTGTGTGCGGCCAAGGGGTATGGCGGTGTCGTTCGGGCAATCGAGCGGCGCGGTTCCGGCGTTTGAACCGCTGTTATTGGCGCAAAAAGGGTCGCTGTTCTTTACCCGCCCGGTGCTGACGCACTACATTTCCGACCGGAAAGAGCTGGATTGGCGCGCGGCCCAGGTTTTTCAATGGATCGCGGAGAAGAAGCTGGTTCTGCGCGTGGAACACGTCTATGAACTGGCCTACGCGGCGCAGGCGCACCGGGATCTGGAAGGAAGGCATACGACCGGGAAGTTAGTGCTCCTTATTTGATGTCGAGCAGCACGATGGCCTGCGCTTCGGCCGATTTGCCTTCGCCGACGGGGCCGACGCGCTCGGCGGTCTTGAATTTCACCGAAACGCAGTTGACGTGGATGCCAATGGTCTTGGCGAGGGCTTCGCGAATGGGGAGCCGGAAATCCTTGAGCTTCGGCCGCTCCAGAATAACCGTGGAATCCACATTCACAATCTCAAAGCCTTTATCGCGAACCAGCCATGCGGCGAAGGCCAGGAATTGCTTGCTGTCGCAGCCTTTCCACTGCGGATCGGTATCGGGGAAGTGCATTCCGATGTCGCCCAATGCGGCGGCGCCGAGCAGCGCGTCGGTGATGGCATGCGAAAGTATGTCGGCGTCGGAGTGGCCGTCGAGGCCGAACTCTGAGGGCACCGTCACGCCGCCGAGAATGAGTGGGCGGCCCTCGGCCAGCCGGTGGACGTCCCAGCCCTGGCCAACTCTCAAGCCGGCTTCCCCGCAGTCTCTTCATCGAGAAACAGGCGCGCGAGTTCCATATCGGTCGGCTTGGTGATTTTGATGTTGCGGTCGCTTCCTTGGACCACGCTGACCTCAACTTGCTCCAGGCGCTCAACCAGGCTCGATTCATCGGTGCCGGTAAAACTGTCTTCGCGCGCCAGCTCGAAGGCTTTTTTCAGCAGATCGAAACGGAATACCTGCGGCGTCTGCGCCAGCACCAGGTGCTCCCTGGGAAGAGTGGCGCGAATTTTGTTCTTATGCACGCGCTTCACGGTGTCGACTGGAACAATGCCGACGATGGCTGCGCCTGCAACGGCTGCTTCGGCGATGACCTGTTCGACCAATAAAGGTTCGATAAAGGGACGCACGGCGTCATGCACGGCGACGAGTTCGGTATCGGGGGCGAGCGTGGCCAGCGCATTCTCCACCGACTGCTGGCGACTATCGCCACCGGCGACGAATCGCACGGGTTTGACAGGGTGTTCCTGCAGGACGAGGCCGCGCGCCCAATCGAGATCCTCGGCGCGCAGGGCCACGACGATTTCCGTGACGGAATTGCATTGCAGAAACTTGCGGATGGTGTGGATGAGGATCGGCGCGCCGTCGAGCAGCATGAACTGCTTGCGGCTGATGCCGGATTTCTCCCGGCCCATACGCGTGCCGAGGCCGGCGGCCGGGAGGATGACGGAGACTTTCATAAACGAAGTTTGATTTTAGCGTACATCACACGGACGAAAGTCGGCGGCGACACGAGTGTCGACGCGGCACGCATGAGTGCGTGCGCCACAATAAACGTCAGGCGCCGGCGGCGGGGGTTACGTGTTCGCGCGCGGGAGGACGATCCTTATCATGCACGGCGTGGGTGCGTTCGTCGAAGCGGCCGAAGATCATTTTTCCAGCGGTGGTTTGAAGCACGCTGGTGACGGCGACGTCAATGGTCTTCGAGATCATTTTGCGCGCGTTGTCGACCACCACCATGGTGCCGTCGTCCAAATAAGCGACGCCCTGGTTGTATTCTTTTCCTTCCTTAAGGATGAAGACGCGCATGAGTTCACCGGGCAGCACGACCGGTTTCAACGCGTTCGCCAGATCGTTGATATTCAAAACCTGAACGCCATGAAGCTGGGCGACTTTGTTGAGATTGAAATCGTTGGTGACGATTTTCGAGTCATACACCTTGGCGAGCTCAATCAATTTCATGTCGACGTCACGAACATTGGGGAAATCATCCTCAAAAATCTGGATGTTTAACTGCGGCATTTTTTGAATGCGCTGGAGAACATCGAGGCCACGGCGGCCGCGGTTGCGCTTCATGGAATCGGAAGAATCGGCGACGAGTTGCAATTCGCGCAGGACGAACTGAGGGATGACGAGTGTGCCGTCGACGAAGCCGGTTTCGACGATGTCCGCAATGCGGCCATCTATGATGACGCTGGTATCGAGAATTTTGAACACCGTCTTCGACGCTTTTTCGGCGCCGAATAAGCCGCCGAACGCCGCCAGGTTCAGGGTCTCCCCTTTTGCCGCTCCAACCACGATGCCGCAATACATCATCCAGCCGAGGAGCACGACCTCGATGAATGGAATGGTTGCATTGCTCGCGGGCACGGCGTGACCGAGCACCAGGGAAATAAGAAATGCGCCGAAAATTCCGAGAACGCTGCCGGCGGCAGCGCCAATCAAACGGGTGAGGCTCACCTGTTTTATGCGAATCTCGAAAAAGACAACACCGAGTCCGGCCGCGGCCCCGACAGCGGCAGCGACGGGCGCGCTAAGATTGAACGGCTTCAGGAAGAAGGCCGTGCAACCGAGAATGGCTATAAATAAGACGCGAATGACGAGAAGATCATTCACAACATCACCTTCCCTCCGGGCTGCGCGGACACAGTCCCGCCCGTTATGAATAGAGAAACAAATTACTTCTAATACTTAGCGCGCTAGTATATCACCATTTGTCAAGGATCGCCGTCAAGGATTGTAGCGTTGAAGCTTCACAAGGGACCTAAGAGATTTCATTAGGTAAAAACCTGAGCGGAGTGTATACTTTTTGGGACCAGCGAGCAGCGGACCAGCCGTCCTCGTGGCGGAAGAAGACATGCGTACGGTTCTCCTGAAGAAGAATATCATCGGCGGAATATTGATGCTGGGAAGTCTGCCAGCGGCATGGGCAGGAATCAGCGCCTGCCCGGCGTCGGTGGAGCAAACACTGAGCTCCACCGTGGTGGGGACGGGACAGGGTTGTTCGTACCTGAACGCGCAGTTTATTAATTTCAATGTATCCACGGCCACGGGTGCGAACGCTAGTTTTCCCGCGACGACGGGCACCAACGGCGGTAGCAACGAGAATACAAATATCGAGTTCTCTCCGTCGGGAACTCCGATCTACACCCTTGGCTTTCAGACCATCGCGACTAATATCCCAGCTGGACCTAGTAGTACCGCTCCGTGCACCGCAGAGACCTGGTGCGTGCTGGAGAATGGCGCAACGCTAACTGCGTCGCAAAATATCAACTATGGCGCGGTGGCGACGACTGGAGCCTTTTACGGCCTGACCTTGACCGACGGAACTCTTCAGACACACGCACTGATCGCCGGGGATATCATCACCACGATAGAGGCGTTTTGCCTCGGAATCTCCACCTTCACTTGCTCCACAAGCGGCGGCACCTACGGGTACATAGAAATCCAGCAGACTGAGAACAATACCAACAACGGTTTCAATACCACGTACACAGTTTGTGCGCCGGGAGCGACTACGTGCGTACTGCAGTCCAGCCCCACCGCCGCCTTCAATTTCTTAGCGAAGGCAACCAGTATCGGCATTCAGGATACGGTGACGATATTCATACCGTCTGGTGGAACCGAGCCTGTGTTCATCGACGGGTTCGACAACAGCTTCGACACGGTTCCGGAACCGTCCACCTTCATCCTGTTGGGGAGCGCGCTGGCGGGCCTTGGGTTTCTCGGCGCCCGCCGCAAGAGGGCGTAATACTCTGGTTCACGCAGCCCAAACGAGGCGAGTCTGAGAAGCCAAGCTATTGGTTTGACGCGTCGGCCGGAGTGGAGCGGGGGCTTTCGTTGCCTTTTACGTCGACGGCGGAGACGGTGTAGCTATATTTTTTGCCGGCTTCGATTTTGCTGTCGCTGAAGGTGGGCGCGGGAACCGCATCGGCGATTTTTTCGAACGGACCTCCGTCGGTAGAGCGGTACACGTTGTAGCCCTTGAAGTCTTTCTCAGAGTTACGCGTCCAGGCGAGTTCGATGGTGCTGACGCCGAGAATCGCGGTGAGTGCGCCGGGGACGGCGGGCGGGAAAATATCGGTTGGCGTGCAGGAGACGGGCACGGAGATTTCGCTGCCATGCAGATCGTCGGTGATGGCCTGGACTCGATAGCTGTAGGTCTTGTCGTACTCGGTGGTCTCGTCGATGAATTCAGGGCGGTCCGATTCGCTGAGGCGTTCCGGCGTGGCGTCGGCGAGGGCGCGGAAGATGAGGTATTTCGGGGCCGTTCCTTGCCACGTGAGTTTGACTCCCTGTTCGACGTTGCCGGCTTTGAGCGCGACCGGCGGCGGGAGTGGCGGATGGACGGAGAGCAGTTTCACCGTCGCCCATTGCGCCGGCTTTCCCTTGGGGCCGACGGCGCGGACGGAGATAAGGACCTCTTTATTGAGCCAGTCCGCGACGGGGATCTCCTTTGTGAAGGGGCCGGGCGCGGGAGACGGGATGGGGTACGGCTTCGCCGATTTGGCCCATTCGTCGGGGGAGAACGGATTGACGCTGGGGCCGACGCGCACTTCGAGCAAGCGCACGTTGCGGAGGGGGTTTCCTTCGGTGGTAAGGTCGGGGAGGGTGAACTCGACCAGGATTTTGTCTCCGTATTCGATGGCGTTGACGTAGGGGACGGCCAGAGGAATATCGAGCAGAGGGGGTTGGACGGGGCCGATGTAGCCGCAGCCGGATAGCACAAAGATTAATATTGCCGCCGATGAACGCGGATGAACGCGGATTGAAGAACGAGGCATTCCGTTAGAGAATGTAGCGGCTGAGGTCCTGATCCTTGACGATGTCGGCCAGTTGTTTACGCACGTAGGCGGCGTCGACTTTCACGTTTTTCTTCTTGAGATCGGGGCCGTCGAAGGAAACGTCCTCAAGCAGCTTTTCGAGAATCGTGTGGAGGCGGCGCGCGCCGATGTTTTCCGTCGATTCGTTGACCTGCGCGGCGAAGGAGGAAATTTCCTTCAAGGCGTCCTCGGTGAACACGAGCTTGATGCCTTCGGTATCGAGCAACGCCTGATATTGCTTGATGAGCGCGTTCTTCGGCTCCTTCAAAATGCGAATGAAATCGGCTTCGGTGAGCGACTTCAGCTCCACGCGGATGGGGAAGCGGCCCTGCAATTCCGGAATCAGATCGCTGGGCTTGGCGACGTGGAACGCGCCGGCGGCGATGAACAGAATATGATCCGTGCGGACGAAGCCGTAGCGCGTGTTGACGGTGGTTCCTTCGACAATGGGCAGAATATCGCGCTGCACGCCTTCGCGGCTGACGTCGGGGCCGTGGCCGCCTTCGCGGCCGGCGATTTTATCGATCTCTTCCAGGAAAATGATGCCGCTGCGCTCCACGCGTTCGATGGCGACGCGCGTGACCTGATCCATATCGACGAGCTTCTGCTCCTCTTCCTGGACCAGATAATCCAGCGCTTCGCCGACGCGCATTTTGCGCTTGCGCGTGCGTCCGCCGAACAGGCCGGGCAGGACATCCTTGAGGTTGATGTCCATTTCCTCAATGCCCGTGGCGGTGGTGACTTCGAACGACGGGCCGCGTTCCTTGACGTCGATTTCCACCATGCGGTCGTCGAGCTTGCCGGCGCGCAGTTTCTCGCGCAGCTTTTCGCGCGTGCGGTCGGCGCTGTCGGTGGCTTCGGGCTGCGCGGGCATCAGCAGGTCCAGCAGGCGCTCTTCGGCGTTGCGCTCGGCGCGTTCGCCCACTTCGTTGAGGCGCTCCTCGCGCACCATGTCGATGGAGATTTCGACCAGGTCGCGAATCATGGATTCGACGTCGCGGCCGACGTAACCGACTTCGGTAAATTTGCTGGCCTCGACCTTCAAGAAAGGCGAATTGGCGAGCTTGGCCAGGCGGCGCGCGAGCTCGGTTTTGCCGACGCCGGTGGGGCCGATCATGAGGATGTTCTTGGGCATCACCTCCTCGGCCATTTCCGGTTCGAGCTTCTGGCGGCGGATGCGGTTACGCAACGCGATGGCGACAGCGCGCTTCGCGTCGGCCTGGCCGATGACGTACTTATCGAGTTCGCGGACAATTTCGCGAGGCGTCAGCTCGTCGAGCACGGGCAGATCGTCAGCGGCCTGCGAGGGAAGATAGATCACCATCAGCCGAGCTCCTCAAACACGAAGTTTTCATTGGTATAGATGCACGTTTTGCCGGCGATAGTCATGGATTTTTCGACGATTTCACGAGCCGAGAACTTGGTGTTCTCGATGAGCGCGGTGGCGGCGGATTTCGCGTAGGAGCCGCCGGAGCCGATGGCGGCAATGGAATCGTCGGGGTCGATGACGTCGCCGGTGCCGCTGACGATGTACGTTGCGCCGATATCGGCGACCAGCAGCAGGGCCTCCAGATGGCGCAGCATACGGTCGGTGCGCCAGTCCTTGGCGAGTTCGACGACGGAGCGCGCGAGGTTGCCGTTATGCTGTTCAAGCTTCGATTCGAAGCGCGCGAAAAGTGCGAAGGCGTCGGCGGTGGCGCCGGCGAATCCGGCCATGACCTTTCCGTTGTACAGGCGGCGGAGTTTCTTGGCCGAGGCTTTCAGAACCTCCGAGCCGAGGGTGACCTGTCCATCGCCGGCCATGACGACTTTGCCGTCGCGGCGCACGCAGAGGATGGTTGTGGAACGAATCTTCACTTTTTTCTGCACGAACCTTCAGTTTGGCACACTCCCGTCTAAGATACGCTTTTAATAGGAAGAGACATGTTGCGCGAGAACCTTACAGCCCTTTTATTGCTTTACATACGGCCGGTCGGGGCGATCAGCCGGATTCTGGATCACGGGCGGCTGTGGTTCGCGATTCTGGCGGCGGTGGGTGTTTCGTTGGTGTTACATACAGGGCTGACGGGGGTGCGGGTCGAAGGTACAAACCTCGCGCACGCGTTCGCGAATTGGATTGGGTTTTCATCGCTGGCACCCCTGCTGGCGATCGCTCTTGTTTTTGTGCCCTCGGTAATTTTCATTCGAGCGGTTTCAGGATTCGGCAGCTTCAGCGTATTGATGCGGAGCGACTATCTTTCTCTGCTGTTGTGCGTGTTAATGACGTGGGCGGCGGCGTATTTGCCGTTCGCGACGCTCGCTTTCCTGTTGTTCGGACCGGTGCTGTTGATCCCGGCAAACCTGTATTTTACAGTATTGGCCGCGTTCGGCATTCGCACGCTATTCGGAATTGGATTCGGGCCGGCGATTGGGCTGGCCTTGTTGGGGTGCGTCGCAGCGATCGGCGGCATCGCGTTGTCGGATTTTGCTGGGCCGATGAAATATTACCTGATGTCGCCGTTCTTGCTGTATTACGCGTACTCGATGTTCGGGTCCGATGTGCGATCTCTGGGCGATGGGTTGCGGTCACGGCAGCATTTGCGGCAGCAGATGGAAGTTGCGACGACGAATCCACGGGACGCGGATGCGCACTACCAGTTGGGTTTGATTTATCAGCAGCGGAGGCAGTATACCGAGGCGATCGCGCGGTTTCAAAAGGCGATCGAGATCGATCCTTCGGAAGCGGACGCGCAGTTTCAACTGGGGCGCATCGCGCGGGAGCAGGGAAGATTCGACGATGCGATCCGGTTTTTGAAAACAGCGGCGGGGTTGAACGAGAAGTTGTCGTCGGGCGAAGTGTGGAGGGAGTTGGGCGCGGCGTATTTCAGAGCATCGCGATTGGAGGAGGCCGCTGCGGCGCTCGCCAAGTATACGGAGCGGCGTTCGTACGATCCCGAGGGGCTTTATTGGTATGGGAAAACACTTGCGTCTCTTGGAAAATCGGCGCAGGCGCGGGAAGTGTTCGGGCAATGTGTGGAGGCGGTCGACACGATGCCGAAGCACCGTCGGGCGGAGGTTCGCAAGTGGAAAGGGCTGGCTAGAACGGAACTGAAAACGGTAGCGACTTCCCGGTGACGGAGCGGAATCCCGCGAGACGCACCAGCGGGCGATCCTTATAAGAGACCAGCGGCATCAGGCCGTGGTCGATCAACGCGAGCACCTGCGTTTCGGTCATGAAAAATTCGGCGCAGGGCGTCATGATCCATTCGGAGTCCTTTTTATAGGTGTGCGCGGGTAGATTGTCGAGGTTGAGATCGTCAGCATCGGCGCGCGCGAGGACGGCCAGGCAGGCGAAGGCGGCGTTGCCCCACAGATAATGCGCGTGCACCGGCGCGCCCGGCATTTCTTCGAAGGCGAAAGAATCGATGGGGCTGGTGCGCGGCCCATAGGGCAATCGCAGCAGGAGGCGAGGGAGCGCGAGGCCCAGGTAGGTAGCCTCGGGGATGTCGCTGAACAGTTCCGACACGATTCCGGGCGAGCCCTGCGCGAGGTAAGGCACATGCGCGTCGGCGGCGACCAGGGCGATGCGGGCCAGCAGCTCGATGTAGGCCTCGGCGTACGAATGAAGGCCGATGGCCGCGGTCCAGCGTCGCGAATGGAGCAGAGTGTAGAGACGGGTCGCGCGGAGATTATCGGAAGCCAGGTCGGCGGCGAGATCCTCCTGCGAGAACTGCACGATGTGGACGCGCGCGGCGGCGTCGTCCATCTGGCGGATGGCGAAATCGAGGCCGCGCCAGGCGGATTCGAGCGTCTGAAATCGCGGATGGTGCAGCATCGAGTTCATGCGCCCGGTCAACGCAGCGGTCGGGTCCACGCTTTTTTGCGGTGGCGCGGAGTGGGCGCGGGCGAGCTCCTTCACGTACTGCTCGAAGGGATCGCTACCACCCCCGGCAATTTGCTCGAGCAGGCTGGTGGGGCGAAGGAGCGCCGCGATGTCGGCTTGGGGCGAGGCGGGCGAGGGCTCCGGTTCGGGCGGGGCAGCAGGCACGGCCATATCGAAACGCTGATACAAGCGGTCGGGATGAAAATCATCGAGATCGCGAATGCGCATGCCACCGGCCGAGACCTGGAGGATCGACATGACGGCGTTCAAATTGTCGCGATCGACGGCCAGAGGCTCCGCGGCACGGCCGCCGAAATCGCCAAGCACGAGATATCGAGCGGGCTCGTCGGCCGGAGTCACGATTTTCGAGCGGCGCGGCGCAACGTCGAGTTCGATCATGGGGTGATTATACTGTCAACAATAAGTTGCCTGCGCGGTCGACGCGGAATTTCCAACCGGGAGGCACCAGCGTAGTCGACCCGTAGTCGAGCACCAGCGCCGGGCCATGCTTGGTGCGATCCGAGAGCTGCTCTCGCTTCCACAAATCCATTTTCTTCCAGCCTCCGCCCGTCCAGACGCGCCTTTGGTCCGGCTTTCCCGCCTTCGTTGAGCCACTGCGGATGAGTTTTGGCTTTTCGAGCGTAGTACGGGCGCGAACACGAATGGTAACGATTTCGACGTCGCGATCGGGATTCGCATAGCCGTAGATTTTTTCGTGCTCGCGATGAAACATTGCCGTGGGATCGCCTTGGTTCCAGGGAACGTTCAGCTCGTAGCTCTGGCCGCGATAGCGGAGGTCGGCGGTGCGCTCGATCTCGGCGCCAGGCGATTTTCTACGCGCACGGTGTTCGAGCGTCGCGAACATTTTCTCGATATCGCGCCGGCCGAGTACGCCCGCGGCATGATCGCGCACCGCGTCCGCCATCAACATGCCGAGCGCGGAGAGCGCTCCCGCATATTCGGGCACGATCACGGTGCGGATGCCTAATTCCTCCGCGATTTCGCACGCGTGCAGGCCTCCGCAGCCGCCGAAGGCGACCAGAGCGAAGTCGCGAGGGTCGTGGCCGCGCTCCACCGAAACCACGCGAATCGCCCGCTCCATATTCGCGTTCGCGACGCGCAAAATGCCGGCCGCGGCAGACGCGCGGTCGATTTTCAAACGCTCCGCAATCCGGTCCACCGCGGTTGCCGCGCGATCCGCATCGATGGTCATGGCGCCGCCCAGAAGCTGCTCCGCGCCGATGCGCCCCAGCACCACGTGCGCATCCGTGACCGTCGCGTCCGTTCCGGTGCCGTAGCATGCGGGACCAGGATCCGCGCCCGCGCTCTCCGGGCCGACGCGCAGCAGGCCACCG
>OCZT010007004.1_pt1 | contig 11093 bp, 6 predicted proteins | sample 1539031 | NCBI WGS metagenome assembly OCZT01 (sample SAMEA3539308, study PRJEB22396) | soil metagenome | biome: tundra; feature: field; material: soil | place: USA | collected 2010-05 | depth 0.15 m
GGGAAAATATCGACACCGGCGGCCCGCTGGGACGTGCCATCATAATCATCGTCGGTGCTGTCGCCGAACTCGAACGCAACCTGATTATCGAGAGAGTGCGTGCCGGCATGCGGCGCGCCCGGCTGGAGGGGCAGCACATCGGCCGCAAACCGCTGGAGCTGGACCATGCCGCCATCCAACACGACCGTATCCAGGGGCAGAGCATCCGCCAGATCGCCAAAGGACACCGTGTCTCGACGGCCACCGTGCAACGCGTCCTTCATCAGTACCCAGTCCATGTCCTCGAAAAAAACTGCCTGAACTTGCCCTTTTGCCCCCGTGACAAAAGGGGTGGGTTGTGAGATGTTTGAACCAGAGATGCTTATTGGGTGAAAATGGGTGAATTTCTGGTTTAACGGAACGGGTGTGAATGGGTGTATGGTTGGTGTCATGATTCATAGTGCCTCACTCAAGATCACTCCGGATATCCTTGGTCTGGTCGCTGAACTCGATGAGTTTAAGGGTGCATGGCGTGCTTTGGGCACCTTGCCGCCCAAGCGCCTCGCCGCCTTGCGGCAAGTCGCCACCATAGAGAGCATTGGATCGTCCAGCCGTATTGAAGGCAACAAGTTGAAAGACCGCGACGTCGAGCAACTGCTTGCCGACCTTGAAACCAGGTCGATCGAGATGTGGGATGACCAGAACGTTGCGGGCTATGCAAATACGATGGAGCGAGTTCTCCAGTCATGGCAAGAGATTCCTCTGACGGAAGACCAGATCAGGCAATTGCACATAGATCTGCTTCGGTACAGAGAGTGGGATGCAGATCACCGTGGCAGATACAAGACGCAGCCCAGCAGCTTGGCTGCCTTTGACGAGGAAGGCAAACAGTTCGGTATCGTGTTTGAGACGGCCACACCGTTTGACACACCACGCCTGATGGCGGAAGTCGTCGACTGGGTGACTGAGACGCTGGAGACCCGGCAACTACACCCCCTTCTGGTGACGGCAATCTTCATCGTCACCTTCCTTGAGATTCATCCCTTCCAGGACGGAAACGGCAGGCTGAGCGGGATTCTGACCACGTTGCTTCTATTGCGCGCGGGGTACGCATATGTGCCCTACAGCTCACTGGAAAGTGTCATTGAAAAAAGCAAGGAAGGGTACTACCTCGCTCTGCGGCAGACGCAAGGATCCATAAGATCCGACACGCCGAACTGGCAGCCTTGGGTGCTGTTCTTCTTGCGTGCGCTTCAGCAGCAGATGAACCATCTGGCCAGGAAAGTCGAGAGAGAGAAGACCATCCTGTCGGCGATGCCGGAACTATCCGTACAGATAATCGAGTTTGCCCGCGAACATGGCCGAGTGACCATTAGCAACATCGTAACGCTGACCGGCACCAGTCGAAACACGCTGAAACCGCACTTCCGCCAACTACTGGGAAAAGGGCAACTCGTCCTGCATGGCCGTGGCCGCGGCGCTTGGTATGCGCTCCCGTAGTTTGCGGTTGGCACCATTCCCGAACCCGTAGCTCAAGAGACAGCAAAGCCCCCGAAGGTGGACTGGATCCACCATCCTTGATCAAGCTTCAGTCGAGCAGGGTTTCTGCGGAGTATTTCTTGATTATCTACGGATATACAGATGCAGATCATGTTTGATTGATCGTGGATACCGATCGAGATATAATGGATCAGTCAATAGTGACTCAAGCTTCACAATAGATATAAGATCAGGAAAGATGAATCATGGCAGAGTTCCTTTACGGGCACGTCTACTTTCATGATCGGTTCGTCGGTCTGCTGCGCCAGGAGCCGGGAGAGCGCTGTTCGTTTACGTATGACGGAGAGTTTCTGCGAAAGCCTGAGGCCATTGCTGTCTCGCTGCCGCCGCAGACCGATGCCCATATCTATCCCGGCAGATTGCATCCGTTTTTCGACAATCTGCTAGCGGAGGGGCGGCAGGCTGCGGTCCAGGCTCGCTGGCTGGGTGTTCCGGTTGAAGACCGTTTCGCACGGCTGCTGGCGTTTGGCGGGGATTGCATTGGAGCGGTCACCGTGCGCGATCCAAAGCCCCGCCTCGCGGCGGGTGAGATGCCCGAATCCGCCGAGGATATTGCCGCAATCATCAGCCGTGCTTCTATCTCCGGAGTTCAAGCTAAGTTGCTTGCGGTTCAAACCGAGACCGGGTTCCGACCGGCAAGAGCAGGCGAGCTAAGCACACATATTGCCAAGCTTTCTAGCGGCAGCCTGCGGGAGATAATCCAGCTGGAACAGCTATCTACCTTAGCCGCGCGCATCTTACTGCCGGATGACGAAGTCGCCGAAATGCAGATTGCGGGGGTCAAGGGCATCGCGGAAGAGTGCCTGTTAATCCGCCGTTTTGATCGCCCGCGTGAAGGAGGGGCAATCTCAAAGAGGCACTTCGAGGAGTTTAATCAAATTCTGGGGCATATTAGTGACGACAAGTACGTAGGGAAGTACGCCGATATGGCGGATGTGCTGCGCCGGAATCCCCGCTGCTCTTTACTGGATGTAGACCGGCTCTTTCGAAGGATTCTCGTCTCGATTTTGCTCGGCAACAACGATGCGCACCTGAAGAACTTCGGCTTGCTCTATTCTGGGGAGGAGCTGCGCCTGTCCCCCTTTTACGATGTCCTGGCTGCCGCTCTGTATCACGAGTACAGCCAAACCGGGATGGCATTGCAGCTAGGGCCGGGGACAAATCCAACCAGCATGGCAGGTATCGGGCAACCGCATCTGACTGCGCTGACCAATTCCTTTGGGATGAAGAGCGCCGCTCTGCGTGAGGCGACGCAAGACCTGGGCAGACGAATTGAGACCGCCCAGGATGCCGTTCGAGAGGCTCCGCACGGCTCGCGAGCGCTCAAGAGCCAACTCGTGGATTACATGGGGAAACGATGGAACGGAACCTTCAAACCTTTAATCAACTCGACTGGCCGGAGATCGTAGCATCTGCCAAGCGTCGGCGCCTTGAGATGAAACTGACGCAACGCAGACTGGCTGCCGTTGCAAGCGTAAGCTTGCCCACAGTAGTCAAACTTGAGGCTGGAGAGGATATCCGTCTCTCGTCAGCGCTTGCAATTCTAAAGGCGCTCGATATGGTACCGAAACCCATCGAAGGGGTCTTGATGATTGCGGCCGCTGGCAACAGCGCGACGGGACCCTACCAGGTGATGTTCGCTCCATATGCCAGCCGCGGCGGCGCGCTCGAACCGCGCCAGCTTGCCGATCGAGCTGCGCTGGAGAAGTTTCTTCGGGAGCTTCGGGTTGGAGCGGAAGAAATGCAGCTAGCCTTCACTGCACTGGCAAGGGAGAATTCCGCCGACATCGTCAACCTGCAGATCTCGCCAGCGGAACTGCGCCGGTATTGGCCGGTCCAATTTACTCCTTCACAAGCCTGAGTAGTCTTGATGGCTGCCGGATCGGCCTCGAGTCAGCAGCTTCGATTCGACGTGGAATCGGCGCAAACTCTCCCAGCAGATTCTCGAGTGACTCCTCCAATCGATTCTCCAAAGCAGACCGTTGAACTTCTTGCGCCGATGCTCTTCGGGCTGTCTCACAACCCACCCCTTTTGTCACGGGGGCAAAAGGGGTCCGAAAACCCACCTGCTAAACCCAACGAAACAAACGGCCGGATCTCGACGATCCGGCCGTGTCAAAAGGTGTGGGTTGTGGCACACAGCAAGCGAAGGAGAGCTCGCGTAGTAGCGAGAGATAGACGACCTCCGGCGAATCAACGGCCGGTGGTAGCTAAATTCAACGTTGCCTGCAAAAAGTAGATTGCCTGCGCAGTTTCGTTGGCTTTCCAAGAATGAATCGAATACAGCCATCAATCTACCAAATTGCAGACCGCATCCGAAGCCGCGTTGATTGCTCCTTGCAGAAGCTCAATCTCACAAACTCCCGCTGCTGATGCGCTGCGGTCATAGCCAAGGCCAGTTTGAGTAACAGGGGGTTGCTATATCCTCTTCCGATGTGGATATCTTGGCCAAGTCTCCACGCAAGTGTCATGGGCCATGGCTTAACGCTTTTCGTAAGTTTTATCCGCCCGAGCTTCAATATCTCAAGCTATCCCTGTGCCGGACTCTCCAAGATCCTGTCATATCGGGAACGACAGACTCCCGCCGGCAGAACAAGCAGCGGCTCTGGCGGGCTCAACTTGAAGCCGTGCCTATAAGGAGATTGACCAGATTGAAAAGACGCCTCATCCGCTTGTTTTGAATAGAGATCGTTTTGGTGCGAGTAACCATCAGAAGATGCGATATCTGATGCCTGCACTAATGCCAACGGAAGACATTGCGCCGTAGGTGAACTGCGGCCAGATCTGATACTCGAAATCGACGAGCCGCACACGGATGCGGTGATTGATGCGGAAGTCCACCCCGCCCCCGGGCGCGACAACCAGATAGTTTCCGTGGGCGAAGTTGTACGGAAAACTAAACTGCCCGAACCCCACCAGCACTTTGGCATAGGGCTGGAATCGTCGCACGTTCCGGAAGTAGCGGGGCCCGGCCATATAGGTTGAAGCATGAACGTCGGCTGTTTGGTGAAGTATGAGCCACCGCGCCTCTCCTTCAAGGCCCAGGCTCCCTTTGGAGTCTGCGTCTACGAACCCGGAGATGCCCAGCATCTTTCGCTGTCCATATCCCAGGGAGTAGCCGGAAAATGTGCCGCCTGCCGAGAGGGAAATGCCGCCCGCCTCCCCGTGTGGCACTGTCTGGCCAGACGCTACACGCGGCGAGGCCATGCAAATGAGCAGAAGAGCCAGCGAGATGAACGTATGGCAGCATAGCCGAATGCCTGCCTTTCCTATCCGCGATTGACCATGATTGTGCAAGCTCCTCATCTTTCTCCTACAGCATGCCTCATGAGTTCAACTTCGCCTTAGATACCGGTGAATCGGCCGCTCTCTACTTGGTAATGGTGAGCGTTACATTCTGATAGTGGGAAATGTTGCTGGCAGCGCCTACGCCGGTTACCTGAATGATGTATGTGCCCGGTACGGCGCTGCTCTGGCTGAATCCGCCGCAGCCGGTGACGAAGAAAGCAGCGCTCGAAAGCACCAGGGCCAACACCGCCGTGAAGAAAGCGGCATGACGCCTTCTGAAGCTCCAGAGTATCCAACCGAAGAAGAGGCTGATAGGGAAGAACAAGCCTGCCATGTAAGATCCCCGAATACCTCCACTCGAGTTCATTGCCGACGATCCCCCGCTCAGCGGCGAATTGGTATCGATGGTGAGCTGGATGGTTTGAGTGCTGCCCGCCATGAGAGCTGCGTTGGGGGTTGAGAAGTGGCAATTGATACCCGAAGGAAGGGATGCGCAACCCAATCCGATGGTGTCGGTGAAACTGTTATTTGAGGTCAGGGCAACGGTGACTGTGGCGTTCTGCGTAGTGCCCATCGTCACACTGGCCGGGGTAACTTTGATATCGAACCCAGTGGGCGGGTTGGAGATGGACGCTGCCGCAGATGAGGACGGACTGTGCAATGCATCTCCGCTGTAGGTCGCAATGATGCTGTAGGTGCCTGTTGGCAAGTCCGGGGTCAGAGTTCCCACTCCGGTTGAACCCAGAGTGGCCATCCCGATCGTGGTAGATCCATTACGGAACGTTACCGTTCCGGTGGGCGTGGGACCAGTGCTGCCGACGACTGTTGCCACAAGGATGAGCTGCGGGGGTGAGTTCGTTGTCGTAGATGAGCCCAACGCCGTCGCGGTCGGGATGGCCTGCACCACCTGCGTAATACTGGTGGAAGTGCTGCCTGCGTCGTTCTTGTCCCCTGAGTAGACAGCCGAAATCAAGTGGCTGCCAACGGCCAGCGCGGAATAGGAAAACGTGGCCTCCTCGTCCGCGCCCAGAGTAGCCGACCCGATGGCCACGCCGTCAGAGAGAAAGGCGACGCTGCCCGTCGGGATCCCGCCGTTGCCCGTAATCGCGGCGGTGAACAGGACAGGAGTTAGAACGAGCGAAGGAGATAAGCTGGAAGTGACCGAGACTGATGTGGTCGCGAGTTGCATCATCAGCGCAAGCGGGGCCGATACGCTGCCGCTATCGCTGGCGTCGCCTCCATAGGTGGCGACAATGGAGTGAGCCCCTGGAGCAAGCTTGGGGTTGATGGTCGCAATTCCCGCGTTCAGTGTTGCGCTTCCCAGAGGAACGGTTACACCATTCGACGTATCCACAAATGTAACGCTGCCGGTCGGCGTTGCCACACCTTGCGCCAACTTCACCGTCGCCGTCACGGCCACGGACTTGCCTGCAATGCCAGGGTTGGGGAAGGCGGCCAGCGTTGTTGAAGTAGCGGACGGGTTCACAGTGATCGGCACTGAGGCAGTGGCCGTGGTGTAGTCGGTGGCATCGGTGGGCGTAAAAGATACAGCGAGAGTGTGCACGCCCGCCGTCAGCACAGTGCCGGCCGGCGGTGAGTAGATAAATGTTCCGGGCAAGTTTGACGTTGCATCAAGCTGCGTCGCGCTTAGCGCTATCCCGTAGTTGATGGCCGAGGGAGCCGTCCAGGTAACGATGGGCGCAGCCTTGTTCACGACGATCTGAACCGAGTCCACGGCCGTGGCGTAGTTGGCGGCGTCTGCAGGCGTGAAGGTTACCGAAAGGGTATGGGTGCCCCCCGTAAGCACAGTGCCGGCCGGCGGTGAGTAGGTAAACGTCCCGGGCACGTTCGCGGTTGCGTCTAGCTGCGTAGCGCTCAGCGCTGTTCCGTAGGTGATGGCTGAAGGTGCCGGCCAGGTGATGGTGGCCGTGGCCGGGTTCACTGTGATCGACACCGAACCTGTGGCCGTGGTGTAGTCGGTGATGTCTGTGGGCGTGAAGGTGACACCCAGAGTGTGCGCGCCCACCGTCAGAACCGCGCCCGATAGCGGTAAGTAGGTGAAAGATCCGGCCACAGTCGAGGTTGCGTTCAGTTGTGTTGCGCTGAGTGCGGTGCCATAGGTGATGGCGGAAGGCGCATTCCAGGTGATCGATGGCTTGGCCGGGTTTACGGTGATCGAGACTGAATCTGTAACTGCGGCATAGTCGGCCGTGTCGTTGGACTTGAAGGTCACCGACAGTGTGTGCGAACCCGCCGTCAGCACCGTGCCGGCCGATGGTAAGTAAGTGAAAGTTCCAGGCACGCTCGAGGTTGCATCAAGCTGCGACGCGCCGAGAGCGGTGCCATAGGTGATCGGCGGAGGCGTCAGCCAGGTGACCGTGGGTGTGGCCTGGCCCACCACCTGTGTAATCGGCGCAGACGTGCTGGCGCCGTCATCCGGGCTGCCCTGGTACGCTGCTGTAATTTGGTGCGAGCCGACGACAAGAAGGGAGGTTGTGAACGTTGCTATACCCGTGTTCCCGACCAGGGTCGCGGTTCCAATCTCCCTGCCTCCATCGAGGAAACGCATAACTCCCGTTGGAGGTACAGTACCTTCGGCTGTGACCGTTGCTGTGAACACGACGGGATTCGAATAAATCGATGGGTTCGGTGTTGAGCTTAAAACGACCACCGACGACGCCTGGACATCCTGGTTGAGCACAGCCGAGGTGCTGGCGAGAACGTACTTGGCCGCGGCGCCGTTAAAGGTAGCCGTCATCGCATGACTGCCTTCGGCAAGCGTCGAGGTGGAATAGGTGGCTACTCCGATGCCATTGAGAGTGGAGCTGCCAAGGACCGCGTTACCGTCGTTGAAGGTTACTGTCCCAACCGGAGCAACGCCTCCGCCACCGGAGATTGTCACCGTTGCCGTGAACGTAACGCCGGCGCCAAGGACAGATGGATTCGCGCTTGAAGCCAGGGCGGTCGCCGTGACCTCGTCAACGACCTGGAGCAATGGCGTCGAGACACCCGGGAAGTGAGTTGCATCGCCACCGTAAATGGCCGTAATCGAGTGCAACCCTACCGTCAGCGTGGCGATAGTGAACCTGGTCACACCTGAGCTCAAAGGAAGACCTGCAGCCAGCGTGGTTGTGCCGTCCATGAATGTGACGGTACCCGTGAGGCTTCCGGTGCCCGCGCCGGTCGTCACCGCCGCAGTGAAGGTTACGGCTTGTCCGAAATTCGACGGATTGAGACTGGAAACCAGTGCGACAGTCGTTGAATTAACGGGGGTCGCAATGCCAACCAATCGGATGTCAAGCGGCGAGTTGTCGGTAGCGCCCGAGACGTTCACATTACCAGCCAGTGGATTGCCCGCAACCGATGGCGCAAACTCGGCGCCGACCACGCAAGAGCCATCCACGGGGAGGAAAGGGCTGCCAGGAAAGCAGGTGGTGGTGGCAGAATCGACTGCGGCATTTGCGTCGGGGGTGATGGATGTGAGGTCGAGGGCGGCGTTGCCATCATTCTCGATCGTCTGGCTTTTGGGGGCGGATGTGTCGCCCTGGCGGACTGGCGGCACTCTGAAGTCCAGCACACTCAGGTTGCTTTGGACCTTCTGGATAATCATGTAGTAATAGTCGGCAAAGAAAAGATCGCCGCTGCCATCCAGGAAAAGACCCATTGGCGCAAATATGCTAACTCCCGCCAAGGTGTTGTTGGGGCCAACGGAGGTGGCTCCTCCATGCACTAGAGTCATAATGACTTCGGATGTGGTACTCACTTTCCGAATCACAGCATTCTGGGTGTCCGCGATATAGAGATTTCCGGCAGCGTCGAGGGCGACACCGGAGGGCGTATTCAAGTTGGCAAGAGTCGCAGCGAAGCTGTCGCCCGAATAGCCCGGCGTCCCGTTGCCCGCGCTGGTAGTGATGATGCCGGCGGTGTCAACCTTACGAATGCGATTGTTAAGGGAGTCTGGAATATACATGTTGCCTGCAAGATCGAAGGCAACCGCGAGAGGGCTGTTGAGTTCGGCCAACGTTGCCTGACCGCCGTCTCCCGCATACGCACCGGAGCCGTCCGATTTAGTGAATCCGTTTCCAGCGACAAGGGTGATGATCCCGGAAATGGCGTCCACTCTTCGGATTTGATGATTGGCCGTGTCAGCAATGTAAAGGTTGCCGCCTGCGTCGATCGTGACGCCCCAGGGTTGATTCAAATTGGCCAACGTGGCCGCTTTGTCGTTCCCGGCGTTGCCCGGCGTGCCGTTGCCGGCCACCGTGGTGATGAAGCCGGACGAAGCCCAAACTTTGCGAACGACATTGTTGCCGGTATCCGCGATATACAGATTGCCCGCGCCATCCAAAGCTACACCGGACGGCGTATTCAGCATCGCACTTATTGCGAGCCCGCCATCGCCCGTATAGTCTGAATTGCCATTGCCTGCGAAACTTGAGATCAGGCCAGTGGAAGCGGTGACCATGCGAATCTTGTTGTGGGCGCTATCGGCAATGTACATGTTGCCTGCACCATCGAAAGTCACGCTGGAAGGCTGCCGCAGGTTTGCAGATGTGGCAGGCACACCATCCTGCAATGAGGTCCAGGCACGGAAGACGCCGGCGACAGTGGTGACGTTTCCAGGAATCAGGACGCCCAACCCGCCTAATCCTGTACCAGACAAATACGTGGTGCCAAGGACATTGTTGCTGCTGTCCAACAAGACGACCGCGCCAATGCGAGCGCCGGGAGCCGCAGGAGTGAAGGTAACAGACTGCGAGCAAGTCTGGTTGACCGCGAGGCTTGCCGAGGGACAGGTGGACGCACCGCCACCAACGGTGAAATCGAGACCGCTAACTCCGAGCGTCAGTACCTGCACACTGCTTACCGTGCCCGCGACACGCGCGGTAACGTTGACAGGTGTGGTAATTGACGTGCCAATGGGTTGGGTGCCGAAGACAGATTGTCCCAGAGCGCCTACAGCTGTCAGCAGCAGAACCGGGAAGACCAGCATCCCACCTCGATTGCGTCGAGGCCTTTCCGCTGTTCCGGTGCTCCGATCCCTAAGGCAACATGCCCCATCATCTTGTGCTGCTTTGGATGCCGAAACGACAGGCTTCAGTAAACAGTTACCTTGCTCGCTGGGACTGAAAACGAGCGCGGGGAGACTGCTCATGGCGGTCTTCATGCGGTTCTCCGAACTTCAATTACGTAGCTTTTGGCGTGCAGTTCGAGGACCACATGAACGACGTCGGAGTTAGCATAAAACCTCGACAGCCAGGACACCACAGGCCGACTGTTACTTAAGTATACCCCAACGGACATACTTAAGTATACCCCAACGGACATTCGGTACTGGTCTGCTTCGCTCACCGCGATCTCCTTCTCAACCTGAATATCTCTCGCTACTACGCGGGCTCTCCTTCGCTTGCTGTGTGCCACAACCCACACCTTTTGACACGGCCGAATTGGGCAGATCCGGCCTATTGTTTTGTTGGGGTTGGCAGGTGGGTTTTCGGACCCCTTTTGTCACAGGGCAAAAGGGCAGGTTCAGGCAGTTTTGTCGAGGATCTGGACCGGGTACTGGCGAAGGACGCGTTGCACGGTGGCCGTCGAGACACTGTGCCCTTTTGCGATCTGGCGGAAGCTCTGGCCCTGACTGCGGTCGTGTTGGATGGCGTCATGGTCCAATTCCAGCGGGTTACGGCCGATGTGACGGCCTTCGAGCCTTGCGCGCCGCATGCCGGCGCGCACTCTCTCGATAATCAGGTTGCGTTCGAGTTCGGCGACAGCGCCGACGATGATTATGATGGCACGTCCCAGCGGGCCGCCGGTGTCGATATTTTCCCTGAAGCTGACGTACTCGATCTTCAGCCGGTTCAACTCGTCCAGAACATCGAGGAAGTGCTTAACCGATCTGGCGATCCTATCTGATGCCCAGACCAGGACAATATCGAACTGACCGCGGCGGGCGTCGGACATCATGGCATCGAGTCCGGGCCGCTTTGCCTTAGCACCGCTGATTCGGTCGGTATACTCATGAACGATATCGAGACCGCGCTGGGCAGCCATCTGGCGCAGGTCGAGTAGTTGTGTTTCCGGGTGCTGATCGAGAGTCGAGACCCGCATATTTAGGGCAGCGCGTGTCATGCGCTTGTCAAGTAAATACAGGACGCGCTGATGTGAATTCCACGATGATCATGCGCTCAGACAAGTCCGGCACCAAAGGCATGATACCAACAGTCTTGGTAAAGAAGTTGATTACCAGGGATCACGTCAGCTGGACA
>OCZT010007006.1_pt1 | contig 11093 bp, 11 predicted proteins | sample 1539031 | NCBI WGS metagenome assembly OCZT01 (sample SAMEA3539308, study PRJEB22396) | soil metagenome | biome: tundra; feature: field; material: soil | place: USA | collected 2010-05 | depth 0.15 m
GAAAACCTATCTCGTGCCCGCGCGCCTCACGGCGATCTCGCTCAACCCGGCAGTCGCGGCGAGCGCCGCGCCGGTCGTCGTGACGACCCACGTCTCGCTGGATTTCACCGAGACGCGGCTCGCCAACGGCGCGCGCCTCCTGTTGCAGCGCGATTCCCGGTTACCGAATCTCCACCTGCGCTTCATCATGCAGGGCGGCCCGCTGTTCGAGGAGACAGGCCGGCGTGGCTCGACGGCGTTGCTGGCCACGATGCTCACCAAGGACACCTGCACGCGCAGTGCCGCTGCTGTGGCCAACTTCATCGAGGAAGTCGGCGGATCGTTCTATCCGTTTTCGGGCAACAACAGCCTCGGCCTCGCCGCCGAAGTGCTCCCGCCCGACACCGATCGCGCGCTCGCCGTGCTCGCCGATGCGGTGCTGGCGCCGGTCTTCAAGCCCGCGACCTTCACCACCGAACGCGACGCCCAACTCGCCGAACTCCAGCAGGACGCCGACGACGTCGTCACGCTGGCCCGCAAGCTCGTCCGCCAAAAATTCTTCGGCCCGCACCCACTCGCGCTCGACGACCACGGCGATGAAGCCGGCGTAAAATCACTCACGCCCGCCGCGCTCGCAGCACTGCACGGCCGGCTCTGTGTCGGCGCCAATGTTGCGCTCGCCGTCGCCGGTGACTTCGACCCGAAAAAACTTGCGCCAAAACTTAAAGCCTTTCTCACAAGAATCCCGCGTGGCGCGGCGCCCGTTTCCACCGCGTGCTTCACGGGTGCGGCCGCGGTCGGCGATTTTGTCGAAATTAAGCCGCGCGAGCAGGCCGTCGTGCTCCAGGCTTTTTCCGGCCCGCGGGCGCACGCGCCCGATTTCTACGTCGGCGATGTCGCCGACGAGATTTTCAGCGGCATGGCGTCGCGGCTCTTCGAGCGTGTGCGCGAGGAGAAGGGTCTCGCGTATTTTGTGCGTTCCGGGCGCGTCACCGGGCTCGACGCTGGCATGTTTTATTTTTGTGCCGGCACCCAGCCCGGGCGCGAGGCCGACGTGCTCGCCGAAATCGACGCCGAAATTGCCCGGATGCAGGCGGGTGGCGTCGAGCCCGGTGAACTCGCCCGCTGCCACGCCCGCCTGAAGGCCGGTCAACGCCAGGCGATGCAAACCAACTCGTCGCGGGCGATGCAGGCCGGCCTCAACACCCTGCAAGGCCAGCCGATCAACGACTGGCGAAATTACGACGCCCGCATCGACGCCGTGACGATCGCGGATCTCGCGGCGTTTGCGGTGCGCTATTTCACCCGCGCGCAGCGCACGCAACTCGTCGTCCGACCATGACGCTGGTCGCCGAATTTTTTCCGGGCGGCGATGACTACTTTCAGCTCCCACGCTGCCGCGGCTCACCGCGCGGGTTATTTTTGGACAGCACGATGTCATGGGCCGCGCGCAAGCGGGGCGGACCGTCGGTGAGTGCCTAGGCGCCGTTCTCGTCAAGGTCTGAAAGCTGTTTAAATGAGGCTCGATTTTCTACGCGAGATGTTCACATTGCCCGTTTCCCGCATGAAAAAACTAACCTCGAAGATTACCTTGCTCGCGAGCGTCCTGGCGGTCGCGTGCATGTTCACCACACCGATATTGCGCGCCCAAGGCGACGATGCCGCTGCCAAGGCGAAGGCTGAGAAGAAGGCCGAGAACAAGGCCAAGCGCGACGCCGACAACCTCAAGAAGTATGACAAGAACGGAAACGGCAAGCTCGACCCCGACGAGGAGGCTGCGATGAAAGCCGATCAGGAAAAGGCGAAGGCCGAGAAGAAGGCGAAACAGGAAAAGAAAGGTGACTAAGCCAGCCTCGACCCACTTTATCCAGCCCCGGCTACATGCCGGGGCTTTTTGTTTTCCGACGGCAGCTAATTTTTTTCCACAAAGCCGCCGCTCCACCTGAGCTTCGTGCGCACGACCGAGAAATGCGAATAGTGCGGGCGTTGCACGAGCGGCAGGCGGAGTTTCGCGATGGATATTTCGATGGGTGAGCGCGCCGCAACCTTGAGATTGCGCTGGCCATCCATTGCCACGAGCAAGCGCGAACCAGCCGAACGGTTGAAGACGCGTAGCTTCACATTGTCGCGGAAGATGATCGTGCGGTTGCTCAAGGTGTGCGGGCAGATTGGGGTCATCGCGATGACGGCGGCCGCGGGATGCACGATGGGGCCGCCGGCGGAAAGATTGTAGGCCGTCGAGCCGGTCGGCGTGGAAAATATCAGGCCATCGCACGTGTAATCGGTCACGAGTTCGCCGTCGGCAATCACCTCGAGTGTGACGAGCCGCGAGTTGATCTCGTCTTTGATGAGCACGTCGTTGAGCGCGAGGTCGTGCAACCCCGGACCGGTCGAGCAGTCGAGCAGCGCGCGGTGCTCGATGTGGAATGTCCCGCTGAGCAGGTCGGCAAAGTGCGCCCGCGCCTCTTCAGTGGAGAACGTGGTCAAAAACCCGAGGCTGCCGCGATTCACCCCGATGATCGGCACCTGCGCGCGGGCGGACTCGCGCACTGCGCCCAACAGGGTGCCGTCGCCGCCGATCACACAGCAAGCATCGCAACCGTCGAGCCAGCCGCGGGCCAGCGTGGTGTGCGACGTCTGCTTCAGCTTCACGCCGGCCCGCCGCGCGATCGCCGCGAGTTCGCGGGCGAGGGCTGGCGCGCCGTCCTTGTCGGTGTTCACCGCGAAGGCGAGGTGACGGATGGGCTTCATGTGGAGCGGGGAGCGTGGCCGGTTTCCTTGCGCAGTCCGAGCAGAAACTCGCGGTTGCCGTCCGCGCCGGTGATGGGTGAGTCGAGCGTGCCGAGGAGACGCGCGCCGGCGAGTTCCGCCAGCGCGAAGTCGCGCACGCGGGCGAGCGCGGCGTCCTGCACGGCAGCGTCGCGGATGACGCCGCGGCCCTTGTCGGCCTCGGCCTTGCCCGCCTCGAACTGTGGCTTCACGAGCGCCACCAGCACCCCGCCAAAGCGCAGCAGTGGCCAGACTGCGGGCAATACCGCGGTGAGCGAGATGAACGAAAGATCCATCACGATGGCGTCGAACTCGCTGCGGGGCAGGTCGGCGGCGGTAAGGTGGCGGGCGTTGAGCTTTTCGAAGTTTGTCACGCGTGGGTCGGCGCGGAGCCTGGCGTGCAACTGCGCGCGACCGACATCGACGCACACGACGTCCGCCGCTCCGGCCTGCAACACGCAGTCGGTGAAACCGCCGGTCGACGCGCCGACGTCGAGCACGTGCGCGCCGCGTAAATCGAGGGAGAATTTTTCCAGCGCGGCTACCAGTTTCTCGCCGCCGCGGCTGACGAAGCGCGGCGGCTGCTCGGTGGTGAGTTCGAGGTCATCGGGAAATTCCTTGCCGGGCTTGTCGAGCCGCTCGGAGCCGCGGAGCACGCGGCCGGTCATGATGAGCGCCTTGGCCTGCGTGCGAGTCGGCGCCAGACCGCGGACGACCAGCAGCTCGTCCAGCCTAAGTTTTTTGGGCACGGTCATTTCGAGGTAGGGGGTCTGCCTTGCAGACGCCGTTTGATCCGTGGCGAGCCCGGCGTCTGCAAGACAGACGCCCTACGTAGAGCAGGAAGTTTTTGGCGCGCGGGTGACCAGCACGTCGTGCGTCCGCCGATTTTCCCGCGCACGAGCGCGCAGCCGGTCTTCGGGCAGCGGCCGCCGTCTTCCCAACGGTGCCAGAAGAGCCAGGTGCGGGGGATGTTCACGTTAAGGTCGCGGGGCAGGTGATTGCCGCGGCCCGCAATGGTGTCGAGCGCGAGCCGGCAGACGCCGCGGCATTCACGCCAGAGCGTGCGCGTCTCGGTCGCGGTGAGCGAGCCGGCGAGGCGCGCGGGGGGAAGCGCAGCACGCCAGAGGATTTCGTCGGCCATCCAGTTGCCGACGCCGGGAAACCGCTCCTGCATCAACAGCACAGCTTTGATCGGCGTGCGAGCGCGGCGGCGGAGAAACGTGGCGACCGACTCGACGGTGAACGCTTCCGACAAAATCGCCGGTGCGATCTTCGTCCACCACGGCGGGGGTGCGGTGCCGCGGTGAAACAACACGCGTCCAAACATCCGCGGATCGGTGAAAACCAGTGCGTGTCGCGCGGTTGCGAGCACGAGGTGATCGTGTTTCTGCGCGGCGTGTCCGGGCGGCCCGGCGCACAATTCGCCGCTCATGCCGAGGTGGACGCCAAGCCACCCGCCGCCGCTGAAACGGAAGAGTATCTGTTTCGCGCGCGTCTCCGAGTCGAGGAGACGTGTGCCCGTGAGGGCGCGGCGCAGCGCTGGCACGTTCGTGCCATGAAAGATCTTGGCGCGATCATGCGTGAGCACAGCGGCGATTTTCCGGCCGCGGGCGGCGAGGTGCCAGCGTTTGCGGAAAAACTCTGCCTCGGCGAGCTCGGGCATGAATCACTGGATGCCGACGCAGCCCTTCACAGAGTCGAGCAGCTTCTTCGCGTCGTAACCGACGCCGTCCTTGAACACGGTCTCGATGTTACGGATCTCCGAAATCATTTTCGACGGATCGCCCGCGACCACGAAGAGATCGGCGGCCTTGCCGGGCTCGATGCTGCCGACGTCGCGCTCGACACCAAGGAGCCGGGCGCCGTTATAGCTCGCAACTTGAATCGCCTCGATCGGCGTGAGGCCGGCTTCAACGAGCAGCTCGACCTCGCGCAGGCTGCCATGGCCGGCAATCGTCGCACCGTAACCGGTGGGATCGGAGCCGGCGACGAGCAAGCCGCCGGCGGCGTAAAATTTTTTCTCGAGCGCGAGCATCTTCTTCCACGTTGCAACGGCGCGGCCGTCGTTGGGGCCGTTCACACGCGCCCAGGTTCGCACGTAGTTTTCGCGCGAGGTTGGGCTGAGGCAGTCGAGCTCGCGTGCGGAAAGAATCGGGCGACCCGGCACGCTGGCCTCGAAGACCGGCAGCGTCGAGGTGATGGCGACGTGTTTTGCGACGAGCAGCGCGATCAGTGAGGTGGCCTCGGGACCGTCGACGTCGAGGGCATCGATGCTTCCCGCGATCACGGCGGGGTTCGGGAGCTCGTCGGGTTTTTTGCCGCGGACAAAATCCGTCGCGGCGTAAAAGCCATGCTCGAGATTATCGATGCCGAGTTCGGCGGCGTCGCGATAGGTGAGGGCACCGATGTGGCCGGTGACCTGGAGGCCGCGCGCGTGGGCGGCTTCGATGGCGGCCCGGGCGGCGTCCTTCGGCAGGTGCATGTAGAGCTTGAACGACGTGAAGCCCTTGCCGGCCCAGAAGGTGACGAGTTGCGCGGCGTCGGCCGGGCTGTCGACGGGGTGCAATTGCGCGATGACCGACGGAAACCCCTCGAGGTAGGGCGCCGTGAGGTGGATCTTGGGGCCGGGCACCGCGCCACGCTCGATGCGTGCCTTCACCTCGAGATCGGCGTAGGGCTCCATGCTGCCGGCGGTGCGGATGGTTGTCAGTCCGCACGCGAGGTAGAGACGCGGAAACGAGTAATCCATTTCGTTGACGTGAAACGTGGCGGTGGTCGATGCGCGCGACGTGAAGTAGAGATGCTCGTGCAGCATCACGAGGCCGGGCAGCACGGTCTTGCCCGTGAGGTCGATGATCTGCGCGCCGGCAGGCGCGGCGGCGGTGCCGATCGATTCGATTCTTCCAGCGCGGATCAGGATCGTCTGGTCGTCGCGGGGCGCGGTGCCGCGTCCGTCGATGACGCGGGCGTGAGTCAGGGCGATAAGGGGCGCGCGCACGCTGACGACGGAGTCGATGTCTTGGGCGCTGAGACGGGCGGCGGCGAGCAACGCGAGGGCGGCGAGGAGAATTTTGGTGTTCATGGGTGTGGTTCAGGAAAGCGTGGCGGCGAAGGCGGCGAAGTTGGGAAACACCGGCACGCCGTTGGCCGCGATTTCTGGCAGCGTGCGCGGATCGACCTTGCCGGTCTGAACCGCAGCGACACGGATCTTCGCCGCGAGCCCGGCGGCAATGTCGGCGGCGGAATCGCCAACCATCCAGCAGTGCGCGGAGTCGAGCGCGTGCGCGGCGAGGGTTTCAAGGATATAGCGCGGCGAGGGTTTGCGATACGCGATCGGCTGGCCAGGGGCCTCAGGCGCAACGCAGATGCCGTCGAACACCGCGCCCGGGAAGCCGAGCAGTTCCAGCATGCGGGTGTTAACGCGGTGGGTGTCTTCGATCGTATGCAGGCCGCGGCCGATGCCGGACTGGTTGGTGAAGAGGAAAAGTTTGTAGCCGAGCGAGCGGGCGCGGCCGAGCGCGCCGGCGGTCCCGGGGATGAGTTCCACCCCGGCGGGATCCGCGAGGTAGACTTTGTCGAGGATGAGCGTGCCGTCGCGGTCGAGGAAGAGGGCTTTGGACATTGTTGTTGGGCGTCAGTCTTGCTGACGCCGCAGCGCGTGCAAAATACGCGCCCTACGGTTAAGATTCGTGCGCGACGTAGGCCTGGAGCTCGGCGGGCGTCACGGTGGCGGTGCCGAGCTTCGCAACGACAACGCCGGCGGCGGCGTTGGCAAAATGCGCGGCGGTCTCGAGGCTCGCGCCCGCAGCGAGCGCGAGGACGAGCGCGGCGAGCGAGGTGTCGCCGGCGCCGGACACGTCGAAGACCTCGCGCGCGGCGGTGGGGATGGTCTTCAGAATCTTGCCGCCGACGCTGAGCAACATGCCGTCGGCACCGAGCGTGATGACGAGATTTTTCGTCGCGTAGCGTTCGTGCAGGCGCACGCAGACTTCAGCGGCGGGAAATGGCGCATGCGGCGCGAGCTCGATCCCGGCGAGCTGGAGCGACTCGTGCTTGTTCGGCGTGATGAGATCGAGGCCGTGGAAGGCGAGCGCGCGTTTCGGCTTCGGATCGAGCGCGATGAACTTGCCGGCGGCGCGGGCAAGCTGCGTGACCCGGGTGACCAGGGCATCGTTGAGGATGCCTTTTGCGTAGTCGGAGAGGATGACGGCGTCGCACGCGGCGATTTCCTTCGCGAGCAGCGACCCGGCCTGCGCGGCGGTCACCTGGTAAGCGGCGGGCGGCGCCTCGCGATCGATGCGGCAAAGCTGCTGGCGCTGCACGATGACGCGCGTCTTCACGATGGTCTGGCCGTCGCCGGGCGTGCTGAGCGTGGCGATTTTTTTCTCGCGGAGCGCGGCGGCGAGTTTGCGGCCGGCGTCGTCGTTGCCGAAATAACCCGCGACCGTGCAGTGCGCGCCGAGCGAGGCGATATTGAGGCCGACGTTACCGGCGCCGCCGGCCGTCCATGTTTCGCGATCGACGTCGATCACAGGCACGGGCGCCTCGGGCGAGATGCGCGTGGCGTCACCCCAGATGTAGCGGTCGAGCATCACGTCGCCGACGACGAGGATGCGGAGGCGGGCGATCTTTTTGAGAAGCGCGGGGAGATGTTTCATCGGGTCAACGCAGTTCCCAATTGTAGTGATAACGCGAGAGCATCTTCGGCGCGGCAACCGTCACCTGCACGACGTCCTCGAGGCGGCAGCCGCCAAGGCCGGGGTAATAGAGGCCCGGCTCCACGGTGACGACGGAGTTTTTCTTAAGCAGATAATCGACCGTCGGGCTCATCCGCGGCGGCTCGTGCACCGCGAGGCCAAGGCCGTGGCCGGTGCCGTGAAAAAATCCGACCGAGCCCTTCGGTGTGGCCTTCGTCACGTAGCCGCGCGCGGTGAACACCTCGACGCACTTCGCGTGCACCGCGCGACCGTTGACGCCTGCGCGGATCATCTTGAGCGCGGCGAGCTGGGCAGCGCGGACGGCGGCGACAAGTGCGCGCTGCGCGTCGCTCGCGCGGCCGCGGAGAAACGTGCGAGTCATGTCACCATAGTAGCCTGTCTTCGTGACGCGCGGAAAAATGTCGAGGATGACGAGTTCGTGCGGGCGGATCGGACCAGAGCCCCGTTCGTGCGGGTCGCAGGCCTGGTTGCCGCCAGCGACGATGGTGTTGGACGAGACGCCGCCCGCCTCGAGGATCGCGACCTCGATGGCGAACTTAAGCAGCTCGCTCGTGACGACCTGCCCACCGTGCCGCAGCGAGCCGCAGCTTACCTTGCTCGCGCGCAGGATCTTTTCCGCCGCGGCGAAGCCGAGCGCGCTGAGGCGGTTGCCCTCGCGGATTGCGGCGGCCTCGGCGGGCGTCTTCAGCTCGCGTGCCGGAAAGAGAGCACCGTCGGCGATTTCAAGATCGAGGCCGAGTTCGAAGAGGGGGTCGTAAACGCCAGCGGGGAAATCCCCCGGCACTGTGAAGCGCCTTTGCCGAAAATCCTTTGCGAGCAAAAAGATCACCTCGGCCGGGCCGGGCTTGCGCTGCGGCCAGAGTTCGCGGGCGCGTTGAAGATATTTTTCGAGCGGGAGCACCACATCGAAATCGGACGTCTTTTTCACGCGCCCGAACTCCAGGGCGCTGACTACCGCGTGCTTTTTTCCGCGCAGACCAAAGGCGATGAACGGATCGGGCACAACGATGCGGCCGAAGTAGAGGGCGTCCGAGCTGCTCTCGGTGTCGGCGTAGAGGAGGGGAGGCGGGGAATTTTTCGAGGGCAAGAGGTGGGAGAGGTTTGGTTGTAGCGTGGGCGAATTACCCAACGGCTCCGGGAAAAACGCAAATCCGGTTTTCCGCTCCCTGGCGTGCGGTCGATGATCGCTGGCGTCGCCCAGCTTTCTCGGATTTTGCCGGTCGGTTTCGCGAGCGACGCGGCACGCGGCGACAGACTCACTTCGGCCGCACGCGCACCTCGAAGAGCTTCGGCCAGTTCTTGCCGGTGACGAAAAGGCGGTCGCCCGCGGCATCGTAAGCGATACCGTTGAGCACATCGACACCGCCGCGGCGATAATCGTCGGGCGTGAGCAGCCCAGAAAAGTCGATGAGCCCGAGCAACCGGCCGGTCGCCGGATCGATGCGGGCAACGGTCTGCGTCTGCCAGATGTTCGCGAAGAGTTCACCTTTCACCCATTCGAGCTCGTTGAGCTGCGTGAACGGCAGGCCATGGCGAAACACGCTGATCGTGCGCGTGACCTGGAACGTCGTCGGGTCGATGAAACGAATCTGGTTCGTGCCGTCGCTCATGATGAGCGAGCGGCCGTCGGTGGTGAGGCTCCAGCCTTCGCCGGTGTAGGTGAACTCGCGCTCCACCTCGAACGACTCGAGCCCGTAGACGAAGCCCTTCTGGTTTTTCCATGTGAGCTGGAAAATCTTCCCGCCGAGCACTGCTATGCCCTCGCCGAAATATTCCGGCGACAGTCGCACCTGCTGAAGCACGCGGCCGGACTGCAGGTCGACCTTGCGGAGCGTGGAGTGGCCCTCGAGCCCGGTGCTTTCGAGCAGGATGCCCTTCAGGAAAACGAGCCCCTCGGTAAACGCGCCCCGGTCGTGCGGGAAGACGTTGACGATGTCATAGGTATAGAGTGTCGGCTCGGCGTCCACGGCGGTGGCCGGCTGGGCCGCGGCGGCCGTGGTGCCGGCGTCTGATGCGACGGCGGACTTCTTGCCGCAACCGGCAAGCACCAACGACGCCCCGACCAGCCAGACCGTGAACTTCATTCCTTCGGGATTTCGTTGTCCGTTTTCAGGACGAGGACCGGGGTCTTCGTTTTCACCCAGACGTCCGCCTCCTTGAAAAACTTCGCCGGCACATTCTCGATGGCCTCGCCGACGGTTTTCACGGGGAGCAACTGGCCCTTTTTCGTCGTGTTGAAATCGTAGGCGCTGCGGAACACGCGGTCCGGCGTGGTCGCGGGGCTTTCGCTCTCGGGTATCTGCAACACCCAGCCGACGAGATCGGCCTTCGGCATCCGGCCCTCGGGATCGCTGATGACGATGACGAACTGTTTTTTCACTGGCGGCGGCTTCTCCTCCTCGCCGGGGTCGGGTTGGACGGCGAGGTTCATCTCCTCGACGATGCGGCGGAGCACGGCTGGGTCGACATGGTTCTTCTTTAGAATTTCGGCGACTTTGCTGACGTCTATTTTCGGCATGATGGGTGTGCTTTTGAAAGAGGGGAACGAAAGGACACGAAGCCGCGCAGATGACAAAGCCAATCTTCCGGTCGATGGTCGCACGACGGCGGTGCCCTCCTTAGCTCCACGATTTCAAACCGTCTTGTCTCGCACGTATTTTCTGACAGCCGTCTGCCTCCTTCGCATGGCATGGCCACGTGCCGCAACGGTTGCCGCCCCAGATTGACAGCCCTCCCGATGCATGCCTTAATTCAAAAAGATGGCATTATCGGTGTTGAAAAATGTGTTCGGATAAAACATGCCCTGCCGGAATTCCGGTAGTCAGGATGCTGGAAACCATTTCAACCAACGGTAGAAATTCGAAGCCATGAAACCACTTTCGATCATCGTAGCCGATGACGTTTCCGAGATCCAAGAGATTGTGTCGCAATGGCTGAAACCACTCGGACACAGGGTGGTGTGCGCGTCCACTGGTGGCGAAACATTGAAGCTGCTCAAAAACGAGCATTTTGATTTGGTCATTCTTGATGTCCTCATGCCGGAGGGCGATGGCCTCGATGTCATCACCGAGTTACAAAAAAAGGGACGCTCCGAGCGCATTCTCACCATTTCCGGCGGCGGCAAATACATGCAGGCGGCAGATTGCGTAAAACTCGCAAGCGGCCTGGGGTCGCATGCGGCGTTGTTGAAGCCGTTTGACGAGCGGCAACTCCTGGACGGCATCGAGCGTGCGCTACGGACAAAAGACCCGGCAGCCGCGTAGCAGTCTCCCCGGGGCGGTTGACGGGTGACAAGTGAGGCAGACGGACGGCTTTCAACATGCGGTGGCGGAAAGCACGGCGGGGGCTTTGCCGGCGGCGATGGCTTCGCGGGGGGCAGCGGCAAGTTCGTCCATCTTGAAGGGCTTGGCCAGGACGCGGGTGGCGCCGAGTTTTTCCGCGATGGTGAGGTAGAGTTGGGTGTTGAGCGGCAGGTCGCCCGAGATCGCAATCACGGGCAGCCGGGGGTGGCTGTAGCGGAGCTCGGTCAGCGTCTCGAGGCCGTCGCGCTCCGGCATCACAATGTCAGTGATGACGAGGTCAATCCGGCGCTCCCGGAGGATGGCGGGGACGCGGCGGCCGTCGGGG
>OCZT010007007.1_pt1 | contig 11092 bp, 10 predicted proteins | sample 1539031 | NCBI WGS metagenome assembly OCZT01 (sample SAMEA3539308, study PRJEB22396) | soil metagenome | biome: tundra; feature: field; material: soil | place: USA | collected 2010-05 | depth 0.15 m
ATTCGCGGCATCGAGGCCGGTGATGACTTTGCCTTTCGCGTAGCCGCCGGGATAGCCGCCGCTCGCCATCACCACGCAAACGCTCGCCAGTGGACTCCATTTCAATTCCATCTTACCGAGCGTGCCACTCACGCTGGCTTCGAGGAGTTCGACCAGGTCGCTCTCCAGGCGCGTCAGATAAACCTGCGTTTCCGGATCGCCGAAGCGCGCGTTGAACTCCAGAACTTTCGGCCCGGACTTGGTGAGCATGATGCCGGGATACAGGATGCCGCGATAATCAATCCCTTCCGCCACGCAGCCGCGCATGAATGGTTCGAGAATGTTTTTGCCCACGTCCGCCAGTTGCGCATCGGTCAAGAATGGCGTCGGCGAATACGTGCCCATGCCGCCGGTGTTCAAACCTGCATCGCCATCGAGCGCGCGTTTGTGGTCTTGCGAGGTTGGAAATATCTTTGCCGTCTTGCCATCGCAAAGCGCGTGCAGGGAAACTTCGATGCCTTCGAGAAATTCTTGGATTACCACCCGCGTACCCGCTGCGCCAAAGGCTTTGCTAACCATAATTTCGTCCACGGCCTTCTCGGCTTCCGCTTGGTTGGCGCAGATCAGAACGCCCTTGCCCAGCGCGAGGCCATCCGCCTTCACCACGCAACGTCCGCCAAGCGACGTGCAGAATTTCTTCGCCGCCGCGACGTCATCGAAAGCTCCCGCCGCCGCCGTGGGGATGCCGTATTTCTCCATGAACTTTTGCGAGAAGACTTTTGAAGACTCGAACTGCGCCGCCTTTTGGTTCACGCCCCAAATCCGCAACCCGTTCTTCTGAAACAAATCCACGATGCCCAGCGCCAGCGGATTGTCCGGGCCAACGACAGTGAGGTCAGCCTTCTTCTCCTGCGCAAACGCGAGCAACTTCGGCAAATCCTCCGCGCTGATGTTCACGCACTCGACAGCCTTCTCCGTTTTCTCCGTTCGCTCCTGTTGAATTCCCGCGTTGCCCGGCGCACACCACATTTGCGCGACGTGCGGCGACTGCGCCAGTTTCCAAACCAACGCGTGCTCGCGTCCGCCTGAACCGATGACCAGCAATTTCATTGCGGGCGGGATTGAATCAGGAAAGCAAGAAATCGGGAAAGGTTTTTCGGGGTCATGGCAGCGTTTATGACTATTTCTTGGCTTTGTTTCAACAAAACATGTCATTTTCAATTCAGAAACTTGCCGCGCAAGACTAATTCAGGTAAGAACTAGAGCGTGAATTATTCGACCTGCGCCAAAAAATGTTCATCGCTCACGCGGTGGTTGCCCTTGCTGGCTGTTATTTCGCTGACTGCCTGTAAACAAGACGCCACCCGCGTTTATTACACGGCCAAGGAAAATGCCGCCCCTGCCACTGCGGAAATGACCACGCCGGACAACACCGGCGGCATGGCGCAGTCCGGCATGGGAGGCGCGTTGCCCGCCGGACATCCCGACATGGGCGCGACGGCGCAACCGCAACTGACATGGAAAACGCCCGAAGGCTGGACGGAAGTTCCGCCCGGCGAAATGCGGCTGGCCTCGTTCAACGTCAAAAGCAAAAATGGCAAGCAGGCTGACGTGAGCATCGTCCCTTTGCCGGGGATGGCCGGTGGAGATTCCGCAAACGTGAATCGCTGGCGCAGTCAGGTTGGATTGCAACCGCTCTCCGCTGAAGAATTACAAAAACTCGCGCAGCCCGTCGTGGTCGCGGGTCAGCCCGGCGAACTTTATGAGCAGGTCGGAAAGAATCCCGGCTCCGGCGAAGGCATGACCATTCTCGCCGTCATCCAGCATCGCGAAGGCACGGCCTGGTTTTTCAAGATGACCGGCGACCCCGAAGTGGTCGCGCAACAAAAACCGGCGTTGGTTGAATTTCTGAAATCTGTTCAATTTCAAACCGCCGCCGCGTTGCCGCCATCGCATCCGCTCATTGAAGGCACGAGCTTGCCGACGGGGCATCCTGACATTTCCATGACGCCCGCACCGACATCCGGCCCAATCTCCAGTGAAGGCAAACCGAACTGGCAAACTCCCGCCGGTTGGCACGAAGTTTCCGGCGGACAATTTCTCGCGGCCAAATTCATGATCGCCGGTGAAGCTGGCGCGCAGGCTGTCGTCAATGTCAGCTCGTCTCCCGGTGAAGGCGGCGGGTTGGCAATGAATGTGAACCGCTGGCGGCAGCAACTTGGCTTGGCCGAACTTTCAAACGATGAACTTGCCAAGTCAGCCAGTTCAATTGATGTGACCGGCGGAAAAGCTACTTTGGTTGAAATGAGCGGAACTGACGTGAAGACAGGCAAACCCGGCCGATCGGTCGGCGTGATGGTGCAGCAATCCGGACAGGCATGGTTTTACAAATTGATGGGAGACCCGAAGATCGTAGAAACCCAGAAAGACGCGTTCACCAAATTCGTCCAAACCGTGAAATACTGACATGCTCGACCGATTGGTAAAATTCTTCACGTCGCTCAAGCTGACGGTGTTGTTGCTGTCGTTGGGGCTGGTGCTGGTGTTCTGGGGCACGATTGCGCAAGTTGACCTTGGGCTTTACAAAGCGCAGAACGAATTCTTTCGCAGCTTTTTCATCTTCTGGCATCCGGGAAATTCGAACGTAAAAATTCCCATTTTCCCCGGCGGCTACCTGATTGGCGGATTGCTCCTCATCAACTTGTTCTCGGCGCACCTGCGCTACTATCAGCCGGGCAAAACGAAATGGGGCATCGTGATGATTCATCTCGGCGTGGTGCTCTTGCTCCTGGGCCAGTTGCTCACAGATATTCTCTCCACGGAAAGCACCATGCACCTGCGCAACGGCGAGACGAAAAATTATTCAGAGGCCGACCGCCGTTATGAACTCGCGATCATTGACACGTCGGCAGACCCCAAGCAGGACAAAGTCGTCGCGATTCCCGGAAACATTTTACTGAAGCGCAACGACGTCAGCCTTTCCGACCTGCCGTTCACGGTTCGCGTGAAAACTTTTTACGCCAACGCGTTGCTCTCGGAAAAATCCATTCCCGGCTACGACGAAGTTAAAACCACCGCCGGCGTCGGCGCGGGCATCTGGTGGCGCGAAATGCCGCGCGAAACCACGATGGATATGCGGGACATGCCATCCGGCATCATCGAACTCACCACACCGCAAGGCTCGCTCGGCACATATCTCGTCTCCGCGTTTCTTGCGCAGCCGCAGGAACTGACGCACGACGGGCACTCGTATCAACTGGTGTTGAGGCCTGAACGATTTTACAAACCGTTCAGCCTGCACCTCGTTGAATTCAAGCACGACATCTATCCCGGCACGGACATCCCGAAAAACTTTTCCAGCCGCGTGCGTTTGCAACGTTCCGACAGCGGCGAAGACCGCGAAGTGTTGATTTACATGAACAACCCGCTGCGTTACGCGGGCGAGACTTATTATCAGGCGAGCTTTGACAAGGACGATGCGGGCACGATTTTGCAGGTCGTCCACAATCCAAGCTGGCTCACGCCGTATTTCTCGTGCGTGCTGGTCGCGACAGGTTTGATCGTTCAATTTCTAACACACCTGTTGCGCTTTGCCAAAAAACAGAGGAACACATGAAAGCTTTGTTCAAAATTTTCCCCTGGTTTTTCCTCGCGCTCTTCGCCACGGAAATCATCGTCGTGATGCTGCCCAAAAAGGACGGTGAGTTCTACGTGCGCGACTTCGGTCGTCTGCCCGTACTGCTCAACGGGCGCATCCAGCCGCTTGATTCCGTTGCCCGCAACTCGCTGCTCCAGATTCGCAGCACGGGCGACCTGCCGCTGGAGATCGTGCCCTCGTGGCAATTCTGGCATCATGCGAAGAAGCTCAAGTCCACCGAGTGGCTGCTCGAAGTGATGTTCAAGCCGGAAGCTGCCGACGCACGTCCCATCTTTCTGATTCATCACCCGGATTTGATCAGCGAACTCAAGCTGGGCGACAAAGGCATTGAGAAATCCGGCCTGCGCTACTACACGTTCAACGAACTTGAACCCGTGCTTGCCGAAATCGAACATCAAGGCGCCAAAGCGAGCCAGGTTGATGACGCCCAGCGCACCACCTATCAAAAACAGATCGTCAAGCTTTTGAACGCCGTGGTGCTTTATCACCACCTCAAGAACAGCATCCAACCGGAAGGCACGCACAGCTTCGCGGCGCTCATTGAAGATTTCAAAGCCTCAATCCCGGCGGGCCTTGCGGCGATTCGCGCGCAACGGGCGGGTGAAACCACCAACCAGCAGGCTTTGGAAAAATTCGCCCAACCCGTGCGCTTGTTCGACGACATGGCCGCCATGATGAACCCGCTCGCCGTGCCGCCGCTCGACCCCGGGCAGGACAAAAGCGGCTGGGTCACCGGGGGCGTGAGTCTGCTCAGCTCAATCCAGACCGGAGAAATTCATCCCGCCGTCACGTTTTATGCGCGCATGGCCACCGCTTACAGCCACGAAGACGCGCGTGAATTCAACAGCGCCGTCGCTGGGTACAAAAACTGGCTCGCGCCGCAATTTGCGAAGGAAGTGGGCAAAGGCCGCGCGGAATTTTATTTCAACCAGATCAACATTTTTAAGCCTGCGATTCGCATATACATCTTTGCCTTCATTCTCGCATGCGGAGCGCTGCTGACGTTCGGCTCGTGGCCGAATCTTTCTGAATCACTGCGACGCTCGGCGTTTTACCTCATCGCGCTCGCGTTTGTCATTCACACCTTCGGCCTCATCTACCGCATGGCGCTGGAAGGACGGCCGCCGGTCACCAATCTTTACTCGTCGGCCATCTTCATCGGTTGGGGCGCGTGTTTCCTCGGCTTGGTGCTGGAGCGAGTTTACAAAGTCGGCCTCGGCTGTCTCGTGGCGGGCTTCGCCGGATTTGTGACGTTGCTCATCGCGCACAATCTCGCCATCGGCGGCGACACCATGGAAATGATGCGCGCCGTGCTCGACACGAACTTCTGGCTCGCGACGCACGTCGTCGTTGTTACACTCGGCTACGCCTCGACGTTCGTGGCGGGCTTGCTGGCGATTGCTTACATTCTCATTGGAATCTTCACGCCGATACTTTCAACGAAAGTTGGACGACCCGGCGATGTCAACATCGGCAGTGCGCTTTCGAAAATGATTTACGCCATCGTCTGCTTCGCGACCTTGTTCAGCTTCACCGGCACGGTGCTTGGCGGAATCTGGGCCGACCAATCGTGGGGACGGTTTTGGGGCTGGGACCCGAAAGAGAACGGCGCGCTCATTATCGTGATTTGGAATGTGATCATTTTGCACGCGCGCTGGGGCGGACTCGTGCGTGAACGCGGCCTCGCGAACATGGCGGTGTTCGGCAACATCGTGACGAGCTTCTCGTGGTTCGGCGTGAACATGCTCGGCATCGGCCTGCACAGCTACGGCTTCATGGACGCGGCCTTCAAATGGCTGATGCTTTTCGTCGGCAGCCAGTTGGCCATCATCGTCCTTGGCTTGCTGCCGTTGAACATGTGGAAAAGTTTCCGCGTCAAAGCGGCTTAAGGCAGAATTTATCGAAGTCAGCGCGCATCCGCTCGTTCGCCCGACACCGGCCAAGTTGAATTCTGAGTTGGCGGAAGATGGGAAATGACGCATGCTCGCGTCAACGTTCAACGCACCACAACACCATGACCACAGAAATTACCGAAGCGAACTTCCTCGATTTTACCTGTCCCTATTGCGGGGAACTGAATTCCTTTCCGCAGGATGCCACCGGCTTTGTCCGGGAATGTGTGAATTGCCGGGAGAGCCTGATTGTGCCGGAGGCGGGCAGCGAGGCCGGCCTGAAAATTCCCGTTCCCATCACGACCCCGAGGCTGGTCTTGCGACGGCTCGGCGCGCGTGACTGGAAGGATCTAATGGAGTTTCGGTTCAATGACGAAGAGGAAGCCCTGCGCTGGCTGGAGAACGATCACGTGGTGAAGTTGACCACGCCAGACCAGACGTTTTCGCTGGGCGTTGAACTCCGGGACGGCGGGAAGATCATCGGATGTCTGGGTTTGAAGTTTATCGATCAGGATGTTCTTCAGGCTGAAGTTCTCGTCTCCTGGAATGAAGACCCTCAGTACAGCGATTTTGCCAACGAGGCCGTTGCCGGCCTGCTGGATTTTTGTTTCGCGGGAGTGAAGCTGCATCGCGTCATCGCCAAGTGCGGCAGCAGCAACTCAGAGGGCTGCCGGATGCTTGAAGCGGCCGGCATGAGGCGCGAAGGCGAGTTCGTGAAAAACTATTACGGCGACGGCGAATGGCTTGGCACGGTTTGGTTCGCGATGCTGGACGAGGAATATCGTGAGGGCGGCAGCAGTCCCACGGAAGCGAGTTCGACCTGACGCTCGCTCCAGCTTTTAGGACTGGCCAAGAAACACTTCTTGTGTTCTCCGCCAAACAGCCCATGATGGTGAGCATGGATAAATCTTGGTATCGTAAATTGTTTTCGCGCCCGCAAAAGCCCGTTCTGGAAGTTGCTCCCCTCAAAACCGACTACGAGGATGCGGAGGTGCAATTCAGCATGGGGTTGAAGTTCGCCAATAGTGAAAGTGCGACGCAGGATTATGTGCAGGCGGCAGAATGGTATCGCAAGGCGGCGAATCAAAGCCATTGTCTGGCGCAATTCAATCTCGGGGTAATGTATGCCAATGGGCAGGGTGTTCCCCGGGATGATGCCAAATCAGTGATGTGGTATGGCAAGGCCGCCCAGCAGGGAGACGCCAGCGCCCAATTCAATCTGGGGAGAAGTTGTCAGCGTGCCAGCTTGCGGGCAGTGCCGGAGGCGGCGGTCGAATCAAGGATCGAGGCTTACAAGTGGTATCAACTCGCCGCCGCGCAGGGCTACAAGACTTTGGACACATCGTGCACAACCATGGTCGTCAGCAGCATGACCCATGCGGATGTTGCCGACGGCAGGAAACGAGTAGCCGCCTTTGAGGTTGAGAAACCGAAACACCCTCAGGACTGAGGCACGGGGGCGCTTTCTAAAACCGGGCTGGTTTCAGAAATGCCCTTGCCCCGTCCGTGATCGAGATTGATGAATTGTCTCGTTTGGCTGATGTAGGAGACGATGTTGAACTTGCCAATCAGTTCTTTTTTCGCAGCATCATAGGCAGCTTCTGTTCCCCCGAAATTTTTGCCGTCGGCGACATTTTTTGTCCACTGGTTATTACTGGTGAGATATTCCATCTTTTCCGCGTCTTCGATAAGTATGTTCATGAACAGGCATGTTACCAGATTCTCCAAAACCACAAGCATTCAAACCGGCAAATTCGGGATTTTATTTTCACCGGCCAGACGTGTGTCGCGACAACGACAAGTTTGGTTTACTCCATCGCGACTGACCGACGGAAGGATTTTTTGTCGGCGTGATGAGATTTGTCGGCGAGCATCCGGTCTTTGGCGCGGCGGGAGCGTTTGCGTTTCTGGCGGCGGATTTTTTCGATCTCGGCGCGTTGCGCGGCCACGTAACCGTTCCGCTTCTCCTCAATCTTGTCGAGGAGCAGGCGGCGGGCGATGAAGCGGTTGAGACCCTGCTGGCGGGTGGCCTGACATTTGACCTGCAAACCAGTCGGACGATGAACCAGCATCACGCAGGTGGAGGTCTTGTTGACGTTCTGCCCGCCGTGCCCGCCGGAGCGGACAAAGGTTTCTTCGATGTCGGCTTCGCGCACGCCCAACGCGGCCATGCGTTGCGTGAGTTGGGTTTCCTTTTCCAGGCTGACAGGGAACGCGCTCATGACAATAACGTAACTTGTTTGCTTGAAATTTTGCAAGAGAAGGTGGATAATCCCCGTGAAAGGATTCTATCATGAAAACCAAACTATTGATCGCGCTCTGTGTGCTAACGATGACTTTTGGCAACGTCAATTTCAGTCGCGCATCGGAGAATGACCCGCTGGACATCGCAGGTGACATCGCCATTGTCCGTCCCGGTTGTTTTTTGGCGACTGTAGCCGGCTCGGCGATATTCGTCGTCGCGCTGCCATTTGCCGCGTTGTCCAAGAGCGTGAAGAAGACCGCCCACACGCTCGTGGTGAAACCCGCCAAAGCGACGTTCACGCGTCCGCTCGGCAATTTCACAGACTTGCTGGATTAAACCGGAAAGGCGCGATGCGAACATCGCGCCCTGCCGCTTTATTCATTCCGCGCGCACGGCTTGTCTCGCCGAAATCCGATGAAGGCGGAACTGACACGCCCTGTCCTGGATTGGTTCACGCCACGGTGATTTCTTTGCTCAGATAAACGTCCTGAATGGCGTTGAGCAAGGCGATGCCTTCTTTCATCGGCCGTTGGAATGCTTTGCGACCAGAAATCAATCCCATGCCGCCGGCGCGTTTGTTGATGACGGCAGTGGCGACGGCGTCGGCGAGATCATTTTTACCTGAAGCGCCGCCGCTGTTGATGAGGCCGGCGCGACCCATGTAACAGTTGGCCACCTGATAGCGGCAAAGATCAATCGGATGGTCGCTGGTCAGTTCGGTGTAAATGCGTTCATCCAACTTGCCGTAGCTGGAGCTGCCGGTGTTGAGCGCTTTGAAGCCGCCGTTATTTTCTGGAAGTTTTTGTTTAATGATGTCCGCCTGAATCGTCACGCCGAGATGATTTGCCTGACCGGTGAGGTCGGCGGAAACGTGATAATCGGTGGACTTGCCGTCCGCGCCTTTGATCTTGAAGGCGTTGTTGCGGAGATAGCACCACAACACCGTGACCATGCCCATCTCGTGCGCGAGCGCGAACGCCTGCGCCACTTCGACAATCTGCCGCCCGCTCTGGTCGGAACCGAAATAAATCGTCGCGCCGACCGCCGCCGCGCCCATGTCCGACGCCTGCTTCACCGTGCCGAACATGATTTGATCGGCCTTGTTCGGATACGTGAGCAGTTCGTTGTGATTGATTTTGACGAGGAACGGAATTTTGTGCGCGTATTTGCGCGAGACCGCGCCGAGCACGCCGTAGGTGGACGCGACCGCGTTGCAGCCGCCTTCGACAGCCAGCTTCACAATGTTCTCCGCGTCGAAATAGTCGGGGTTCTTCGCGAAGCTTGCGCCGCCGGAGTGTTCGATGCCCTGATCCACGGGCAGGATGGAAACGTAACCCGTGCCGCCGAGCCGTCCATGATTGAACAGGCGTTGCAGGTTGCCGAGAACGCGGTTGTTGCGATCGGACCCGGAAAAAATCCGGTCAACAAAGTCCGGTCCGGGAACGTGCAGACGTTCCTTCGCGATTTTTGGGTTTTTGAATTTGAGCAGCGAGTCAGCTTTGTCGCCAAGCAGTTGTGCGATGTTTGTCATAGGTTTCAGATTTTCGTTTTCAGGTTCATGTTCAATGTCCGCAAGTCATTCCAGATACTATCAGTAATCTCATGCCCTCCGCCATTTCGTATTCTGGCTTTTTATAACCATTCATTGTCCTGTTCAAATACTGTTTGCGATTATCCTTTTGCAACGTTGGGGCGTTCAGCTTGCGCTGGGCGGTTGAATCGGATAGTTTCCATTCGTTATGCGACAGCCAGCCAGCAAAAGGAAAAAAACAGACTACTCAGAGGAAACCAACGGCACTCGTTGGGCTGGTGAAGCTAGAAAAATGGTCAGCAAGTTGACCTCGGAGGAAGAAGCCGAACATTTTCGACAGGCGATGGTAAAAATCTATGGCGGGCAGCCTAAAAAAGCAACTGGCATTGGACGCTAATGTTCTGTTGGATTTGGCTGAAGGCAAGGATTTCGTTCAAGAGTTCCGTGAGGAATTTCAGGCGCGCGATTATGAGTTGTTGGTGATGCCTGCTGCCGCTGCGGAATTAAACATCCTTAGTCTTTACGGTGGTGAACCGCAGAAAACTTTTGCAAACCTGGCGTTGTCCAAACTCCGCACTTGGATTGTCAACCTTATCCCTTGTCGGACGTGAATCGCGCCCTTGCCGAGCGGTTCGGTCGTCGGCTATTGGAACTGAAACTCATTCCAGAAGAAGAATGGAACGACGGACGCATTCTTGGAGAAGCCTCTGTGGCAGAAATCCCTTTGCTCGTCACGTCCGACAAACATCTGCTCAACATTGACAAAGACGCGCTGTTGCTCGCCTTCAACGACGCCGACTTGCCGCCGGTTCACCCATCACATCCGAGACGATTGCTGAAGGCGTTGCGAGAGGCCCGGCGATTCGTTTTGACGCCCTGCCCGACTTCTCGTAGCGTTTGAGGCCATTTCAAAACAAAATGTTTGGATTCATCGTAAAAAAAATCGTCGGGTCGAGAAACGACCGCGTGGTCAAGAAGCTCAAGCCCATCGTCGCGCAATGCAATGCGCACGAAGCCGGGTTGCAAAAGATTTCTGACGACGCGCTTCGTGAGAAAACCGCTGTGTGGAAGGAAGAGCTTTCCAAAATCGAGGACAAAGACGCGCTGACCCGGCGGGTAAATGAAATTTTGCCGGAAGCGTTTGCCGTGGTGAAAAGCGCCTGTCGCCGGTTGTGCGGGCAGGAAATCACCGTGCGCGCCCACCAATTAAAGTGGGATATGATTCCGTTCGACGTGCAACTCATCGGCGGTTACGGTCTGCACAGCGGGCGCATTGCGGAAATGGCCACCGGCGAAGGCAAAACCCTCGTCGCCACCCTGCCCGTTTATCTCAATGCGCTCACGGGTCGCGGTGTCCACGTCGTCACGGTGAACGATTACCTCGCCGCGCGCGACAGCGAATGGATGGGCGCGGTCTATAGATTTCTTGGCCTGACGGTCGGTTGCATCCTGCACGACCAATCGCCGGGCGTTCGTCGCGAGCAATACAATTGCGACATCACCTACGGCACGAACGCTGAATTTGGTTTCGATTATCTCCGCGACAACGGCATGGCGTCGCGCAAGGAGGAACAGGTTCAGCGCGGGCATTATTTCGCCATCGTGGACGAAGTGGACTCGATCCTGATTGATGAAGCCCGCACACCGCTCATCATCAGCGGCCCGGCGGTGCGCACGCAAGACGAACAATACGGGAAATTCAAGCTGGTGGTGGGATCCATCGTTCACGCGCAGGAACGGCTTTGCGCCCGGTTTCTTTCCGAAGCCGAGGGTTTGCTTAAAAAATT
>OCZT010007008.1_pt1 | contig 11091 bp, 15 predicted proteins | sample 1539031 | NCBI WGS metagenome assembly OCZT01 (sample SAMEA3539308, study PRJEB22396) | soil metagenome | biome: tundra; feature: field; material: soil | place: USA | collected 2010-05 | depth 0.15 m
TGAGCGCCTCGGACTGGCGACCCTCATCGCGGAGCACCTGAGTGACTCGCTTGACGCCACCTGAGCTACGGGCGTGGAGCGACGTGATGTACAATTCCCGAAATCCGATCTAGCCATGACTGATACAACCCACGACTCGGAAAAGCCCGATCCACCTTCGATGGCCTTTCGATGCCCGCAGTGCAATTTCGACGCGCCCAAGGAAACAAAGGAGAACAATCCGAGCACGGACCGCTGGTTCACGTGCCCATCGTGCGGCCATCAATGGACCGTCTCGCCGATCGCCGACAGCAATTAGCTGTTTCACGTCAGGCCGAGCCGGGTCCGCAGCGCAGACGAACTACCCTCATTCTCCTTCGTGCTCGAGCCGCGCGTGCTCGGCCAACACGTTTTTCCCGAGAGACTCGCGGAGCCAGATTCGCTCGACGATCGGATATGCGGCGACAACCGGCAGGGCCAGCAGCGCCCAGATGATTCCCCCAAGCGCCGCCCTATCACGAGGCCCAGCAGCGCCGCCCTGTTCAGCCTTTGAGCGGGCCATCCGCATCAGGGTCGACATTCGGCACCAACAGCGGTCGGTGAAGACTTCGAGGAGTTCGTCAAGAAGCGCCAGGCCGTGATGCTCTCGCGCACGGCTGAACCGCCGCACGCGCCGGCGCCGGCCTTTTCTGCGCCGCATTCAGGTGGCCACGTCAACCTCGGCGATGGCGTCGGCTTCGAGCTCGGCATCGTCGGCGAATCTCACTACGTGCCAGAGCTGCAAGAAATCGCGAAACGCAGGAAAGCGGCGTGCAAGCCGGCCGACTTCATCGCGACGCTGATGCCCGAACCCAACAACCCGTACGACCCTCTCGGATCAACCGTTCTAGCCGCGCGCTTTGCCTTGGTAAGTATCCTGTCGGCAAACCCACGAAGCCGCCCCCAGTAATTGGTGTCATCAAGAATTCATCAACGGATTGTTACTATCAGCGGCAGTAAATGCCGCCATCCGAATCGGAAGTCCTCGCCATCCGTCTCGCGAGAATGAAAAACCTGATTGAGTCCCTCGAACGCGTCTGCTCCGACAGCGCCGAGCAGCGCGACCTGTTCCTGTTTGAGCTCCAGGAGATGGAAGCGACATGCGCGGCCCTCACGATCGTCCCCCCGCCCGGCTAATCTGAATGTCAGCCGTCACACCGGTACCGACGCGCCCCGGCGACGTCTTGATTTTGCAGACGGGACAGTCCTATGCCGTCCATGTGGTGGGACTCGTCACCTCGGAAGGCCAGCAAGATTTTCATGGTTCAGACAGCGTGAGATACGAGACGGAGGCTGCAAGGGCTACCGCTCACGCGCAGGCTCTTGCCAGCCCTGGACACAAGATTTTCTGTCTGAACATGGACACCGGCAAGTGGACGGTGATGCCCAGCGGATAAACACCTGATCATGAAAATCGCTCAATTGTTTCGCGCTTTTCGAGGGAGGGAGTGGACTCTTAACCATCACGCGCGCGCCGCTGAAATGTCTCACGGGAAAGGATCGGTTCCCGAATGATCTGGTTTTTCGAACGCGAACAGAAATCGATCTGCCTTGAAACGCGCTACGACAACGACGCCGCCGAATACGTCGCCATCGTTACCTATCCCGACGGCCGCCAAGAAACCGAGCGATTCGTCGACGTCGAGCCGTATCGGCGGTGGCTCCAGGTGTGGGAAAAGATGCTCAGTGCTGAGCACTGGACCCGCCGCGGACCGCCCATCGTCCTCCCAGACGGCTGGCCGCACCGACGGCCGCTCAAGTAATCCGCCGCGCGCCACCCCCAAGACTCCGGGTAGTGGGTCAGTTTGAAATCGGCTGCATAAAGGGTGTGCAATTGGGGACAGCCGACAACCGGCAACCCTTGGCATATTCCCGCGATGAAGAAACTACTGGCCAAGGCGGACAAGGAATTAGCGGAGGTCAACCGACTCCTCGGGAAGCTTCGCAAACGGATCGCCCGCACCGTTGAAAATGTACGACTCGCGACGAAGAAGGCGGAGAAGGCGGACATCACCCACGCCCACAAGAAGGCACGCGCCAAGGGGCGCTAGACTCTCAGCCCAGTAGCGCGACGATTTCTTCCACGCTCCACACATGATCGCTGACGCCAGCTTCCATCGCTGGTGTCACGCGCAACGTCTGACCATCAGACTTACGAGCGTCAACGGGACCAGCTACGTGCGCAGCTGGCACTCGCGGAGATGGAACTCAGTGAGGCGGTTCTCAGTCAGCTCGACGTCGAGGGCGTCCTGGCATTCGCGGAGCATGTGCTGACGAATGCCGCGCGGCTCTGAATGGAACTCGGGCTCGACCAGAAGCAGCAGCTTCAGCAGGCCCTGTTTCCGGAAGGGCTTCGCTTTGATGGGGAGGAATTTGGAACCGCCGTAACGTGCTTGGCTTTCAAGCAATTGGACGAAAACGGAAAGCCGAAATCAGGTGTGGCGTCCCCACCAGGAACCAAGGGGTTGCACAGGACTGGCTTCTGGTCGCGTTCAAAACGTGCTTTGATCTCGGTGGCATCCTGCCCGACCGATTCATATCTGAAGACTAGCTCGTTGCCTCTGATGTCGGCGCTGGGCTGGTTACTGGAGTAGGAGTTGCCTTGGCACTGAAACAGGGTGAGCTCGCCTCGAAAGGGAACGAAGAATGTGAACGCCGTTCCTTCGATCACTTGGCCACCGTAACCGTAGCCTAGCGAAAGCGCGCGATGCTCTCCACGGCGTCGTGAAGCTGGGGTCCGTCGTCATCCTTGCCGGCGACAGTGGCCGCCTTGAAGCGATAAGTTCTGTCGTTGGTCTTGATGGTCAGCCTACTGTCCTCCAGGGTATACAGGAAATCGCTGTACTTGAGAGCAAAGGCCTCCTTGCTCGTCTTCTCGTCCGGAACGAATGCCACCCCTGTCCGGGACACGACCAGCCGTCCCTGGCAGCTCCCCACGCGATGTAGGTGCACCACATTTAGGGACGTCGGCTTTCGCACTGCAGGTCCAGGGGTCTCCGGGGCCGAAGCGCGCGAGCGGCCGAGCACCGGGGGTGCGGTAGCGTCCAACGTCACAACCGCCGGATGCTGGGCCGAGGACGCTGCCGACAGATCTTCCTTGCGTCTGACGCTGGATGCCGCCGGCGCGGCCGTCACGGTAACCGTGTCGGACGTCTGGATTGGGACGCGGGCGTCCGCGAGCATTCCGAGACGCGGTCCTTGGTCCGCGTTCTCGAGAGGAAGTGGCGAGGAGGATAGGGCAGCGGGGCGAGGTCCGTTGGTGAACCGGGCAACGAGACCTGCACACGTCACCAGCGCCAGGAGGGCCGCCGCCGCAATGGGGAGCCATCTGCGAATCGGAGACAGCCTCCTGCCATCGCGTGGCTTCGGCATGGGACTTTCCGGTCGCAGAGACGTTGCCGGCTCCTTGTCACCCGCGCTTCCCGACCGTGGCGGAAGGCCCGTCTTCAACAAGTCCGTCGCCCTGTTGACGTCAAGCGGTTTGGCGAAGAGGTAACCCTGTGCGGACTCACAGTGCAGCCGGCGGAGCAACACCACCTGTTCTTCGTTCTCGACGCCTTCGGCGACCACGTGCAGACCCAATTGCTGCGCCATGACGGTCATGGTGCCGATGATGTCCGCCATGTCCTTGTTGGTTTCCATGCCGCGGACAAACGACCGGTCGACCTTCAGCGAATCCACCGGGAATTGGCGCAGATAGGCGAGCGAGGAATATCCGGTGCCGAAATCGTCGATGCTGATTCTGATACCCATGGCTCGGAGTTGCATCAGCAAGGTCTTGACCGAGGTAGGATTTTCCATCGCGATGCCTTCGGTCAGCTCCAGCACCAGGCTACGCGCGTCGAGGCCGGAGTCGCGCAAGGCCTCCTCGATCTGTTCGAACAGCGCCGGGTGCCTCAACTGCACGCTGGAGAGATTGACGGACATCCACACGTCCGTCGAGCGCGGCAGGCTGTCCTGCCAGGCTCGGAGCCGGAGGCAGGCTTCGCGCAGGATCCAGTTGCCCAGGGGCACGATGAATCCGGTTTTCTCCGCAAACGGAATGAAGTCCAGCGGCGGAATCATGCCCAGGACGGAGTGCTGCCATCGCACCAAGGCCTCGAATCCAAGGATCTCATTCGATACGAGCGACACAATTGGCTGGTAGAAGAGCTGGAACTCGCGCCGCTCGAGCGCCTCCTTCAGGTCACCTTCCAACTGCAGCTCGGCTTGTTCCGATTGCAGAATGGCGGTGTCGAAGAATTCGCAGTGGGATCCGCCCAGAACTCGTGCCCGATGCAGCGCGGTTTCTGCATCTCTCAACACGTCGTCGGGCCGCGTATAGCCGGTTGCACTGACGGCAATGCCAAGGCTCGCCGGCAGACGGATCTCACGGCCGCTCAGGGTGAACTTGGCGAGGATCTCCACGAGAATGCGATCGGCCACGACCTTGGCGTGGCTGACATCTTTCAAGCCATCGAGCAAGATGGCGAATTGGTCGCACTGCAATCGCGCGACGAGATCATTGTGGCGCAAGTTGGGCGTCTCGTCCCCGATGCGGAGGCAGGTTTCCAAGCGCCGGGCTACGGCAGTCAGGAGTGGATCCCCGGCAGCCGATTCCAGTGGCCCCACCGGGCGGCCAAGGTCGAGCAGCAACACGGCAAAGTGGAAGCCTTGGTACCGATTGGCCCGCTCGATGGAGCGAGTCAAGCGATCCAGGAGCAATAGGCGGTTGGGAAGTCCGGTCAGCGGATCGGTCACCGTCTCCACGGTGATGTCCGAGTGAGAGCCCGTCAAGCGGATAACCTTTCCGCCTTCATTCCGCATAACCACGCCCCGGCACGACATCCAACGGTACGCCCCGTCCTTGTGGCGCAAGCGGTGACGGAAGTCGAGCTCGCACGACCCTTCCGCCTGAGCGGCCTCGATTTCACGCAACACGTGGCCGAGATCGTCGGGATGGACTCTCTGGGTCCACTCCTCTAGGGTGTTGCCCACCTCATGGTCTTCACAGCCCACGAGGGAGATCCATCGGGGGGAGAAATGAATCCGGTTGGATGCGAGATTCCAGTCCCAAAGTCCCACACTGTCCCTGCGAGTGTCCGAATGGTGTTGATCCATACAAGGAACAGCTGAGCGGCCCCGGCGGCTGAGTTTGGAACGGACCAAGCCTGCCCATGGCCTGGGCACGGTCCGAGAGCGAGCGCGGGCGAGAGTCCCCCCTAGTATGTGTCGGCCAGAACGGGCGGGGAGAATAGAACTGGCCGTTGGTTATCCGAACGGGTGATCGGATTTGTGATCGGCTGGTGTTGAGGCCCTCCTCGATCCGGATCGAAGCTCGGCCTTACAACAATCGCCATCTATCTTCGAAATTGTGATCCGATCACGCGGCTCGGCAGCAACATCCGGAGATGGTACGTGGTACCAGAATTGCTGCGGAATGCAGAAAAGTCAGGCGACCATTCCGCTGTTATGGACAATCACGACCAGGACGTCCAAATCGGCGCTTCACTTGAGGCGCTTTCACGCCACGTTTCTGAGCGCTGCCGGCAGGAACTGGTGGCCCTTCGCGCTGCGCTCGACCAGCAGGTCTCCTCAATCGAAGGGAAACTCGACGAGAGCGACCGCAAGCCGGTCATCCATAAGCGCGTCAAGATTCGCCGAGGCATGCAAGCGGACGTCGACGGCATCCCCTGCGAGCTGGTCGACCTGTCGATTGGAGGCGCGCAGACGCTTCTCACGCAGGCCGTCAGATCGAATCAACTCGTCCGGCTGACGCTCCAGACCGCTGATGGGCCGGTCAGTTGCAAGTGACGGATCGCGTGGGCCATCTATGAGCAGCCGGACACCAGCCTCTCGGTCTACCGAACCGGCGTGAAGTTCAACGATGTCGACGCCATGGCGGTCGAGAAGTTCACGAACGATTTCTGCGAAAAGCCGACGCTGGGGCAAGCACGACACTCGTCGGGGGTCGCGTAATGCCGCGCCAGAAATTCGCGATATCAGCAAGCGGGAAGTGCGGCTTTATTCTCCATTGACACGCTTTTGAATGCGGTGGCGACGCTGACGAATGCCTCCACGACGGCCGGATCGAAATGAGTGCCTGCGCCGCTCACGATGAAGGTGACGGCGGCGTCGTGGGAAATCGGCTGATGGTACAAAGCCCTGGAGACAAGGGCGTCGTACACGTCCACGACCGCCATCAACCGTCCGGGGACAGGAATCTCCCCGCCGCGCAGCCCTTCCGGGTATCCAGTTCCGTCCCACCGCTCGTGATGGGTGTAAACGATGTCCTTCGCCATCGCGAGAATCGCGTCATCGTGCACCCCGACATCTCGCTCCGCTTTGAGAATGACGTCTCGCCCGTGTGCCGGATGTTTTCGCATTTCCTCGAATTCTTCAACCGTGAGCGGACCGTGCTTGTTGAGGATGTGATCGGGAACACCGACCTTGCCGATGTCGTGAAGCGGCGCAAGGCTCGACAGCAGGTCGATTCGCTCTCGCGTCAGGTTCTCGCGGAAACTCGGGTGGGAGGCGAGTTGTTCGGCGAGGAGTCTGGCGTACTGCTGGGTTCGGCGCGAATGACGACCGGTCTCGGCATCCCTGACCTCGGTCAGCGACAGCAGGGTCTGCACCATCAGACGCCGCGCGGTGCCTTTGTCGCGGCCTTCACTCTCGGCCCGCCGGCGCTCGATGATGAACTTCGCGACCGTCATCACGGGGAGAGCCGGAATCAGACCCAATGTTGAGAACAGCGGCGACACGAACACGCCCTTCGACGACAGCAGCCACACAGCCCCACACCACAGCGCCCCCAGACTGCCGGCAACGCCGACGGCGCCCCAGAGCAGACCTGCCCTCGCCGCCAGCACGGTGACCGCGACGCCGACGACAAGTGCCACCTGACTCTCGAGTGTTGTTCCAAGCAGGGGTCGGCGAATGAAATCCTGCTCCAGGAGGTTATCAGCCACGGTGGCTTGGACTTCGACGCCGGCAAACAACGTATCGAGTGGTGTTGCGACGACCTCTCGCGTTCCGAGAGCCGTGGTGCCGACGAACACAATCTTGTTGCGCAAGACTCCATCGGGCACCTGGCCGCTCAGAACATCTGCCGCCGAGACGTAGGGGAATGCCTTCCTCTTGCCACGAAAACGCACCAGCAGGTTGCTCTTCCCGTCGAGCGGCACGGTTCGGCTGTCGAGAATCAGCGACGAGGCATTCACGTTCAAGACGCGAAGCGCCACATCGTGCGTGCGGGTCGCCCCGGCGACCGCCGAGAGCGCAAGCCCGGGATACACGCGGCCATCGAGCTCGGCAAGCAGAGGCACTCTCCTGAGGATACCGTCACCGTCGGGAGCGGCGTTCAGGAAGCCCGAGGCGCCGGCCGCTTGCGCGAGCTTCGGCAGGCTACACACCGCGCCTGACGCCCGAAAGAACGGAGTGTCGTCGGTGTCTTCCGCCGGCTCAAGCATGGCGAGGCCCAGAGGGTGCAGCACGCACCCGCCCCGCGTGCCTGCGGCTCCGTCGAATGTCAACGCGTAGCCCAGAACGACACGACCCTCCCGAAGCGCTTTCGCCAGTTGGTCGTCCGCAGTGGGTTGAGCCTCCGCCATTGAGCGCTTGTCTGAGCCCGTGAGACGGTCGTAGCGATCGGGCTCGGCAAAGATCATGTCGAGCGCGATGATCGATGTGCCCATGTTCCGCAGGCGCCCGATCAGGCGGCCGATGAGATCGCGAGGCCATGGCCATTGGCCGATCGTCGACAGGCTTCGCTCATCGATGTCGATGATGACGACCCGGTCGCCAGGCGGCTTCGTGTGCGCCAGGCGCAGAAGCGTGTCGTACACTGCGTTGTCGAGAGGCGCGAAGGATGTGGGTCGACTGAGGGCGAGACCGACCGCGATCAGCGCGGGAATGACGCCGCACAACAGGATGAGGCCGTGATTTGTGATGACGGGGTGATGTGTTGGACCGGCACCCTTCGCTCTTGTCAAGTTGGTCGGTTACCTTACCGCGATTTCGACACGGCGATTGCGCGGCTCAGGAGTCTCAACTGGTGTCTTGATCAGAAGATCCGCTTCGCCAAGCGATTTCACGTCGATAGTGGAGGCGTCGAGGCCAGCCTGCGTGAGGAGATTGCGGACTCTCGTCGCCCTCCTCAACCCTAATTCGAAGTTCGCGCGAGGGGTTCCCATGGTGTCCGTATGTCCAACGACGACGACGTCAGGCGATGGACGCTCTTTGACCGCTTTCAGAATCTCTGGCACCAGTGCCCGAGATTCGTCGGTCAGTTCGTCGGACTCGAACCGGAAGTACAGGATGAAGTGTTTGGGCGCGGGCGGTAGAGCCGACAAGGCGTCACCAAAGATTCGGTTCACTTCCTGGTCAGTCAGTGTGCTGACGCGGCTGAGTGGCCGATTGGCCGTCGCTTGTGTCGTGTTGCGTGCAGCAGTCAGGTCGACAGAGCCGAAAGGGTTCGAGACGTTGGCACGCCCGACGGAGCCATCCGAATCCGGCAGCAACACGACTGACGTTTGGCCGATAGCGGACGGTGCAGAGAGGTCTACGTGTTTCGGGGCACACGCCGTGCCCAGCGTGGCCAGGACCGTCACCACGACGATGGCGCGTTGTCGTGCGCGCGTCATCACGGATCGACGCGAATGGCCAGGCTCGTCCCTCTCACGCCAACGATGGCGTTAGGCGTTTCAAGACGAACGGAGTCGGGGGAGAGCTTTGCGATCCGCCCCGATACGTAGGCCGCCACACCCCGAACAATCCTGAGGACCAGCCCAAGGCTGCCGTCGGCCGCCGCGTAATTGAAGCGCTCGAGGCGCACCTCGCTGCTTGGGCCGAGCGAAATCCGAGTATCGTCCTTCAACGTGATACCGATCCGCCCGTCAGCGCCAGTCCGGAGTCCATCAGTCGCGTAGACGTCTTGTCCAACCGATGCGGGAACGAGTTTGCTTTCGCGCACGATGAACGCCGAGCCCGACACAACCTTGATTCGTCCCGCCGCCGGGGGTTGCTGCGTCTGTGCAGGCGCCGCAGTCGCGATTACCAGTATGACGACACCGGCCCAGTATTGAGGACTGGTCATGAAGTTTCCTCTCTTCTCATGAAGACACGTTCTTCTTGCACACAATGCCCGGAACAGTTTCCGAAATCGACATCCACTGACGAAAGTGTCAGCGCCAGTGTCCAGCTTCTTCGAAAAGCCGGCAATAATTCCTCTTCTCGGCAGTGTCTGCACCAACCATTCCGCGGCTTCTCTGACATCGGAACGCCATCGTGGCAGGCGCGTTCTCAAGGCGGGCCGCACGGTGCCCCATGGATGGGCGCCGGCCCTCCCACCTTCAGTCCGATCAGGCTTATGATCCAGCCGACCGCCCTGGCACGCGCGCTCAGGTTTGTCGCGACTAGGCTCTAACGCCGTTCAAAACGAGAAAGAGGAGAGATGCTCACCTGAGGTTTATGATGGTCGTTCCTTCGAGAGCACCTGACACACACACAACCGCAACAGGTGAGCGCTGATGCCGACACCGATTCAAGACCTCAGACCACGCACCGAGTCGATTCGTAGCGAGCTGGCTGCCGGGCAAAAGCAGTTTGATGCGGACGCGGTGGGCGACCTGCTGGCGGCCATCGACTTCCTCGATTCTCGCCGGATCGTCTCGTCCATGGAAGCTGACGCCGTGCGCGTCGAGCGAGACGATTTGAAGGAGCGCCTGATCGAAAGCATCGAGGAAGCGAAGGGCCTCCACACCCGCGTCGAGTGGCTGGAAGGGCAGTCGCGTCCTGATGTCGGATAGCTTCTCACACAACGAACCTTGAGGGGGGTCTGGCCACAAGAGGACAAAATGATTCCTGAAATCGGATTGATGGTCGGTGCTTACATCATCACCGCATGCTGCAAATGATCGTAAAGCGTTTGGAGACGCCGCGCGGCTCGGGCAGCTGGGGCAGCGCGCTACTGGCGACATGCGGCGTCGTCACGATTCTCGTCACGGGGATGGTCATCACCGACCTTCTCCGGGCGGGACGGCCAACGGTCGCGACACTGACAGCGGTCCCGACGGAGAGTGCGGTCCTGACAGCGCCAGAGGCGAAGCGGACGTTCGGCGTCGGCAGCACCAAACAGGAGGTGATTGCGGCCCAAGGTTCCCCTGACCCGGATCCGAATCACAAGGCCAGTGTTGGCGGGATTGACCCAACCCCGCGGCGCGTCTTCGCATACGGAGAAGCGGAGGTTATATTTGGAGACGACGACCGCGTTGTCCGCTGGAATGATCCGAAGGGGCAGTGGCACACCAAAAAGTAAGTTCCGATTCGTTCGCTCGGGCGTGCTCGTGAATCGGCGCGGGCTGTGCCTGTGTCATCTAGCCGGAATGATCTGTTACCCATGTCTCCGGAATTGACCCACAGGCTGTGGCGTCCCCACCGGGACAGAGCGCGCCGTATTCGATACAGTCGGTGGCGTCCCCAACGCGACTCGACCGGCTGTATTTCGAGGGTCCTCTCGCGGCGTGAGCATGCCCGGTGTCTTGGCGGCGTGAGCTGCACCCGATGGCTGGGTAGTGGGTCAGTTTAAAATCGGCTGACTGCCGATTGTTGGTCAGCTAGCCTCCGCTGGCTCTTAGAGTCCTGCGGTTCGCGGGCGTCCGCCGCTTCTTTACGAGGATGTTCGGCTGGCCTTCGACCTCCAACTCACCTTCGGGCGGCAGCGACGGTCGTTCGACAGACCCGCGCGCTGGAGTCCGCGAACCAAAGAGAAGTAGTCCTAGCGGCAGAAGTTCAGCTGTTGCGCTCATGGAACCCGACGAGAAGCGCGAGGATGTAAACGCTTTGGGTAAATCGAATCGCCGCTAGTTTTTTTCAAACTGACCCACTACCGATGGCTGCGATGCTATTGACACGCCCTGTCATAATGGTAGTGACGATGTAGTTAAACGACCTCAACACCTTGACCGCGCGTAGTTCAAGCGTGTATATTGATGATTCGTTTCGCCCTTCCGACGTTGACCAGCTCCAACGCTGGCACACGCCCTCACCCTTTAGCCAAGTGCTCCTGTGGTGCGACATGAAGCCGTTCATGCT
>OCZT010007009.1_pt1 | contig 11089 bp, 8 predicted proteins | sample 1539031 | NCBI WGS metagenome assembly OCZT01 (sample SAMEA3539308, study PRJEB22396) | soil metagenome | biome: tundra; feature: field; material: soil | place: USA | collected 2010-05 | depth 0.15 m
ATCGCGTGGATCATCGGCTGGGACCTCATCCTGGAGTACGCGGTCAGCAACATGGCGGTGAGCGTTGGGTTCGCCGCGCACATGGTCGCCACGTTCAGTTGGTTCGGGTGGCATCCCGCCTTGCGCTGGATCACCCCCGCATACTTGCCGGGTGGTCTGACCGACTTGCAAAACAATGTGCTCTACGCCCCGGGCTGGCATTTTGGCTTCAACATTCCAGCGTTTCTGATCGTGTTGTTGCTGACGGTGGTGCTGGTGCGCGGCATCCGTGAATCGGCCGAGACCAACAACGTCATGGTGATCCTGAAGATCGCCGCCATTCTCGCCTTCGTGTTCGTTGGGATGCGATTCATTCATCCCGCCAACTATCACCCGTTTGCGCCGGAGGGCTGGCCGGGTGTGCTGACCGGCGGCTCAATCATCTTCTTCACCTATATCGGGTTCGACTCGGTCTCGACCGCGGCCGAGGAAGCACGCAATCCGCAGCGCGACCTGCCAATCGGAATCATCGCCACGCTGATCGTTTGCACCGTACTCTACATCGCCGTTGCCGTCGTGCTGACCGGCATCGTTCCCTGGCAGACTTTGATCGACGATGCCGCGCCGGTAGTCAACAGCATGAGCAAGCTGGCGGGAACCACCAAGTCCGCGCTGCTGCACTGGACGGAGCTGGCGGTTCTGTTCGGCGCGATGATGGGCATGATCTCGTCGCTGCTGGTGTTCCAGTTGGGACAAGCGCGGGTGTGGTTCTCGATGTCGCGCGATGGCTTGCTGCCCAAATTGTTCAGCCGCGTGCATCCGCGATTTCGCACCCCGGCCACCGCAACTTGGATCGCCGGATTCCTGGTGGGCATTCCCGGCGGCATTCTCGACATTGGCACCCTCTCGGATTTGTCGAATATCGGTACGCTGTTCGCGTTTGTCCTGGTGTCGATCGGAGTCATCATTCTGCGGCATAAGCAGCCGGAGCGGCACCGCGGATTCCGGGCTCCTGGCGGGCTGACGGCTCCCATCCTCAGCGTAGTATTTTGCGTGCTGCTGATGTCTGGCCTGCCGATCTTGACCTGGCTGCGTTTTTTCGTGTGGCTGATTATCGGGCTGACCGTATACATGCTGTACAGCCGGCACCGCAGCGAGTTCAGCCCACGGCGGAGCCCGACAAAACTCTGATTGGGGTGCCGGCATTGCTTATCGCAATAATGCTATACTAGGTTTCTATTATTTCTACGAGGCGGCTTGGGCGCCGAATTCACTGTCGAATATGTCGAATTGCCCAACGGACGAACGCCGGCTCGGGAGTTCGTCGATTCGCTGGACGACAGGGCTGCCGCCCGAATTGATGCATTTATCGATCGCCTGCGCATCCACGGTAATCGGATGCAGGAAAGTTCGTGAAGAAGCTGAGGAATGAGATATTCGAGCTGAGGGTCAAAGATTTCGACCGCATCTTCCGGGTTCTTTTCTTCTATCAGCCGGGGATGTTCATTGTGATTACCTCGGGCTTTCAGAAGAAGACGCAAGAAACGCCAGCCAGCGAGACGGCCAGGGCTGAGAAACTGAGGAAGCTCTGGATGAAGTACAGGAATCATTACACAGGGTCACTCAAGGAAAGCGAGGCGATCCTGAAGGAGTTTGCCCTATGAAACGTGACCGGCACAGCGAAGTGGTCGCCCAGCGCGCCCGCAGTAGCGCGGGTTATCGCAAAACATTTGCGCGTACGCTTCGCCAGATTGACCTCGCGCTGCTGGTGCGCGAGATGAGAGAGGAAGCGGGGCTAACTCAAGCCGGGCTGGCCAAACGGATTGGCACAACCCAATCGGTGATTGCCCGCCTCGAGGACGCGGAATACATGGGGCATTCATTGCCGATGCTGGAGCGGATCGCCGCAGCTTGCGGTGTGGCTCTAAAGCTCCATGCTGAAAGAAAGCCAGACTTCGACCGGGAAGTAGCGCTTGTTTGACATATCCGATTCGGGCGACTTTATTTCTTTACTGCCCAAGGCGGAGTTGCACCTGCACCTGGAAGGCACGGTCGATCCGCCAACGCTGGCGGAGTTAAGCCGCCGCCATCCCACGCCGCTGCCGAGCACCAACAATCGCTATAAGAACATCGAGGACAGCGGGCGCGTCTTCAGCGACGAGGAAGCGCGCGCGTTGTATGAGTACAAAGATTTCACCGGCTTCCTGGTGGCGTTCAAGGCGGTCACCGAACGGCTGCGCACCGCCGAGGACTACGAGCTTGTCACCTATCGCATGATGCAGAAGCTGCACGCGCAAAATGTTGTTCATGCCGAGGTGTACATCTCGGCGGGCGTGGTGCAGTGGCGCGGGCAGGAGTTTGCTCCTCTGTTTGAAGGTGCGGAGCGGGGGCGGCGGCGCGGCGAGCGCGAGTTTGGCATGTCGCTGTACTGGATCTTCGACGCGGTCCGTCATTTCGGTGTGGAGGAAGCGGGTCGCGTGGTTGAGGAGGCAATTCGCTTCAAGGAGCGAAACGTTGCGGGCATCGGAATTGGTGGAGACGAGCGCCGCGTCGCGCCGGAGCAGTTCCGCGAGGTCTATGAGCACGCAGCGCAACACGGATTGCGGTTGACCGTACACGCCGGGGAAACGGTGGGAGCGGAGTCGATCTGGGGTGCCCTGCGGGAACTGAAAGCAGATCGCATCGGGCATGGACTGCACGCTAGCGACGATCCCGAACTGGTGCGTTATCTCGCCGAAAAGCAAATTCCGGTGGAAGTGTGCATCACCAGCAATGTCATGACCGGCTGCTGCACCGCGGTGGAGCAACACCCGGTGCGGAAATTGTTCGATGCCGGAGTGCGGGTCACGCTGAATACGGACGATCCGGACATGTTCCACACCAGCCTGTCGCGTGAATATCGGATTGCGCAGCAAGTTTTCCGCTTCAGCGAAGATGAGCTTCGCGAGCTGGCGAAAAATTCGTTCCGCGCGTCGTTTTTGCCGGAAGAACAGAAGCGAGAGTACCTGGCGAGGTTCTGAAAACCTTGTTCGCCGGTTGCTTCTTACTTCCCGCGTGCCGCACGAAACGCCGCCAGACGCTCGCGGACATTCATTACGTGCTGCGGTAGCTCTAGCTGAGAGCCTTGCTCGATAATGGGAACCAGCTTGTCGAACTCCGGGCCGGAATGCGATCCGGTCAACGCGACTCGAACCGGATGGAATAGATCCCTGCCCTTCGCGCCGGTCTTCGCTTTCACCTCGTTCATGATGGCTTTGAAGCGCTCCGGTGTCATCGGGGACGGATCGCCTTCCACCTGCTGCACAAATGCTGCCAGCACGTCGCTGGTTTTGGGCGCGGCGAGCACCTCGGCGTTATCGTGAGAATTTACCGCAGCCGCGGCATCGTAGCGGAAGATCAATGCGGCGCGCTCGGGAAGCTGGTCCAGCTTGTCCACCGACGGCGCGAGCAGCGCGATGACTTTGCCAAACCAGGCACGGGTGCGATCGTCAAGATTCTCTGGCAACATTCCAGCGCGCGTGAAGAATGGTTCGGCGAGCTTCTCGATGCGCTCAGGCGGACTTTGCTTGATGTAATGCCGGTTGAGCCAGTGGAGTTTCTCCATGTCAAAGACCGCGGGCGACGGGGTGACACGCTGCAGGGAAAATTCCTTGACCAACTCCGCGGGTGAAAAGATTTCGCGTGTGCCGCCGGTCGGCGCCCAACCCAGCAGCGCGAGGTAGTTGACAAGCGCCTCGGGCAGTACGCCCATCTCGCGGAAATTGGCGATCGACGTTGCTCCATGCCGCTTGGACAGGCGTTCGCGGTCAGCGCCCAGAATTGTCGACAGGTGTGCGAACTCCGGCACCGGCCATCCCAGGGCCTCATACAGCGCCACTTGTTTGGGCGTGTTGGAGAGGTGATCGTCGCCGCGAATGACGTGGGTAATGTCCATCAATGCGTCGTCCACGACCACGACGTAGTTGTAAACAGGAATACCGGTGGAGCGCAGGATGATGGGATCGCTCACCACTTCGCTGGCAAACTCGACCGGGCCGTGCACGATGTCGTGAAAGCGAATGGGATGCTCGGGGATGCGCAGCCGAATCGCCGCCGCTTCGCCGTTGGCGCGGCGGTGCTGGCTCTCTTCGGGATCGAGCGCGCGGCATTTCCCGGAGTAGATGGGAGGCTGCTGATGTTGCAGAGCACGCTCGCGGTCACGCTCCAATTCCTCCTGCGAACAGAAGCAGAGATAGGCTTTGCCTTCCTTCACCAGGCGCTCGGCATGCTCGCGATACAACTCGAGGCGATCACTCTGCCGATAGGGTGCGTGCGGGCCGCCGACATCGGGACCCTCGTCCCAATCGATGCCAAGCCACTTGAGGTCGTCGAGAAGTTGGTCCTCGAAGCGCGCCTCACTGCGTGCGACATCGGTGTCCTCAATGCGCAAAACCATGACGCCGCCGGCTTGACGGGCAAAGAGCCAGTTGAAGAGTGCAGTGCGGGCGTTGCCGACGTGCAGTTGTCCCGTAGGAGAAGGAGCGAAGCGAACGCGGACCTTGGAAGCGGTGTTCACGCTTTGATGTTAGCAAGAGTGGAGGAAGAAAACCGTTTGACCACGGCTTTGCACGGATGAACCCGGATTTTCACGAGATCGCCGGCTCCCCTTGTTTCTCGCGTCGCTCCCGGCGCAGGCCGGCCCGATTACGTCGGCGGGGGCGGCGGAACATCATCGTCGGCAACCGGTTGCGCGGTGCTCCGGTGCATCTCGTCGAGGATTTCCTTCATGACCTGATCGTGGTAAGCGCCATTGTGCATGCGCTCGGCCATCTCCTGGAGCGCCACGTTAAGCACGTGATAATGGTGCAGCTCACGGTAACGCGGGTCGCTGGTCACTTCCTTCCACAAACCATGCAGCAGGTCCACGTCTGCCTGGCGCATGCGCGGGAGGTGCGGCCCCAGCAGGTATTCGTGCTTGGTGCCGTTGGGTTCGACCACCACCAGCCGCAGCCGGGGACGCGGCTCCGGCAGCCGCTCCCAGGCATCGCCAGTGAGTTTGCCCTGCTCGTCCGCGGTGAGCTTGTTCGACAAGCCACACAAGATCACCGAAGAGTTCAGTCGCTGCGCCGTGGCGACAATGCTTTCGAAAACATCGTTGGTGGGCACCACCACCAGCGAAACGTGCTTGCCTTCCTTCTCGGCAGCATTGACCACCGAGGTGAACAGTTCCCGCTCATACTTCTTGAAGACCTCCGAGGTGTCCACCACTTCGCTGCCACTGAAAGAGTGCTCACGGTGATAGACGCGCGAGGTCATCACCACCACGTCGGTTTTCGTGGTGTCCGTCTTGGCCAGTACCTGCCGCAAGTAGTACAGGTTGCGGGGATCGCGGACGGCGACCAGAATGTTGCCCGGCCGCACCTCCATGGCGTCCGCGCTCAGCTCTCGATCCGTGGCGATGTTGAACTGCTCCAACCCTGATTCGCCTGAGGCGTGCTGGTACGCGGTACGGTGCTCAGAAATGGTCAGGATAAGGAAGAACACCAGGCTAAAGGAGACCCCCGCGATGGTGGCCAGTTGCTTGGTGAAGAGGTTCACGATGGCGGTGGAGAACAACAGCAGCGAAATCAGGATGAGCCCAACCGGGACCTCCACGCCCTTAATGCGGAGGTTGCCAGGCACCTTCCACTGCCGGTTCTCGGGACTGGTGTAGCGCAGCACCACCACCGCCAGCGACATGAACGAGAAGCTCCAGATCACGCCGAAAGCGTAGAGCGACGCCAGCAGATACACATTGCCGCGGCTGGCGACAATGGTGAAGATCTGCAGGCCGACGATCATGTTGATGACGCGGTAGCTGGTCCCAAAGCGCTTTTGCGGTTTCTTGAACCAGGTGGTGAGTACGCCGTCTTCCACCATGCGGCTGAGCACGCCATTGGCGCCCACGACGGCGGTGTTCACCGCACCGGACAAGATAAGCGCGCCCACAATGACGACGAACCCCTGAAAGAACAATCGCAGGGTATAGGGCCCGACCACGTTCATCGCCAGCCCGCCAATCAGGTTCGCGTAATATTCCGGCCGCACCTTGTCGGGGATGATCATCACCGCAAAGAACGAAACCAGCGAAGTAAAAAAGAGGCTATAGAGGAAGATCACCAGCCCGGTCTTCTCCAGGTTCTTCAACTTGGGATGTTCGATCTCGCGATTGACTTGGGCCAGCGATTCCTCACCACTCATGGCCAGCACGGAGTGCCCAAAACCGACCAGCAACATGATCAGCGGGATACGAGCCGCCCAAGTCCCCAGCAGCCAACCCAGCGATTCCTTGCTGTGGTGCATGTCTGCGGGCGACGGCAAAGGCGGTATTTGCCCTCCTTTCTTCGCCAGCGTGATCAAGCACCAGACAATCAGCAGCACCACCATCACGGTGGTGATCTTCATAATTTGCAATGCCCGTTCGCTGGATTCGTGAATGCCCTTGATGTTCTGCCACCAGAAGTAAATGACCACCATTACCGCAAAGGCGGCGGCGAACGAATTGTCAGGAACGTGAATGTTGTAGCCGAGATGATGGAAGGTATCGGTGAGAAATCCGGCAACGTACTGCCCTGCGGCCACCGCGCTGATGGGGCCGGTGAGAACGTAGTCGAACAGGAGCGCGGAAACCGACAACTTAGCCAGAGTCCCACCCATTGCCTGTTTGACCACCCGGTAGACGCCTCCGCGAACGAACATGGCGCTCGACTCGATGTAGATGGCCCGCACCGCGTAGCTGAAAAGCATGACCGCAAGCACGAACCAGGGAGCGCTTTTGCCGATGACCTTTTCGGCATCGCCGCCAACGTAGTACGCCGACGAAGCAAGGTCGGAGAGCACAATAGCTGCGGCCCGCCAAAACGATATGAAAGTCAGCATCACCGAAGTGGCGACGAAGACTTTGATGGCAGGCCGCTGCAGATTCTCGGCTGGTGTGGACATAGTTGTTGGCGCGGCCCCCTGGACAGCGCTCCGGTCGCGGGAGCCTCAACCGGAGTACATCAGTGTACTGCCTTTAGCGCTTATCGGTCAGTGCTTGATAAATTCCGGCGAGCATTTTCAATTCGATGCTTTGCGGAGGCCTTCCGACGGGCGGCCCACCCGTAGGGACGAAAAATTCACCACCCTTCGGCTTCGCTCAGGGCAGGCTAAGGCACGGAGACCGCGGAGAAAACTCTATGGGAACCAAAACTCCGTGCTCTCTGTGTCGGAGCCTTCCTGGGCGAAGTCGAATGGTGGTGAATGATTTCCGACCGAGCGGAGCGCCCGCAAAGCATTTCGGACCCGCTTCTTTTGCGGGTCGAACGGGCGCGGAGTCGAAGGAACCCTATTGCTGCGGAATCACAGGTAGCCGGCTGGCAAAGCAACAAATTTGGGATTGCTTGCGGCCAAAGGGTCCCTCGACTCCTCGCTGCACTCGTCGCTTGGGATGACCGACTAACAATTTTCCTTGCGACACCTAAACTCTCGCGGCCCACGGCCCCTCGCTCGTTATAATCACGTCCATGAACCTGGAACAGAAGCTGACCGAACTGAAGCGCCGTGACTCGCTCGCCGAAGCCGGCGGAGGCGAAGAGCGCCGGGCGCGCGAACACAAGCAGGGCAAGATGTCGGCGCGCGAGCGCATCGAGTTCCTGCTCGACGAGGGCACCTTCGAGGAAACCGACAAGCTGGTCACCCACCGCTGCACCGACTTCGGCATGGACGAGCAGAAGTATTACGGCGACGGCTTCCTTACCGGGTACGGCCGCGTCGAAGGTCGGCTGGTGTTCGTCTTCGCGCAGGACTTCACCGTCTTCGGCGGATCGCTATCGGAGACCAACGCGGCCAAGATCGTCAAGATCATGGACATGGCCATGCGAGTGGGAGCGCCGGTCATCGGCCTGAACGATTCCGGTGGCGCGCGCATTCAGGAAGGCGTGATGTCGCTGGCGGGCTACGCCGACATCTTCCTGCGCAACGTGCTGGCTTCCGGCGTGGTGCCGCAGATCTCGGCGATCATGGGGCCGTGCGCCGGCGGCGCCGTCTATTCCCCGGCGATGACCGATTTCATCCTGATGGTGAAGAACACCTCGTACATGTTCATCACCGGGCCGGAAGTCATTAAGGCCGTGACTCACGAAGAAGTCACCAAGGACGAACTCGGCGGAGCGATGACGCACAACGAGAAGTCGGGCGTGGCGCACTTCATGGCGCACGACGACGCCGAGTGTCTCAGCATGATTCGCGAGATGCTCAGCTTCATCCCCTCGAACAACCTCGACGATCCGCCGCGCAAGGCTTGCACCGATCCCATCGACCGCGCCGACGAGCGCCTCGACACCATCGTTCCCACCGAATCGAACCTGCCCTACGACATCAAGGACGTGATCAACGCCGTGGTGGACGACAGCTACTTCTTCGAGGTGCAGGAGCATTACGCCAAGAACATCGTCATCGGCTTTGCCCGGCTGAACGGCAAGCCGGTGGGCATCGTCGCCAACCAGCCCGCGTTTCTGGCGGGCGTGCTCGACATCAAAGCCAGCATCAAGGGAGCGCGCTTTGTGCGCTTCTGCGACTGCTTCAACATCCCGCTCATCACCTTCGAAGACGTGCCAGGATTTCTGCCCGGGACGCAGCAGGAGTATGGCGGCATCATCACGCACGGCGCGAAGTTGCTTTACGCGTTCTCCGAGGCGACCGTGCCGAAGATTACCGTAATCACCCGCAAGGCTTACGGCGGAGCCTATTGCGTGATGGCATCCAAGCACATCCGCACCGACGTGAACTACGCCTGGCCAACCGCCGAGATCGCGGTGATGGGACCCGAAGGCGCGGTGAACATTGTGTACCGTCGCGAGTTGGAGAAGTCGGAGAATCCCGAAGCCGATCGCAAGGCGAAGATCGAGGAGTTCCGCGAGCGCTTCGCGAACCCTTATATAGCAGCCGAGCGCGGGTACCTCGACGCGGTGATTCGTCCGCGCGACACGCGCCGCAAGCTGATCCAGGCGCTCGATATGCTGGAGAACAAGCGCGACAAGAACCCGCCCAAGAAGCACGGGAATATACCGTTGTAAAAATTGAGGCTGTGGATATTTGAGGGTCTGATCTGGTCTAGAATCGATGATTCATGGAAACAGGTCCCTTACCCACTCTTTTTAGCCAACTGGGCATCCAGTGTTCCCACATTGATGCCGCTAGCAAGAAGGCTCGTGAAACAAGAGCGGCTATTGAGGCCGCGCTATCGCAGAATCTCGCTCAGTGGGTCTCCCTCGATACCAGCCTGGTTGTCTTCGGGTCGTTGGCTCGCAATGAGTTCACTCGGAAAAGTGATGTCGACTGGACCTATCTGATCGATGGTCAAGCGAACTCAGATCATCTCACGATTTCAAGAGAAATCTCTGAGGTCCTGCGAGGCGCCGGATTCAAGGGTCCAAATCCCCAAGGCGCATTTGCAAGCATGGTTTTTAGTCACGACTTAATCCACCAAATTGGCGGCCAAGAGGATACCAATCGGAACATGACGCAGCGAATGCTGTTGCTGTTGGAATCCGTCGCGATCGGAGAGAGAGCCCAAGAGGCTTACGAGAGAGTCATGAAAGGGGTCATAAGCAGATACCTCGAGGAGGGATCGAGGCTTTTGACTTCGGATGGAGGTCGATATAAAGTTCCACGATTCCTACTTAATGACGTTGCTCGATTTTGGCGGACGATGGCGGTGGACTTTGCCATCAAGCAGCGCGATCGGGGAGGCACAGGCTGGGGCCTCCGAAATTTGAAATTGCGCATGTCTCGCAAACTGCTGTTCGCTTCGGGCCTCCTAACCTGCTTTAGCCCATGTTTGGATCCAGAAACGAAGCCACTCGAGTCCGCCGGAAGTGACGAATTGCAAGCCCACCTGATTCAATACCTGAGAGATCAGTTTCGCCTGAGCCCTCTTGAAGTGCTTGGAAATGCAATACGTTTCTATAATGTACCTAATGATGCGGGCATTAGACTCTTTGAATCGTACGATGAGTTCTTAGGGATGCTCGATGACGATAATATTCGTGACAAACTCGAAAAACTTCGGGCGGAGAATGCATCAGGGGACTCAACATTTAAGCGAGTTCGAGAGATAAGCCGCCAGTTTCAGGCTGCCCTCGATTCAATATTCTTTGAAAATAAACTAATTTGGCCGCTCACAAAGAAATACGGGGTCTTTTGATGAGATCGATTGGGTTTTCAACGGGAGCTTTGGCACTAGGAGACTTCCGTTGCGCGTTGACGATGCTGCGAAGCAAGCCTGAGGTCGATGCGGTTGAGCTCTCTGCATTGCGGGAGCAGGAGTTGATTCCTCTCATAGAGGCGCTTCCGAGTCTCGACTTGCGGCATTTCAGGCACGTTTCTTTCCATGCTCCCAGTGCCATGAGTGGCGACTTTGAGGCAGTAGCGACGAAGAGATTAGAGGAAGTTGCTAGCAGAAAGTGGCTGATAGTTGTTCATCCAGACGTAATTACAAAACCCGATTTGTGGAAGTGCTTCGGAGAGCAGCTCTGTGTGGAAAATATGGACAAACGCAAGCCAATCGGCCAAACAGCCGACCAACTTCAGGAAGTCTTCGACAAGTTACCCTCTTCTTCGTTCTGCTTTGATTTGGGCCATGCGAGGCAAGTCGACCCAACGATGACGGAGGCGTTCCTGATTCTGCGCCGGTTTCGAGGCAGGCTCAGGCAACTTCACGTCAGCGAAGTGAATTCAGACAGCCGGCATGGAGAGCTAACTCTTGAGGCGTCATTGGCATTCAGGAGACTTGCTTCGGTCATTCCCAACGACGTTCCTGCGATCATCGAAAGTCGCGTACCCAAACCCGATATCGATAGAGAAGTGAGGTTGGTAAGGGAGATGTTCGATGGAGGAACAAGCGAGCGCATCTCGACTGGCGGGACGAGCGCTCTGCACCCGGTCGGCGTGCCCGTAACCTAATCCACACACGGTCGGCGGATCAGGACTTATTCCCCCGCCACCGTCATCCCATCAATCCTCAGCGTGGGCGACGCGATGGCGCCGCGGAATTCTAGGTCGTTGCCGATCTCTGCGATGTTGAAGAACATGTCCTTCAAGTTGCCGGCGA
>OCZT010007010.1_pt1 | contig 11089 bp, 9 predicted proteins | sample 1539031 | NCBI WGS metagenome assembly OCZT01 (sample SAMEA3539308, study PRJEB22396) | soil metagenome | biome: tundra; feature: field; material: soil | place: USA | collected 2010-05 | depth 0.15 m
GTGCTCTTCCGATCTGATCGCACGCGCTGCGCGCGCCCGTCGCGGGATCGACGAGGATGGCCTCGCTCCCCTTCTCCGTCGTGATGCGGTACCAGAACCGGCCGTCGGGCAACCACGTCGGCCGCACGCCGCCATGTAGCACGAGCGGCGTGGTGTTGTAGGTCATGAACTTCTCGGCCTGCGCGTAATCCGCGCTGGTGACGGCGCGCGGCGTCGTGCCGCGCTGTCCGGCGAGCCCGGTCGATGCGACGAGCACGAGCGCCGCTGTGCCGCCGACAAGACGACGGGCGCGATGAATGAGTTCCATAAGTGGAATGCCTCCTCGAGTCGTGTCGATCCTAGCAGACGAGCGTCACGGACCACGGACCGGCCGAGGTGTCCTCGGAAGAGAGCGTATCAGCCGAAGCTGGTCCGCTGGCGCGTCAAAACAGGCCTGAAAACTTCGATTACGTCTGGCAGGGCGGTTGCGATATTAGCGGTCGGGAGGCAACGACCATGAACCTCAAGAAGATGATCACCCCGGCCGCACTTGCGATGGCCCTGGCGTTTGGCACGGCGGGAGCCGCCAGCGCGCAGGATCGCCGCCACGATAATCGCGGCCGTTCACAGGACAACGCGCGCGCGCAGAATTCGGAGCCCCAGCGCGCGCAGAATTCGCAGCCGCAGCGCGGACAAACGGAACAGGCGGTTCCGCGGAATTTCAACGCGGCGCCGCGCACCTTCACGGCGCAGCCTCGGCAGGATATTCGCCGCGACGATCGCTCTCGCGGATTCGACAACCGCGGGTTCGACCGAGGATTCAGCGCGTCGGTTGTTCGCGGACGGGTGTACAGCCCGCGCCTCATCTACCCGCGCGCGTATCGGCCCGGCTTCAGCCTCGGCGTCGGCGTCTTCTTCGGCAATCCGCTGCCGTATCGGTACGCGTATCCAGCGGACGGCTACGACTACGGTTACGCGAGCGTCGCACCGGCGGCGGCATACGGCGCGATCAGCTTCGCGCTCAACCCTGGTGACGCGGCCGTCTACGTGGACGGCACCTACGTCGGCGTCGCGCGCAGCTTCGAGGATGGGGCGCGCCCGCTGAGTCTCGCGGCGGGCACGCACCGCATCGAGCTCGACGCGCCGGGATATGAGCCGGTCACCTTCGAGGTGAACGTGGTGCCTGGTCAGCTCATTCCGTACGAAGGCAGCTTGCAGCCGGCCTACTGACGCGAGTCTCGTCCCGATCGGCGCCTCGCATCCCGCGAGGCGCCGATTGCTTTTTGACTATACTTAGCCTGTTTTGCGGGATCTTCCTCCCAGAGCGCGGTGGTACACCCTCTCGGTGATCGTGGCAGGCGGGCTGACGTTTGCCTTGCTCGTGCCGCGCGCCACGTTCGTTCCCCTTCTGCCGCTCCTCGTGCTCGTGCTGCTGTCGTCGTTGACGTCGGCCTTCAAGGTGCACTTCCCGATCGCCAGCGGCGTCAACATGTCGGTCTCCTACGTCGTCGACATCGCGTCGTTGATTCTCAGAGGGCCGCACGCGTCGATGATCGTCGGCGCCGCCAGCGGCTGGAGCCAGACGACGTTCAACGCGCAGCGGAAGAACGCGCCGTACCGCACGCTGTTCAACATGGCGTGCCTGGCGCTCACCGTCGAAGCGTCGGGACAGGTCTATCAGCGGCTCGGCGGGACGCCGAACGCCGAGGTCGGCAGCCTCGCGCTGCCGCTCGCGGCCATGGCGCTCACCTACTTTTTCGCCAACACCGTGCTGATCGCGACCGCCGTGGCGCTCAGCACGCGCCAGAGCGTATGGCACATCTGGAAATCGGACTTCGCGTCGAGCGCGCCGAGCTATCTTCTCGGCGCGGTGTCGGCCGCCGCGGTCATCGCGGTCACCGAGAGCTCCGGCTACTGGCTGACCCTCGTCCTGACGGCGGCGCCGCTGTACCTCACCTACAAGCTGTACCGCGCCGGCAAGCAGAGCGAAGCGCGGCAGGGTGCGATTCTCGAGGCGGCGCACGATGCCATCATGACGCTCGATCCGCATCTGAACATCCGCGAGTTCAATCCCGCGGCTGAACAGATGTTTGGCGTCCTGCGCCTCAACATGGTCGGACGCAGCATCGAGATGCTGCTGCCCGCCGCCGAGCGCGAGCCGCAGCGCCACGCGCTCAGCCAGTACATGACGACCGGCGAGGGACCGCTGGCCCGCCGCCGCCTCGAACTGACGGGCCTCCGATCGGACGGCGCGGAGTTCCCGATCGAAGTAACGGTGGTGCGCATCGGGTCCAACGCGCGGCCGGAGATGACGGTGTTCGTCCGCGACATCACCGAGCGGCGCGCGCTCGAGGAGCAGCTCCGGCAATCGCAAAAGCTCGAGGCGATCGGCCGGCTCGCCGGCGGCGTCGCCCACGACTTCAACAACATCCTCATGAGCATCATGGGATCGGCCGATCTGCTGCTGATGGAGCTCGGACGCGAGGACCCGGCGCGCGGCGAAGCGACCGAGATCAAACAGTCGGTCCAGCGCGGCGCCGGCCTGACGCGGCAGCTGCTCGCCTTCAGCCGGCGTCAGGCCACGCGGCAGCAGCTCTTCGCGCTCGGCGACGTCGTCAGCGGCATGGAGACGATGCTCCGGCGTCTCATCGGCCCCGAGATCGAATTCGAGATCGTCCGCGACGAGCAGCCGACGATGGTGATGGCCGACCCGGCGCAGATCGAGCAGGTGCTGCTGAACCTTGTCGTCAACGCGCGGGATGCCATGCCCGAAGGCGGCCGCTTGTCGGTGCGCGTCGAGGAGGTGGAGCTCGATGCGGCGACGGCGATGGCGCACGCCGAAGGACGCACGGGGCGCTACGCGCGGCTGAGCGTCAGCGATACAGGCACCGGTATCGACGAGCAGACGCGGGCGAAGCTCTTCGAGCCCTTCTTCACGACGAAGGAGCAAGGCAAGGGCACGGGGCTCGGCCTGTCGATCGTCTACGGCATCGTGAAGCAGAGCCTCGGGTACATCACGGTGGTCAGCGAGGTGGGACGGGGTGCGACGTTCCTGATTTATCTCCCGGTCGTGCTGACGCCGGAGCCCTCGCCAGCCTAAAACGTCCAGATCCCGTCCGCCCCGGCCACCGGTCTGGAAGGTTCGGCCGCTCCCGCCGATAAGACAAGACGATGACTCGAATCAGCTGCCTGACACTCGCGGTGTTGCTCGTCCTCTCGCGGCCGGCCGCGCCGACCACCGTCATCCCGCCCACCTTCGACGAGCTCGTCGCGCGCGCCGAGAGCGTGTTCGTGGCGCGCGTGGTCGCCATGCGATCGAGCTGGGTCGAGTCGCGCTCGGGGCGGTCGATTGTCACCGACGTGACGTTCGCGATCGAGCGGACGCTCAAGGGACCGACCTACGCGGAGCGCTCGCTCGCATTCCTCGGCGGGACGGTCGGCGATGACACCCTGCACGTGTCCGGCATGCCGCAGTTCCACGTCGGCGATCGCGATGTGTTGTTCGTGGCCGACAGCGGCGGCCCCGCGAGCCCGCTCGTCGGCTTCTGGTACGGACGCTTCCGCGTGCAGCGCGACGCGCCGACCGGCGTCGACATGATCCGCACGCACGACGGCCGCCCGCTCGCCAGCCTGGACGAGGTCGGCAATCCCAGCCGGGCGGCCACCGTGGCGCCGCTGCGCACGCTCAGCCTCAACGACTTTCTCGGTGCCGTCGACGCGAAGGTTCGCGCGCTGGGGCGGCCGTGATGAAGACCGTCTGGATACGCTTTGCCGCGGCGCTGGTCGTTGCCGGCGCCGGGGCCGCCGGGCTGTCGGCCTATGTCCTGTTCAACGACCCGTGGCCTGACGGCACCGTCGTCCTCAACCTGCAGCTTGGGCCGTCGCCGCACCTGACCGACGGATCGGCGAACTGGGGCGCATCCGCGGAATCGGCGCTGGCCTCGTGGAACCAGGTCATCTCGCGCGTGCAGTTCACCGTGGTCCGCGACTCGACGGCGCCCAAGGGCGACGGCAACGGCGTCAACAACGTGTCCTTCTCGAACGATGTTTACGGCACGGCGTTCGGCACCAACGTGCTCGCGGTGACGACCAACTGGTTGCACCGCACGACGCGCGTGGAAGCCGACGTCATCTTCAACACGGCGATCAACTGGGATTCATACACCGGCAACCTCCGCCCCGGCGTGCTGGATTTCCATCGCGTCGCGCTGCACGAATTCGGGCACGTCCTCGGTCTGGATCATCCCGACGACTACGGGCAGACGCAAGCGTCGATCATGGACAGCCACATCGGCAACCTCTTCCAGCTGACGGGCGACGATGTGGCGGGAGCGCAGGCGCTGTATGGAGCGGTCCCGACAGGCGGAGGCGGCGGCAGCGGCACGGTGTCGTTCCCGCCTCGCAACGAGTCGCTCGACTTCAGGAATCAACTCGAGGCGAAGTACCGCGACGGCTTGCACCGCAGCGGGTCATCGACCTCGGTCGACATCGAAGGCGACATCGTCTGGACGCAGGAGTACGAGCGCTACCGGGTGAACCAGTGCTCGCACGCCGTCGCGATCGCCGACGTGATGACGCAGATCGACGGGAACCCCGCGCCGGGCGTGTGCGGCGCGTCGCCGATCGGCCAGGTGCTCTTCCCGCCGCGCAACGACTCATTCGATTTCAGGAATCAGCTCGAGACGAAGTACCGCGACGGTTTGCATCGGAGCGGGTCATCGACCTCCGTCGACGTCGAAGGCGACGTCGTCTGGACGCAGGAGTATCTGCGATATCGAGTGAACGGCTGCGGGCATGCGCTTGCGGTGCAGAACGTGTTCGTGCAGATCGACGGCTTCCCCGCGCCGGCCGTCTGCAAGTAGTGTCCTACTCCGGCCGTCTGAAATTCACGTCGAGCGCCTCGAGGCGGCGCAGGTGCGTCACGAGGCGGTCGCGGAAGTTTCCGTAGCCCTTCAGCGCCGCCGTCGTCCACACGACTTCCGCCCATTGGGCGCCCATCATAACCGGCGATTTTCCGACGGCCCGCGCAAAATCTGATATCTTTTGTGGCGGTGAGCGAACCCTGTCCCGGCTGCGGCGGCCACGATATCCACCACTCGCGCCTGCGCACGCCGCTCGAGCGGATCCGGTGGCGTCTGACCGGCCGTGTGCCGTATCGCTGTCATGGTTGCGAGTGGCGCGGCTGGCGCCGCGCCGAAACGCCACGCGCGGCGGCCGAAGCGCTCCGCCGCATCCACCGCGATCTCACCGAAGCCGAGCTCGAACGGCTCGATCCCGAGCGTCACGCCAGGAAATAAGTCTAACTGCTGTCGGTGACGCGGTAGCCCGCCGCCAGCACCACCGTCATCATCAGCACGCCCGCCGCGGAGACAAACGGCATCGCGTTGCCGTAGTGCTGCAGCGCGGCGTTTCCCCAGACAGGGCCAATCGTACGACCGAGGCTTTCGACCGCGCCGGCGGCGCCTTGCACGCGCCCCTGCTCGTCGCCGCGAGCGGCGCGGCTCACCAGGCTCGCCACCGTCGGATGCCCGAAGCCGATGCCGAGCGCCAGCGGGACGAGCGCGACCGACAGCGCGACGACCGACGGCGCGAGCGCCGCGCCGACGAGGCCGACGACGGCGCACACCAGGCCAAGGATGAATGTGCCCTTGTCGCCCAGCCGTGCGACGACCGGCCGGATCAATCCTCCCTGCACCACGGCGCCGAGCACGCCGAAGGCGGCGAAAAAATAGCCGGTCCTCGGCACATCGAAGCCGAACCGCCGCTCGGCGAAGAGCGCGAACGTCGTCTGGAAGATCGCGAACGCGAACCAGTACACGAAATCGATCGCCATCACGCGGCCGATGATCGGGCGCCGCAGCAGCCCGGGCAGGAAGCGGAACGGATTGCCGGTGCCGGCCAGGGCGCGATGCACGGTTTCAGGCAGCCAGAGCCACGCCATCGCGGTCGCCGCGAGCGTCAGCGCCGCGGCCACCCAGATCGGCGCGGTGATCGAGATCCGCGCGAGCACGCCGCTCAGCGCCGGCCCGAGCACGAATCCGAGACCGAACGCGGCGCCGATGAACCCGTACGCGCGGGCGCGATCTTTCGGTTCCGTGATGTCGGCGACGTAGGCGCGCGCCGTGGAGATGTTTCCGCCCGACAGCCCGTCGACGATGCGCGCGAGAAAGAGCATCGTGAGGCTGTGCGCGAGCGCGAGCATCACGAAGCTGACGACGGTGCCGGCGAGGCTGAAGACGAGCACCGGCCGCCGACCGTACCGGTCGGACAGATCGCCGAGGACGGGCGCCGCGACAAGCTGACAGACCGAGAAGATCGCAAAGAGCAGCCCGATCTGGAGCGGCGAGGCGCCGAACGTCTCCGCGTAGAAAGGAAGCAGCGGGATGATGATCCCGAAGCCGATCAGGTTGACGAAAATCGTCAGGAAGATGATGAGGAGCGGACGCGACACCGGTGAGACATTCTATGCGTTTTTTGGAGTACAGTGTGCCGTGATGAGACGCCTTCTCGTGCTGCTGTCGGCGGCTGTCGCCGTCCACGCCGCGCCTCAGGAGCCTACGCGCGTGGCTCCACCGACCCAGACCATGCGCCCCGAAATCCTCGGACAGCACGGCATCGTCGCGGCCGGCCGGCACTACTCCATCGAAGCCGGCGTGCGGATGCTGGAGCACGGCGGCAACGCCGTGGACGCCGGTGTCGCGACGGTGTTCGCGGCTTCGGTCGTCGAGATCTCGCACTTCGGGTTCGGCGGCGAGTCGCCGGTGATGATCTACGACGCGAAGACGCACGAGGTCATCGTCATCAACGGACAAGGACCGGCGCCCAAGGCGGCGACGCTCGACCTGTTCAAGGCCAAAGGCAAGATCGACGGCAACGGTCCGCTCGGCGCGACGATTCCGGCGGTCATGGACGCGATGGCGATCGCGCTGTCCGCCAAAGGGACGATGCGGCTCGAGCACGTGATGCAGCCCGCAATCGAGCTGGCCGACGGCTTCCCGATGTATCCGTTTCTCCGCGATCACTTCGTCCGCGAGCGCGCCGCGACCGAACAGTTCGAGTGGTCGGCGAAGACCTACTATCCCAACGGCCGTGTGCCCGAGATCGGTGAGATCTTCCGGCAGCCGAATCTGGCGCGCACGCTGCGGGCGATCGTCGCCGCCGAGCGGGCGGCCTTCGCGCGCACGCACGACCGCAGGGGCGCGATCCGCGCCGGGCGCGATGCGTTCTACACAGGCAACATCGCGCGCACAATCGCGGCGGCGGACCGGAGTGCCGGCGGCGTGTTCACGTACGAAGATCTCGCCGGCTACCACGGACAGATTGAGAAGCCGGTCTCCACCAGCTTTCATGGCTACGACGTCTACAAGGCGGGCGCGTGGAATCAAGGCCCCGTGCTGCTGCAGACGCTGAACATTCTCGAAGCCATCGACCTGAAGTCGATGGGCGCCAACTCGGCCGACTACATCCACACCGTGCACGAGGCCATCAAACTGGCGTTTGCCGATCGCAACGCGTTCTACGGCGATCCGGCGTTCGCCACGGTTCCGCTGGTCGGCCTGCTCTCCAAGCCGTACGCCGCCGAACGCCGGGCGCTCATCGGCCCACGGGCCTCGCTCGACCAGCGTCCCGGCAATCCCTACGCGTTCGATCCGGACGTGAAGGAGCCCGCGACGCGCTACGTGCCGCACGCGCAGGGCGTGGCGACGCCGAGCGGCGTCGGCGACACGACGTGCGTCGATGTGGTGGACAAGGCGGGCAACTTGTTCAGCGCGTCGCCGAGCTCAGGCTGGCTCCTCGGCGGTGCCTTCATCGCGGGCGACACGGGCGTGCCGTTGTCGAACCGCATGCAGGTCTTCGACCTCGATCCGAGGAGCCCGAACGTGCTCGTCGGCGGCAAGCGCCCGCGGACGACGCTCACGCCGACGATCGTGCTGAAGGGCGGCCGTCCATTCCTGGCCATCAGCACGCCGGGCGGCGACAGCCAGGATCAGCAGATTCTGAACGTGCTGCTGAACATGACAGTGTTCGGCATGCCGATCCAGGAGGCGATCGAAGCGCCGCGCATCAACTCACTCCACCCCTTCTCTTCGTTCGACAGCCACGAAAGCGAGCCAGGCGTCCTCGAGATCGAGAACCGCGTCCCGGCGGCGGTGCGCGACGCGCTCACCGCGCGCGGACACACGCTGCACGTCCTCGGTCCGTACGACATGAGCACCGGCGTCGTCGCCGTCGGCGTGGACCCGGCGAACGGCGCGCTGCGCGGCGGCGCCGACGTCAGGCGCGAGCGCTACATCTTCGGGTGGTGACCGGACCCAAGACGCAGCTCGCGTGGCTGTCGCTTGCCATGTTCCTCGGCATGACGCTGTGGTTCTCGGCCACGGCAGCGACTGCGGCAATCGTCGCTGAATTTCACCTCACCTCGGGCGACGCGGCGTGGCTGACGATGGCCGTGCAGGGCGGCTTCGTGGCGGGCACGCTCGTGTCGGCGCTCCTCAATCTGCCTGACGTCATCAACGCGCGCCGCCTCTTCGCCGCCGGCTGCGTGGGCGGCGCCGTGGCGAACGCCGCGCTCGCCGGAGCGGGCAGCCCAGCGGCCCTCATCGCGCTTCGCGTGACCACCGGCTTCGCGCTCGCGTGGGTCTATCCGCCCGGAATGAAGGTGGCGGCCGGCTGGTTCGACAAGCAGCGCGGCGCGGCGCTCGGCATGGTGATCGGCGCGCTCACCATTGGATCGGCGTTTCCCCATCTCATGGCCGCCGCGTCCACGCGCATTCCGTGGCGAACGCTCATGCTCTCGGCGTCGGCGCTCGCGGTCATCGGCGGGCTGATCGTCGTGGCCAAGGTCGGCGACGGACCGTACGTGGCCAAGAGCGCCCGCTTCGATCCGCGAGCGATCACGCGCGTGTTCTCCCATCGTCCGGCCCGCCTCGCGACGCTCGGCTATCTCGGCCACATGTGGGAGCTCTACGCCGTCTGGACATGGATCGCGGCGTTTGCGACGGCGAGTCTGGCCACGGCGGACTTCGGGGCAGCGCCCGTCAGCTCGCAGACTGGATCCGCGATTGCGTTTCTCACGATCGCGAGCGGTGCGGTCGGATCGGCGGCGGCGGGCCTCTTCGCCGATCGCGTCGGCAAGGCGCGCGTCGCGGCGGCGGCGATGCTCGTGAGCGGCGCGTGCGCGGCGCTTGCCGGCGTCGTCTTCGGCGCCCCGCTGTTCGTGCTGGCGACGCTCGCCGTGGTGTGGGGCGTCGCCGTGGTGGCCGACTCGGCGCAGCTGTCGGCGCTCGTCGCCGAACACAGCCCGCGCGATCACGTCGGCACGGCGCTCACGGTCCAAACCTGCTGCGGCTTTCTGTTGACGATGGCGTCGATTCGGCTGGTGCCGGCGATCGCGCTGGCGTCCGGCTGGCGGTGGGCGTTCTTGTGCCTCGTACCCGGCCCGCTCCTGGGCGCGCTGGCGCTCCGTGGACTCTCCGGGCCCGGCGCGCCTCTTGCTCGCATGCCGGAAGCCAGGAGGTCGGGATGAAGAGACTGCTCGGAATCGCTACGGTTGCGGCATGCGCTGTCCTGTTATTGAGTGCGCCGTCCACCTCGGCGGCAGCGTCGCAGAAGAAGGCGAAGAAGCCGGGGATCAGCGTGACCGGCTGCGTCCAGAAGGGGGCCGATGCCGGCACCTACATGTTGTCGAGCGGGGGCAAGTCCTACGAGCTCATCGGCGCGCCCGCGGGTGTGAAACTGGCCGACCACGTGGGGCACAAGGTCACCGTCACCGGCACGAGCGTCAAGCCGAAGAAAGCTGCGAAGATCGAAGCCAAGACAGGGACCAAAGACGAACCCGGCAACCACCTGAAGGTGCGGTCGCTGAAGATGGTGGCCGCGAGTTGCTCCTGACGCTGGAGGCGGGAGGGGCTGGATAGGCAGGAAAGGCAGGAGGGTCGACGGAAGAGGACCGTCTCCTGCCCCTCCTGCCCTGTTCTTACCGACCCGCCGTCGTCGTCGCCGTGCCTTTCCCCGCCCGCGGCCCTAGATTGTCGCGCACCGGCGCGTGATCGAGGTTCGCGACGCGCGCGCCGGTCTCGTAAATCATCTGCACGATGCGCGTCATCTTGTCGAACTCAATCTTCGACACCTCGTCGGTGTTGGCGTGATAGTCGGGATGGAGCCCCGTCGTGAAGAAGATGATCGGAATCCCCTTCGACGCGTAGCTGTAGTGATCGCTCCGCGTGTACAGCGACTCGGAGTCGCTCGGATCGTTGAACTCGTAGTCGAGCGTCAGCGGCTTGGGCATCGACGCATTGGCCGCCCGGTTGATGTTGTGGAGCTCGGTGCTGATGCGGTCCGAACCCACCAGGTACACCGTATTGGCTTCGCTCGCCTTGTCGTCACGATTCCTGCCGACCATGTCGATGTTCAACTGCGCCACGATCTTATCGAGTGGGACCGTCGGGTAGTCGGCGAAATAACGCGAGCCGAGGAGGCCCGCCTCTTCGCCTGTGTGCCACACGAAGAGGAGCGAGCGCTTCGGCTTCGGCCCCGCGGCGAACGCTTTCGCCAGCGCCAGCAGCGACACCGTGCCCGAGCCGTCATCGTCGGCGCCATTCCAGATGCGGTCGTCGATCGCGTTCACGCGCCCTCTCGCGCCCATCCGCCGTGGGCCGTCTGGGGTCTGCGTCACTTCGCCTTCGGCGTAGCCGACGTGGTCGTAGTGCGCGCCAAACGCCACGTACGTGTTCTTGAGCTGCGGGTCGGAGCCTTCGATGACGCCGACAACGTTCTGCGCCAGTTGCGTGCGAACGACTTCGTAGTCGTCATTGAGGTTGAAGGTCAGCTTCACGCCGTCGAGGCGGAACGGCGCGAGCGGTTCCTGCGCGTCGGCCTTGCGCTTCAACTCGTCATACGTGGTCGGCGCGCGGCTGAAGAGGAACTCGAAGAACGCGTCTTTGGCCGAGACGCTGGGCGTCCACGCCGAGTCCAGACGCTGCACCGTGGTGAAGTCCGGGGTCGGTAATGCGCCGCGCCCGCCGCCCTGTGCGGGCTGAGCGGGCTGAGCGGGCTGTGCTGGCTGTGCGCCCTGTCCGCCGCGTCCGCCAGTACGGCCCGGGGCCATAGT
>OCZT010007011.1_pt1 | contig 11089 bp, 9 predicted proteins | sample 1539031 | NCBI WGS metagenome assembly OCZT01 (sample SAMEA3539308, study PRJEB22396) | soil metagenome | biome: tundra; feature: field; material: soil | place: USA | collected 2010-05 | depth 0.15 m
GCTCACTTTCCGCCCTATTAGTAGCCTCCTGCCGCTACGGCGCAGGAGGCTACTAATAGGGCGGAAAGTGAGCAGGCGAAGGGTCAGGAGAAGTCCAGGGACTCTGCTCCCGAGTCTGCCGCGGCACCTGATTCCGAACGAGTCGGCTTCAAACCTGGACGGCCGCCGGTCTCCGAGCCTCGAACGAAGTAGGCGGATCCCGGCAGTGAGTGACACGTGAGATGTCACTGCCGCCGGTGAGTCTGTCGGGATGACGCGCCAGAGCCGCCGGGCATCCACACGCGAACCGCAGCCGCTTCAGCAGATACCCGTCTGGTGGACGCCGCCACCCGACGACGACGTCGCCGCCGAATCGGTCGATGGCGTCGGGTCGCTGCTGGCCGGGCTCAACGTTGAGCAGCGGCGCGCCGTCTGCCATGGCGAAGGCCCTCTGCTGGTCGTGGCGGGCGCGGGCACCGGGAAGACGCAGGTCATCACCCGTCGCATCGCCTGGTTGATCGCGACCCGCCGAGCCCGGCCCTCGGAGATTCTGGCCCTGACCTTTACGGACAAGGCCGCGGACGAGATGCAGACCCGCGTGGATCAGCTCGTGCCGTACGGCTACACAGACGCGGCCGTCGCCACGTTCCACGCCTTCGGCGATCGTCTGGTACGCGAATTCGCGCTCGAGTTGGGGTTGCCCAACGACTCCCGCGTCCTCTCTCGACCCGAGGTGGTCATCTTCCTGCGTGAGCGGCTGTTCGAGTTCGAACTGGACGAGTACAGGCCCCTGGGCGACCCGACACGCTTTCTGGGTGCGCTGGCCACGCTCTTCAGCCGCTGCAAGGACGAGGACGTGAGCCCCCAGGCCTACCTCGACTTCGCGGCGGAGCTGAAGGCCGGGTCCGCCTCGAGCCGAGCGTTCGGCGACGCCGGCATTCCGGACGCCGCCGATGCCGCGACAGCGCTGGAGGAAGCGGCTCGCCGTCAGACCGAGCTGGCTCGCGCCTACGACTGCTATCAGAAACTCCTGCGAAAGGCCGGCTTGATCGATTTCGGGGACCAGGTCAGCCTGGCCCTGCGCCTGCTGCGCGAGTCGGCGGCCGCGCGCGTCGAGCTTCAGCGACGCTTCCGCTACATCCTGGTCGACGAGTTCCAGGACACGAATCGGGCCCAATCGGAGCTGGTCGAATTGTTGGCCGCGCCCCACGGCAACGTCACGGTGGTCGGGGATGACGACCAGTCGATCTACAAGTTCCGCGGCGCTGCGATCAGCAACATCATCGAATTCAAGCGGCGGCATCCGAAGACCCGCCAGATAGTCCTGCGGCGCAACTACCGGTCGACCGCTCCGATCCTGGACGCCAGCTACCGACTCATCCGGTTCAACGACCCGGATCGCCTCGAAGTCCGAAACGGCATCGACAAGCGACTCGTCGCGGAGCGCGGCGGCACGATCAGCCCGGTTCGGCATCTCGTCTTTGCCACCGGATCAGAGGAGGCCGACGGGGTTGCCCGCGAGATCGCGGCGCATGTGGCCGGCGGAGCAAAGCCGCGCGATTTCGCGATCCTGGTTCGCGCCAACGCCGATGCGGACCCGATCCTGCGCAGCCTCAACCTGGCGGGCTTGCCGTGGCGGTTCTCGGGCACCTCGGGTTTGTACGCTCGCCCGGAGATAAGGCTCCTGCTCGCGTTCCTGCGGGCGATCGCGGACCTTTCGGCCAGCGTCGATGTCTACGCCATCGCGGCGTCCGACGTCTACGGGCTCGGCGGCCCGGATCTCACGGCAATCGTCAACAGCGCCCGCCGTCGCAATCGATCGCTCTGGGAAGTCCTCGACGAACTCACTCGACAGCCCGGCCTGCTGCGGCTCGCAGCTGATACTCGCGCCACTCTGGAACGGCTTGTCGGCGATCTGCGGCACTACACGGACCTGGCTCACGAGCGGCCGGCCGGCGAGGTGCTGTACCGCTTCCTGCGAGACAGCGGCCTGCTGTCGAGGCTTGCGTCCACCGACTCGGTGGCGGCCGAAGAGGCGCTCCAGAACATCGCCCGCTTCTTCGACATCATCCGAGCTCAATCCGACCTGCTGCAGGACGACCGGATCGTGTTCGTGGCGCGTCACCTTCAGACGCTCATCGATGCGGGTGACGATCCGGCGACCGCCGAGATCGACCCGGACGCCGATGCCGTTTCGGTTCTCACGGTTCACAAAGCGAAGGGCCTGGAATTCCCGGTCGTGTATATGACCGGCCTGATCGACGGTAGGTTTCCGGCACGGACCCGCCGGGAGCCGCTGGCCTTGCCGACGGAACTGGTTCACGAAACGCTGCCGGAGGGCGACGCCCACGTGCAGGAGGAGCGACGGCTCTTCTATGTGGGCATGACCCGGGCTCGTGACGAGCTGATCTTGAGCCATGCCTCCGACTATGGTGGCCGGCGCGCGCGGCGTGTCTCCCAGTTCGTGCTCGAGGCGCTCGACCTGCCCGCGACTGCGGCCACCGGAGCCGCGGCAGATGCCGCGGCCCACGCCCCGCTGGAGAAGCTGGCCGCGTTCGAGCCGAAGGCCGAGCCGGTCGAGCCGGGGCGCGAACCCGTGGATGGGCCGCTCTCACTCAGCTTCTACCAGGTCGACGACTACCTGACGTGTCCGCTCAAGTACAAGTACGTCCATGTTCTGCGTGTGCCGATCGCACCTCATCACGCGATTGTCTATGGATCGGCACTTCACAAGGCCGTTCAGGAGTTTCACCGGCGTCAGGCCCATGGCTCCACGATGACCGAGGACGAGCTGCTTGCGGCCTTCGACGCCGCCTGGTCAAACGAGGGGTTCCTCACCCGAGAGCATGAGGAGGCGCGATTGGCGGCCGGTCGGGCCGCGCTGCTCCGCTTCCGCGAGGAGCAGCTGCAGCCGGGGACGATAGTGCCGGCCTACGTGGAGCGCGAGTTCAGCTTCACCCTGGACGGCGATCGCATCCGCGGCCGCATGGATCGCGTCGACATCGAGCGCCTCGAGTCCTCCCCAGCCGAGGCCCAGGAGGGGGCGAGCCAGGGGCAACATGCGGATGCCATCACGCCGGTGCTGCCGGGGTTCCATCCGGAGCGAGTGACCATCACCGACTACAAGTCCAGCGACGTCCGCGATCCGGCCCGGGCTCGTGAGCGCGCCCGAGACTCGCTTCAGCTCCAGATCTACGCCATGGCCTACCAGGCCGAAACCGGTCGCCTGCCGGACGCGCTGCAGCTCTGGTTTCTCGAGTCGGGCCTGGTGGGGCGCGTCGAGGTAGACGCGAAGCGGCTCGACAAGGCCCGGGAGTCGATCCGAAAGGCGGCCGCCGGCATTCGGGCCCGTCGGTTCGAGGCCGCCCCGGACTACCTGGCTTGCGGCTACTGCGCCTTCCGCGACATCTGCCCGGCGAGCGCCGCCAAATGATCGAGGGCCTCCAGGCGATCACGCTCGACTTCGGGAACACGCTGGTGGCATTTCCCGAGAGCCAAATGGCGGCAGTGCTGCAAGCCACGGCGACCCTATCTGCGCGGTCGCTGGGCGTTCCTCGGAACGAGTTCCTGCGCCTGTGGACTGAGGAGCGTCAGCGGCAGATGGTCGAGGACGTGCCTGAGGGTCGCGAGGCGTACATGGACGTCCGGGCCACAAGGGTGCTGGCCCGGCTGCGCGGCTGTCCGGTCCCGGGACCCGGGGGAAGCTGGAACGATTCAGTCGCCGCCGCCTATTCGAGCCCGGAGGAACTCGCCTCTGTCCTGGATGCCTATGCGACGGCCTTCGTCGATCTCACGCCCGCGCCGCCCGAAATCGGCCCGATGCTCCGGCGGCTGGCCGACTCGTTTCGGCTGGCTATCGTGTCGAACTGGCCGCTTACCATGGCGATCGATCGTTTCGTGGAAGCCGCCGGTTGGGCGCCCTATCTCTCGGCGGTCGTGGTGTCCCACGAGGTCGGGGTCATCAAGCCGCAGCGTGAGATCTTCGAAGTCGCGGCCGTACGGCTGGGCATCCAATCTGGACCGGCCATCCTGCACGTCGGCGACGATCCCGGAGCGGATGTCGTTGGGGCCCACAACGTCGGCTGGCGAGCGGCCTGGGTGCGCCTGAAGCCGGAGGACTCGCCGCTGCCTGTGGCGCCGCCGGCGCCGGACTCGCGACCCGATATCACGATCGATTCGATCCTGGAACTCGAAGCGGCCCTCGGTAGGTAGACTGGCGGCGATGGAACCAAGGGATCGCCTGGCGAACTGCTTTTTCATCGGCGCGGCGCTCATCGCCTGGCTGGCAGTGGCGCAACTCGTGACGACGACGTATCCGCATGGGAGCGCCAGTACCGGCCTGGTCGGGGCGGCGATGATCGGCCTGGGTTGCGGCTTGACGGCTGTCCCACTCTTCTGGCTGATGGCCTATGCGAGCCACCGCCGGATCGCGCTGCTCGGCGACTGGGGCCGGGCAATTCGACGGGGCGCCTGGGTGGCCGCCGTGGTGACCCTCTTCGTGGCTCTTCGGATCCAGGCCGTCCTGAGCCTGCCCATCGCGGTCTTCGTCGTGGTCCTCGTGCTCATGGCCGAGATCACGCTATCGATGGAGCGATAGGCGGCAAGGCCGTGAGTCCGGTCAGAGATCCAAGGCCGCGGTCAGGTCGGCCCCGGTGAGCTGCGCGACACACCACAGAAAGTGCCCGTCGCTGCCGTCTGGCGTGAACACGTTGCTGGTCGCCACGGCGTATGCGGCACGGTAGATCAGCATCGCCTCGACGGAGTACCCGAGGTCGGCCGCGAAGCGATCTGTGGCCGCAGCGGCGATCGCCGGCGCGTGCGGCCCGTACATGTTCATCGTCGCAGCCGTGATGCTCGCGTCCAGCCTCGGATCGCCTGCCGTGGACAGGAATCCGAAATCGAGTACCGACACCGGTCGGAGCCTATCGTCCACAAGGATGTTCTCGCCGAAGAGGTCTCCATGGATAACCGTGGTCGGCACGCTGTCGAGTGCGTTCAGCTTCTCCAGGATCCTCGTGTACCGGCGGTCAAAGTCCGGCACGTGGCTGCGAAGCGTGCCGCCGAAACGCGCCACGCGGCGCTCCAATAGCGCTACCAGGGCAGATGGGAAGTCGTCCGTGCCTGCCCATAACGGGTACTCCTCGTCCAGCACCGGCATCTCTCGCATCGCGTCGGTGCCAGGCACGGTGGCCAGCGCCCGGAGCACTTCGACGACGCAATCCATGGCGGCCGGATCGAGCTCAACGTCCTCGAACGCCAACCGCTGCTGCAGCGGTTGGCCGTACAGCTCCTGCTCGAAGGTCACGGCAACGCCGTCGACCTCCTCGACCCGCAGAATCACGGGAGTGGCGAACGGCAATCCGGCGCGGGCGACATCCAAGTAGAACCCCTGCATTCGGACGAGCTCCGCCTCTCGACGGCGGCCCCACACCTTCGCCACCGCCCCGTCGCCGAGACGGTAGGTCGCACCTTCTACTCCGGACCCGAGCGGCGTCACGCCCGAGTACCCTCGGTGGGTGAAGCGCTCGATCCATCCAGCGGTATGGACCTGCCTGAACCCGGACAAGCCCGACCCCCTTTCATTGGTCGTCGTCAAGAGCATGCTCCGTGCGGTTCGCCGACAGCCTACTGGTCGAGCGCGGTTAGCGTTCCAGTGGCCGCACCGCCGGATTGGGTGTCGCGGGTCTAGGGCATAGGGCCCGCACAAGTGATCGAACCCTCGACAACGAGTTATGTCAGGCTGTACGTGATGACCGCGCCCCGCGATCCCACCACAGCCGCTGCGCTGGCCCGGCTCTACGACCTCGACCTGACCGAAGACCCAGGGGACGTCGAGCTGTACCTGGCGCTGGCATCGCGGAGCGGCGGGCCGGTGCTCGAGATCGCGGCCGGGTCTGGCCGGGTGTCAGTGCCGCTCGCGAAGGCGGGCTACGAAGTCACTGCCGTCGACAACGACCCCGCCATGCTCGCTCGGGCCGCAAAGGGGGCGGCGGACGCGGGACCGGAGGCTCGCGCTCGATTCGAGCCAATCGAAGCCGATCTGATCGGCCTGAAACTGCCCGGTGGCGCCCGATTCCGTCTCGCCATCCTGGCCCTCAATTCGATCCTGCTGCTCGAGAGTCGGGATACCCAGCGGGCCGCGCTCGAAACGATGGCTCGGCACCTCGAACCCGGCGGGATCGCGGTCGTCGATGTCTGGCTGCCCAGCGCGGACGAGCTGGCCCGCTATGACGGTCGCCTCTGCCTCGAATACGTTCGCGACGATCCCGAGACCGGGCTGTTGGTCACGAAGAAGTCCGCGGCACAACACGAGCCGGCGACGGGCCATGTCCTCCTCACCGCCATCTACGAAGAGGGGCGCCAGGGCGGAGCCGCTTCCCGTTGGGTGCGAGAGGACCGGCTGAGACTCCTCAACGCCGACGACCTGCGCGCGATGGCCGAGTCGGCGGGCCTCGAAGTGGAGGTTCTGGCGGGCGATTACGGGCTCGATCCCCTAGGTCCCCATGACGAACGGGCCATTCTGGTAGCGCGGAGGCGGGGGAGACCCGCCCCGCGAGCTTGATATAGTCGGTCTGTGGCCAACCCCAGTTCGATTCGGCTCCTAGTCGCGGAAGACGTGCCGCAGGTGAGTCAGCACGTCCGCAACCTGCTGAGCGTCCAGGAGCAGGTCAAGCTGCTCGAGGTTTTGAACGACGGGTCGAAGGTGGTCGAGGCGGCAAAGCAGCTCCGGCCAGACGTCGTGATGGTCGACTTGCTGTTGCAGGGCAAGGTCAAAGGGCCGCAGCTGATCGAGAAGCTCCGCGACTCGGGTCTGGATATTCCGGTCGTTGTCCTGACGGTGCCACAGCATCCGCTGGCTCGCGACCCGACTCGTGGCATCGACGCCGTGCTCACCCTTCCGTTCAGTGGCTTCGAACTGGTCAACACCCTCAGCCACGTCCTGGCGGATCGACAGGCCGGGTCATCCGGCGCCTGCCGGGTCATCTCGGTCTTTTCGCCGAAGGGTGGCGTTGGCAAGACCACCATCGCCTTCAACCTGGCGGTCGCCCTGGGCCAGATGGGAGTTGCCACGGCCCTGATCGACGGCAGCCTGCAGTACGGCGACCTCCGCTCTCTGCTGAAGGTGCCCAGCGACGTCCCGTCGATCCTGGACCTGCCGACGGACCGAGTTCAGGAATCAGACCTGCGGGACGTGATGTGGCGCGACCCGGCCGGCATCGACATCCTGCTTGCGCCGCCGCGGGTCGAGATGGCGGAGATGGTCACCGCGCGTGACGTCGAGAAGACCATCTCGCTCCTGCGCAGGCTGTACGAGGCAATAGTCATCGACACTCCGACCACGCTCTCGGAAGTGACGCTGGCCCTGCTCGACGGCAGCGACATCGTTCTGTCGATCGTGACGTACGACTCGACCACGATCCACAACACGATTGCGGTGGCCGAGGTGTTCTCGTCGATCGGCTACGCGCCCGAAAAGATGCACTACCTGCTCAACCGATCGGACTCGAGCGGTGGTATCGGCCGCGAGGAACTGGCCCGGTCGCTCGGGCGCCGGCCCGACTTCGAAGTCGTGTCCGATGGGCGCCTTGTCGTCCAGGCCAACAACGAGGGCATGCCCTTCGTGGTCTCCAGCCCCGATGCCGCGGTCAGCAAGGACATTCAGCGCGCGGCCCAGACCATCATGGGTCGCACCGCTGGCGCCCCGGTGAGACACTGAGGCCGTGTCCGACAGGCGTCCAATTGGCGTGTTCGACTCGGGAGTGGGCGGGCTCACCGTCCTGCGCGAGATCCTGCGGCGCCTGCCGTTCGAGTCGACCATCTACCTGGGCGACAACGCCCGCGCACCCTACGGCGTCCGCACCGACGACGAGGTGAGGCGGTTCAGCATCCAGGCGCTCGACGCCCTCGTGGGGCGTGACGTGAAGGCGCTGGTCGTGGCCTGCAACACGTCGACATCGGTTGCCCTGGGCGATTTCCGGCGCCGCTACGACCTGCCCGTGCTGGGCGTGGTCAGGCCCGGAGCTGCGGCGGCCGCGCTGGCGACGCGCAACAGACGCGTCGGCGTCATCGCCACGCCGGCCACAGTGCGCTCCCGGGCGTACTTCAACGCGATCAAGGACGAGAATCCGGCCATCGAGGTGTACGAGCACGCCACGCCGAGCCTGGTCCCGCTCGTCGAGGCAGGCCGGCTGACCGGGCCCGAGGTGGAGTCGGCGGTACGGGCCGCTGTGGCGCCCCTTCTCGGCGAGCGCAACGAGGACGGCGAATTCATCTTCCCGTTGCCGCCATCGGCGAGGATCGACACGCTGCTGCTGGGTTGCACCCACTACCCGCTGCTGGCCGGCACATTGCGTGAGATCGTCGGCGACAGCGTGGCCATCGTGGACTCGGCCACAGCCACTGCGTCATCGCTCTCGGAGCTGCTATCGGTGAACGCAATGGAAGCCCCCGGCACGAGCCGGGGCACGGCCGCCGACGCCGGCATGGCCGGCCACGAGCCGCCCGGGGAGACGGCCGAGGTGCCGACCCATCGCCAGCTGACGACTGGCGACGTGGCGGCATTCAGGGTGGTCGCCGGGCGAATGTTCGGCGAGGAGTTCCCGGACGTCGACGCCGTGGAGCTGGAAGCCGGCGTCGCGTGAGAAACGACACCCCGACGGAGCGGGGTGGTCGGCCGCTTCCTCCGCGTAGACCCTCACGCGCCGGTTGGCGGCGTGGCGCGTTCCTGAAGGCCGGGTTCCTCGCCGGTGCAGTCGTCGGCGCCGCCGCTACGGTGCTCGGCCGTCGCGCCGAACGGTCTGCCCGTCGAGGTCTGATCGACTGGAAGGCGGCGGAGCGCCAGGCGGCCGCTCGCGTCCGGAACGCACCCGGCACCCTCGATCCCTCCGAGCTCCGCCGGGCCGAGCCGATCTACGCCTCCGCCATGGCCGAGATCGTGCCGGCCCTGAGTCGTGCCCTCGACGCCGAGATGCCCGGCATCGTCGAGCGCAGCGGTGTCGTCGCTCGCGAGGACTGGGTCCACGCCAACGTGGCCACGTTCGGCGCGCTCATGAACAAGGTGGAGGCCGATCTCCTCGACCAGGTCATCCCGCCCGGCTCGGGTCTGGTCAAGGCCACAATGGCCATCGCCAACCGGATGGTGACGACACGCCAGATCGGCTATCTGCTGGGGTTCATGGGCCAGCGCGTCCTGGGCCAGTACGACATCGCCCTGTTGACCGCGGAGTCGGCTCCGGGCCGGCTCCTGTTCGTGGACGAGAACATCCGCCGGACGGCTGAGGCCCTGGAGTTGCCGCTCAATCCGTTCCGGACCTGGATCGCTCTGCACGAGACGACCCACGCCTTCGAGTTCGAGGCGCATCCGTGGCTCCGGCCGTACCTGGCCTCGCGCCTCGAGCGGCAGCTCGCCTCGCTGTCGAGTGGCTCGGCAGCGTTGAGTCGCGATGCCCTGGGTCAGTTGGGGCGCGCGTTGCGAGGTGCAGGCTCGGGCGAGCACTGGATGGAGGGGCTCATGAGCGCGGACCAGCGTCGTGAGTTTCGCGAGATACAGGCGGTGATGAGCCTGCTGGAGGGCTTCGGCGACTACATCATGGACGAGGTAGGGCGCGAACTGGTCCCGGAAGTGGAGCGCATCAGCGCCCGGTTCCATGCCCGGCGTGAGTCGCGGTCGGGGTTCGAGCGGGCGATGATGCGGCTGACCGGAATGGACCTCAAGATGGAGCAGTACCGCAAGGGAGAGGAGTTCGTCGCCGCAATCGCCCGGGCCCGCGGCGCTGAGGCGCTGCGAACGCTGTGGATCGGCCCGGAGACTCTGCCATCACCAGAGGAGATAGATCTTCCGTCAAGTTGGGTGGCAAGGGTGATGCCCACGCCCTGAATGGAACCGGCTTAGCACAGGGGAAGCAATGAACGCCGAGAGCCTCGCAATCGTCGGACCCGGACACGGGCCGGACGGCTCGCCGCTGGCTATCGCAATCAGCCCGGTCCTGACCGGTCGCGACGCTTTCGGGGTGATGCGTCAGAAGATTCTCCAGGCCGCCCCGGGGGCGAGGCTGGTTCCCGTGAGTGCGGAAGGAATCGCGGACGAGCCCGTTGACGATGTCGAGGTTCTGCTGCGAGGCTGGTCGCTGGGCGGCGATCCTCTCGATCGGTTGGTCGGCCGGGCGCCGAAGATGCGCTGGATCCATTCGGTCTCGGTCGGTGTCGAAGCGGTTCTGACACCATGCGTCCGCCTGCGCGGCCTGACCGTCACCAACGGCCGGGGCGTGTTCGACCGCCCGATCGCCGAATACGTGATGACGATGATCCTGGCGCTGTGCCGCAACCTGCCCCAGCTCCTCGAGCTGCAGCGTGAGCGGACATGGCAGCCCCTGGAGGCCAGGGAGCTGGCCCGAACTACGATCGGCCTCGTTGGCCTGGGCGGCATCGGCTGCGAGGTCGCCAATCTGGCGCGGCCGTTCGGACCCCGTATCGTGGCGATCCGGCGCCGCCCGGAGGCCGGTCCAGTGGAGGGCGTTGAGGTCCTGGGCGGGCTCGACGCGCTGCCGCAGCTGTTCGCCACGTCCGACTTCGTCGTCCTTGGACTGCCTCTCACCGGCGAGACCGACGGATTGATCAATGACGAGGTATTGGCCGGCGCCAAGCCCGGAGCCTGGGTCATCAACGTGGCCCGTGGCGGCCTGCTCGACGAGTCGGCGATGCTCCGGGCGCTGCGCTCCGGGCCGCTTGGCGGCGCGGTCCTGGACGCGTTCCGAGAGGAGCCGCTGCCCGAGACCTCGCCCTTCTACCGACTCTCCAACTGCATCGTCACGCCGCATACGAGCTGGTCCAGTGCGGATGTCCTCGGCCGGACGCTGGACGTCTTCTGCGACAACCTGCGCCTCTACCGTGCCGGCACACCGCTCCAGCACGTGGTTGACCTGGCGGCGGGCTACTAGCAGGCAATTGGTCGGACTGTCGATCCTTTCGCGGTCCGCCTCCGTTAGCATGTGCGCGGCGCCACCGCCGCCTCGCTAGGGAGACCACCAGCTCATGCAGATCGCCATCGTCGGGCTTGCCGGCTCGGGGAAGACGACAGTCTTCAACACGCTTACCCGGGGCCATGCCCAGA
>OCZT010007012.1_pt1 | contig 11089 bp, 8 predicted proteins | sample 1539031 | NCBI WGS metagenome assembly OCZT01 (sample SAMEA3539308, study PRJEB22396) | soil metagenome | biome: tundra; feature: field; material: soil | place: USA | collected 2010-05 | depth 0.15 m
GGTCAGGATGGTTCGCTACTCCTTTCCTGTGGGGCTCTTGCATCCCCGTCTACATGCCGGTTTATCCCGGCGCTCTCGTTGTCCCGGGTTTGCCCCACCAAATCGGCGGCCGGTTTGTTGGAAGCAAAATTCACGACCACAGGAAAACCATTCGCGCCAGCCGCCCTCGCCACCGCCGCCCCGATGCCCCTGCTGCCTCCCGTGACAATAACTGCCTTCCGATTTGTCATACTTGCCATTCTATGGACTCTTATCTCCGCTACGCGCGAAAAAACCAAAAAGACATCGTCGCGCTCATCCGCGAATTCGTCGAATGCGAGTCGCCCAGCGACAGTCCATCCAACGTCAATCGTTTCGTCGACCTCCTTTCGGAACGCGTTCGCGACATCGCCAGAGTAAAAACCTTCGACGGCGGCGCCTTCGGCAAACACCTCCGCGTCGAGTTCGCGCTCCCTGGGAAAAAGAAGGACGGCCAGATCCTGGCCCTCGGCCACTCCGACACCGTCTGGACGCTCGGCACTCTTCGCACCATGCCCTTTCTGGAGAAAAAAGGCCGCCTGTGGGGCCCCGGCGTCCTCGACATGAAAGCCGGCGTGGCTTTTTTTATCTTCGCAATGCGCGCCTTGCGCGAATTGCAGGTCCCAGTTTCAAAGAAGGTCGTAATGCAGGTCAATTCCGACGAAGAAGTCGGCAGCGAAACTTCCCGCCCCTTGACCGAAGACGCGGCCCGGTCGAGCGCCGCCGTCTTAGTGCTCGAACCCGGCACAGGTCTTGAAGGAAAACTCAAAACCGCCCGCAAAGGCGTTGGCGATTACACCATCATCGTGCGCGGCCGCGCCTCCCACGCCGGTGTCGATTTCGCCAACGGCGCAAATGCCATTGTCGAAATGGCCCGCCAGCTCGAACGCGTCGCCGGATTCACGAAACTCGATCGCGGCGTTACCGTCAGCCCCGGAGTGATTCAAGGGGGCACGCGCAGCAACGTCGTTCCCGCCGAATGCCGCGCCGAAGTCGACATCCGCATCCCGCGCATCCGCGACCGCGTCTATCTCGAAAAGAAATTCGCGACATTGAAGCCGTTCGATACGCGTTGCGCGATCGAACTGACAGGAGGGTTGAATCGCCCGCCCATGGAACGCTCCGCGGGAGTTCGCAAGCTCTATCGAACCGCCGAGACGCTAGCCGCCGATTTAGGCGTAACGCTTGAAGAGTCCTCCACCGGCGGCGGCTCCGATGGAAATTTCACCGCCGCCCTCGGCGTTCCCACACTCGACGGCCTGGGAGCCGTCGGCGAAGGCGCGCACGCGCCGAATGAGAGTATCCTTATCAATCGGATAGCGGATCGCACCGCGTTGTTGGCGAAACTGGTCGCCGCTCTATGAGCCTGCCCATCGCAATTCTGTTTTGCATCATCACTATGCTCGGCTGGGGTTCCTGGGCCAACACCCAGAAACTCGCGGGCAAGGAAAAATGGCCCTTCGAGCTCTTTTATTGGGATTACGCCATCGGCGTGTTTCTCTTCTCGCTCGTATTCGCAACCCTCGGCGGAACATTCGCCGTGGGTCCAGCCGCCATTCCGGCGTTGATCAGCGGCGCTATCTTCAATCTTGCGAATATCTTACTGGTGGTCTCCATCGATGCCGCCGGAATGTCCGTCGCGTTTCCTGTCGGCATCGGACTGGCGCTAGTCATCGGCACAGTCGAAAGCTATGTGGAAACGCCGAAAGGCAATCCATCGCTCCTATTTGCCGGCGTCGCACTGATTGTCTTCGCCATGATCATGTCCGCCGCATCACGCCAAACGGTTGGAAAGAATCGGGTTCGCGGGCTGATTTTCTCGATCATCGCCGGCTGCATCATGGGCCTTTTTTATCCGCAGTTGATGCGCCATCGGACCTGACAAGCTAACTACTTATATTGCCTTGGTTTTCTTCGGAGCAGGCGTGCTGGCGAGCAACGTCATCGTCAATACCGTCTTCATGAAAGCCCGCCGCGTTACTTACTCGGATTATTTCCGGGGCACCGCGAAACTCCATTTGATTGGGATACTTGGCGGATGCATCTGGATGCTCGCGCTGTGTTTGAACGTGATTGCGGCGAACGTGGCCGGGCCGGCCATTTCTTATGCGCTAGGCCAGGGCGCGACGCTGGTTGCGGCGATCTGGGGCGTCTTCGTGTGGCGCGAAAAAGGCACTATATCATACACGGTATTGATGTTTATCGGCTACGCGACCGGGCTCATCCTGATCGGCGCCGCCACTCTGAGTTAAACCGCTCCGCGTCGACAAACGATTTCTGCGTCCCTATGGACAGTGTCGACAGCGCGGCATAGAGATTGGCTCGGGAGATGGCCTCCAATTCGCTGTAACCGCTTGAAAGGAAAACTGCTAAGCTCCCGATGAAGGCATCGCCTGCGCCGGTCGTGTCCACCGGTTCCACCGCGAAAGACCCGATATGCTGGTCTCCGAAAAGGGCTCCGTTTGCGCCAAGTGTTACAATCACGCGGCTTAGTCCACCCTCTTGCAGCTTCCTGACGCATTGCCGTGCTTCGTCGAGGTTTCGGACCGGCATCCCGCTGAGAATCTCCGCTTCGGTCTCATTCGGGATCACATAATCGGCCAAACCGGCTTCCTTGAGGTCGAGGATTTGGGCTGGAGCGGGGTTGAAGATAGTGCCAATTCCGTGTTCTTTTGCGTATTGGAGGGCCTTAATCGTCGTTAAAAGCGGTATTTCGAGCCCCAAAACGACCTTATCTGCCCTTAAAATGACGTCCTTTGCGGCATAAACGTCCTCCGGCGTTAACCGATCGTTGGCGCCTTTCACCACCAGAATGCGATTCTGCCCGGCGCTGTCGACGAAAATCGGCGCGACTCCTGTCGATACGCCGGGCGTCATTAAAACACGGCTGGTATCGATGCCCAGCTTCTTAAAATTCTGGATGGTCGCTTCGCCGAACATGTCGTCGCCGACGCGCGCGACCATGGCCACGTCCGCTCCGCAATTGCGGGCGGCTACCGCCTGATTGGCGCCTTTCCCGCCGAAGCCGAGAGAAAAATCGCGGCCGAAAATCGTTTCACCGGGACGGGGGAACCGATCGGTAAACGTGGTGAGGTCGATATTGGCGCTGCCGATGACGACGATACGAGGCATGCGCTTCATTAAAACACAGGCAGCGCCGGAAGATCGGCGGACGGAAACGACAGGCCCATCGCCTGCGCCAGCGTCGCGGCGATGCTACGCATATCGATTTCGCCAAGATTGACGCCGGGCTTTATTTTGGGGCCTGCAATGAAGAACGCCGCCAGCAGTTGAGGATTCGACGGCGCATAACCGTGCGTACCGCCGACTTTATCCGGACGGTCGGTTGCGACGACGGAAAAATTCGATTGCATATCGACCCAGAACGCGGCGTCCGGGCGCCCTCCGAAGGCGGCGATCTGGCGCGGCTCCAGAATTTGCGCGATGCCGTTTTTCGGATCGGCGGCTAAGCGGGCTAACAGCTTCTCGACTTTGGCGCGGGTTGCTTCGTCCTTCGGATCTTTCAAAAGAATGGCCGCGGAGCCGGCCTCGAGATCGGGAAACGCTTTCCAGTCCGTCACTTTCTTGTTGGCCATCGTGACGAGACCTTCTTCGACGAACGCGGACACGATGTTGAAACTATGATCGGTGCGCGTGAATCCGTGGTCGGAGAGCACGCAGACGATGGCATTAGGAGCGGCGGCTTCCAGTTCGCCGACCTCCGCGTCGATCTGTTCAAGGGTGGCGTTTGCTTCGGGACTGAACGGGCCGTACCCGTGTTCGAGATGATCGAGCGACGCCAAATGCACGGTCATGAATTGCGCGTGTTTGTTTCGCAGAATCCAGGCGGCGTAGCGAGTGCGCTGGCGGTCGCCCTTCTCGGCATCGTCGAGATCGGTCACATAGGGCCCGGCTTCCTTCTCTATGTCCGCCATGAGGCCGAGGGTGCCGATGGCCCGCAGTAGCTTCAGGTCTTCGCCGGGAAATTTCGAGGCGCGCCAATATTCGGGAATGTCGTAGTTGATAACGCGCGCGGCCACGCTGACGGGCCAGCTTACGCTTCCCACGACCATGCCGGCTTTCGACGCGGCATCCCACAACGTGGGCACAGCGATGTCTTCCGAGTACCACATCCAGCCGGCGAGGTTGCGGTCCAGCGGATCGAACACGACGTTCGAATAGATATGATGCTTCACCGGCCAGGTTCCGGTGAGGATGGTGGTGTGGCTGGGGTAGGTGACGGTAGGAAGCACGCCGCGGACGCCGGTCGAGTGCGCGCCGTCCTTTAAAAGGCGCCGCAGATGAGGAATTTTCAGGTCGTGCTCATCGGCCTTCAGGACATAATCCGGACGCATGCCGTCGATGGAGATCAGCAGAACGGCACGGTGCGATTGGGCGGCGAGCGGCAGCGCCAGCGCGAACGGGAGGAGAAATCGAAACATGCGGAAATCATACCATCGGGCGATCACGTTTCCATGAAAGGTATGATTCATTGATGCAAGAATGACGCGCCGGGTTCTAGCGCGGGTTTCCAATACGGCGACTGAAGTCGCCGCTGCAAGCTGAAGCTCGCGCCACCAAGAGGAAATCTACGTCAGCAACTCACTGGCTGTGACCGCAAAGCCGGAAGTCCTGTGGGCCTGGACGATTCGCGCGCAGCTCTGGCCCACCTGGTATTCGAACTCCTCGGGTGTCGTCTTCCTGAATGGCTCGGGCCCGGACCTGGAACAAGGAACCAGATTCCGCTGGAGGACATTTGGAGTCTGGATCGAATCCGAAGTGCAGGAGTTCGTTCCCTGCGAGCGGCTGGCCTGGAACGCCCGAGGCACAGGGGTGGAGGCCTACCATGCGTGGCTGTTCGAGCCCACGCCGAGAAACGCAAAACGGTTTTCTGGCAAAATTAGGCAGTATCGCGATGCCGAACCGGATACACAGATATCATCAAATCCGGCTGGAAAGCCTGCGCGACAAGGCCCTGACCGGTCTACCTTGAAACGAGGCCCTTCCAGCAGATCTGCGCGCCCAGCACCACCATCGCCAGCGACAGCCCGTAGCGCAATTTCTTCGACGGAACGCGCGAGGCAAGAATCGAACCGGCGATCGCACCGGGAATCCCGCCGATCAGCAACTTGGTGATGACCACGGCGTTGAAGCTTCCGAGAGCGGCGTGAATTCCGCCGCCCACCAACGACAGCGCGAGGCCGAAACATAAATCCGTGCCGACGACTTCGGCGGAGGTCAACGGCGTCAGGCTCAGCAGCGCCAGCGCGCCCAGGGCTCCGGATCCGGCCGAGGAAAATCCAACCTCGGCTCCAATCGGCAATCCGACCAAAGCCAGCCATTTGCTCCGGTCGGGCCGCTCGCCGTGCGAAAACCTGAACAGGTTGAGCAACGCGACCGTCATGATGGTGAAGCCGATGAGAGCCATCATCACGCCCGTTTTCACTCCGTGCCATACCAGCGACCCGGCCAGCACTCCGGGCAATCCCGTTCCCAGCAGATACGCCAGCGCGCGCCAATTCACTTGCCCCCGAGCCCAATAAAGCGGTGCGGTGATTAATTTCACCACCGCACCGAAAATCAGCGAAGTGCCGACGCATTCCGCCGCAGGCAATCCCAGCAACAGGATGAGGAGAGGAGTGGTGAGCGAACCCGCGCCAACACCGGTCAGCGCGATGGCAACGGAGATGACGAATCCGAGCGTGACTTCAATCATTTATTCCGCCTGAATATGAATCCCGCATTCGAGCTTTTTGCCGTGCCAGCGGCCGGAGCGCGCATTTTCGGGATCGAACGGCAGTTCCGTGCAAGGCGCGCAGCCGATGCTGGTATAGCCTTTTTCGTACAGAGGCAGCGCCGGGATATTGTGTAGATCGAGATATTTCCAAACTTCGCGATTGGTCCACATCGCGAGGGGACTTACTTTTTTCAGTTCTCTTCCGCCAGGGAGTTTGAACGTCTCCATGATTTGGAGATTTGCACGCGTCGGCGACTGCTCGCGGCGCAGGCCGGTGATCCAGGTTTCGTAAGGCGCGAGGCCTTCAAACAACGGCGTGACCTTGCGGAACCCGCAGCAGCGGTCGGGAGCGGTTTGATTGAGGATGCCGAATTGCGCTTCCTGGTCGGAGACACTTTGTCTCGCGCTTAGATTTTGGAGGTTGAGGTTCCACTTCGCAGCGATCTGGTCGCGATAGGCGAGCGTCTCGCGAAAATGGTAACCGGTTTCGAGAAACAGCACCGGAATATCGGGCTTGTGCTGAATCGCAAGATGCACCACGACCACGTCCTCGGCCTGAAAGCTGCACGTGATGCAGGCGTTCGCGAGATTTAGTGTTTCAATCATTTGATCATTCCCGCCGCTGCCGTCGCATTGGTTTCGCGATCGATCAGAATGAAGCTGCCGGTGATGCGGTTCGATTTGTAGGAATCGAAAAACAGCGGCTGTGCCAGCGCGATCCGCACCTCGCCGATGTCGTTCATCTTCAAAATATTTGCGATTTCAACCCTGGCCCGAATGGTCTGCGTGGTGTGCTTCAGCAGATATTCTTTCGAAGGATCGAGAGGCCGATCATTGAACCAGACCACGGTCGCTTCGATGGAGCGAGACGTTTGCGGTTCGACGCCCGCCGAAAGCATGTCTCCGCGGCTGATATCGATCTCGTCTTCGAGCGTAAGCGTCACCGAAAGAGGAGCATGGGCAATCGGCAGATCGCCGTCATAGGTGACAATCCGCTGCACACGGCTGCGGCGGCCGGAGGGCAACGCGAGAATCTCGTCGCCAGGTCGAATCACGCCCGACGCGATTTGGCCGGCGTAGCCTCGAAAAGTCCGGTCGGGGCGGACGGCGCGCTGCACGGCCATGCGGAACGCGGCGTTGACCGGCTTTTCCACTTCAATGCTCTCTAAATGTTCCAAAAGCGGCGCGCCGGCGAACCATGGCATGTGCGCGCTTCGCTCCACGACGTTATCGCCCAGAAGCGCGCTCATGGGCAAAAAGTACGGTTCGACGACTCCTAATGAGTCTAAAAAGGGCTTAAAGTGGCGAAAAACGTCGTCAAAAACACCATAATCGAAGTTCATCAGGTCCATTTTGTTGACTGCGATCACGAAATGGCGGATGCCCAGGAGAGCCGCAATCGAGGCGTGGCGGCGCGACTGATCGGTGAGGCCGCGCTTCGCGTCTACTAATATGATGGCGAGATCCGCGGTCGATGCGCCGGTGGCCATGTTGCGCGTGTACTGCACGTGGCCTGGCGTATCGGCCAGAATGAATTTGCGTTTCGGCGTGGCGAAGTAGCGATAGGCGACATCGATGGTGATGCCCTGCTCGCGCTCCGCGCGCAGACCGTCGGTGAGCAACGCGAAATTGATGACGCCGTCGGCGCGGCGGACGGATTTCAATTGATCTTCATACGCGCCGCGGGCGTCGTGCAGCAGGCGGCCGATGAGAGTGCTTTTGCCGTCGTCGACGCTGCCGGCGGTGGCGAGGCGCAGCAGATCCTTTGACAGTTCTGATTCCAGAAACGCTTCGATATCGAATTGTTCTTCCAAAGCGACCATCTTAAAAATACCCTTCGCGCTTCTTTATTTCCATCGAACCTTCGCGGTCGTGATCGATCACCCGGTTTTCTCTTTCGGAATTTCGTACCGCGACCAGTTCGGCAATGATCTTCGGCACGGTGTCGGCATCCGAACGGATCGCGCCTGTGCAAGGCGAGCAGCCGAGGGAACGCATGCGGCACAGGACGGTTTCGAATTTGCCCTGCGGGAGGAAATCCAGCTCGGGAAGGATGAGGGAATCTCCTTGGACGAGCATCCGGCGCGGCTTGGCGTAGTACAGAGGAACGATGGGAATGTTTTCGAGGTGGATGTACTGCCAGACGTCCATCTCCGTCCAGTTGGAAAGCGGAAAGACGCGGATACTTTCGCCAGGGTTGAGACGGCTGGAGAAAAGATTCCAAAGTTCGGGGCGCTGATTTTTCGGGTCCCACTGGCCAAAGGAGTCGCGGAAGGAGAAAATGCGCTCCTTGGCGCGGGATTTTTCCTCATCTCGGCGGGCTCCTCCGAAGGCGGCATCGAATCCGCCGGCGCGGACGGCGTCGAGAAGAGCTTGGGTTTTTAGGAGACCGCAGCAGCGCTCCGTTCCAAGACGGTACGGATTCGCGCTGGCTTCTATGGCCTTGGTATTCGAATGAACGATCAGCTTGAGACCCAGGCTGGCCGCCTGCTGATCTCTGAACTCGATCATTTCGCGGAACTTATAGGTTGTGTCCACGTGCAGGAGCGGAAACGGGATGGGTGCGGGGTAAAACGCCTTCTGAGCGAGGCGGAGCATGACCGAGGAGTCTTTTCCAATTGAGTACAGCATGACGGGGCGTTGGAACTCCGCAGCGACCTCGCGGAAGATGTGGATGCTCTCCGCTTCCAAAACTCGCAAGTGGCTGATTCGTAGATCCATACATGATGCTATCACAATATTATACCTTTGTCCATCAAGAAACGGGTCTTTCAAGGTACTCTGACACCTGTTCGTAACAGGCTGTCCCGCATATAGATATAGTCCTTGACGAAGTACTATATGTTGCGGCATGATTGCCAACAGCGCTGGAAGAGACGGCCATTTTCAGCAGCCAAAGATCCTTCGCACAAGGGGAAGTTACCATGGGACAATTAGGGTTAGGTGTCGCTATGAAGTTAAAGGATGTCCGCCGGCCGGTGCCGGTTTCGGAGAGGATTGGGGTGGAGTTTCCACGCTATTTCACGTCCCGGCTGGAGGCTGGGAAAACGCCTTACGACGAGGTGAAGTGGGAGCTTCGCACGGCGTCGATCGGCAACGATAAGGGCGCGGTGATTTTCGAGCAGCGCGACGTCGAGGTCCCAGTCGACTGGTCGCAAACCGCGACGAATATCGTGGTGAGCAAGTATTTTTACGGCAAGATCGGCTCGGAGGAGCGCGAGACGAGCGTCCGCCAGTTGATCGGCCGGGTGGTGGACACCATCGCAGGATGGGGCGGCGGCCAGGGCTATTTCCGAACGCCGGAAGACGCCGCGAATTTTCGCAGCGAGCTGGCGCACCTGATGCTGACGCAGAAGGCGTGCTTCAATTCCCCGGTGTGGTTCAACGTGGGCGTGAAGGAGCCGCGAGGCTACGGCTGGTATTACGACGAAGCGTCGGGAGGGATCAAAAAGCTGGAGCAGGGCGAGATGAGACCGCAGTGTTCGGCGTGCTTCATCAATTCGGTGGGCGATACGCTGGAAGGGATTCTCGACCTGGCGAAGACCGAGGGCATGCTGTTCAAATGGGGCAGCGGCACGGGCACGAATCTTTCGACGCTGCGCGAAGAAGACGGACTGCTGTCGAGCGGCGGGCGGGCGTCGGGTCCTCTGAGCTTCATGAAGGGCTTTGACGCGTTCGCCGGGGTGATCAAGAGCGGCGGCAAGACGCGGCGGGCGGCGAAGATGGTGATCCTGAACGCGGATCATCCGGACATCGAAAAGTTTGTGTGGTGCAAGGCGAAGGAAGAGAAGAAAGCCCACACGCTGATCGACGCGGGATACGATTCGTCGCTGGACGGCGATGCGTACGGGTCGATTTTCTTTCAGAACGCCAACAACAGCGTGCGCGCGACCGACGAGTTCATGGAAGCGGTGGCGAGCGACGGCGACTGGTGGACGCGTTCGCGCCTGGCTGGACAACCGGTGAAGCGGCTGAAGGCGCGCGACCTGATGCGGCAGATCGCGGAAGCCACGCACCAGTGCGGCGATCCGGGGATGCAGTTCGACACCACGATCAACCGCTGGCACACATCGAAGAATACGGCGCGGATCAATGCGTCGAATCCTTGCTCGGAATATATGTTTTTGGACGATTCGGCGTGTAATCTTGCGTCGCTGAACCTGATGAAGTTCGGCGGCGTCGACGGGCAGTTCGACGTGGAAGCGTACCGGCACGCGGTGGACACGGTGACGATCGCGCAGGAGATCATCGTCGACAACGCGGCGTATCCGACCGACAAAATCGCCAAGAATTCGCATGATTTCAGGCCACTGGGACTGGGCTATGCGAATTTGGGCGCGCTGCTGATGTCGATGGGGATTCCCTACGACAGCGATCATGGACGCGACTGGGCGGCGGCGTTGACGGCGATCATGTGCGGGCAATCGTATTTGACAAGCGCGCGGATTTCGGACGGATCGACGGGGCCTTGCGAAGGCTACGCGGCGAACGAAGAGCCTTTCCTCGAGGTAATCCGCATGCATCGCGATTCGACGTCGAGGATCGAAAGCAAGCGCGTGCCGCAGGCGGTTTACGAGAACGCGCGCGCGTGCTGGGAAGAAGCGTACGAGCTGGGGCGCGTAGCGGGATTCCGCAATGCGCAGACCACGGTGTTGGCGCCGACGGGCACCATCGGCTTCATGATGGATTGCGACACGACGGGCATTGAGCCGGACCTGGCGCTGGTGAAGTACAAAAAGCTGGTCGGCGGCGGAGTCATAAAAATCGTGAACAACACAGTGCCGGAGGCTCTGCTGAAGCTGGGGTATTCGACCGATCAGATGAACGCGATTGTCGATCACATCGATTCCTCGGGCACGATCGAAGGCGCGCCGGGATTGAAGCCGGAGCATCTGCCGGTGTTCGATTGCAGCTTCCGTCCGCAGAACGGCACGAGGTCGATCGCTTACATGGGTCACGTGCGGATGATGGCGGCGGTGCAGCCGTTTATTTCCGGCGCGATTTCGAAGACCATCAACATGCCGGAAGAGTCGACGGTGGAAGACGTGATGGCGGCCTATACCGAGAGCTGGCGGCTGGGCCTGAAAGCGGTCGCAATTTACCGCGACAATTCGAAGCGTGTGCAGCCATTGAGCTCGGGCACGGCGAAGGGCGCGAAGGCGGCCAACGGTCCGGCGCAGGTGGAGATTAAAGAACGGATCGTCTACCAGCCGATGCGGCATAAGATGCCTCTAGAGCGGCAGTCGATTACGCACAAGTTCTCGATCGGCGGGCACGAGGGCTACATCACGGTGGGCATGTACGAAGACGGCACGCCGGGCGAGGTCGTCATTT
>OCZT010007013.1_pt1 | contig 11085 bp, 8 predicted proteins | sample 1539031 | NCBI WGS metagenome assembly OCZT01 (sample SAMEA3539308, study PRJEB22396) | soil metagenome | biome: tundra; feature: field; material: soil | place: USA | collected 2010-05 | depth 0.15 m
GCAGGCGCAGGACATAACCCACGCCGCGCCTGGTCTGGATCAGCGCAGGTTCTTCCACGTCGATCTTGCGCCGAAGGTAGGAGATGTAGGACTCGACGATGCCGGACTGACCGCGGAAGTCGTAGTCCCACACGTGGTCGAGGATCTGGGCCTTGGACAGGACCCGGTTGGGGTTGAGCATGAGGTAGCGCAGGAGCTTGAACTCGGTAGGGGAAACCTCGATGACCCGCTTGTTTCGGCGGACCTCGTGGGAGTCCTCGTCCAGCTCGAGGTCGTGGAAGCGCAAGATGGCGTCGTCTTCCTCGATCCCGCCCCGGGTCCGTCGCAGCACGGCGCGGATTCGGGCGACGACCTCTTCGAGGCTGAACGGCTTGGTGACGTAGTCGTCGCCGCCCACGGTCAGCCCCTGAATCTTGTCCTCAACGGAGTCACGCGCCGTGACGAAGACGATCGGCAGAACCCGCCCGGCTTCGCGCAGCTTGCGGGTGACCGTGAAACCGTCCATGTCGGGCAACATCACATCCAGGACAACCAGGTCAGGGTCGTGTTCGGCCGCTTGTTTGAGAGCAGTCGCGCCATCGGCGGCGACATGCACCTCGAATCCCGCAAAGCGCAAGGAAGTAGCGAGCAGCTCGCGGATGTTGGGCTCGTCTTCGACGACGAGGAGCCGGGCCTCAGGGGTGCCAGTGGTCACGGGATCAATTCTGTATGCCGTGTCTGGGAGTTTCCTGTTAATTCGCCGCATGTCCTGTGGCGGATTTGTCTACCTCAGGTCGGGCTCGGGTGGCGTCAGCACGTCGTCGGCGTCGATGATCCGGTAGGAGTAGCCCTGCTCGGCCAGGAAACGCTGACGGTGAGCGGCGAAGTCGGCGTCCACGGTGTCGCGCGAGACAACGCTGTAGAAGTGCGCCGTACGCCCGTCGCCCTTGGGCCGTAGGACCCGTCCCAGCCGCTGGGCCTCTTCCTGCCGAGAACCGAACGTTCCCGACACCTGGATGGCGATGCTGGCCTCGGGCAGGTCGATCGAGAAGTTGGCGACCTTGCTGACCACCAACAGCCCCACCTCGCCCGTGCGGAACTGCTGGAACAGCTTCTGTCGCTCAGCGACCGTGGTCTGGCCGGTGATCAGGTCTGCGTTCAGCCGCGCGGCCAGCCGGTCCAGCTGGTCGAGGTACTGGCCGATCACCAGGGTCGGCTCGCCGGCGTACTTCTGCACGAGCGCCTCGACGATCCCGTCCTTGGAGGCGCTCGTGGACGCCAGGCGATAGCGATCCTCGGGCTCGGCCATCGCATAGGTCATCCGCTCGGCGTTCGGCAGGGTGATCCGCACCTCGACACAGTCTGCGGGCGCGATGTAGCCCTGGGCCTCTATGTCCTTCCACGGGGCGTCGAAACGTTTGGGTCCGATCAGACTGAAGACGTCGGCCTCGCGTCCATCCTCGCGGACCAGCGTGGCCGTCAGGCCCAGCCGGCGGCGGGCCTGCAGATCGGCGGTCATCCGGAAGATCGGCGCCGGCAGGAGGTGGACCTCGTCGTAGATGATGAGGCCCCAGTCGCGGGCATCGAGCAGGCTGAGGTGGGTGTAGATGCCTTTGCGTTTGGTCGTCAGCACCTGGTAGGTCGCGATAGTGACCGGCCGGATCTCCTTGCGGGAGCCGGAGTACTCGCCTACCTCGTCCTCGGTCAGGCTGGTTCGCTTGAGCAGCTCGTCGCGCCACTGACGGGCCGAGACGGTGTTGGTGACCAGGATCAGGGTCGTGGCGCCTGCCTGGGCCATCGCAGCGACACCGACCAGGGTCTTGCCCGCGCCACAGGGCAGCACCACGACCCCTGAGCCGCCGTGCCAGAAGCCATCCACGGCGTGCTGCTGGTAGGGACGCAGCGCCCAGTCGTCCTGAACCAGCGAGATCGGGTGTGCTTCCCCGTTGACGTAGCCCGCCAGGTCCTCGGCGGGCCAGCCGATCTTGAGCAGCTGCTGCTTGAGCTGGCCACGCTCCGAGGGGTGCACCAAGACACTGAAGTCGTCCAGCCGTTCCCCCAGAAGCGGCTGGATCCTCTTGTGCCGCAACACCTCTTCGAGAACAGGGCGATCGGTGCTGTGCAGGACGAGATGGTCGCCGTCCTTGGCCAGGGTCAGCCGGCCGTAGCGGTCCATCGTGTCGGCGACGTCCAGGAGCAGAGAGTTTGGCACGGCATAACGGCTGTAGGTGATCAGGGTGTTGATGACCTGCTCGGCGTCGTGGCCGGCAGCTCGGGCGTTCCACAGACCGAGCGGAGTCAGGCGATAGGTGTGCACGTGCTCGGGGGCACGTTCCAGCTCGGCAAAGGGTGCGATAGCCCGGCGCGCCGCCTCAGCGTCGGGGTGGTCCACCTCAAGCAGGAGTGTCTTGTCGCTCTGAACGATCAGGGGTCCGTCAACCATGGTGTGTCCATCAACGCGATCGCGCACGGGTGTGTTCCCTTCCGCGACCGATGTCGTCGCTCAGTTGCCGAACATGTCGGTGGACGAGCTGTTCGAGGAGAGCGCGGCGAAGACTAGGAACCCGACAAATACCAGGATCGCCACGCCCCAGACTGCCGCAAAGACGATCCAGCCGATCTTGGTCAACCGGCGTGAGCCCTCGTGGTCTGTTGTGTTCTTTGTCAGGGCGACGATGCCCAGGACCAGGGAGGCGATGGCCAAGATGTTGCAGGAGACAACGCTGACCCCTGAAAGCACGGTTAAGACGATGGCCGAGGCGTTTGCGGGGGCTTGCTGGCCGGTCGCGTAGGGCTGCTGGCTGTAGGCCGGGTACTGCTGGCCGGACTGTGCCTGGCCATACGCCGGAGGCGGCGGTCCCTGGGCGTAGGGAGGAGGCGGCGGTCCCTGGGCGTAGGGGTTGCTCACCGGTGGGGCGGGCGACGGCCCCACCTGAGGATGATCTGCAGGCTGGTCGCTGTGCGGATGGGCCGCGCCGGGAGGAGTCGGTGCAGGTGGGATGGCAGCGGTGGGATCAGCCCAGATCGGTGCGGTCGGGTCGCTGAAGACGGAGTCAGGGGTCTGGTCCTGCACGTCGTCCTGCACGTGGTCCTGGTCCTTTTCCGGGTCAGGGTCGGGATGCTGTTTGCCGTCGTTGGTCGGCTCGCTCATCTGCGCTCTCTCTTGCCGGTCGTTCTGCCCAAACTGAACTGTCCACGACAAGGTATCAACTGGGTGCCCCCCTGTTGCGTTGCCGCTGGTGAGGTCTCGGCCTTGCTGACACGATGGGTACCCACACCAGGAGGTACCAATGCGACGACCGCAGCGTGAAACCCTTACCGACGCGCCTGAACGGGTCACCATCTACGAGGTCGGACCCCGCGACGGGCTGCAGAACGAGAAGACACTGGTACCGGTGGAGGTCAAGGCCGAGTTCATCCGACGTCTGGTGGCCGCCGGGCTCGACATGGTCGAAACGACATCATTCGTGCCGCCGAAGTGGGTCCCCCAGCTGGCCGATTCCACGGCACTGCTCGGTCTGCTTGGCGATGTCGGCCGTGGCCGAAACCGGCCCGTCCTGGTGCCCAACGAGCAAGGTCTGGATGCAGCGCTCGCCCAGGGTGCGCAGGCCATTGCGGTCTTCGGCAGCGCGACCGAGACCTTCGCGCGCAAGAACCTCAACCGTGGGCTGGCGGAGTCCATCGCCATGTTTGCTCCCGTCGTGGAGCGAGCCCGTGACGAAAGCCTGTGGGTCCGCGCATACGTCTCTATGTGTTTTGGCGACCCATGGGAGGGCGATGTCCCCATTGACCAGGTCGTGGACGTCGCATCCCGGATGATGGACATGGGCTGTGACCAGCTCAGCCTGGGCGACACCATCGGCACCGGCACCACCGGACATGTCCACAGGCTGCTGGATGCGCTGGAGGCCAAGGGGATCGGTGTTGACGTGATTGGGGTGCACTTCCACGACACCTATGGTCAGGCGTTGGCCAACACCATGGCTGCACTTGCTCACGGGGTGACCGTCGTCGACGCCTCCGCAGGTGGCCTGGGCGGCTGCCCTTACGCCAAGAGCGCGAACGGCAACCTGGCGACCGAAGACCTCGTCTGGGCTCTGGACGGCCTGGGGATCCAGACTGGAGTCGACCTCGAGGCGCTGGTGGCGACCAGTGTCTGGATGGCGGGGCAGCTGGGCCGGCCGTCGTCTTCACGGGTCGTCAAGGCGCTGGCAGGTACCGCGGGCGCCGGTGACGATGTCTGAGTCGATGCCGCCGGAACCAACCCCGCCAAACGACATCTCACCCCGGGGCCTGAAGGGCTGGCTGTCGCGGCGGGCCGAGGCCATGCTGAGTAAACCTCGCCGGGCTCTGCCCGCACTCACCGAGCCGGGCGAGTGCCAGGTCGTCCTTCAGATGGTCGGAGCCAGCCCGGTAACGGTCATCACCGTCATCAGCGAGGCGACCGGGCTTGACTTCATGTCCGCCAGCAAGCTCGCCCAGGATGCGCCGGCGGTCGTGGTGTCGGGGATCAGCGAGGCCAGCGCTGAACTCGTGGTCGAGAGACTGGCGAAGGCCGGTGCGAAAGCCGTTGCCGGAGAGCAGTACCGGCCGGCGTGAGGCTGAGCGGTCAGCTGACCGCGGCGCCGGTGATCCGATGGATCGAGAAGGTGTGCTCGACATTGGACCCCTCGACAGAGCCGTAAGCGCGTCCACCTTCGATTCGCTTGGGATAGAAGAGTATTCGCTTTGTTCGGCCGTCGGCGTCGGCATAACCGATCCATACCCCCAGGCTGTCGGCCGAGGCCTCGCGAAGAAGGGCAAGCGCGACGGCCGGCTCGGTGGAGGGCAGTCGCGGTCCAGGCTGGGACTGCGCGCGCTCGCGTTCGTATGCTGCGGACTCCTCCCCTGCGCGCAGGGCGGAGATGAGGGTCTCGGTCAGCTCGTCGTCGACCACCGAGGTGATGGTCGGTGCGGCCGGCGAGCGCCGGGCGGGGGTGCGGTGCTGTGCGACGCGCGGGATCTGGACACCCCCTTCGGTCGTCTCGGCGACCGGCGCGAAACCGTTCTCACGTAGCATCTCCAGGACAACCAGCGTGTGTGCCTGCGACACGACTACTGTCGGCGCGACCCTCCGCAGTTGCAGCGCGGCCAGCCCGCGATCGGCCAGCATGGTGTCCAGTACCGTTGTGTCGTCGCTGCGAATGTATGCCGAGACCGAACCCACTCGCGTCTGGCCGTGGCGCCTGGCGATATCGCCGACCAGGTACTCCAGTGGCTGGGGGACCGGCGTGCGGCTTGCGTCCTGCAACGCGGTCAGGACCTGGGCGGATGACCATCCGGCGTCCAGGCCCCGGCGAACGCTTTGGGGGGAGAAGCGGTAGACCGTCGCCCCGCCTCGTGACTCGACATCGGCGACCAGGCGCATGAACTGCGCCAGGCTGCCTTCTAGCCGGCCGGGGGCGACGGCCGTCAGGTCCGCCTGTAGCAGGACGTGCTCGACCGGTGAGGGCAGGTGGGTGTTGATCGCCTCTTCCGCGGCCGAGGGGTCGGCCGTGGCCTCAAAGAGCAGACGCCCGGCGGTGCTGAGTGCCCCGCGTCCGGTGATCCCCAGCCACTCAGCCTCGGCCAGTACAGCGGCCGTGACAGTTTCGATGATCTCGGCCCGGCGCATCGGCCTGCGCCAGCGCAGGCGGGCGGTCAGGCTGCTCAAGTCCGGGGCCTGCCCTTCGGGTAGCGCGGCCAGCTCGGTCAGCACGTCGCCGCGCAGCTGACGCACCGGTGGATAGACGACCTCCCCGCTGAGGGCGTTGACCGGGCCGCCCCCGCCGGCCGGAACACTGCCCACCAGGTGCGGCGCACGACCTGAGGCAAGCCAGTCCTGACTGAGCCGGACCCAACGGTGCGCAGAAGGCTTCTGCTGCCAGTCGTCATAGCCCGGGGTTGGCGCCCACACCGGCTCCAGGGACCCGTCGTCGGCCAGCAGACCTGCTGCGTAGGCAGTTTCGACGACGAATGCGGCATGCGCCGAGTCAACATCCAGGATCGAGGCCAGGCGCTTGAAGTCGCGCACGGACAGGCCGCCGGCACGAAGGACCCGCGGTGGGCGAGGGCCCCAGTCCGCGGCGAGCTCGTCCACGAGGCCGAGGAGCTCGGAGGCCTGACCCCCGGCCGCGTCATCCACCGAGGACTGCTCGTGGCGGGTGACGGTCAGCTTCGGCGCGCTCAGCTCGGTCTGACGGTGCAGCTTGCCTCCGCGCAGTCTCAGGGCGACCTCGCGAGGCAGAGCGACATGTTCGGCGGACAGCGAGCTGAGCAGCTGATGGGACAAAAGCCAGTTGCCTGCGGCAGCCATCGGACCACCAGGGGACAGCGTCCCGATCGGCGGTCCCCAGGTGAGCATGTCGAGTATGTTCCGGGCGCCGGCGGGCGCCGAGGAGATGACCTGGTCCAGTGCGCCGGCAGAGTCGCACCACGCCGGGGTCGAGCCGGGCAGCTCGGCGATGGCCGGCCCGAGGCCGGCAGGGTGAGGTCCGAGCACCTCGGACACTGCCCGGACCACGTGCTGACCGTCGCCGCTGCGCCACAGCAGCGCGCGGTCCCACAGCTCGCGGACGAATCCGTCCAGGGATCGGGCCGAGGTGCCGAGCAGTTTCGCGGTCATGGCCAGATCGACCGGATCTCCGCTGACCACCAGCGCCCTCAGGACCTGCAGATGTCCACGGTCGAGCCCGTCCAGGGCCCGCTGAACGCTGGCACGTGTGCTTGCGCGAGCGGCCAGCGAGGTCAGGTCACTGGGCGCCGGGCGCGCGAGGTCGGGACGGCGGCGGACCAGTGCGCGTAGCTGCTCGTCACTGCGACCCCGGACGTCGTCGGCGAGGCTCCTGACGGCGGTTGCTGGTCGAGGCGAAGAGGTGGACACACGTCATACGGTAGTTGGCCTGGCGACCCGTGCTGCAGGTCGGCTCATTGGTGCCAAGATAGCGAACACTCACCTCGTACTCGCGGAGGAACTATGCAGGCTCAAAAACTGTTGTCGTATGGCTCTGGTGTCTCCCAGACTCCGCTGCTTGGCGACACGATCGGGGACAACCTGGCGCGCACCGTGATGCGGGTGCCCGAGGCGGAGGCTCTGGTGGACGTGCCCAGCGGTCGCCGCTGGACGTACGCCCAGCTTGATGCCGACGTCACGGCGCTGGCTCTTGGCCTGCTGGCCGGAGGCATCGAGGCCGGTGACCGGATCGGGATCTGGTCTCCGAACTGTCCTGAGTGGACGCTGTTGCAGTACGCGACGGCTAAGGTCGGCGCTCTGCTGGTTAACGTCAACCCGGCCTATCGCAGTCACGAGCTCGCCTATGTCCTGGAGCAGTCGGGTATGCGCATGCTCGTCAGCGCAGTGGTGCACAAGACATCCGACTACAGGGCCATGATCGACGAGGTCCGACCCCAGTGTCACGACCTGCACGAGGTCGTCTACATCGGTGAGTCAAGCTGGGACGAGCTGATCGCTGCGGGTTCGGCCGCTTCGGGCGATCAGCTGGCTGCCCGGATGGTGACGCTGAGCCCTGACGACGCGATCAACATCCAGTACACCTCGGGGACGACCGGCTTCCCCAAGGGTGCCACGTTGAGCCACCACAACATCTTGAACAACGGTTTCTTCGTCGGCGAGCTCGTGGGTTACACCGAGCATGACCGGATTTGCCTGCCGGTGCCCTTCTATCACTGCTTCGGCATGGTCATGGGGTCGCTTGCCGCGGTCTCCCATGGGGCGTGCGCTGTCATCCCGTCTCCGGCCTTCGACCCTGCTGCGACCCTCAAAGCCGTTGAGCAGGAACGTTGTACGAGTCTGTATGGCGTTCCCACGATGTTCATCGCCGAGCTGGGGCTGTCCGGCTTCGCCTCCTATGACCTGAGCAGTCTGCGGACCGGGATCATGGCCGGCTCGCCGTGTCCGGTGGAGGTGATGAAGCGTGTGGTCGACGAGATGCACATGTCAGAGGTCGCCATCTCCTATGGGATGACCGAGACCTCGCCGGTTTCGACGATGACCCGCATGGATGATGATCTTGCTCGTCGGACCGGGACCGTAGGACGGGTCATGCCGCATCTTGAGGTCAAGGTTGTCGACCCCATTACCGGCCGGACGGTCGCCCGCGGTAAGCCGGGGGAGCTGTGTACCCGGGGCTACAGCGTGATGCTCGGGTACTGGGAGCAGCCGGACAAGACGGCAGAGGCCATTGACGCCGCGCGCTGGATGCACACCGGCGATCTGGCAACGATGGACGACGACGGCTACCTGTCGATCGTCGGCCGGATCAAGGACATGGTGATCCGCGGTGGTGAGAACGTTTATCCCCGTGAGATCGAGGAGTTCCTCTACACCCACCCGGACCTCGCCGATGTTCAGGTCATTGGCGTTCCCGACCCCAAGTACGGCGAGGAGCTGATGGCCTGGGTCGTAATGCGTCCGGGCGCAGAGCCGCTGACGGCCCAGGGTGTTCGCGCCTTCTGTGAGGGTCGGCTCGCGCACTACAAGGTGCCCCGCTACGTCCATGTCGTTGACGGGTTCCCGATGACCGTTACCGGCAAGATCCGCAAGATGGAGATGCGGGCGGATGCCGTGCAGATCCTCGGCCTGGCAGACAAGCCCTCATAGGCAATTCTCAGGGAGTTTTCTGACATCTCACGGGCTGCTGAGGGATCCTGAGGGTGAAGGGAAAGGAACGCTATGACAGATCAGCCCACCGAACGGCCGCCCGTGCAGCCGGAACACCAGCCGTCCGGACAGCCGGCGGAAGCCAACCCTGGGACGCAGTCGATGCCTGCTGCCGCAGGTCCCCCTCCCGGCGCCCCGGCTCCCGCACCAAAGACCAACGTGTGGCACCAGGCAACGTCCACCCACGGCGGGCGTTGGGCGATTGGCATCGCTGCGGTCGTCCTTGTCGGCCTGATGTTCCTCAGCATCGGTGTGGCCGGCTTTCTAGTACTGCGTAACCATGACCGTTTCGCCATGATGGGGCAGCGACAGGGTGGCTACTCCCGTGGCCAGTTTGGCCAGGGCAACGGCCGCGGTTCCGGCGGTAACAACGGCACCACCCGGCAACCCGGTACGCCGGGTGCGTCAGGTATGCGGGGTGGCCAGGGCCTGGGCGGGCTCGGGGGCCTCCTTGGCGGAACAGCTCTGCATGGCGATGTGACCGCGACAGTCAACGGCTTGACCCAGCCTCTGGTATTCCAGCGTGGCCAGGTCACCGCAGTCAGTGCCACCTCGATCACGCTCAAGAGCTCGGACGGCTTCGTGGGCACCTATGGCCGCACCACCTTGACCAGCTCCGTGACGGCGGTGCCCGTCACCGGCGGGCAGGCTTTCGTCCTGGCTCGCGCCTCCGACAAGGTGGCTATCGCGATCAGGGCGATGTAGGCCAACACGGGTGTTGCACCGAGCAATTAGCTGCGGGGGCCGTAGTGTCCTGCCGTGAGCGTTCTACCCAGCGGCCAGCAGTGGACGATCCGCCATGGTGACCACGAAGTTGTCGTGGTCGAGGTGGGCGGCGGCCTGCGCTCGTACGTCTTTGGCGAAGCGGACGTCCTGGCCGGGTACTCCCAGGACGTCCGCTGCCCGGCTGGGCGTGGTCAGCTGCTGATGCCGTGGCCCAACAGGATCCGCGACGGCCGCTACACCTTCTCGGGCGCCAGCCACCAGCTCGCGCTCACTGAGCCGGAGCGCGGCAACGCGATCCATGGGCTGGTGCGCTGGGCGATCTGGTCGGTCCAGGAGCACACCGAAGACACCCTCACGCTCGGATACAGGTTGCGTCCCCAGCAGGGCTGGCAGTGGAGCCTGGACCTGTCGGTCACATATGCCCTGAGCGCGACAGGTCTGATGGTGACTCCGCGTGCGCGCAACGTGGGGACCGATGCTGCGCCGTTTGGCTTCGGTGTACATCCCTATCTCAACGTCGGTGAGGACCGCGTTGATGAGGTGGAGATCGCCATACCGGCGGCTGCCTTTCTTGAGGTGGATGACCGACTCCTGCCGCAGGGGTTGGCTGGAGTGGAAGGCACCGGTCAGGACTTCCGCATGCCGAGAGTGTTGGGCAGGCAGGGCCTGGACACGGCATTCACCAACCTCGTCGCCGGCCCCGATGGTTGCTGGCGGGTCACCCTCGCCCACCCGCACACCGGCCGCGTGGTCACCCTCTGGGCGGACGCCAAGGCATACCAGTGGTTGCAGGTCTTCACCGGCGACTCGCTGCCACTGACGTCCCGGCGGGTCAGCGGCATCGCGGTGGAACCGATGACGTGCCCGCCGAACGCCTTCAACTCCGGCGATGACCTGCTCGTCCTCGAGCCAGAGCAGGAGTTCGCGGCCCCCTGGGGGATCACGCCCGGCTGAGCTCGGCTGCCGCAGTGGTGACGCCGTTGGCTCGGTCGGGAATCCGGTGCTCGACCGTCAGCGCGATGAAGGCCATCACTGCGCAACCCAGAATCAGCATGGCGATGAACTCCACGTTGAAGTGGGCGCCGAGCATCACCCCGGCCACGACCGGCCCGGTGACAGCCGCCAGCTGGAAGCCACCACCCATGACCGCGTTGTAGCGCCCCCGCAGATGATCTGGAGACAGGTCGTTGGTGATCGCCGGGATGGTCGGCTGGAGCAAGGTCTCGCCCAGCGCAAACACCGCGCTGCCGCCGATGATCAGCGCGGCTGCCGCCGCGTTGGCCGCGAACAGGCCGGACAAGCCTGTCATCAGCCAGGACAACGACCACAACACCGACAGGACAAGGATCACCCTGGTGCGGCGACGGCCCTCGATGCGCTGGAGCACCAGCAGTTGTAGCAGGACGATGGTTGCCGTGTTCGCCGCGAAGGCATAACCGAGGGTCCGGGTCGATACCTGCCCGACCAGGCGCGCATACGCGGTGAAGCCAGCCTCCGACTGGGCATAACCCACGAACCCGGACACGAACGTCAACGCGATGACGGGCAGCATTGCCTCATCGCGAAGGACATCTAGGTATGACGTCCTTGTCGGTGCGCCGTCCTGCTCAGGCACCGGCCGCTCGACCTTGCCGGTCACGTGTCGAAGGGGTCCGAGAAGTACCGCAAGTGGCGCCAGGAAA
>OCZT010007016.1_pt1 | contig 11084 bp, 5 predicted proteins | sample 1539031 | NCBI WGS metagenome assembly OCZT01 (sample SAMEA3539308, study PRJEB22396) | soil metagenome | biome: tundra; feature: field; material: soil | place: USA | collected 2010-05 | depth 0.15 m
CCGGGGAAATAGGGGGCGAAGGAGGGTGGGAGGGTAGGGGGGCTGCCGAGGCGGGTTTTGGCGGGACGGGCTGACGGCGTTCCATGGTGAGCGCGACCTGGGCGGCGTAGAGGAGTTTGCTGCCAAGGTCGTCCCTGATTGCGCCGATGAGCATGCCGTGGGCGGTGCGGGCGATGAAATCGCGGATGTTTTCAAAGCCTGAGAGTGGGGGCATGGCGTTGCGGTAGGCCTTATCACAAAAGTAGCCAGGAGCCAGGTCGCGCTTGGCTTTAAGCTCCTTGAAGACGCGTTGCCACTCGTTGCAGCAGCGGACGATGGCGGGGTTATCGGAGACGGGGACGGGTTCGTCGGCCGCGGTGGCGGCGTGCGGGTGCTGGTTTTCTATTGCCATGGTGATTCTTCTTTCGGCGCGGAATTGGGGACGCTTCTACTTAAATTGTGCGACGGGGAGGGGTAATTATCTGCAGTAAAAAGAATGTATAAACAATTTATATTCAACGACTTATAAATATGCCCTATTTTTATCGTTTCCGGGTGCGGCAGCGCCCCATGTGAAACTGCAAATGGGGGTGGGAAAAAGGAGGCAGGGTGGAGCTTATCTGCAAGTTAAACGATCCAAATTGGTTAACAGCCTGTGGTGAAAGTCGGAAGCACGGAAAACGTCCCTCAGGGGCTAAAGCCCATCGCTTCTTGTCAGCGGTTTGCGACACGACTGAAGTCGTGCCCTTTCAAAACCCGACGTTCACCACGGGGCTGCTAAGGGTGGAGCGAGTTGAATAGATGCAGCGAGGTAGAGCGGTTCCCGAAATCGCGTGGCCTCTTCAATGCTGTGAAAGGTGGCATTTACTACTACCCCACGGACTAAGACCAGTCCGTGGGGACCCCGGGTTAAGGAAAATGCCAATGGGCAGCGGCAGTTTCTGCATACACCAATTCGGGAACCGGTGGAGAAGTTTCTCCATGGTTGCCGATGCATTCCGGTGCCGTGATTTCTGAGCGAGAATGGATACATGACTGACCTCGAGCGCATTTTGCCGATGTGGAGCGAATTGGAGGCTGCCGGGGCCGACTATGTTCTTGCCACAGTTGTGGCGGTCGAGGGGCCCAGCTATCGCAAGCCCGGCGCAATCATGCTGCTGGCTCAAGACGGCCGCCGCGCCGGTACTGTCAGCGGAGGCTGCCTGGAGGGAGAGGTGGCGCGCCGAGCGTGGTGGCTCACTGCAAATGGGCCCACCGTGCAGCGCTATTCCACCGCCGAAGACGATGGCGACCGGCCCTACGGCTCCGGCTGTGGAGGCGTGGTGCGGCTGCTGCTGGAGCGGCGGCTGAGTGCGAATCCGCTGCTGAAGGCGCTGGAACAATCGTTCCGGAGGCGGGTTCCAATGGCTGTGGCGACTGTTCTTGAGGGCGAGCGGGTGGGGCGGCGCGCTTTCGCCGGGTTGGAGATGGGGCCAACGGGAGACCCTTTGTTCGGAGCCGACGACCGGCTTCAAAAACTTGCAGAACTGGCGCTGGCAAGCAGGGGTTCGATGGAGAACAGGCTTTCGGTCAAAGGAACCGAGGTGCGCGCCTGGACGGACTTTCGGCCCGCACGGCGCGGACTCTGGATCTTTGGAGCGGGCGACGATGCGCTGCCGCTGGTCCGGCTGGGGAAGGAATTGGGCTGGTATGTCACGGTTGCCGACGGACGCTTTCAATTAGCCACGCGCGAGCGGTTTCCGCTGGCTGACGAGGTTCACGTGCTGCCGGTGATGGACCTGCCTGGAAGCGGGTCCGCTGAACGACCGTTGGCGCTGGCCAATCTGCGTTCTCAAGACGCCGCTGTGACGATGACGCACAGCTTTGAGCAGGATTCCCGGGTGCTTGCTTTGCTGCTTGGGTTTGATTCGGGGCCGGCGTATATTGGCGTGCTTGGGCCGCAGCGGCGGACACGGGAACTGCTGGCTGAGGCCGCGCGCTTGCTCGACTTGCCGGGGAGTTCCGATTCTTCGATCAGCGACACTGTGGAGCTCTGGTTGGCTCGCCTGCATGCACCGACGGGTCTGGATTTGGGTGCGGAATCGCCTGAGACGGTTGCGTTGTCGGTGGTGGCGGAGATCCAGAAGTCGTTTGCCGCGGCTTCGGCACGGCCTTTGCGGGAGGTGCGGGCGGTGGGGGTTGGGGTGCCGCGGTAGGTTTCTGACCGAGTTGATTTGTTTGTGGTGATTCAGCTTTGTGGTATCCCAGGTCCCAAATTCGGGACCTGGGGCACCCAGCTTTGATACTGAATCATGCTCCAGGGGACCTGGAGCATGATTAGGCCCAGGTGAAGCCGCTGCTTTTCAGGGGCAGGGTACGGATTCTTTTGCCTGTGGCGGCGAAGATGGCGTTGGTTACTGCAGGCAGAGTCGGGGGCAGCGTGGGCTCGCCGAGGCCGGTTGGAGCGTAGTCGGTCTTGCGCCAGTAGACATCGATCTTGGGCACTTGCCTCATGCGCATCAGGGGGTGGTTATGGAAGTTGGACTGCTCGATTTTGCCGTCGGCCAGCGTGATTTCCTGCGCCAGGTGGCCCATGCCCTCCATGATGCCGCCTTGCGCCATGCTCTCAGCGGCTGCGGGGTTAATAATCTGGCTGCCTACGTCTCCGGCCGCCCAGACGTGATGCACGGTGACCTTGTTGTCCTTATCCACGCTTACGTCGGCAACCTCTGCGAAATAACCCAGATGGCAGAACCATGCGGCTATTCCCATGCCGCGGCCCTTCTCTTTTGGCCGGTTGGCCCATCCTGACTTTTCGGCGACTAACTGAAGCACGCCTTTGTACCGCTCGGGGATGAGAACGGAGGCCCCGGACGGCTCATGGTCACCCACAGCGTCCTGTTCGCCCGAGGACCAGGGTGCTTGCTTGTTGCTGAGCAGTTCGAGCTGGAACTCGAGCGGATCTCGGCCGGCGGCATGAGCCAGCTCGTCAAGGAAGGACTGCGCCACCCAGCAGTAGGCGTTATCACCGGGGGCTCGGAGGGCCCCGGTGCGCAGCATGAGCGGCTGCATGGAGGTGTATAGCGCGTAAGCGGGCGGAAAGCCGGCAGGATATGTGTCGCGTCCGATGCCGCCGCCGGAGGTGGCGTGCTTGTCGTCACCATAAGTGACGAAGTGATGCCGCCAGGCACTGAGCTTGCCCTGCGCATCAATGCCGCCTTTCAGGCCAACCGTTCCGCCGGGGCGGAAGGGGTCGTGGGCGATGTCGTCTTCGCGAGACCAGAGAAGCTTGACGGGCGCGTCTATCTTCTTGGCGGTCTCCTTTGCAATCCAGGCGGCCTCGACCAGGTAGTCGTTCTGGAGGCGGCGGCCAAAGCTGCCCCCAGAGCGCACCATGTGGGTGGTGATGTTGTCTGCCTCGATGCCGAGGGTCTTGGCTACCAGTGCGCGGCCGTCACCGGGCAGCGTACTGGTGGACCACATCTCCAGCTTGCCGTCTTTCCAGTGCGCGGTGGCGCCCTGCGGCTCCATGGTGACGTGAGCAATGAACGGATACTCATAGGTGGCCTCGACCACTTTGGCCGCTGACTTGAGCGCCGTGTCCACGTCGCCGTATTTGCGCAGGGTGTTTGCGGGCGGGGCCTGCAACAGTTCCCCGGCTCGCTTCCTGAAGCCGTCACTGGTTTGCGTGGCCGCGGGGCCAAGGTCCCAATCGACCTTGAGCTGTTTGCGGGCCTGCTGCGCCTGCCACCAGGTGTCTGCCACGATGGCGATGCCCGGCTCCATGCCCGGCTCCCACGGTGTGTAGGCGGCGGGCAGGATGCCGCCATCGATGACCAGGACATGGCGCACGCCCGGCAGCGCTTTAATCTGATCGATGTTGGCGCTTTTCACTTTGCCGGCAAAGACGGGAGCCTTCTCGATGGCCGCGTACAACATTCCCGGCAGTTTCACATCGACGCCGAAGAGCGGCTTGCCGGTGACGATGGAGTGCGTGTCGATGCCCGGCTGCGAGTGGCCGATGATGTGGTAATCCTTGGGGTCTTTGAGCTTGACGCTGCTGAGCGCGGGCGCCGGCAACAGGGCGGCCTTGGCTGCAAGCTCTCCATAACTCGCGGAGCGCCCTGAGGCGGCATGCAGCACCCGGCCTGATTGCGTGGTGCATTCAGCCTCCGGCACGCCCCAGGTTTGCGCGGCGGCAGTGACGAGCAATTGTCGCCCGGCTGCGCCGACGCGGCGCATGGGCTCCCATCCCATGGGTGTGTTCGCGGAACCGCCGGAAAACTGCCGGCCGTATATCTTCTCGTTCAGTTCGGCCTGCTGGACGCGCACGTCCTTCCAGTCAACATCCAGTTCCTCGGCGATGAGCATGGGCAGCATGTTGCGCATGCCCTGGCCGGACTCCGAGGCGCGCGCCATGATGGTGACCACGCCATCCGGAGCGATGTGGATGAAGGGCTGTGGGGTTAGGTCGGGCTGCGCCCCTGGCCCCTGGGCCAAGGCGAGGGGTGAGCGATAAAGATCCAGAGCGAGGCCGCCGCCCGCAAGGGCCGTCAACTGCAGAAACGATCTACGATTCATGCGCATGAGAGGACCCCCCTTCACTTGGTGCGGGCTGGCGCGCCCGCTTCGGCTGCTTCGTGAATGGCTTGACGAATACGCGTATACGTACCGCAACGGCAGAGGTTGCCGCTCATGGCTTCGTCGATGTCGGTGTCGGTGGGATGGGGCGTGCGCTCAAGCAGGGCGGCTGCAGACATGATCTGTCCGGCCTGGCAGTAGCCGCACTGGGGCACGTCCAGCGCCTCCCAGGCCACCTGCACCGGGTGCAGGCCGTCTGGCGAGAGCCCTTCGATGGTGGTGATGGGCTGGCCCGCCACGGTGCCAACATGCGTCATGCAGGAGCGAACCGCATGGCCGCCCACCAGCACTGTGCAGGCGCCGCAAACACCCATTCCGCACCCGTACTTGGTGCCTTCGAGGTTCAGAATGTCTCGCAGCACCCAAAGAAGGGGCGTGTCCGGCGGCACGTCCACTGTGGCGGCCACGTTGTTTACCGTCAATTTGATTGGCATCTGTTTACTCCACAATCCGGTGAGGGGAAGAGGATCGTCGACGCGCACAGGTCTTAGATTGAAGTCTATCAAATTTGCGACTTGGAATGCCACTGCGGAGGGGCGGGGGCCGGCGGCAATCCCATGAACAGGGACGAGGAGCGTAATCGGGGTTCGCATCGCCCCTACGGGGCGAGAGATTTGCGCTGGAATTTATTCCCAGGGTTGCGCTTCGCTTCACCCTGGGCTATTTTCGCCCCCTCCCTCCGGGAGGAACTGCGGTGGCTGGCCAGTTCAAGGGTCGAAAGGAACCAGCTTCACCAACAAAAACGTTCATGCGATTGCCCTGGGGGCGGGGGCCGGCGGTTTGGGCTGTGGAAAAGGCTTCAATCTTTGTTATGCAGAGTGGCGTCAGACACGAGTGGCTCATCTGCAATCGAACCAGCTCTTCCCCTGAGATCGTTGAAACCTAAGAATGCCTCAAGCGATTGATCATCTCCTGCTGCCGCCTCGATTCTGGAAGCACGTCTCGATTCCTGACCCCGCGCAAGCAAGGCGGCAATCTCAAGAAGGAGTGGCTTGACGCGTTCATTTTGCTCGATCATTGGATTACGATAACAAATCGGCGAGTGGAACTGCCTCAACCTCTCCCCACCTCTATCCGAATGGCTGTAGGATGTGGAAACACCGGCCGCCATGCCTGTGGCGCCCGATCTTTCCGCAGATGAGGATCCTTATGCGCATTGCCTCCGTTTGCTTGTTGATGCTCTCCTTGGGGGGAACGCTTTTCCCGCAGAGACCTGCCGGCGGAGCCGATCCCGCCACCGAGGGCGAGGGATTCGACATCGTGATCGTGAACGGGCACATCATCGATGGAACCGGCTCGCCATGGTATTCCGCGCAAGTGGGAATCCGTGCAGGCCGGATCGCGGCGATTGGAAACCTGGCGGCCGCGCGGCGCCGGAAGACAATTGATGCAACGGGCAAGGTGGTCGCGCCGGGCTTTATCGACATGCTTGGCCAGTCCGAACTGACAATGCTCGTGGATCCGCGCCTGCCCTCGAAGATCTTCCAGGGGGTCACAACGGAGATCACCGGCGAAGGCAACTCCGTTGCGCCCGTCAACCAAGCGATGGTTGCAGCCGACCGCGCCGGTTACGATCACCTGAAGATCACTCCCGACTGGGCCACGTTGAGGGAGTACTTTGCCCGGCTGGAGCGGCAGGGCATGGGAATCAACCTGGCCAGCTATGTGGGCGCCACCAGTGTCCGGCGCATGGTGCTGGGCGACGCCGATGTGCAACCGACGGCGGCGCAACTGGCGAAGATGCAGACGCTGGTGCGTGAGTCGATGTTAGATGGGGCGGTTGGGCTTTCCACTGCGCTGCAGTATGCGCCTGCCCCCTACGCCAGAACAGATGAGCTGATCGCGCTGGCCGGCGAGGCAGCGAAGTTCGGCGGCATCTATGCCACGCACATGCGAAGCGAGGGCGATGCGGAGCCGGAGGCGATCGACGAGGCGATACGAATTGGACGCGAGGCTAATATCCCGGTCCAAGTCTGGCACTTGAAGGCCGCAGGAAAGGCCAACTGGGGCCACATGCCGCAGATCATTTTACGCATCAATGCGGCTCGCGGCTCAGGCGTGGACATCAGCGCCAACACCTATGCCTACACCGCCTGGTTCAACACCTTTTCCGCATTCATTCCGCCCTGGGCGCACGACGGCGGCGACGCCAAGCTGATCGAGCGGCTCAAGGACCCAGCCATCCGCTCCCGCATCCGCAAGGACCTCCTCACTCCCGGCGGCAGTTGGGACAACGAATGGCAGGAGATTCCCTCGCCAGAGGCGATCCTGATTGCGGTCGTCCAGAATCCTGAGCTTACGCCGCTTCAGGGCAAGAAGCTCTCGGAAGTGGTGGCCATGTGGAAGGAGGACCCCATCGATGTGATGTGCGACCTACTCATCAAAGACAAGGCATTCACTGAGGTCGCTGTTTTTGGCATGAGCGAGCCGGACGTTGTGCTCGCGCTTCGGCAGCCCTGGGTTTCGATTGATAACGACTCGCAAGGGACGACACCCGAAGGCCTTCTCGGCCAGGAGCATCCCCATCCAAGAGCCTATGGCACGTTTCCTCGCATCCTGCGCAAGTACGTGCGCGAGGAACACGCGCTGACCCTTGAGGACACCATCCGCAAGTTCACCGCGCTGCCGGCTCAGCAGATGCGCCTTGCCGATCGCGGCGTGCTCAAGCAAGGAATGTGTGCTGATGTGGTCATCTTCGATCCGGAGGTCATCCGGGACCTGGCGACCTTTGAGCAGCCCAACCAGCTCTCGAAGGGAATGGAGTTTGTCCTGGTGAACGGTGTTCCGGTGATAGCGGAAGGGAAGATGACCGGTGCACTGCCGGGCAAGGTACTGCGTGGTCCCGGGTATGTTGCCCGGTAATCCCGCAGTCAATTCAGATGTCGTCTGCAATCCGTACTCGGACGTTCAGGGAACCAGTCATGGCCGCGATGCTTCTGACGTCAACTGCGGTCAGTGGTTTGGGTCTTCGCGCAGATGCATCGCAATCCGATTCTGAGCAGGGTCACGGATACCAGGGCCAATGAACTTGGCTGGGACTTCTGGTTGCGGATTCTCTCTTTTGGTGCAATACCGGTCCTGACCTGGGTAGCGTACGAGTTCCCCAGTTCTGGGACCATGATTTACCGCATCATAGAACCTGGAACTTCCGTCTTGAGGTAAAAGGATGGCTAAACTCCGGACTGTTTAGACATCAAAATCAAAGCGGATCTTCAGACCGGGCGGACGAACCCCTTAGCCCTCGGGTTTTTTGTAATGCTACCCTGTTGGTAGCGTGATTTCGTTGCCTTCAAACTGTGCCAGCTTTCTGAATGCCGGAGAAATGATTTCAATTCACGCCTCGGTGGGCTAAAGTGATCTGGAAGATTGACCGTGTCTTGTATGCTATTGATTCCAAACGTGGCCCCGTAGCTCAGTTGGATAGAGCATCGGTTTCCTAAACCGCAGGTCGGCTGTTCGAATCAGCCCGGGGTCACCATTTCTTCATCTGGACATTCAGATACCACAGATAAAGCCGCAGAGAGAGGCAGCGCATTGGACTGGTTACCTCTGAATTTTGACTTCGCACACCCTTCACGACTATAAAAGTTGATGTCGTGGAAAACGGTTCCATGACGTTCTTCTGCTCCTCCGAATGGAGGTCGCAGTACACAATGGCAATCGCCAGGATGCTCGGGAAGGCGGTGAAATTCCGCCACTGCCCCGCAACTGTAAGCGCATCTGCTTGAGGGTCTGAAGTCGAGGCCGCGGCAGGAAACCAGCCAGGGATTCCAAGGGAAGTTTTGGAAGCCCCACACCAACCACTGGAAGCGGGCCCGCAAGGCCGGCTTTTGGGAAGGTCGCTGGAGAAGGCGCAAGTCAGGAGACCGGTCCTCGCGTCATCACCCGCTTACGTCCCGAGGGGGACGAAGGAGCCTTCCATGCCTGTTCCTGCCTACTTGCGCGGACAAATTCGCCGCGTATTGCCTTCTTTTTTTGTCGCCATTCTTCTGCCTTTTGTCTCTGTCGTTTGCCCGGCAGCATCCATTCGTGGCGTGGTGACTGACGCTTCCGGCGCCAAGGTTACCGGCGCTTCCGTGGTGCTGTTCAATAACGGGAAGCCGATTGCCTCGGGCGTTTCCACGGGAGACGGCAGCTTTCAGATTCTTACCGGAGTCGAAGGACGTTTCTTCCTCGTCGTCTCCGCACAGAGTTTTCGCCAGTTGGAGACGCCGGGCTTTTATGCCGGGCGCCTGGATAGCGTGGAGCGCAACCTGGTGCTGGCGCCGGAATGGGTGCGCGAGTCGATCGTGGTGACCGCAACCGGAATTCCAACGCCGCAACCGCAAACCAGCGAGGCTACAAGCGTGCTGGGGCCTCAGGATCTGGCGCTGCGTGACGACCTGGTGGGGGCTATGCGGCTTATGCCGGGAACAGTCGTGACGCAGTCGGGCCAACTTGGTGCGGTGACTTCGCTGTTCGTGCGCGGGGGCAACTCGGATGCGAACAAGATAGTGCTGGACGGCGTGAGCGTGGACGATTTGGGCGGAGGCTTCGACCTGGGTCCGCTCTCGACCACTGCCGTGGAGAAAGCGGAAGTCTTTCGGGGCACCGATTCGAATCTCTACGGCGCCGATGCGGGAAGCAGCGTGGTGAGCCTGACCACGCCGCGCGGAACCACGAGCTTTCCTTCGTTCCTCTTCCAGGGCGATGCGGGCAATTTCAATACATCTCGCGAACAGCTTGAAGTGGCCGGGACGCACAGCAAGCTGGATTACCTGGGCGCATTCAGTTGGCTGCAGACAAGCAACGATATCCCCAACGATGAGTACCACGTGGCGACGTGGGCGGCTAACCTGGGCTGGCAGCCCAACTCGAGTACGCAGATTCGCGGCACGCTCCACTATGGCGTGGATGCCACCGGGGTTCCCAATGCCTGGGATTTCTACCACATCTCCGATAGCGCCACACAAAAGGATCAAGACCTCTTCATCAGCGCTTCCATCGATAACCAGACCACGCCGGATTTTCACAATATGCTGCGCTATGGCATGACTCACAAGCGCGAGCAATATAACCAGTGGGCGCAGGTTGGCAGCGGCTTTTTTGATGGCTACGGTGACAGCCTGGGCGATGAGGTGACCATCACCGGGGCCAATGGCTATTCGGCTACCGGTCGCGCGATCCTCGACTTTGCCGGTATCTATCCGAGCGGTTATCAACTGGTATCGAATCGCGACCAGCTTGCCTACCAGGGGGACTATCGGATCACGCCTCACCTGACCGCGCTGGCCGGTTTTCACTTTGAAGATGAGCGCGGGCATTACGTTTTTCCAGCCTATTTCACCGATGAGCAAACCGAACGAACCAACTACGATTACCTGGCCGCGGTGCATGGCGACTACAAGGGCCGCTTCTTTTACACGCTGGGCGGCAGTTATGAGCACTACTCGGAGTTTGGCTCCCAGACCTCGCCGCACGCGGGCCTCACGTATTATGCCTTGCGGCCGCGCAGGGGTATCTTCAGCGGGACCCGCATCCTGTTCAACTATGGCGATGGCGTGCGCGAGCCCAAGTTGACCGAGGAGTTTGGTTCGCTCTATCACCTGCTGACTTGCGCCACTTGCAGCGCCGACCTTGCAGCCATCGCGCAACAACTGCACATTGGACCACTGGCGGCGCCAACAACCAGGAGCTACGAAGCTGGCGTGACACAGGGATTCATCAGCGACCGGATTGTTTTTCGGCTAAGCTATTTTCACAACCAATTCGGCAAGGAGACCGAGTCGGTTGGCGCTTTGCTGATTCCCAACCTGATTCCCGGACTGACGGACGCACAAAAGGCGGAATTGATTACCGCGCTTGGTTCCTACTACACGTACGACTCCGGAGTCTACATCAATACCGAGGCGTATCGTGCGCAGGGCATCGAGACCACTCTGGAAGGAGGCCTTGGGCGCATTCTCTTCCTCCGTGGCGGCTATACCTATCTCGACGGGGTGGTGCAGAGATCTTTCAGCAGCGACAACGAGGCGCTGGCGGGCGGCTATGGATCCTCTTATAACGGGATTCCGCTTGGCGCTTACTCGCCGCTGGTGGGCGCAAGGCCCTTCCGCCGCCCGTCGCACGCGGGGTTCATCACGGCGACTTACTCGCAGCGCCGGATCACCGGAATCCTGACCACAGCTTTTGCCAGCCGCAGTGACGACTCCACGTATCTTCTGGATGCGAATTTTGGCGGCACCATGCTGCTGCCTAACCGCAATCTGGATTACGGCTATGCGAAGGTGGACCTGGGCGCCGGCTACAAGCTGCTGTCATGGCTGAACGTCTACGGACAAGCCGAAAATCTGACCAATAACCGGCACATGGCGCCGATTGGCTATCCCAGTCTGCCATTCAATTTCCGCACCGGGCTTCGTTTTGAACTCGGGAAGGGAAGCGACCGCTAAGAACGTGTCCAGAAACTAGCGAAAGGAACCATGGAAGGAATATGCGGAGAGACT
>OCZT010007017.1_pt1 | contig 11083 bp, 8 predicted proteins | sample 1539031 | NCBI WGS metagenome assembly OCZT01 (sample SAMEA3539308, study PRJEB22396) | soil metagenome | biome: tundra; feature: field; material: soil | place: USA | collected 2010-05 | depth 0.15 m
ATTTTCAATCAGTCCCGCAGGTGCGGGATTCCGGGCAGGACAAACTATGAATTCCCTACTTTCGCAAATGCAGAACGTTGTACCCTCAGTAGGGATATTTATTTATAATATTTTTAATTAAGTTTGTTTAAACAAATAAAAAGGACGTGAATAACTCAATACAATTTCCGTGAAAATAATTTTGATACGCAGGCTTATATTTCTATTACTCTGCATTATTCCTGCAATACTGTATGCAGGACCTCCTTATGATACAGATGACCCTGAACCTGTTTTATACAAACACTGGGAACTTTACATATCCTCTCATAGTAGTTACAATAGAATTTCTTCACAAGGGACATTGCCACATTTTGAAGCAAATTATGGATTAATACCCAATATGCAACTCCATCTTATTATTCCTATTTCCTTTAATAATTCTTATGGGGATGTGAAAAATTATGGACTTGGCGATATTGAAATAGGTGTTAAATACCGCTTTATACAGGAAACAAAGTATAGGCCACAGGTAGGAATATTTGCCTTATGTGAGATTCCAACTGGTAATCAATCAAAAGAATTAGGTAATGGTAAAGCACAAATCCTTCTTCCAATTTGGATGCAAAAATCTTTGGGAGATAAATGGCAGACTTATGGAGGTTATGGATATTGGATTAATCCGGGTAAAGATAATAAGAATTGGAACTATATAGGGTGGCAGTTGCAATATCAATTACGTAAAAATATAAGTATTGGAACTGAAATTTATCATGTAACTGCAAGCACAAAAAATGGGCAAAGTGATACAAGATTTAATTTCGGAAGTATTATTGACCTCAATGCTAAAAGCCATATACTTCTTTCGATTGGAAGCAGCTTTAATAGAAGTACCATATTACAAACCTATGTAGGCTATTTGTTCACTATTTCTAAACTCAAAGAAAAAATAAGAGTATTTAATATGAAAAACAGGACATTTAGTAAGGTAAATATTGATGGATAATAGAATCCAATTGCGTAATACTTTAAAAATAACTAATTTTTTGTTAGCTATGTGGGTGGCTAAGTAATGATATCTCAAAATCAAAAATTGAGACAAAATTGAATGGAAAGAAAGGAAAGGAATTTAAAGGAGGTAGCAGGCTTGTTTTAAAATTAGGCTGTATTGGCTTCGGTGGTCCTGCGGCTCATATCGCAATGATACAGGAAGAAGTTGTTACAAAAAGGAAATTACTGACGGAATAAGGATTGTATTGCTGATAGACTCAGTTCGCCTTTATAAAAAGTTAGGAGCAAAAATTAATAATGCTATCATTAAAAGCATTACCAATTCAGTTTATGTAAAACAGGCTTTTAAAAAGAATGAGGATTGGGAGAAGGCTTATTACAGTGTATTTCCTTAGATGATATGCGATAAGATTATTCCTGCTGCAACTCCTGCATTCAATGATTCTGCTTCTCCGTATTTTGGAATTGTGATCTGCTCAGCAGCAAGCCTCAATAAATTTTCTTTCACACCTTTTGATTCATTGCCGATTAAAATTATTCCTTCTTTAAGTTTATTAAATGATGAAAGATATTTACCTGTTAATGTAGCTGCATAAATACTAATACCTTTATTTTCATGAATAAATTCCTCAAGTTGAGTGTAGATAATATTCACTCTGCCCAAACTTCCCATTGATGCCTGCACTACCTTGGGATTATAACAGTCAGCACATTCATTGCTGCAAATAATATTTTTAATACCAAACCAATCTGCCGTGCGGATGATCGTTCCCATATTTCCGGGATCCTGTATCTCATCCAGCATCAATGAAAAATTATTTTTAAGATCAGTAAGCTCATTTTCTTTTTTATAAAAAACAGCCATAACTTTATTGGGCGTTTGCAACAGAGATATTCTTTCTAATTCAGATTCATTTATTTCAATTTTATCTTCTGCGGAAATATTTCTCAGCAAAACTGCATTATCATCCATCCAGCTTTGTAAGCCGCAAATAATTTTACACGGAAATTTATTTGAGTGTAAAAGTTCTGCAACAACCTTTGGCCCTTCGGCAATAAATACGCCATGCTCATCCCTTAATTTTTTATGGGCTAAACTTTGAATATATTTGACGATTGTTTTGCTCAACATGGCGCTCAATTTATGGCTTTCAAAATTCCAGATAAAATATTTAATCCGTTCTCTTTTCTTTTGGTTATCGTAACTGTATTCTTTTTTTCCGGTTGCACTATTGTACGTAAATATCAAAAAAATAAACCTTTTGTTTATAACAATAATATTAACCTGAATATAGATGATGTTACCCCTGATGAAAAAGTAATTATCAGGTCAAGATTAAATACACAGCTTGATGACAGCTCTAAAATAAGAATAAAGGACGTCGCCTTCATCCTGCACTATATTGACAGACCGACTGCATTTGATACAATATCTGCACAGGCATCTGCAGATAATATGCAATCATCAATGGTAAACCTTGGCTATTATAGTGCAAAAGCATCTTATAAATATTTTATTGACAGTTCAAAAAAAGGTGGCGCTCAAAAAAGAGTTACCACAACATATGAAGTAGATGCCGGCAAACGTACGCTGATAGACACTTTCGCATACCTGCTTGATAAACCGGAACTTCAGCAACTTGCGTTACAAACTAAGAATGAATCTCCTTTACAAAAAAATACACCTGTTACCAAAGCAGCAGTATCACAGGAATCTGCAAGACTTGTAGACCTTTTCAGAAACAATGGTTACTACAAATTTACCACTGAAGAACTGAGAGTAACAGGTGATACAAGTATTGAAGCATTAACCACAGTTTCTGATGATCCGTTTGAAGCACTGCGTTTATTGGCAGAAGCAACTGAAAAAAGAAATAAGCCAACAATACGGCTGGGGATTCTTTTAAACAAATCATCAGACAGCACGAGGCTTAATAAATTTTATATCAGGAATATTTACATTTTACCGGATTATTTTCCCGGTGATGTTTACACTGATAAAACCTTAAGCGAAAAAATTTCTGATGACTATATTATCCGGTATCATAAAAAAATATTTAAAAATAACCTGCTGGTTAAAAATATGTATGTAAAAAAAGGAAGCCTATACCGGCAGGAAGATTATTTTAAAACGATAAACAGCTTGTATAAGCTGGGTGTTTGGGAAAGCCCCGGCATAGATATTATTGAAAAGGATAGCAATCAGCTTGATCTTGTTGTTAAATTAACTCCTGTAAAAAAATATGGATTTGAAGGTGATATTGAATTAAGTTATTCGGCCAACAGCAATACGTCCAACACAATTTCTGCAACCAATACAGGTAATTTGTTAGGCATTTCAGGTAACCTTTCTTTACTTAATCGCAATGTAGGTAAAGAAGCCATACGCATGACCAATGCAATAAGAGCAGGCGTGGAATTCAATACCAGCCAGCATAACAGCGGAGGATCATTGATAAATTCAAATGAGATAAGTTACAACAACAGTATTTTGTTTCCAAAATTCATAACACCTTTCCGCACTATCAACAGAAAAAAATTACTGGTGCAACAATCTTTTATCAATACAAATGTTTCTCTTATTAAGCGTATTGATTTTTTTGATCAACAGGTATTTAATATTTCTTATGGTTATAACTGGACCACCAAAGCCAATCATAGCTGGACCTATACACCATTCAATTTTGATTTCAGAAGAATTTATAATACTACCATCCGCTTTGATACTACGCTTACAAAATATCCTTTTTTAAGATATTCATTTAACACAGCATTGGTAATGGGACAAAGTTTAAGATACGTTTCAAATTATATCAATCCAAAACATCCTCAAAGAGGAACTACTTTTAAATTCAATGTTGAGGAATCAGGATTGATTTGGGGAAGATTAAAAGATGCAATAAGTAAAAATGGAAGCAGAAATTTTTTAACTAACTACCTGAAACAATTTATAAAAACCGATGTTGAATATACTTACACAGTCAGTCATCCAAAGTCTGCAGTAGTGTTCAGGTTATTTGCAGGTGTGGGAATTCCATTATCCAGAGCAGACACCACCCTTCCTTTCTTTAAACAATATTTTGGCGGCGGATCTAACAGTATGAGGGGATGGCCGGTTAGAGGGATCGGTATTGGTGCACAACCATTGGCGCCTTATGGAAATAATACATTTAATGACAGAACCGGCGATATACAACTTGAAGCAAATGCAGAATACCGCTATAATATCGCTCCGCTTTTTTCAAATGCAGTTTATTTAAAGGGCGCTTTTTTTATTGATGCAGGCAATATCTGGAATTTTAAAAACACCAAATCCAACGGCACCATAGATAGCACTCAATTTAAATTTCAAAATCTTTACAAGCAACTGGGGCTTTCTGCAGGTACAGGTTTGCGGTTTGACTTTAGTTATTTTCTTATACGATTTGATATTGGTTTTAGATTTAAGCGCCCTGATATTTCAGCAAATGATGGCTGGCAATTACCAAATATTACCTGGAAAAATTTATTTGTCAACGGTGATGCAAACAAAAGATGGCGTTACGAGAATTTTAATTTTACAATTGGTATTGATTATCCTTTCTGAACCATGATTTGGGTTGATTAAAAAGATTTAATCAGAAAAAATAAATTACTTTGAAACGCATAACATTTAATCAACTTAATCTATATAATCAACCCAAATCATGGTTCAGACTAAATTCCTCTATTGTTACAGATTGCTCCAAAGTAAACTCTCCTATTCGTGTTCTGCATAAACTGCTTAGATAAGCGCCGCAACCCAGGGCAGCTCCAAAATCATTTGCCAGGCTTCGGATATAAGTTCCGGTTGTGCATACAACTTTAAAAAAAACAACAGGCAATTCCATCTTTGTTATCTCGAATTCTTTGATATTTATTTTTCTCGGCTCTAATTTTACCTCATGACCTTTTCTTGCTGCTAAATAAACAGGTTTGCCTTTTTGTTTTATTGCGGAATGTATTGGCGGAACCTGGTCTATTTCACCTAAAAATTTTACGGCTGTTTCATCTAATAATTCTTGGGTAACAAAATCGAAGTTTTTGAAATCCTGTGGTTCGCTTTCCAGGTCGTATGTAGGTGTTACAGCGCCCAGTGTAAAAGAACCTGTGTATTCTTTTTCCTTCGCCTGGTATTCATTTATCTTTTTTGTAAATTTTCCGGTACATATTATCAAAAGCCCTGTAGCCAAAGGGTCCAGCGTACCTGCATGTCCTACCTTTTTTATCCTGATAATATTCCTGATCTTTCTTACTGCATCAAACGATGTCCAGTGCAAAGGTTTATTGATCAGTAAAACTTTTCCTTCTTCGTATGAATTTTTGTTATTCAATCTTTAAATCGTTTAATACGTTTAAGGGTTTAAGGGTTTAACGTTAAACGTTTTAAACCCTTAAACCCTTAAATAGCCTGTCGTGCTTTTAATTCCAGGTATTTATTAATGATATTAATGGTAAGTTTTTGCGGTGAAGTAAGAATGGATAATATGCCATGCTTCATTAGTTCCTTTACGATCAATCTTTTTTCAAAAGCAAATTTTTCAGCGATTGTTTTTACATACACCTGTTCAATATCTTTTGCTTCTGAAACTGTTAATTGATGCAACTCAGTGTTTTCAAAAAATACAACGAGTAATAAATGATGACCGGCAATTGACCGCAAATAATCCAGTTGTCTTTTTAAACCTGACAAAGATTCAAAGTTGGTAAACAGAACCACCAGGCTGCGATGCTTTATACGGTTGCGTATCTGCATATACAACATCTCAAAATCACTTTCCTGGAAAGATGTTTTTTGATTGTATAATAACTGTAGGATATTTTCTTTTTGTATAGCTTTTCTGTCAGCAGCCAATACAGAACCCAATTTATTTGAAAAAGTGATAACACCTACCCGGTCTTGTTTTTTTAAACATACATTACTTAACACAAGGCAACTGTTAATGGCATAATCCAATAATGTTAGCCCGCCAAATGGCATCTTCATCAACCTGCCTTTATCAATAATACAATACACCTGCTGCGATTTTTCATCAGTATATGTATTTACCATTAAGCCTCCTTTACGTGCTGAAGCTTTCCAGTTCAATGTACGGATGTCATCGCCGTGAACATATTCTTTTATCTGCTCAAACTCCATACTATGGCCTATCTTCCGCAATCTTTTACTCCCTGTTTCTGATTGTATAGTGGCTCCGGAAAGAAGATCGTATTTACGAAGCTGTATAAAAGAAGGATAAACAGGAACCATTTCTTCTGCATCAATTGTATTGCGCCTAACCAATAATCCAAGCAGAGAACTAACGAACAATAAAATATTTCCAAAATGATATTCACCTCTCTCTATCGGACGTAAAGTATAAACAAACTTTTGCTGCTCTTTCGATTTAAAATATGCTTTTCTTTTCCAATCCCTTATCTGGAATTGTTCAGGCAGCTCATCAATTATTTGCATATTCACAGGAAAAGAAAATTCATTTTTTATTCTTAATTCAATTTTATTTTCATCACCATTACTTAACCTTTCAGAAATGATACGCTTTGCTGAAGGCTTTTTACCGGAAAAGAATAGGAACAAATAATCCAAGAAAATCAGAACTAAAAAAGCCTGGAAACAGATCTTTGGAATTTCACCTAAGGCAGGAAAAAAAAAGCTGACAATAAAAAAAAGTATGCAGCCAACCATTACCATATAAAATCTATTGGTAAGAAAAAGATCGCCGATATATTTTCTTATTAAATTCATAAAACTCTTTGTAGTCATTTGTCATTAAGTCATTAGTCAATGAGTTAATCCTATGACCATTGACTATTGACCATAAACTACCTCGGTACTTCTATATTTTTAATTATACTTTCAATTAATTCATCAGCGGTAACACCTTCCATTTCTTTTTCCGGAGTTAAAATGATACGATGACGCATCACAGGTCCTGCCATTTCTACAATATCTTCCGGTGTAACAAAGTCACGGCCCTTTATAGCAGCATTTGCTTTTGAGGAACGCAATATTGCAAGTGATGCCCGTGGAGATGCACCTAAATATAATGACGGATTATTGCGGGTTTCATTAACGATCTTTGCAATAAACTCCACAAGCTTTGGCTCAATAATAATTGAATGTATTGTTTGCCTGTATTGCGCAATTTGCTGTGCAGATAAAATTTTACTTACATTATCAAGCAATGCTGTTTGTGTTTGTGCATGCTGGTTTGTAAGGATGGTGACCTCTTCTGATAAAGAAGGATATTTTACATCAATTTTAAAAAGAAACCTGTCTAACTGCGCTTCAGGCAAACGGTAAGTCCCTTCCTGATCTATAGGATTTTGTGTTGCCAAAACAATGAATGGAAAATCCATTGCATGTGTAACGCCATCAATTGTCACTTGTCTTTCTTCCATTACTTCAAACAAGGCAGATTGTGTTTTTGCAGGAGCCCTGTTTATCTCATCTATCAAAATAATATTACTGAATATCGGTCCCCGTTTAAACTGGAATTCAGCAGCCTTAGGATTAAAAACAGAAGTTCCCAAAACATCACTCGGCATAAGATCAGGAGTGAATTGAATTCTTGAAAAGCCAATATCCACGATCTTTGCCATTAGTTTGGCTGTAAGCGTTTTGGCAACCCCCGGCACACCTTCAATTAATAAATGGCCATCGCACAATAAGCCGATCATCAGCAGGTCAACCATTTTATATTGACCTACTATCACCCTGCCTATCTCGCTACGAATATCCGTGACTGCTTTACTGAGTTGAGTAAGATCAATGCGTTGCTGAAATAAATTTTCGTCCATCAGATTTTATTTTTATAAAATTTTTGAATCAATTCATTAAGCCTTAACAGCTCTATATCATTTACATTTTTACCGGCATTTATTTTATCAATTGTGCTGAATAATTTTTGCGTCAACTCAATTGATACACCACTTTTCCTGGATAGTGAATTCATAAATTCATTGTTAACCTGGTTAGTATTTAAAAAATAATTGTTTCGAATGTGCTCATAAAAATAGGTTATCATTTTTTCAGCAATATTTTTATTATTTTTCTTCTGCAGGTAAAGCCTTCCTACCGTTTCAGTAAAGGTTACACTGGTATTGGTGTTTGGTTTTATCTCGTTAATTACTCTTTGTTTGCGTTTTATATTTACCAATATGTATAAAACCAAAGCACTTATTGCAAGACAAAATGCCCATAACAATGGCGGGTTTTGTTTAATTACATTAAAAGAAGAAAACTTGTCTTTATCGTCATCACCGGAATTACTGTTACCGTTTCCGGATGTTTTCTTTCTCCTGCTTATTGTTTGATTTTTATAATACTCATCCCAATAAATATTCTTTGGCTCAAATCTTAACCAGGATAATACCTTTTCCAAATATTGATAATTATTCGCTGTCAATAAAAAATAATTACTGAAAGTCCGTGGTGCAGCATGAAGGTATAAGCGCCCTTTGCCAATAAAAATAATAATATAGTCAGGCTTTCCCGCTTCATTAACACCCAATACTCTTGTATTTGCAGAATCATAGCCTGAAAAAGAATTTAAAAATGGATAGTAATAATATTTATAAGCAGGAGCTTTGTAATCACCAAAATCCCCGCCTGACTGAAGTATTCGGGCAGGCATCTTAACAAATGTTTCATTCATTTTGCCATGTACTTCACTTACAATTTCATCAAACCTTTCGGTTTCACATTTTATTTTATCAAGCAAATGCTGGTCAATATAATCGGCAGCAATAAACATATCGTTTCCCTCTTTTATAAAATCTACCATTGCTTCAGCTTCATCATTGCTTACTTCAAGATTTTTTGCAAGTAAAAAGTATAATGAATACTGGATGTTGGATGAATAATCTTTTATATTTTTCCAGGTTACATCAAAAGCTTCTACATTGGTCGCAACATACCTGTCATTAAATAATTTTTTAAAATGATTATAAGCCACATAAGAACCAAATGGTTTTTTATCATCTTTTTTATATGTTTCATTCAGTGATGGCAGCGATCTTATTTGTTGCTGACGGCAACTCATTATCAATGAGATCAACAAACAGGTTATTAAGTATGTGATATTTTTATTCAAAAAAGACCTCACCCCAATCCCTCTCCAAAGGAGAGGGGCTTGAAAACCTGTACAGGCTAAGGATTTCAGAAAAATATCGAAATTTTTACCAGACAAAAATTATAATTTTTGATGAAAAGATTTATAGTCGCTGAACAGTCTATTGTAAACATCCTCGCCAATTTCGAATTTGCCATACCATACATATTCATAATTCAATGTAATGGCAGCAAAATCATTTTGATAAGGTTTGCCATGCAATTCATTTACATATTGGTAATTGGTTTTATCTGCTGAAAACTGCAGCAACCCGCTGCCTGAAAGCTTCTGCAAGGTTTGTAAATACGAATACCTGATGGCTAAGCGATAGTTTTTATTCATTACAGCCCGAGATATCAGCTTATCGTATGCCGAAGGATCTGACATGTCCTCTTCTTCTTTTTGAATGTCAGAAATATTTTTATAAGAACGGTTTCTCCTAAAAAAATTTTCATCAAGAAATAATTTATAGATTATAAAACCAATAAGAAAAATTGCCATTACCCATAGAATTATTTTTACTATAGGCTGATTAAAAAAATTTAATTGTAGCCTGGTATTTACTTGTTCTGAATTTTGAGGGATATTCTTTTTACGTTTTAAAGAACCGGTGTTACTAATGCTGAAGGTATCTACTGTAAGATCTTTAGTTTGTCTTAATAAACTATCAAGGTACTTCATGTAAGCAAAATCTTTATCCCCTTTATAATCCTGCATGGAATCCGTTTCAAATTTATTCCTGCTTAAAACTGTATCTCCCAAAGATCCAGGTGGTGTAAGGTCTCCGGTCTTTTCTGCAATGGAATCAACATTGCTGTTTTGAGCTAACAGTTTTGTATTACAAAACAAAAAGATAGAACCTGCAAATAATAATTTGATAATGATATGCTTCATTTTGCTGCAGGCGCTTTAATAATTGTATCACCTACCAGCCGCACTCCTTTTTTATGTAAGCGGATAGGATACAAAACAAAATACCAAATAATAAAAAAGAGTGAAGCTGCCAGGATCAGCAAACTAACAGGAACAGGCAAGCCAATATTTCCCGGGTCTTTATCAAACGTGTTGCTCATTAAATGCGTTATATAACTTTCAAAAAAAGCGGCAACAATAAAAATGGGAACCAGGCTTATGCAAATCTTCATGGCATCTTTAGCGGCTCTTAAAAAAGATTGCTTTCGTGTATATGTTCCTGGAAATAAAAAGCCGAAGCCTAATATCAGTCCGGCACAGCTTGCAATAACTATTGCAGAAATTTCCAGCGTGCCATGTATCCATATTACCATTACTGATTGCCAGCCTAATCCCTGTGAAAAAAAAATGTATTGAAAACAACCGAGCATTAAACCGTTATGCCACATTAAATAAATGGTGCCGATACCAAATAATACCCCATACACTACCGCTTTAAAAGCCACGCCAATATTGTTATAAGCAATATGTACAAACATAGAAAAAGGATTGGCATCTTTATAAACGTTGAATGGATCACCTTTTTGAATACTATCTATTGTTTTATCATAATAGCCGGGCTGCACCATGTTATCAAAAAAATCAGAAGCATAATTTGGATCGGCAACGCAGGAGATAATGCCAATGATAACAAAACAGATAAATAAAGAAAGCGTGAACAAAAATGTTTTATGATATTTTCTAAAAAGTAAAGGCAGCTCATACCTCCAGAACTGTACAATGCGTGAATATTTTTCTTTTTTATTCTGGTAAATATTTTGGTAGATGCCTGCAGCAATACTGTTTATCCACCGCGTTACTTTGCTTTGAGGGTAAAATGTTTTGGCATACGAAAGGTCATCCAACAGCGTAACAAACCGGTCAGCCATTTCATCCGGATCATTGGTTTCCTGGTGCTGGTATTCATTCCACTTGTCCACGTTCTTTTTAATAAACCTTGCCTCACGCATTGCATAAAAATAAACAATTATGGCAAAAAGTTTTTGTTG
>OCZT010007018.1_pt1 | contig 11083 bp, 10 predicted proteins | sample 1539031 | NCBI WGS metagenome assembly OCZT01 (sample SAMEA3539308, study PRJEB22396) | soil metagenome | biome: tundra; feature: field; material: soil | place: USA | collected 2010-05 | depth 0.15 m
TCCTTGACCAGTTCGGCATCTCCGCGCCTTTTGCCAAACGCTGGGATGGACATATGGATACCTCAACCAAGACTGCATCCGGTGGCGAGAAGACTAAAATTCATGTGACAAAAACATGATCCCTGGCGTGGGATTGTCTCTTGCTTTTATCCCACATTCCCCGGATGACGCACTGAGTTGAGCAGCCCTCACGCCGATTCAAGGAGAGGTTAAAGTTGGAGCGCCGGTTGTAGTGAAGATCATCACCGGTGAACTGTCTGGTAAGCTAACTTACGAAAAGTGGCGAGGCATCTCGATTGCCGCCGATCATTACAAGACAGACCCGCGTCAGTGCGCAACTGAAATACTAAAAATTTTGCAGCCGGCGCTGACTTCCGCAAAGGGCGGCGACGGTATGAGCAAGGTGGTAATCTCGAACCAAACGTCCGTCTCGTGCTTGAGATACTCAAGCGTCTCGAGCACGGGAGCGAGCTTGCCCGAACAAAGATTCTTGTAGAACCCTTCGGTGAAACCTTTAAGGTCGATGTTGGCGGCGTCCATGTGCCGAAAGAACTCGGTCCGTGGCTCTGGCGAGATGTAGCCCGCGCTCACCGCTACTGTCTTTATCCCCCGTTCGCGGCAAGCCTGCGCAACGTCAACCGCGTACTCGAGAAAGATCACGGGATCGTTGTATGTGAACGCAACGGACCGGCAGCCGCTTTGTACCGCCGCTTCTGCAATCGCTTCCGGCGAGGCGAAATCCTGAATGCGATCGAAATTGCGGGCCTTCGAGATGTCCCAGTTCTGGCAGAACTTGCAAGTCAGATTGCAACCGGCAGTACCAAACGACAGGACCGGCGTGCCCGGCAAGAAGTGATTGAGTGGCTTCTTTTCAATCGGGTCGATGCAAAAGCCTGACGAGCGGCCATAGGCGGTGAGCACCATCTGGTCGCCTTGCCGTGCGCGCACGAAGCACAGGCCACGCTGACCTTCATGTAGCTTGCAGTAGCGCGGGCAGACGTCGCACTGGATCCGGCCATCCTCCCGGACATGCCAATAGCGCCCCGGTTTGCCTTCGATGGGTTGATTCATGTCACCATCAGCCTAAGTTTTAGGGATCTGATTATAAATGGTGATCAGAAGAGAACGGGGCAAGATGCGAGCGGACCCGCAAAGCATGACGACCCGGCCCTCAGCGGTGGCTGGCCTGTTCTATGATGATGATCCGGATCGGCTGCGAACGCAGGTTTTGGACCTTCTCGCCGATGTCGAGAGCCGGCCTCGATCCGAAACAAGTGGTGCGCCACACGTTGCGGCACACCGCCCTCAGGATGGGCAATTGCCTGAGCGCGGGCAGCCGCAGGCTGCCGCCAAGGCCTGCACATGGGGTCGTGCCGGGGCCCCAAGGGCAAGCAGCTCGAGATAGCGCTGGAGATTTACCGCCGCGGATCTTTCCTGGTTGCGCAGCAGCGGCATCTCCTTCATCTGCGCCACCTGGCCAGCGAGAAGGAGCTGCTCTACATACTCGGCATCGAGTTCGGCGGCGGCGATGCGGCGGCGCAGCCAAGCGCCCCATTCCTGCGGCATGCCGGGAATGCCCTTCTTGACGGCACGCCGCGCCCGCCGCAGTGGCGCTAGCACCTCCTCTTGCCAGACGGACACGGCGGACATCAGCTTCTTCAGCTGCCGTTTGTCGATCTGCCGGCCCTCGGCTCCTAGCCAGCAGCAGAACAGCAGGAGATTCACATCTGCGCCTGCCTCTTGCAGCGCCAGGCAGGCCTGCTCGACGCCGGCCTGGGCCCAGATGGAGAGGGAGAACGTCCAGAAAGGATGGGATTTATCCATCGCGTTCATGTGTCCGCTCATTTATAGATCGGCCGGAACGCGCATTTATAGGCTGTCGGCGTTCGTCTGCAGATAAACGCGCCTGTCTCCATCGAGGACAAGACAGGTCAACACGCCGCTGGCGTAGGCGCCGATGTCGATCCCGACGCGATTATGCCGCAGCTGCCGCTCGGGTGAAATGGAGTGGCCGTGGATCACGACCGCGCCGTGGTCCTCGTCCAAATCGAGAAAGTGCTTCCTGATCCACATTTGGTCGTGCTCGATCTGTTCGGTGAGAAAGACACCGGGGCGGATGCCGGCATGCACGAAGCGGTAGCCGCCCTCGCTGTGGCTCGCCACGAGCCGTCGGAAGAATTCAAGATGATCCTGCGGCAGCGCCTTGGCGGCTGGAATTCGGCCCAGCGTCAACTCATGTGTCTCCTTGCGGCCGTGGCCGGTCCAGCGCTTGAACAGATCGTGCTCGATGCCGACCTGATCGAGGGCCGATACTCTGATCGATGATGTCCATGATCGTCTCGGGCTGGGTGGTAGAAGGCCGGCATCGGCGGCAGGATGACCGCGCCGCAGTCGGCGGCGCGGCTCATGAGATCGAGGTACCCTTGTGCAAGGGGTCTCGCGCACCATCAGCACCAGCGTCCGCCGCTCCTTCAGGGTCACGTCGGCGGCACGCACGACGAGGTTGTAGGAGAAGGAGTTGGCGATCGCCGAAAGCGTCTTGATGGTGCAAGGCGCGACGGATCATGCCGCGAGTACGGATGGAACCGCTGGCGACCGCGGCACCGACGTCCTTGTTGTTGTATACGACATTGGCCAGAGACTTGACCTCATCAAGCGAGTAATCGGTCTCGATCGAGAGGTTCATGCACGCGGCCCCGCTGAGGATGAGGTGGGTCTCCTGGCCCAATTTCTTCAGCACGCGCAGCATCTCCCACGCCATAAATGACACCCGTCGCACCGGTGATCGCGACCACTAAAGGTAAACCCGGCAGACTCATACGCTTGCTCTTGACATCACAGCTTCCTCGCTCAGGCGACTAATGCCGGTGACGCTATCTTACTCGACTCGACGATAGCAAAACCCGCCGCCTCAAGCGCCGAAACGACGCTCTCCATGTTCTTGGCGTGAAAACGGAGGATCACCGACTTCTCCTCAAGGCTGTCTTCGGTCTGGTGCCGCCCTACCGGATAAATCGCTTGCAGCATAGCGCCGGCGGCCTCGGCCACATCGGCGATCCGGCCGAGGACGCCGGGGCCGAGCTTGAGCGGCGCCAGGGTCACGCCGTTACGCTTCTCCCAGGCGCCGACGCAATGGGCGGCAAGATGGAATATTTCGTTGGCCGAGATGACGCCCACCACCGTCTCCCCTTCCATGACGGGAAACTGAGCAATACCCAGTTCATGCCCCTTGAGCAGGCAATACTCCATGGTGTCGCTGCTTTGCACCGTGACGGGGTTCCTCACCATGATGTCGCGCACCCTCAGGCGTTTGACGAAGAAGCTGAATTCGTCGGGGCTCTGGGTGCGCAGCACGAAGTGTCCCATGCGCAGCAGGTTGGCTCGCGTCACCAAACCGCGTAGTCGCCCATTATCCACCACGGGCAGGGCATGCAGATTGTTCTCGCTGATCAGCTGCTTTGCTTCCGAAACCAGCGTGTCGCTCACTATCGTCAACGGCTTGCTTTTCATCCAGTTGCCCACGATCATGACTCATTCTCCTCAAGATGGCCGCCAAGCTGGGCCAGTGCGAGCGCAGCGACCGTCATGGCATTGGTCATCTGCAGGCGGGCAATGCAGGCCGGGATCCGTTCCGGCGCTAGCAACACCACCTCGATGTCCTCGCCCGCGTCGGGCCTCGGTTCCGCCTTGAGCTCCAGCTCCTTGGCAAGATAAATCCATGCGCGATTCGAGAGCAGGGCTGGCTGCGGCCGCAATTCGCTCAGGAACAGCCATGTTCCGCCGCCGTAACCGGTCTCCTCCATCAACTCGCGTGCCGCGCCCTCGGCGGTGCCCTCGCCGGCGCCCTCGTACAGGCCGCCCGGCACTTCCAGGCCGGCTTCGCGCGAGCCGTGCCGGTATTGTCTGACCAGCACCAGCTTGCCCTCCTTGGTCAGCGCCACCACCATCAGCCAGTCCGCCATGCTGACCACGTGGAAGTCGTGTTCTGCGCCGGTGCGCGGCGAACGGGCGCGGTCTCGCGCGACCTGGAACAAGCCTGCATCGAACACCTGTTCGGATGCCAGCAAAGGCCAGGGGCGAATCATCGCGCCGCCTGCTGCGCCTGATCACCTTGGTACAGCCGCACGAACTCATCGACAGCGACGCGGGCAAATTCCGGGGTGTAAAGATGAAGGGCGACTTCCTTGACCCGGCTGGGGTCGTCAAGCTTTTCCTTCAAGCGAAGAACGAAGGCGGCATCGGCTATGGGGTCGTAGACGAGCCGGCCCTCCTTGTCGAGAGACGACCAGCCCTCGAGCGGGATCAGGAAGGTCCAGGCACCCTTGGCCCGATTGAGCCGGTCGGCGATGACATCGGCGGCCTGGCGCAATTCGTCGGCGGTGGTCCGCACCTGGACGCGCAATGAGTCCTGAACATACTGCGGCCTGTCCCGGGTCTTCTCCAGCATGTCGGGGCGGCCGCCGTAGGACAGGATGTCGAGGCCGCAGGGTGCCAGCACCATGGGGATACCGGTCTCTATTCCCGCCATCAGCCGGTCCGGCCCGGGATCCCGGTTGCCCTTGAACAGGTTTTCCATGACGCCGCCGGTGCAGATATCCAGGACGCCGTGGAAGACGCCGGATCGGATCATCTCCTCCATCGCCTTGTCGCCCTTGCCTTGCGCGTGGCAGACGACGGGCGTGAAGCCGGCCTCCTCGAGCATCCCCAAGGCAGCCTGAACCGCCATCTCGCCGAAGCCGAATGAGGAGACGGCAATGCAGGGCTTGTCGAATTTGATGTCGGTGCCCTGCGTCATCTCCACCATGCCGCAGATCGCGCCGACGGCGTTGATGATCTGCGCCTTGAGCAGGGGGTTCATCTTGACGATGTCGAGCACGGTGTGATGCATGGTGATGTCGTGCGTGCCGACGTACTTGTCGATATAGGCCGGGTGCGCCGCCATCGGAGACGCCATCAGCTTGGGCATGCCGAAGGGAAGCTGCTTCATGATCGAGGTGGCAACCAGGGTGGAAGTGCCGCCGCCGATGCCAATGATGCCTTGGACGCGACCGGCCCTGACCAGGTCGTCGACGATCGCCGCCGCACCCCTGATCTGGTTGTTGGTGGCAGCATCCCGGTCGGAGCGATACTTCTCGCGCACCACTTCGATGGGCAGGCCACCGCGCGAGGCCACCTGCTCGGTAGTGATGTCGCCCGGAAAGGGTGGTGCTTCCTCCATGCTGAAGTCGAGCAGGATGGCTTCATGGCCCCTGGCGGCAATGAGCTGTTTGACGAAGACGATGTCTTCGCCGCGGGTGTCCAAGTTGCAGACGATGACGATGCCCTTCTTGCTCATGTCGCGCTACATCCTTTCAATCGCGCTATATCCTTTCAATTGCCGTCAGGCTCAGGTGCAAATCGGCTACTTGGCGGTCTTCTTGACTTCGGGCCGGGTCAGTCTGTTGATCATGCTGGCCACGGGACTTGTGCCGGCAAAGCCGTACTCGTTCCAGCGGTCTGAGACCTTCTGCAGCACGGCGCGGTCCATGAAGATCTCGTTGGGCTTGTTGGCCCACTCGTAAGGGGTGCAGGCGTCGAGAATGATCCGGCTGGTGATGTCGCGCGCTTCGATCGGCAGCCCCGGATCGAGGGGCGTCGAGCGACCGCGGTCGATGATCTGGGTCGAGCGCTTCGGGCTGAAACGAGTGGCCAGCGCCCACCAGATGCGATCCCAGTCATCGGCCTCGATGTCGTGGTCGACCACGATCACGCCCTTGACGCCGTAGTGCCCGGTGGTCGAGCCGATCACCGCGTTGCCGACATGATTGGAGTGGCCTGGGTACATTTGCTTGACCGACACCACGACCCAGAATCGGCCGGTGGCCTCGGGCGGGAAATAAACGCTCTGGATGCCCGGCACCTTCATGGTCTCGAGGTCATGCCAGAGGGCTGCGGTACGGTTTAAGGACTGGATCATGTGGATGTCGTTGATCGGCTTGCCCACGGTAGTCGCCCACATGATCGGCTTGTTGCGATGCAGGATGCGTTTGATGCGCAGCACCGGTTTGGGATAGTCCTTGCCCTTGTTGCCCGAATAGTAGCCTGTGTATTCCCCGAACGGGCCCTCCTCCATCAGTTCGTTCGGGTCGATCCAGCCTTCGGCAATGATCTCGGCATTGGCCGGCAGCGTCAGCCCAGTCAAGTCCGACTTGAATACCTTGACCGGCCTGCCGCGCAGCGAACCCGCCACCTCGTACTCGTCGACCTGTGCGCTGACCATCGTCGAACTCGCCAGGAACAGCACCGGATCGGTGCCCACCACATAGGCCGCGGGCATCAATTCACCCCGTTCCTTGTATTTCTTCAAGTGCATGTCGCCATGCTTGCCCTTGATGATCTGCGAGCCGAGGATGTCCTTACCCAGAACCTGGGCGCGGTAAGTGCCAAGATTGGTCCAGCCGGTATCGGGATCCTTGGTCACCAGAAAACCGGAAGTGACGAAGAAGCGGCCCCCGTCGTCGGGGTAGAACCACGGCGAAGGGAACTTTTCGATATCGACGGCATCGCCCTCGATGATGTTTTCCTTCACCTGCGGATTGTCGACAAACTGCGGTTTGACCATCGACTTGGTGGTGAGTTCCATCCACTTCTTGGACAGTTGGCACATCGACAGCGACGGGTTCTGCTCAAGAGCAATGGCTAGCCGCCGCGAGGTGGTGAATGCGCTCGTGAATACCGGAATGTCGTAGCCCTTGACGTTCTCGTAGAGCAGCGCCGGCCCTTTCTGCTCCTCATTGACCTTCGAGACATGGCAAAGCTCGAATTTCCAATCTACCTCGGTCTTGACGCGGTGTAATTCGCCGTTGGCCTCAAGGGCGGCGATGTAGCTGCGAATATCGTCGATCGGTTTTACTTCCGTGCGTGGATTCATGGTCGATGGCTCCGAATGTGTGAAGAATATGCCTGCCGAATGTTCATTTCAGCTTCTTGCCCGCCAGCATGCTCGACAGGATGTAATCCATGGCCGAGGCGCCGGCATTGGCGACCGGGGCCAGCTGCTTTTCGCTCCAAACCGTCTCGGGACGGGCCTGCAGGATGAAAATGTTGCCGCCAGAGGGAAGGTCCTTGTCCACCGCCCATTCGATGTCCATCGGGCGGCCGTAGTGCTTCTCGATCTGTTTGCCCATCCAGGCCAGTTCGGTGATCTCGTCGTCGATCAGAGACTGCACTCTCTGCCGCTCGAAAGGCACCTCCATGGGCTGTGATGTCTGGGTCTTGAGATCGACCGTGTAGCACAACTCCTTCTGAGAGATCGTCCGGTCGATGATGTCCAGGGTCACTTTGTTTACGACGAATTGATCCGGCGTCACCTCGCCCGAGACCACCGATTCACCGAAGCCGAAGTTGGAATCGATGACAATCACCGAGCGGTCGCCGTTGGCCGGATGGATGGTGAACATCACCCCCGCGGTATATGAATTGGCCATTTTCTGCACCCCGACGCTGATCGCCATCAGATCGTCGACATACCCGCGGTTGGCGCGGTAGGCGATGGCCCTGCCGGTATAGAGGCTGGAGATGCAGCGGCGCATGTGCTGCAGCACCTCGTCGATGCCGCGGATCCAGAGAAAAGTGTCCTGCTGGCCGGCGAAGCTCGCGCCGGGGAGATCCTCGGCCGTGGCGCTGGAGCGCACAGCCACCGGAACCGCCGGCATGCCGCAGCGCACCGAGAGCTTGCGATAATGCTCGGCCACCAGGTCCTCCATTTCTGTGGAGAAGGGATGAGCCTCGATGGTCTCGCGGATAGCCGTGCTGGCGCGCTCCAATGCCTCCATGTCCTGGCAATCGAGATTGCCGAGCAGCAACTTGATCTCCCGGTCTATCCCCGCCTCGGCCATGAAGCGGCGGCAAGCCTCGGTGGTCAGCGCAAAGCCGGGCGGCACCCGCACCCCGGCGTTGATCAACTCGCCGAGGGAGGAGCACTTGCCCCCGACCAGGGGAACAGAATCCTTCCGGCATTCCTCGAACCAGCAGAGCAGTGGAGAACCTGTCGTCAACGCGCCCTCCATCTGCCGATCAACCGCTACCGCGGCGCTGTTCATGGTCGCACTCCTCACAACTTTAGCGAACGATGGAAACGACGCCGGAGGAGCCATCGACGCGGAGCATCATTCCGGACTTGATGATCTTCGTCGCATGCCCGGTGCCGACCACTGCCGGTAGCCCGTACTCGCGGCAGACGATCGCCGCATGGCTCATGACCCCGCCAACATCAGTGACGCAGGCCTTGATCTTGGCGAAAGCCGGCGCCCAGGAAGGCGAAGTGGTTGGCGCCACCAGGATCTCTCCTTCCTGCAACTGCCCCACTTCCGACACCGTCTTGCAGACCCGGGCGCGGCCCTCGACGATGCCGGGGCTGCCGGCGAAGCCCTTGAGTTCGGTGATGCTGTCGGGATCCTTGACCTCCTGCACCGCCGACCAATCCGCCAGCGACTTGTTGGTCACGCCCCAAAGCACGATGGTGAACGGCTCCTGGATCACTTCAGGCGGGGTGCCGATGGCGGGCGGCGCACTCCATTCCTTGAACTTCTGCATCACGTCCTTGCGCCACAGAATCTCCTTCGGCCAAACCTTGGTGCCGCGCGGGGTGACCCCGGTCGCCCAGGCCGTGACCACGTCCCACAAACACTGCTTGATCTCGTCGCGACGCAGCAGCCAGATGTCCTCGACGTCGGCGATCATGCCGTGTTCCTTCATGATCACGCCGACTTCGCGCATCTTGTTCCAGAAAACCGAATGGAACCAGTGTTCGACGTAGAAGAGATGGTTTTCGACGTAGGGGAACACCGTCTTGGCGCAGCCCAGCAGCTCGTCGAACTGCTTCCTGTCCTCGTCCTTCTCGATCAGGCCGCGATACTCGGCGATGATGCGGTCGCGCTCGGCCCGCACCTTCTCGGTCGGTCGCTCGATGGACACGCCTTGCTTGATTTTCCCGATGTAAGTATTGATGCCGGAGAGCGGCACGTCCATCTGGTCGTTCCAACTGCGGTCGTGGTGGAACCAGCCGGTTCCGGTCGAGACGTAGAACCAAGGCTCGCGCGCCTTGTCCAGCGCGGCAAGCCACTGCTGCCCCTTGGGCAGCTTCTTCAGCGCCGCCTCCACCTCGGTCCATTTCTGGCTGGATACGACCGTCGCATCTATCCCTAACTCGACCGCAAGCTTCGCCAGCTTCTTCAACTCCTCGTCCGGCTGATACATGATGACGTCGATGCCCGCGATCATTTGCGTGACGCGCTGCGGCGGCATGCTCGGGAACAGCTTCTGCACGAAGTCGAGAAAGAAGACGTAGGCGGCGTAGCCCAGGTTCAAAAACTCGAAGTGGTACTGCCAGCATTTGATGCCCAGATTGATCAGATCATCGTAGTTCTTGAGCAGGTGGTAGCCCCGAGACTCGCCGACGGCGTCGGTCACCACGCTCAAGTCCTCCATGTCGGGCAAGTGCGGGATCTGCAGCGCCTCGAGTTCGCGGATCGTGGCTTCCATTTTCACTTTCCACTTGGCTTCGAGCGCATCCCAGTTCTTGTAGTAGTAGCCGGCACGCTCCATGAAGTGCGGGACGCGGCTGCCGATCTCGGCTGCGTCCTTCACCGGCACCGGCGAAATATAGACATAGCCGTTGATGATGCGGTGATCCACGCCGCGCACCGGCGGCACCATGAATATCCGGTTGTTGTACTGAGAGAGGCCAAGATACCAAGCCTCATCCCAGATCGTATCGAAGGGATAAAGCGGCTCCGGATAATGCAGGGCGTCGGCGAACCAGAAGGTGTCCTTCTCGTAGCGGTTTCTCTCGGGATCGTCGGTCACGAACTGGTAGTGGTAGGGATACATCCTTTCCCAGCCTTCGGTGCCGGGTATTGTTTTGGCCTTGACGTCGTGCGGGTTCGGAAATTTCATAATGGTGTCTCCTCCGGATGGATGGCACATGAACCGGGATTGCCCGGATGACTCCTAAACTGGCGTGAGTATTCGCGTTTTACGGCCTTGCCGCAAGACAGACGCGAGGTGCCGACGGTTACCGGCACCGCGGCTAGCCCGAACGGTGGTCGGGTGGCTGATCTAGCCATTTTCCCTGGCATTGGGACGCACTCCTCCCGTCGGTTGCTCTTGAACGCATGAGCATCGGGTTCTCATACCATTTCCATACACTACTGTCCGGTTCAGCGCGGGTGATTTTGTAAGATAGCGGCGTAATATAAGGGTTTCCTGGGTATTTTTTTTGGTGTCGACTTGAACACGTGCTCGCGCTGTGGACCGGCCAACGGCAAGGCGACCTTTTACGGCTGCCCTGGTCCGCATTTGACGGCAGTCACATTAGGTTTCAGCAGTCGAAGACTAGGCGCCGGATCGTCATCCCGGCAGGAGAGCCACTACGAGTCCTGCTAAGCCGGACCGAGCGCCACAGTCCATTGATCTTGACCAATACACGCGGGAAGCCATGGACTTCGGACGGCTTTAGAACGTCGTGGGGCAAGGCATGTACTTGTGTGTACCGAATATTAGATTCAGCATGGACGCAGAGAGCAGACGGGGTAAGTTTGCGACCTGATGAAGGATCTGTTCAAGCTGATTCTCGGCATCCTGGCTTCGCTCTTCAAGTCGAGAGCAAAGCTGGAAGCAGAAATCCTGATCCTACGGCAACAGATCAATGTGCTTCGCCGGCGGGCACCGAAACGACCGCACCTCAACAATACCGATCGTTTTCTGTTTGTTTGGCTTTATCACTGGTTCCCCTCCGTCCTTGGCGCGATTGCCATTGTCAGGCCGGAAACGATCATTCGCTGGCACCGCGCTGGGTTTCAAGCGTATTGGCGCTGGCGATCGCGCAGCCCTGTTGGCAGACCGAAGGTCTCGGCTGAACTGCGCACGCTGATTGGCGAGATGAGCCGGGCGAACCCGCTCTGGGGCGCCCCACACATTCATGGCGAACTGCTCAAGCTTGGCTTCGAGGTCGCTCAGTCGACAGTCGCTCGGTATATGTGCCACCACTCGCGGCCACCATCTCAAGGCTGGCGCACGTTTCTGAGCAACCATGCCGACGGCA
>OCZT010007019.1_pt1 | contig 11081 bp, 12 predicted proteins | sample 1539031 | NCBI WGS metagenome assembly OCZT01 (sample SAMEA3539308, study PRJEB22396) | soil metagenome | biome: tundra; feature: field; material: soil | place: USA | collected 2010-05 | depth 0.15 m
AATATGGTCGTCAAGATCAGACCGACGGCGGCTACGCCCATGGCGATCGTCGTCGATAGACGACACCACCAGGATCATCCCTTCCCGTATGCCTTCGGGCACTACGGTCACAGACGTGAGTTCGTAATGCTCCAGAACCGAGGCAATGATCAGGAGCCCGGGCGGGAGGATGGCGACCCGGCGGGGATCCTCACCGCTGCGTTTGGCAAGGTTTCGCGACGGCGCGCCCTTCCACGACGGGGCAGGCGCTGTTTGCCTCGACTCGGGCAAGCGCCAGGGTTCTCATCCTCGCGGCCGACGACAAGAGCGCCCAGGCTCCCAACAAGGCGTGAAGGGCATCACATTGCCCATCAGTAAGCCAGGCCTGCGAGCACTCGTGCGGCACATCGAAACAATGAGAGAGAGCACCAGCATGAGCATGATCACCACCAGCGACGGCACACAGATCTACTACAAGGACTGGGGCTCGGGCCGGCCCGTCGTCTTCAGTCACGGCTGGCCGCTCGATGCGGACGCCTGGGAGTCCCAGATGGTCTTCCTGGCTTCCAACGGCTATCGCTGCATTGCTCATGATCGTCGCGGACATGGCCGATCCAGCCAACCGTGGAATGGCAACGAGATGGATACCTATGCCGATGACCTGTCGGAACTGCTGGAAGTGCTCGACCTGAGAGACGCAGCCCTGGTCGGCCACTCCATGGGCGGCGGTGAGGTCTCCCGCTACATCGGGCGCCATGGCACATCCCGCGTCGCCAGAGTCGTCCTGGTGGGTTCAGTGACGCCGCTGATGCTGAAGACGACGGCCAATCCCGGCGGACTGCCAATCAAAGCCTTCGACGACATCCGATCGGGCGTCACAGCTGACCGCTCGCAATTCTTCAGGGATCTTACGACCCTGTTCTACGGCGCCAACCGTAAGGGCAATAAGGTCACGCAGGGCATGCGGGACGCGTTCTGGTTCCAGGGGATGCAGGGCGGTCTCAAGAACGAACTCGATTCCATCAAAGCCTTCTCCGAGACGGATTTCACTGAGGACCTGGAGAAGTTCGACGTGCCGACGCTGATCATTCACGGCGATGACGATCAGATCGTGCCGATCGCGGCCTCGGCCATGCTCTCGTCGAAACTCATCAAGAACGCGACGCTGAAGATCTATCCGGGCGGCTCCCATGGTCTGGCCGACACGCATAAGGACCAACTCAACGCCGATCTGCTGGCCTTCATCAAGGCGTAACCAGCACGGCGGGGAAACAGACAGAAGGAGACCAGTCATGCCGAGTTTCGGGACGCCCTTTTCGGGATTGGCGAACGACAGGAAGCTCACGGATCAGGAACTCATCCGGGCAATCCGGTTCACGGTCGCTTCGGAGTACGAAGCGAATCAACTCTATACGCAGCTGGCCGAGTCAACGGACGACAAGCTCGCCATCGCGGTGCTTATGGACATCGCCGGTGAAGAGCTCCGTCACGCCGGACAATTCCTCCGACTGCTCTACGAGCTGGCTCCAGATGAAGAGAAGCGATATGCAGGAGGGGCAAAGGAAGTCGAACGGGCAATCGAGAAGTCGAAGTAGAACACTGCCCGGCCAACCGGATGCTCTCAGTTCGGATGATCAACTCTCGTCCGGATCTTCCGACGACGTTACCTAATCGTGCGGATGAAGACGAGCAGCGCGGCCGGCGTCCGCGCTGGCGGCACGCCTTGGTTCGGCGCGGCCTCGTTATGACGTTGGTCCCGCAGGCCACGTCTGGGGGTGACTGCGGACGTGGTCTCAAGTAGCATCTGAAGCATGGAAACCCGATACCTCGGCGCGGGCCGATGAAGATCGCTGTTACGGGCGGAAGCGGGAAGCTCGGCCGGAGCGTCGTCCGGCGACTCAACGACGAAGGGCACGAGGTACTAAACCTCGACCGCGCGGGTGAAAGAAACCCGGGCCTGGTATTGGTGGACCTGACCGATTACGGCCAGGTCGCCGACGCGCTTCTCGGGATCGACGACCGGCACACAGGGTTCGACGCGGTCGTGCATCTGGGCGCAATTCCCGCTCCCGGCATCGTCCCGGACGCGGCCACCTTCCACAACAACATGCTCTCCACTTACAACGTGTTCCAGGCGACCCGGCGCGCCGACATCAAGAAGCTCGTGTATGCCTCCAGCGAGACCGTCCTGGGGCTGCCGTTCGATATCGACCCGCCTTACATTCCGGTGGACGAGGAGTACCCGGCACGGCCCGAGAGCACGTACTCGCTCGTGAAGCATCTCGAGGAACAGATGGCGATCCAACTCACCCGGTGGGACCCGCAGTTCAGCATCACCGCTCTGCGCTTCTCCAACGTGATGGATCCGGAGGACTATGCCGCCTTCCCGGCCTTCGACCGGGACGCCAGGCTGCGCAAGTGGAACCTGTGGGGTTACATCGACGGCCGCGACGGCGCACAGGCGGTTTCGCGGGCGCTGGAGAGGGCCCTACCTGGTTTCGAGACGTTCATCATCGCGGCGGCCGACACGGTCATGAGCAGACCCAGCGCCGAACTGGCCGCAGAGGTCTTCCCCGGCGTCAGAGTCGTCAGGCAGCTCCACGAGCGAGAAACCCTGCTGTCAATCGACAAAGCCCGACGGATGCTGGGCTATGCGCCCGAGCACAGCTGGCGCGACCACGTCGAGGCCGGCGGGTAAACCACCTCAAGCCCGGACAGCCGGCATCGGTCAGAGCGCGGGCCATGTCTCGGCATCCGCCACGATGGCTGAATGGTGAGCAGCAAGCCTGGCGCGGAGGGATGGGCGCAGGAGTCGCCGAGGCGTTTCGACCTCACGTGATGAGCTGGGTGTGGTCGGGGCGAGAGGAGTGGGGGCCATGCTTTCCAACTGATGTATGAGATCGAGTCAGCAGTCCGGCCGATGGTAGAGGTGGCATAGTTGCTGGCGGCCACGTCAATGCCTGACCTTGACTGGCTCGTGTTGCCGGTATGACATCATGCCGGTATGATGTCAATCATGGCGACGAAGAAAAAAGTGACCCTGTACGTCGATGCGGACGTGATGCGGGCAGCTCGAGTTCGCGCAGCCCGCACGGAGAAGCGCGACTCGGAAGTGGTGGAGGAGGCGCTGCGCGCCTACCTCGGCTTCGACGTACTCGCGAGCGTCTGGGCCCGTTCCGGTCTGAGCGAGGACGAGGCGATGCGTCTCGCGGTCGAGGAAACCCACGCGGTCCGGGCCGAGAAGCGTGCCTCGCGCGGTTCTTGACACCAACGTCCTCGTTTCGGCGCTGATCAGTCCGGGCGGTCCCAGCGCCGCGCTCCTGCTCGAACTGCGCGCCGGCGCCTTCGAGCTCGTGATCTCGCCGATGCTGTTGGCCGAGCTTGGCGATGTTCTTGCGCGCCCCAAGTTCCGCCCGTATATAACCGCGGCCGAAGCCGCCGCATATGTGGAACTCATTGGCCACGAGGGAACGATCCACGATGACCCGCCGCCGGGGGAGGAGCCGCTCAGCGCCGACCCGGACGACGAGTACCTGATCGACCTTGCGCGTGCCGCGGCTGCGGACGTGTTGGTGTCCGGCGACTCGCACCTGCTTGTTCTACGTGACGTCGTGCCGGTCACGACTCCCGCGGAGTTCCTGGCCAGCCTGGCCGATCAGTGAGTCAGTCGAACAGCCTGGCCACATCGATCGAGCCGGTCGAAGACTAGAGTCTCGCCAAACGGGGATGGTGCGGGGCCCCTCAGTGAGGGTAGGCCGCAGACTACCTGAAGTGGTCGGGGCGAGAGGAGTAGAGCCGAGGCTTTCCAACTGAGATACGAGATCGATGCGGCGGGCTCGCCGGAACTGGACAAAGTTGGATAGGCCGTCGGCGAGAGGAGTAGCGGCCACACTTTCCAAGTTAAGATGCGGGCACCCACCGCCCGGTTGAGCGGCGCGCCGTCTGGCCGACATATCGCAAGTTGAGGCTACTCGGCCGCACCATACATGGTTCCTACCACCACTCCACGTGGCAGTACCCACAGCGGCTGCGGTCCGTTGCCCGGTGGCGGCCCGGCCCGCGGGATAGGCGCCCAGTTGCGCCCGTCGGACGAAGTCCAGGCTTGGCCATTGCTCTTGACCGCGAGAAATATCGATCCGTTGGAGCCGATCACGCCGTCTGGGCTGGTGATCCCGGCAGGCTCTCCCTCGCTCGCGGTGGGCGCCGCTCCAAGTGGGCTAAATGTGGTCTCTGTGATCCAAGTCTTGCCGCCGTCGATCGAACTATCGAGATTGGGCCCCCCGCCGGGGACCATGCGGTCGGAGGTCCACATGAGCATCCCATCGCGACCGAACTCGATCTGCGTGCCGTAGTAACCGCCAAATTTGGACCTGGTCCAGGTTCGCCCGTCATCGGACCACCACAGTCCGCCTGTGCCCGTCGCGGTGGCGCCCAAGATGCCAGGCCCATACCTGCCTGGTTGCGTCAGCGACGCCAGCACAGGGCGATCGCCGAAGGCCGTTCCGCCCGTGTAGCCGCCCATAAGGAAGAAACGACCGTTTCCAGACTGGATCGCGGGGCCAACCTGGTCCCACGCGATGCCAGGCTCGATGGCTTGGGTTGTCCAGTTGAGGCCATCGGACGAGAAGGCGACGCTGAACGCGCCCGTGGCAAACTTGCCCGAGCCGACGACGCTATGGACGGTGGCTACCAGTCCAGCCGCCGTTCCGGCCAGGCTGTCAATGATGTCCACGCCAACCGGTAAGCCAGCGTTGCGCCAGTTCTTGCCGTCGGAGCTGGTCCAGACCGTCTGGCTGGATTGGTCACCGATTACCACCAGTCCGGCCGGACCGGCCGCGACCAGGCCCGGATGCACCATCGCGGTGACCTTGGTCCAGCTCTCGCCGTCAGGGGAAGTCCACAGAGCCGAGTCGTCGCCGCCGTTCATGGTGACGCGGAGCGCAAAGCCGCCGGTCCAGCTGACGAGTTGGCGGGCGCCTGCGTAGTCATCGGCGGTCAGGAGTGGACTCTGGTTGGGAAGCTGCGTCCAGGAGAAACCTTTCCAGTCGGAGGCAACGCCCGGCGTCATGAATCCAATACTGGCTGGCTGCAGGCTCGCCGTTGTGGGTTCGGTCCCCTTGGCCACTGAGGACTGGGAGGCAGAGGCAGTCTGCGAGCCTGAGGCTGCGGCGCCGGTGCGCCCGGACCACCCTCCACCGATCGCGACCGAGACCACGGCAACCAAGACCAGTCCGGCCACGACCGGCGCGGCAAGGCGGAAGTCGAAGCTTCGGCCAAACCGGCGGCTCGGACTAGGCGCAAATCGCCCGCGATTGGTCCCCGTAACTCGTTCCAGGATCCGATCTTCGAGATCCGGCGAGGGCCGTGCGGAATCGTGGACGGCATGCAGCGCGTCGGACAGACGTTGTTCCGGATTCATCGTTCATCCCTCATCTGTGCGCCAAGGCGCCCGATGGCCCGGTGCAGCCGCGACTTGGCGGTTCCGAGCGGTATGCCGAGTGCAGCCGCGGCGTCGGCCAGTTCCATGTCGGCGAAGAAGCGGAGCGCGAGAATTGCCCGGTCGTCCGCCCCGAGCCGGTCGAAGGCGGCGATGAGGACCAGCCGGTCGGTCGGGTGAACCGATGGTTCCGAGCCTGGGATGTGGAGCGCCAGATCCAGGTCCACTTCCCGGACGCGCGGCCTGCGCCGGGCCTGATCGATGGCCGACCGCACGATGATCCTTCGAAACCAGGCCGGCCACAGTTCCAGGTCGCGCAAGGTGCGGAAGTCGCGCCACGCCCGAAGGAACGCCTCCTGGACGGCATCCTCCGCTTCGGACGGAGAACGGACGATGGACAGGGCGAGGCGATACGCGGCGGGCGTCTCGGCGTGCACCAACGCCGCGAACGCCGAAGCGTCTCCAGAGCGCGCAGCCAGAACAAGGTCTCCGGCGATGGTCGTCATTCTCCCTCCCGGCAGAACAGGCCGGTTTATCCGACCCGTCGCTCACCTACTATGGCGCGGCCGGTCTGCGATTCGTTCCCGAATGGTGGACCAGCTGCCTCTACTCCGCCACGATCCTGTACCCCACCCCCGGCTCGGCCACGATGAGTTTGGCCGCGGCGCCGGAAGGATCCGCGGCGGCGAGCTTGCGTCGGAGACGGGAGACGTAGACGTGGAGGTAGTGCGCCTCCTCGGAATAGGCCGTGCCCCAAACGGCGCGCAGGATCCTACCGGCCGTGACCACGCGGCCGGGCTGACTCAGCAGCACCTTCAGCAGCTCGAACTCGCGCGGGGTCAGCTCCACGGGAGTGCCGCCCACGGTGACCTCGTGGTGCGGCACATCCATCACCACGGGCCCGAGCACAAGACGGCCTTCCACGTCCGCCTCCGGTCCGGCCGCCCGACGCAGGACGGCACGCATCCGGGCATGCAACTCGGAGAGACCGAAGGGCTTGGTCAGATAGTCGTCTGCGCCCGCGTCCAGAGCCGCAACGCGATCCTCTTCCCGGCCGCGGGCCGACACGACGATGATCGGCGTAGTGGCTTCGCGCCGCACGCGACGTATCACGGCCTGGCCGTCCAGATCCGGCAGGCCCAGGTCCAGCAGGATCAGACCCGGACGGCGGCAATCCCAGAGCCGTAGCGCTTCGCGGACATCGCCGGCTTCGTCGACCTCGTGGCCGCGGGCACGCAGGTTGCTCGCGATGGCAGCCCGCGCCGACTCGTCGTCTTCGACGATGAGGATGACCGCCGCTCCATCGCTCATCGGGCCTCCGCCGGCGGCTCGGCTTCAGGCGACTCGGCTGATCGTTCGGGGGCCGGCTCGGCTTCGGGCGTCGGCTCGGCTTCGGGCGCGGGTTCGGCCTCAGCCGGCTCGACCGATCGTTCGGGCGCAGCCGACTCGCCTTCGGTTGCCAATCGCACGATCACCTCCAGGCCACCCATCGCGCTCGGGCGCGCCAGTACCGTCCCGCCCATCGCCTCCGTCAAACCCTTCACAACTGCCAAACCTATCCCCGATCCGCCCTCGGATCGCGAGCCCTGACGGCGCGGCCCCCGGTAGAACCGCTCGAAGAGGTGCGGCAGAACCGTGGCCGGAACCCCCGGACCTGCGTCGGCCACGATCAGCCAGACCTGATCGGCCACGGCTTTGGCGGAGACGCTGATCTGCTTGCCGGCGGCATATCGGGCCGCGTTCTCCAGGAGGTTCGTGAGGATCTGGTCGACGAAGATCGCATCGACTTGCACAGCCGGCAGATCCGGCGGAACCTCGACGCCGATCTCAGCCGGAACGAGCGCAGGCGTGACGCGCTCGACAACCGGATCCACCAGATCCGCGAGATCGTAGAGCTCGAGCGACGGATGGAGCGCTCCGCCCTCGATCCGCCCGAGATCCAGCATGTTGCGCACCAGCCCGCTCAGTCGCTGCGCCTCGCGATCGATGGAAGCGGCGATAGCCCTGGCGTCGTCGGTGCACAACTCCACCTCCGCGTCCATCAGGTTCCCTGCTGCGACCCGGATCGCCGCCAGCGGCGTTCTCAGGTCATGCGAGACCGAGTCCAGCAGAGCGGACTTGAGCGCGTCGCCCTGGCGGGCCACCTCCACGGCCGTGGCTTCTGCGGCAAGCTTGTCCCGCACCACGGACTGCCCGAACTGGTCCGCGGCCGCCGCGATCAGCCGAGAATGAGAGCGGCCCGGGAACGGAGCGGCTTTGGGCCGTGTGGCCCAAAGCGAGCCGACGATCTCGCCACCGGCAGTGATCGGGACACGCAGGACCGTCAACGGTCCGTCGTCACGGATCTGGCGCAATCGCACGTCGCGGGCCTCGCCGCCGCCGCCGGCACGAGACACCGTGGCTTCGCGGACCTTGACCCAACTGGGCTGCGTATCGCTTGAGCCGGAGTGGAGCGCCCACCGAGTGGCAACGGACGGGCGCGGCCCACCCGGTCTGGTATCGGCAACAACCCGCTCTTCGGCAATCGCGTCGCCCAGACCTATCCAGACTCTGGCCATCTCCGCCTCGCGAACCAGCCGGCCGGCAAGCAGTGGCGCGGCCTCCAGGGCAGTCGCCGCAGTCGCGATGTCGCGGCTCATGGCGAACATCGCCCGAGCCTCGGCACTGCGCAATTGCGCCTCGCGGCGTCGCTGAAGCTGAAGCGCGGAGAGCCGGCCGATGGCGATGGCGACCACGAGGAAGACCAGCAGATCGACCCATTCCTCCGGCGAGGAGATGGCGAAGGTGTATTGCGGCTGGACGAAGAAGAAGCCGTACAGAAGGAATGACGCAACGGACGTGCCGACGGCCAGCCAGCTGCCGTAGCCCATGCCGACCGCCACAACGGCCAGCAGATAGACGGTGACGGTGGGCGCACCGAGCAGCCTTTCCAGGATGAAGACCAGCCCCGTGGTAAGAGCCAAACTGGCGGCCGCGACTACTAGCCCCGCTATCGAGGGGCGAGTGGGCCGGACCAGCGCAAGGGACCGAGTGATCACTCGGTGAGCTTACCGGGGAAATGCCTCCAGCAGGAGCCGGGCGACCTCACCGGGGTGGGCCGAGGCCAACCGAGCACGCCCCTGATCCATGGCTCAGAATGACCAGCGCATCCAGGCGCCGACCGCCGCGCGATCCCATCGACCAGAGGACCCCATGAGCCCGACAGCCCGGCGTGCCGCCACGACCAAGACCGAGACGCCGCGAAAGACGGTCAAGGCCGCCAAGTCGGCCCCGGTGGTTGAGGCGAAGTCCGTGGCCGAAGCCAAGCCGGTGGCCGAGGCCGGTGCTGAGTCTGCCGCCCGCGACACACTCCTGAGCCGCGTCCGCAACCTCGCCAAGCCGCCGTCCAGCCCTCATGAAACCAGAGGCGCCAGCGTCGTGCGCCCGGTCGTGTTCGGCGCGACGGACGGTCTCGTATGCAACCTCTCGCTGATCATGGGCGTGGCCGGCGCGGCCAAGGAAGATCCCCACTCAATCGTCGTGGCGGGCGTGGCCGGCCTCCTGGCGGGTGGCTTCTCGATGGCCGTTGGCGAATACGTTTCCGTCCGCTCCCAGCGCGAGTTGCTGGATTACCAGATCGAACTGCAGCGCCATCAGCTCCACCACACGCCGGAGCAGGAGCGCACGATCCTCCTGGAGATCTACGAGGCCAAGGGCCTCTCACGTCCCGAGGCAGAACTGATCGTCGGCCGGATCATGAAGGACCCGGAGCGGGCGATCGATACCTTCGTGCGCGAGGAGATCGGTCTCTCGGCCGAGACGATGGGCTCGCCCGTCGCGGCCGGACTGGGGTCGTTGTCGGCGTTTGCCGTGGGCGCTTTCGTGCCGCTCCTGCCGTTTATCTTGTGGGAGGGCAAGCTCGCTTTTGGCGTGAGCATCGCCGCTTCCGCCCTGGCCCTCTTCGCCATCGGACTGGCCGTGAGCCGCCTGACTCACCGCCACGCCCTGATGACCGGGGTCAGGCAAGTTGTTCTGGGCGGACTGGCCGCGGCCGTCACCTTCGGTGTCGGGTCGCTAATGGGAGCGTCCGTCCACTGAAAGCCCTGGCCGGGCGTGGGCCGGGCGTGGGCCGGGCGTGGGCCGGGCGTGGGCCGGGCGTGGGCCGGGCGTGGGCCGGGCGTGGGCCGGGCGTGGGCCGGGCGTGGGCCGGGCGTGGGCCGGGCGTGGGCCGGGCGTGGGCCGGGCGTGGGCCGGGCGTGGGCCGGGCGTGGCCGATTTCATCCGATTGGCCGTGGCGCTTACTGAGTTCGGCGTACTCAGTCCGGCGCGATTCTACCGATACCCGAATCGAGGCGAGCCAGCCAGTGTTCGCTTCGGTGCGTGCCGTGCGCGCGCTGCCACGGACTGGCAAATGAACCCGGGCAGGCAGGTCGAGTCCGCCTGACCCTCCATGGCAGGGTCGCTTTCCCCCCAAGCGGCCCTGCCACCCAAGCGGGCCTGCCACCCAAGCGGGCCTGCCACCCTATCTCGCGCCACGCGGCCCAACGCATCTCCACGGCGCGGATCCCACGCCCGTCGCGTATCCTCGCGCTATGCCAGTCCAACCCGCTCCCAACGTCCCGCTCATCGTTCTCGTCGTCGCCGATCCGGCCGGGTCCCAGAACTCGGACCTGACTCAACGCAAGATCGACCTATATGTCGCGGCGATCACGAGGCACGGCGGCACGCCGGCGCCGGTGTCCGTCGCGACCGGCGCAGTAGACCGAGATCGTTTCTTCGCCACGATGGCGGGCCTCGTCCTTACGGGCGGTCCGGACCTGGACCCGGCACTGTACGGCGAGGCCGTCGCCGTAGCCACGGAGATCGACCGCGAGCGCGATGCCCTGGACCACATTGCCTGGCGCGCGGCCGAAGAGCGGGCAGTCCCGATATTCGGCATCTGCCGCGGCATGCAGGCGATCAACGTCTTTTCGGGCGGGACCCTGCTTCAGGACGTCCCGAGTCACGCCGGCACTCCGTACGGCGAGGGCCCGGCCAAGACCCACGACATGGAAATCGACCCAAATAGCCGCCTCGCCCGCGCTCTGGCGACCGGCGCTCCGGAAGGCCTCGCGGCCACGGACGAGAACGACGACACACCGGAACTGATCGTCAACACCTACCACCACCAGGCCGTGACTCAGGCGACTCTCGCGAAGGGGCTGCGCGCCGTCGGTTGGGCCTCGAGCGAAGCCGGTCGGCTCGTTGAGGGCCTGGAAACCCGCGACGATCAGTGGGTCGTGGGCGTTCAATGCCACCCGGAGCGGACCGAGTCCACGCCCGATGAATTCGAGGGCGTGTGGCGGGCGTTTGTGCGCGCGGCGAGCGAGACAGCCGAGACGGGCGGGGCGGCGAGAGGCTAGTCGGGCCGCCCGCGACAGATTCTGCCTAATGACCGTGGTGCCAACGCGGCGCGGGAAACTGGGCTCTAAGACGGCCCTGCATCGGTGGGTCGCCCCCGACCGGCACCGAAAATTAGCCGTAGACGGCTGGCACCTGGCCGGCCCAGTCGGATTCCATGGTTCCGCGTCCGCCAGAATCTGTTTCCTGTTCGCTCGGCTGTCATTGGGCAGAAACGCGGCGGAGCCCTGGCGCGGCGGAGCCCTGGCGCGGCGGAGCCCTGGCGCGGCGGAGCCCTGGCGCGGCG
>OCZT010007021.1_pt1 | contig 11080 bp, 7 predicted proteins | sample 1539031 | NCBI WGS metagenome assembly OCZT01 (sample SAMEA3539308, study PRJEB22396) | soil metagenome | biome: tundra; feature: field; material: soil | place: USA | collected 2010-05 | depth 0.15 m
GTGACATTGTCCTTGTGCGGCCCGGCACCCGCGTTCCGGCAGATGGCATAGTCGTCGATGGGTCCGCCGATGTTGACGAGTCGATGATTACCGGTGAGTCCCGGACAGTCCCGAAGGGACCAGGTGGCAAGGTCATTGCGGGAACGGTCGCTAGTGGTGGAAGTCTTCGAGTCCGCATTACGGCAGTCGGAGAGCAGACCGCCCTATCCGGCATCATGCGGCTGGTTGCCGCTGCACAGGCTTCTGGATCTCGCACCCAAGCTCTCGCCGACCGTGCCGCCGCAATCCTCTTCTACGTGGCGGTCGCCTCTGGCGCGATTACTTTCGCTTACTGGTGGCTTTCAGGGGACAAAGAACATGCCCTGATAAGGACGGCAACCGTCCTTATCATTGCCTGCCCGCACGCCTTGGGACTGGCGATTCCGCTGGTGATCGCAATCTCGACATCGCTCGGGGCTCAGAACGGTCTTCTCGTTAAGGACAGACTCGCACTCGAACGTGCCCGCAATCTGGACATGGTGATTTTCGATAAAACCGGAACGCTCACGCGCGGTTCTCCTGCGGTGTCGGGAGTCGCGGCTGCGCCTGGCAGCAACGAGAGTGACTTGCTTGCCCTCGCCGCTGCCGTAGAAGCCAACTCCGAACACCCGCTCGCGAAAGCCGTTGTGGCCGAAGCCAAGCACCGAAATCTGCCCACATTGCAGGCTGCCAACTTCGAAGCACTATCCGGTCGAGGAGCAAAAGCGTTGGTAAACGGCAAAAGCGTCATTATCGGCGGACCGCGCCTGTTGAGCGAAGACAAGGTAACAGTCCCCCCAGAAGTCGAAAAATTGACGACCGCCTGGGCGTCCGAGGGAAAGACGGTCCTCTCTGTGGTCGCAGACGGGCGACTGCTCGGCGCTTTCGCAGTCGAGGACGAGATTCGTCGCGAGTCAATGGGGGCGGTCGCGGAACTTCATCAGCTTGGTATCCGGGTCGCAATGATCACCGGAGATTCCAAGACGGTGGCCGATTCGGTCGCCCATCGCATCGGTATAGATGAGGTCGCAGCCGAGGTTCTTCCGGCTGACAAGGCATCGGCGGTGAAGCGTTTTCAGTCGGGCGGAAAAAAGGTCGCAATGGTTGGTGATGGCGTAAACGACGCGCCAGCGCTCGCGACCGCGGATGTTGGAATCGCGATTGGTGCCGGAACCGATGTTGCGATTGAGTCGGCCGGAATCGTGCTCGTGCGCAGCGATCCACGAGACGTTGTGGGAGCGATCGAACTATCTCGTGCTACCTACCGAAAGATGATCCAGAACCTGGTTTGGGCGACCGCCTATAACCTTGTCGCCATCCCGGTCGCAGCGGGTCTTTTCGTCCGCTGGGGACTCGATCTTCCCATGAGCGTTGGCGCAGTCGCGATGAGTCTTTCAACTATCATTGTGGCCGCCAACGCGCAGTTGCTTCGCCGACTTAAGCTGCAGCCTGCGCCGCTTTAAGTGACCCGGCATCACGTGGTTCTGCCGGCACATGTCATCACTGATGATGCCGGTTAGCTTGGGGGACGGTAAGGGCAGTGGATGACGACGGTCTTCATGAGGCAGCCGCTTCTCGGCGACCCTTAGCTGAAAGGGGCTGCCCATCGGACGCTACTTTGTATCCGCGATAGACGCCACCTGCAGCCTGTCGCCCGCCACTTCGCCTGTGACCGATACCTTCTTGCCGACAAACTTCTCTATTTGCCTCGCGTCACCCTTCAAGGTGAATATCTTGTCACCAGCCACAAGGGCGTACTTGCTGCCAGATTTCACGCAGGCGCGTGTGCAATCGGCATCGCTGTGACCAGGCATCATGTGCTTCTGCTTGCACATATCGTCGCTCACCACGCCCGTGAATTTCTGGGGTGCGGCCATGGTGATCGTGGCTAATGCCGCATTTATGAGGGCCAGGCTAAGTATCTGTCGAATCATTCGCGTGTTCATCAATCCTCCTCGTTTTCGAACTTCCAGATCTGTGAGCCATAAAGAACATTCGTAGGAATTCACGGTTGTGCCCCCGGAACCGCAAAGGTGATTCCGTTGGAATCGCTCTGCTTTGCGGTCTGCCTAGGCTCAACCGGTAAATGCGAGACGCCAAGCAGTTGCATGGCTGAGAGAACTGCTGGCACGTAGTTACGAGTCTCTGGTGGCAGCAAGCGCAGGCTGCTCAGTTGAATGAAATCGGCTATGCCGGCGCGTGCGACTGCTCGTTGGACCCTCTGCTCGCCAGCGTTGTAAGCCGCAAGGGCAAGCGGCCAGGAACCAAACTGCTGGTAGAGATCGCGCAAATAGTGCGCCGCCGCACGAGTGGACTTCTCGACATCCAATCTCTCGTCCCTTGAAGGAGTGACGACCAGCCCATATCGGCGGGCGGTGTCGGGCATCAACTGCCAGAGGCCAAGTGCGCCTTTGGGTGACAGCGCAGTGCTCCTGCCGCCACTCTCCACCATGACGACGGAAGCCATCTCCTGAGGGATGCCCTCGCTTTCCAGGATGCGACTCAGTGCCGGGCGAAGCTGATCCAGCCGTTTCATCGCCACCCCGACGCTGGGGGGCAGGTTCGGACGATATTTCTGATCGAAGTTCCGTAGCACTAATTCAGGTGAGTGTGGCGGAACACTTCCGTGACTGTCATTAGCGGCATCGGTCATGCGCCCCACCGCTTCGGCAAGGAGGTCGTCCGCTGTGCGGTCCAGCACCTGGTGCAGGGCGGAGAACTGCTCAGGAACGTGCACTGAAGCATTAGCCGCCACTTTCGACTGGGCTTCAGCCCCTGATACACAAAGCGCAGCCAAGACCAGGGCCGCACCAGTAAGGAGTGCCTTATGCATGCCCCACCTCGTTTGCCGGAGTGAGTTGCACACCCGCCGGGTTTTTCTTTACGGCTGGCTTGACCTCCCAGTTCCATTTCCAAATGGCATAGACAGGCGGATAAACCACAAGTTCCATCAGGAAAGAGGTGATGATGCCACCCACCATGGGTGCGGCGATTCTCTTCATCACATCGGCCCCACTTCCTGAGGACCACATCAGCGGTAGCAAGCCGAACAACATGCAAGCCACCGTCATCACCTTGGGACGAAGCCGTTTGACGGCGCCGTTTACGATGGCCTCGCGCAGGTCATCCCAATTGCGCATTTCGCCTTTGCGGATGGCGTCCTTATACGCGAGATCGAGATAGAGCAGCATGAAGACAGCAGTTTCGGCATCGACGCCGAGCAGGGCGATCAAGCCCACCCACACGGCGATGCTCATGTTGTAGTTCAGCAGGTAGAGCAACCAGACCGCGCCGATGGCCGAGAATGGGACCGCTGACAAGATGATTGCGGTCTTCGTGACAGAACCGGTGTTGAAGTACAGCAACAGAAAGACGATGAGCAACGTGATGGGCAGCACGATCTTCAGTCGCTCTTTTACGCGCTCCATCGACTCATACTGACCGCTCCAGACCAGTTGGTAGCCGGCCGGAACGCTAACCTTCTCGGCTACAACCCTCTTCGCATCGGTGACGTAGCTGCCGATGTCGCGGCCGGATACATCCACGTAGACGTAACCGCTGAGCCGCCCATTTTCATCACGGATCATGCCGGGCCCAGTCTTGACCGTGATGTCGGCGATCTGTCCCATGGGTATCTGTGCGCCAGAGGGACTGGACACCAGCACGCGTTTTAGTGCTTCAAGATCGCTGCGATAGTCGCGCAGGTAGCGCACGTTGACTGGGTATCGTTCGCGGCCTTCGACCGTAGTGGTTACCGGCTCTCCTCCGATGGCCGACATCAGCACGTCATTGGCTGCGTCAATCGTCAGCCCGTAACGCGCCAACTCGTCGCGCTTCAGAGTGAAGTCGAGGAAGTAGCCGCCAGAAGTGCGTTCGGCAAACACACTGGTAGTTCCCTTGACGTCCTTCAGGGCCATCTCAACTTCTTCACCGATCTTCTGAATTTCTCCAAGATCGGAACCAAGCACTTTCACGCCCAAGGGCGTGCGGACGCCGGTGGTGAGCATGTCAATGCGGGCCTTGATGGGCATGGTCCAGGCGTTGGCGATGCCTGGGATCTGCAAGGCGTCATTCATGCCGCCCGCGCCGTAGACCAGTTCCTGGGTTGACTGGTGGTCGGGCCAGAAGCGGCGCAGAAAGTTCTTCATCCATTTGGGGGCCCAACTGGAGTACCAGCGCGGACGGGTTGGCCACTGCTCATGTGGCTTGAGTACGATGACAGTTTCCATCATCGAATAGGGGGCGGGATCGGTTGAGCTTTCCACTCGACCGGCCTTTCCGAATACCGTTTCGACTTCCGGAAATCCCTTGATGATCTTGTCCTGCACTTGCAGAATGCGAGATGCCTCCGCCACGGAGATGCCAGGCAGTGTGGACGGCATGTACAGCAGGGTGCCTTCATCGAGTGGAGGCATGAACTCGGAACCCAGCTTGAAGAAAATGGGCACCGTGACCGCCATTGCAAGCAGGGCTGCCGCGATCGTCTTCCACCTGTGTTCCAGTACAAATTCAACCACCGGGTGATACAGCTTCATCATGGGACGGCTGATGAAATGATGGTCTTCGCTCTGGATCTTGCCCACCAGAATCGAGTTCACCACTTTCCCCAACCAGCGGGGACGGATGTTGAAGTTCGCCATGTGGGTAAACAGCAGGCGCATCGCGGGATCGAGCGTGATAGCCAGCACAGCCGCGATTGCCATCGCGAAGTTCTTTGTATAGGCCAGAGGCTTGAATAGACGGCCTTCCTGCGCCTCCAAAGTGAATACCGGCAGGAAGGCAACGGCAATCACCAGCAACGCAAAGAAGCTGGGGCCTCCGACCTCTTTTACAGCGGAGATCACGACGTTGTGGTAATCGCCGGGGCGACCGTCCGCTTCCCAATGCTCAAGCTTTTTGTGGGTCTGCTCCACCACCACGACGGCGGCGTCGACCATGGCACCAATTGCCACCGCGATTCCGCCCAGCGACATGATGTTCGCGGTCAGGCCACTCAACTGAATGGGAATAAAGATCAGAATAACCGTGACCGGAATGGTGATGATAGGGATGATCGCACTGGGAAAATGCCAGAGGAAGATAAGGATGATCAGGCTCACGATGATGATTTCTTCCATCAGCGTGTGCTTCAGGTTGTCGATTGCGCGATCGATAAGCTCCGACCGGTCGTACGTCGTAACGATCTTCAGGCCCTTGGGCAGCGTGGGCTCGATATCGGCTAATTTGGCCTTTACACGCTCGATTGTCTTCTCGGCGTTCTCGCCGAAACGCATGATCACCACGCCGCCGACGGTCTCGCCCCGTCCATCGAGCTCCACTACGCCGCGCCTGATCTCGGGACCGTAGACGACGGTGGCGATGTCACCTACCAGCACGGGAGTGCCGGTTTGTGGGTTGTACATGATGACGATGTCCTGAATGTCCTTCAGCGACTTGATGTACCCGCGTCCTCGCACCATGTATTCGCGGCCGGTCATTTCCACCAGTCGCGCACCCACATCGTTGTTTCCCTTCTGAATGGCGCCTATCACCATGTCGATCGGGATCTTGTAACCAAGCAGCTTGTTGGGATCGACGTTGATCTGGTATTCGCGGACGAAGCCGCCGGCGGCAGCGACCTCCGCCACACCTGGCACCGATTGCAGCGCATAGCGCAAATACCAGTCCTGGTACGTGCGCATCTGTTCCAGGCTGTACTGTGCAGTCGTATCCACTAGGGCGTACTCGTAGACCCATCCGACCGCCGTAGCATCCTTCGCCAGCTCAACATTCACGCCTTTGGGAAGGCGAGGTGTAACGGAGTTGAGATACTCCAGCGTGCGCGAGCGCGCCCAATAAATGTCTGTCCCTTCGTCAAAGATGATGTAGACGTAGGAATAGCCGAAGTCGCTGAAGCCCCGGACGTCCTTCACCTTCGGCATGCCAAGCAAGGCCGAGGTGATTGGGTAGGTAACCTGGTCTTCCATGATGTCGGGGCTACGGTCCCATTTGGAATAAACGATCACCTGCGTGTCGGAAAGGTCAGGAATGGCATCCAGCTTCGTGTTCTTCATGGATTGCCAACCGAGAAGGACAGCAGCTCCCACCAGCAGGAACACCAGGAACTTCCGCTTTGCCGAGAATTCGATAATCTTGTTGATCATGGGGTGTTCCCCTCTCCGAGCAGCTGCTCCATGCTCAGGATCTGCCCTCCGTTCTGAGCAATGAAGGCTTCCGCATCTTCCTTCTTTGCGAACGCGAAAGCTCCAGGCGCGCAACGGTCAAAGGCCAACTCCTCGGTGTGCTTCATCTCATCCATACGCATTCGGTCGTGACTGCAGGCCATGGCGCGGCTGTGATTGACGTAATACGCTTGCGCCGGGTCAATCACCTTCGCGGTTGAATAGTCGCGTACGGAGATCAGACGCACCGGCTTGTGCTCCTGACGCGATTCGCTTACGGCGCACTGTGGACAACACGCTTCCCTCCGCCGTCCACCGATCTCCACCACAACGCGCAGTTTGTCTTGTAAGGGACGCTGGCAAAAGCCACACTCTTTCGGAGTGCGAAATTCCCTGTACTCGTACCAGCCCAGACCAAGCATCGCCAACACTACGAGGCCAAGTACGGCAAGACCCGTCTTCTTCTTTGCGCTCATCTTGTCCTCCTCAGTGCTGCATGCCGCCCATAGCGCTCTTCAGGCGGCTCTCGGAATCGATCAGGAAGTTACCGGAAACAACGATTTGTTCGCCCGGTTTCAACCCGGACAGCACAACGATGAGATTGTCGAACTGTGGTCCCATCGTGATCCGGCGCGGCTCGAACATGCCGCCGTCACGGACCACGAAAACAACCTGCTCATTGCCGGAATCCAGCACGGCCTCCGCTGGCACAACCACCTTGCTGCCGTAGTCGACTTTCAATTGCGCATCGGCAAACATCTGGGGTTTGAGTTCCATCTCAGGGTTGGGAAGTTGAACGCGGACCTTCAAGGTGCGCGACTGCGCGTCAACCATCGGGTAGATGTAGCTGACATGCCCGTGCCATTTCCGTCCAGGGTAATAGCTGAGTTGCAGTTCGACGTCCTGGCCCACATGGATATAAGGAACTTCGTATTCGTAGACGTCCAGGTTGGCCCAGATTGTTGAAAGATCAGAGATCGTGTACAGCTCGGTATCGGAAGTCACCGAGGTCTGCGGAAACGCTTTTCTGTCGGTTACAAAGCCCGTGGTCGGCGAGTAGAAAATCAGGTTCTTAGTGACTTCACCGGTTTCATCGAGTTTCTTGATCTGCTCGTCGCTGATGTCCCACAACTTGAGGCGGTCGCGCGCAGCCCGGAACAGTGAATTCGAGCCATCGGAGACTTCCTGAAAGGGCGAGCTTCCCAAAGCTGCCTGTCCACGCTTCGCGATCAGGTATTCCTCCTGCGTCGCCACCAGGTCGGGACTGTAAAGCGTGAAGAGCGGTTGTCCCTTTTTCACCAGTTGGCCGACGTAGTCCACATAGACCTTATCGATCCAGCCGCTCACTTTTACGTGGATGTGCGTAATCTTGGTCTCGTCAGCGGTGAGCTGCGCGGTGGTGTGTATCGTACGCTCGAGCGATCGCCTTTCCACCTTGCCGGTGCGGACACCGATCAACTGCTGCTTGTCAGGCGAAATTGAGACCGTGCCCGCGGGCATTTTCGCCATACTGGTTTGCTCGTCCGCGTACTTGGGGACAAGTTGCATGCCGCAATCGGGAGCGATACCCGGCTTATCGGACTTGTAGGCCGGGTGCATTGGGTCATACCAGAAAAGGACCTTGCGGTCGCCCGGCGTAGCCGATTGTGTGCTGGACTGCACGGCGTTATTGCGCGTTGCGCTGTCGTCCGCATATTGCGGCACCAGGTCCATTCCGTCTGGCGCTTTGCCGGGCTTGTCATAGTGGTGCTGCGGATTCATGGCGTCGTAGTAATACAGTACCTTGCGCTCTCCCGCGGAGACCTGGGCTGTGCCGCGGTCGTCACGCTGGTTCCGCCATCCCAATATTCGGCGACCGTAGATCATTCCGAGGACAACAACGACCAAGACCACTAGAGCAGCGATTCTCAATAGTTTGTTATTCATGGTTCTTTGCTTCCTTCATTTGTGGAATTCGCTCCGCCATCGGGCGGCACCGGTCGTGCCGAAGTCAGTTCCATACCAGCCAGGCTCTCCATGCGAGCCAGAGCAGTTTGGTAGTTAGCAAGTTCGCGGTAATAGTCCACTTCGTAGTTGAGGATCGTGCTGAAGTTTGACAGGACCGTGAGAAAGTCGACGTTACCGACCTCGTAGGCAGACATCGACGACTCCAGCGCCAACGACGACTGCGGCACAATTGCTTTCGAGTAGAGATCGAGCAATTGTTTCGAGGCTTGGGCCGAGAGGTAATTCTGTTTCAGCTCGAACTGCAATTCGTTTTTACGGTTGTCCCGGCTGCGCTCGGCGCTGATCGTTTCTTCCGTCGCCTGCCTGACCTCTTCGCGCTGCTTGGTTCTGTAGAAGACTGGCACATTCACCGTGAATGTCATTCCGTTCATGTCGGGCAACATCGGCCGCTGCTGGTACATGTAGGCGATGCCGAAGTCAGGCAGATAGTCCTTATGTGCCAGTTGCGTTGCCAATTGGCTCTTCTCGACCATCTGCTGTTCCCGCTGCAGCGATGTGTCATTCTTCGCCGCCAACGCGTAGAGCGCATCAAGCTTTTCGTTCAGCGCCGCTGGTTCGACGCTGGCTGCGGGAGGCAGCTGCGATCCGGGATCGCGAGCCATGAAGGTGTTGAGTCTGGCTTGGGCCGTCGCACGCTGTTGCTCCAGCACCGTAATCCTCTGCAACAACAGTGATATCTCCACTTGCGACCTCAGGACGTCCTGTTGCATACCCTTTCCCACTCGGTAGCGGGCCTCGGAGATGCTGGAGAGCTTTTGCAGAAGGTCTTTGTCTTTGCGGGTTATCTGCAGGGCCTTGTCGTAGAGGAAGTAGTCGTAATAAGCCGCCTTCACCTCGGCCACGACGCGACGGCGGACTGCCTCGTAATCCCATTGCGCCGCATCCACGTCCTTGGCAGCGATCTGGCCACGCAATTTCAATTTGCCCGGGTAAGGGAGCTGCTGGCTGACGCTGATGCCGCGATAACTGGAGGGATCCCCTTCTTGTACGCTGAAGGGAGCGAGGTTTCCATTCCACCCGACGGACACCATCGGATCGGCGAGGCTCTTCGCCTGTGGGATTTTGTGTTGCTGAGCGTTGACGGTATGCAGCGCACTCTGCACTCCCGGATTCTTCGCCAGCGCCTCGCTGACGACCTCTTCAAGCGTAAGGACTTGCGATGAGGGCGGTTGGTTAGCCGTCGCCGTTGGACCGACCTGTGGGGCGACGTCTTGGGTCGTCGGGGATTCCTGTGCGGGCGCGGGCAAAGCCAGCAGACTCGCCAGGAGAAAGAATCCTAACCTGCTCATAGATCAATCTCGTCAATTCGAAAGAGGGATGTATCTCAGGCGCAGAACGCCCGAACGACAGAGACACTTCGAGCAGGAGCTAAATAAGAAAGGTACAGAGGGAGGATTGTGCCGGAGGGGAAAAAGCCGCGCGGATCTGTTCCGTGCTAACTTCCGATTGCGTCGGACGAGTCGCCAGCAGTGACGCTGTTACGATTGGCCGGTACGAACGAGAAGTTGGTGTTTGGATCTGCGACTCTGTTGCGGGCGCCGCCTGGCCAGATGAAAACTTGCAACACGGAGCGGACGATTCCGCGCCGTTCGTTGCCATCGACATTTGCGGAGTCAATTTGGGGTGACAGCAAGGGTGAGAATTCGGCATCCCCGCACAAGCACCTGCAAGCGCGAGCGATGGCAATACCCCTAGCGTCAACACCAGGATCAATCCAACGAGTTTGAGAACATAGCGCATTACAACAATCTCAGTATAGCCGTTGGATAACCAACACGGATGTGACCGAAATCACATTCCATCGTTATTTTCGGGCTAAGCGTCTTTGCCACTCACTGATTCTGAACGGCATGTGCTGCGTGTTCATCGCAGCGCTCATATGGGATATGTCTCGAGACTGTAAGAGTAAGCTCCGCCTAACTACCAAGCGACAATTCCAGAGTCGTTGGCCATCAGGAAGTAATCCAGATTTTGACATGCGGATCGGTACCGACAAGTCGGCTTGTGGAACGTTAGTGGGCAATAGCGATCTCGTTTGCCGGCTTGCTTCCGGGTGTCACGGGCTACTCAGAAGGAATTTCGCCTTGACATGTTCCTGAAGCTCTATTTACTTATTAGTTAACTCGCTGTAGGCAAATTTGTAACTGCCAAAGCCTCAAAGAACCGCACGCTTCAATAGCTTTCAACGATCGGCTTGCAACACGTTCAATATCAATTACTTACGGTCAACAGATTTCCACAAGTTTCAATATGCTTTGGAATCTGGTTCGGGATTAGGTGAGTTACCTTTCTGGTATACAACTTATCTCCCTTGGAATCAGCAGGTTGCATTTTACGGGTTGTGAAACTCTGTTGATCCCTGAGGAATTCGCAGTTACAAATTTGACTACAGCTGCAAGCAGATCCCGCGCCAAGCGTCCCGAACTGATTGAAAACAGGGATCTATTGTCGGCAGGGCCGACGCTCGACCACCTATGTATTACACCAGGTTCCCTAGTGGCAGGTCTGAGAGTGGCCTTTTCGCTGATGGCTTAGCGGGTAGCCAAATCCGGGGAAAGCCTGTAGGACATTGCGACACACTTTGGCGGGCCTGATACACTTTCGCGAGCCAACTAACTGAAAGGAGACAGATGGACATAAAGAACTTATCTAAGAAGGAAGGGACGCTGCGCAACCGCTGTCGACACCGACCTGTGCAGTACTTGAACAACATTCTCGAACAGGATCATCGAGCCATCAAGCGTCGAGTGAACGCCAAGCAGGGCTTCCGAGAATTCCGGGCGGCTCGGCGAACGATTCAAGGCTACGAAGCAGTCCACATGATCCGGAAGGGGCAAGTTCGATGGGTGGCAGGAGATGATCTTCTTCGACAGATTCAGTTCATCGACAGCCTT
>OCZT010007022.1_pt1 | contig 11080 bp, 9 predicted proteins | sample 1539031 | NCBI WGS metagenome assembly OCZT01 (sample SAMEA3539308, study PRJEB22396) | soil metagenome | biome: tundra; feature: field; material: soil | place: USA | collected 2010-05 | depth 0.15 m
TTCACGCGAACGCACGGGCCCTTTCGAGAAGAATCGACGACCGCGGCGATCATCGCCCCAGATCGGACGACGAAATCTACATTACCACCGGAGTTTCGGAAGTTCACCCACTCTTAGAAGGCGAGCAGGGCGACTCCGAGCAAAGTTGCTCCTGCTCCTAAAAGTTTCAATGGAGCTCCCCTGCGCTCGTGCAGCTTCCAGACCCCCCAGACGGCGACGGCCACGACCGCCGTTTCGCGCACCGGCGCGACCACCGAAAGGGGCGCGATGCTCAGGGCGGCGAGCACGAGCAGGTAGCCGCCCTGAAAGAAGACGCCGATAACCGCAGCCTGGCGCCAGGTGACGGGCGGAGGCCCTGCTGTCGCGCTTACGGGCGCCCCAATGGCCAGCGCTTTCCCGCCGAGCGGGGAATGCAGTTGCCGCCCAGAGTCGTCATGCGTTGCGGGCGGTGAATCGCGCCGCCCCGCCAGCTTTGCGGCCACCCACATCGAGATCACCAGGCCACCGGCAAGCAGCGAGATGAGCAGCCACCCGTAAATCAACGGCGTCGAAAGCCTCACACCGACGCGGTCGACCGCGCTGTAAGCGGCGATCGACACGCCCGTCAGCAGCGCGGGCACGGTCGCGCGGCCGCTGGTCTGGGGCACCGTCACTGCGAGGATGCCAACCAGCAGCAGCCCGACCCCCGCCAGCTGGCCAGGCGCCAGCCTCTCGCCCAGCAAACCGAGGCCCGCGACCACTGCTAGCAGCGGCGCCGAGCCGCGCGCGATCGGATAGACGACAGACAGCTCGCCGCGCTGGTACGCGGCGGACAGCAGCCAGATGTAGATCAGCTCAAGTGCCGCGGAGACGGCGGCGAAACCGGCTGCGGCCGGCGTCAAGTTGAGCCGGCCCGCGATCAACGAGGCTCCGAGTGCGATTGGCGTGGTCACCAACGCCGCGACGATGGTGGCGCGCCGGAAGGTGCCCATCGGGTCGCCGCTGACCTTGACGAGCACGTTCCAGGTCGCGTGCAGCACAGCCGCGCCCAGCGCGAGCCCGATCGCGACGGTAATCAGGTGAGTCGTCGTCGCACTACGAGCGCCCCCATCCCGACCGCTTCCGCGCCGAGCGGGGAAGGGACTTGTGGCCCAGACTCGACGTGCCCGCGTTCATCCCCGGCAATGTAGCAAGTGGCGTGCGAGAATCCGCGCAAGGGGGCGAACATGAGCGACACCTACTACGAGCCGCTGGCCGGGCTCGACTCCTGGTTCCTGTATGGCGAGCGCCATGAAGCGCCTTTGCACATCGGCGCGACCTACATCTTTGAAGGCACGCCGCGCGTCAAGGGCGGCCGCGGTGCCCTCGGCCTGGCACGGACCATCGAGGAAAGGCTCCATCTCGTGCCGCGCTACCGGCAGAAGCTGATGTGGCTGCCTGGCAACCTCGGCAATCCCGTGTGGATCGACGATCCGGACTTCGACCTCTCATACCACGTCCGCCGCGCGGCGCTTCCGAGCCCTGGCGATGACGCCACCCTTCGGGACTACACGGCGCGCATCTTCGCCCGCCCGCTCGACCTAGACAAACCGTTGTGGGAGATGACTGTGATCGAAGGGTTGAGCGGCGGTCGCGTGGCGGTCGTGAACAAGGTCCACCACGCGATGGTCGACGGTATCTCCACGGTCGACCTCGCCGCCCTGTTGCTCGACTCCGAACCGACTCCGACCAAGTACCAGAGGCCCAGACGTTGGAAGCCGCGACCCGCGCCGACACAGGGCGACCTGGTCCGCCGCGTGGCCTTCGAGCTGTCACCGCTCGACGCTGTGAAGAAGCTGGCCCAACTTCGGCCTCAAGAGCTGTTGCAGACGATCATGCGATCCCCATGGTCCGGCGGCCTTCAGCTGGCGCTTGCCTGGCTGCGACCCGGCAGCCCGCTCTTCTTCAACCAGCGCATCGGGCCGCACCGCCGAGTCCACTCGGTGAAGGTGCCGCTGCAGGATCTCAAAGACGTCAAGTCGGCCTTCGGCGGGACGGTGAACGACGTGGTGCTCGCGGTCATCGGCGAGGCGATGGCGCGCTGGCTTGATAAGCGCGGTGAGGCTGTGCCCCACGCCCTGCGCGTGTTCGCTCCCGTGAGCGTGCGCGACGACTCACACCGTTACAAGCTGGGCAACCTGGTGAGCGGGATGGTGGTGGAGGTCCCGCTTGCGCCGATGACACCAAAGGAGAGGCTGAACCTCGTGACCTCGGCCACCGGGGACCTCAAGCGATCGCGCCAAGCGGTGGCGGCGCAAACGCTGAGCAATCTCGCCAACTTTGCGCCGGCAACCCTTCAGGCGCTAGCCGGTCGGGTTGTGACCTCGCAGGCGCAGTGGTCGCACCAGGCCGTCATCAACCTTGTCGCCACCAACATCCCCGGCCCACAGTTTCCCTTCTACACGGGCGGCGCCGAGCTCCTCGACATCTGGCCCTTCGTTGCGATCTACCACTCCCTCGGGCTCAACGTGGCGATCATCTCGTACAACGGGAGCGTCCATTTCGGCCTCCTCGCCGACCGCGACCTCGTACCCGACCTCGACGACTTCGGAGGGCACCTCGCGAAGGCGGTCGCGGACTTCAAGCGGGCGGCGGTCCCGGCCAAGCGAAGCAGGTCCGGCGACAAGCCGGACCGTTACCTCCCCGCCCGGCGGGGAGGTAACGAAATAGCGCCGGTGGGGGGTTCAGCCGGTCGGTCGGCGCGGCCGCGCAAGAAGCCGGCCAAGAAGGCGATAGACCTCGGGATTGACTACCAGCCCGTTGTGGCTGCCCCAAACGGAGATGGCGGGAATATCCGGCCGAAGGCAGCTGCGAAAGTTCACGACGTCGTCTGAGCGCGTGTAGATAGACGTCGTGGGAACGGCCGGCGGAAGCCGCAGGTCGTGAGCGAAGCGGCCCTCGGCGCGAAGGCGCCGGCCGAAACCGATCTCGTTCGCCGTCGTGACCACTCCGACGGCGGCTCGGGTAATCAGCGTCACGTCGGTGAAGTCGGCAAGGGGGGCGCCCAGCGTGATCACCTGCTCGACGCTCTTCGGCCGGCGCTGCGCGAGGACCTTCGCGAGCAGTCCACCGCGGCTGTGCCCGATCAAGGTGACGGGCGCGCCGTCGTGCTTCTCGATCTCCGCCATGCGGTGACGGAGGCCAGCCAGCATGTGCTCTGAGTGAAGAGCGTTGAGGTAGATGCCCGACAGGTAAGAGCTGTATCCGATTCGCTCGAGCCAGCCGTGAAGCAGGCGCAGCGACCAATCGCCGGCAAGAAATCCCGGAACCAGCAGAACCGAGCGGCCGTCGCCGTGCGGTACACCGCGCCCGCGAAAGACGGGATCCCGCCAGAGCGCGTTCAGCTCACGAAGGCCGAAGGGATTCCAGAGCCTCACAGCCTGGGATGGTAGGTTGTGGGCGCAGTGGAGCGAACCGTCCTCACCACGGGCGCGGGCACCGGGATAGGGCTGGCGACGCTGATCGAGCTTGCGAGGCGGGGCTTCAATTCGGTCGGTGGCGTGCGTTCCCAGGCGAAAGCGCGAGCCGTGTCGCGTGCCGCGAGGGCGGCCGGCGTGAAGGTGCGGACGGTCCTTCTCGATGTGACCGACGTCGATGAGTGCAACCGTGTCATCGCGGAGCTCAAACCCTACGGACTCGTGAACAATGCCGGCGTCCCGGCCAGCGGCGCGATCGAAGACGTCGGCGACGAGGAGGCCCGCACGGCCTTCGAGACCATGGTCCTCGGCCCCATGCGTTTGGCGAGACTGGCGATCCCGCACATGCGCGACCAGGGCGGCGGACGCATCGTCAACATCTCCTCGATCTATGGATTGATGACCACTCCGCTCACCGGGTGGTACCAGGCCAGCAAGCACGCGCTCGAGGCGCTCTCTGATGCGCTCCGCGTCGAGGTCGCGTCGGACAACGTCGCGGTCGTGCTCATCGAGCCGGGCGCATTCCGCTCGAACATCTGGGACAGCGCGGGCAATGACGTGCAGCGCCGCCTCGACTCGGAATACTTCGCCGCCTATCGCAGGCTCGAGGAAGGGATCAAGGTGAGCCAGCGGCTGATGGGCGACCCGATCGAGGTGGCACGGCTGATCGCCAGCGTCATGACTGCGAAGAGCCCCAAGGCGCGCTACCTGATCGGCTACGACGCGCGGGCGATCGACATCTACTCCAAACTCCTTCCGACCGAGGTACGCGACCGCCTGGCCAGGATCACGCTGGGGCTCTGAGCTCCTCGGAGCCCAGCCCGAGCCGGTTAATGGCGGCTGGTGCCTCATACGGTTGGTGCCCCACACTGGGCTGATGACGCCTGAGCAGGTGCTGCGCGACGTCTTCCACCTGGAGTCGTTCAGGGCCGGCCAGGCCGAGGTGGTGGAGGCGCAGATGCAGGGCCGCGATGTGCTCGCGGTCGCGCCCACCGGCTCCGGCAAGAGCCTCAGCTACTGGGTGCCTGCGATTCTCGGCGATGGCTTGACCGTCGTGGTCTCGCCGCTGATCGCTCTGATGAAGGACCAGGTCGATCGACTCGTCGCCCACGGAGTGCGCGCGGCGTTCATCAACTCGACGCTCAACTCGAACGAGCAGCGCGAGCGGCTGGAGGCTGCCTCGCGCGGCGAATATCAGCTCCTGTACGTCGCGCCGGAGCGATTCGGCAGGCCGGGATTCATGGCTCGGTTGGCAACGCTGGGGGTAAGGCGGCTCATCGTGGACGAGGCCCACTGCATCTCCACCTGGGGCCACGATTTCCGGCCGGATTATCGGCTCATTGGTGCGGCGCTCGAAGCGTGTGGCAGACCACCCATAGGAGCCTTCACCGCGACCGCGACTCCAAGCGTGCGCCAGGACATCGCGTCCAACCTCAGGCTGCGCGATCCGCTGGTGGTGGTCACCGGTTTCAACCGGCCGAACCTGCGACTCGAGACTGTCACGGCGCGAGGCGCACGCGATCGATTGGAGCAGCTGCGCCGGCGTCTCAATCCTGGCGATGGGCGTGCGCTTGTCTATACGGGGACGGTCAAGGGAGCCGAGAGCACGGCCGCCGCGATCACCAGCTGGGGCTTTCCCGCCGCTCCATATCACGGCCGCCTGCCGGATGCGAGCCGCCGCCGAATCCAGGATGCGTTTGCTGCGAAAGACCTGCGGGTCGTGGTCGCCACGAGCGCATTCGGCATGGGTGTGGACTTCCCTGACATCCGCCAGGTCATCCACATGGGCTTCCCAGGCAGCGTGGAGGCTTACTACCAGGAGGCTGGGCGCGCCGGCCGCGACGGCCGGCCATCGCTGTGCCTCCTCATCCATTCGGGCAAGGATCGCGACCTCCAGGTGTACTTCATCGAGACGGCGTTTCCCGAGCTGCGCGAGGTCATGAGCGCGCACACCGCCTACTCGAGGCTCGGCGTGTGGAACGCCGACCCTGAAGAGTTGAAGCCATTGATGCCAGACCCGGCGTGGAAGTCGCTCGATGCGTCGAAACGGTTGTTGCTGAGAGCTGGAGCTCTCCGCAGCGATGGCAGCGTTGCACCCTTCGACGCGTCTCAGTTCGACTTCAAGCAGGCGGCCGCGCTCAAGCAGCACGCGTACACGAAGCTCGCGCAAATGATCGAGTACGCCCAGCTCCGCTCCTGCCGGCACGCGTACATCACCGACTACTTCGGCGAACCTTCGACCGAGCGCTCCTGCCGCTCGTGTGACAACTGCGAACGATCCGGACAGGTCGCGGAGGTTTCCGGCGCCCCGGTCGACCCGTCGGTCACCCGGGCGGCCCTGGCCGGCGCGGCGCGCTTCGGCGGGCGGATCGGGATGGTCAACCTGGCCTCGATCCTCGCCGGCAAGGAGAACCGCTTCACTCGCGACCAGCCGTGGGTCCTCAATGTGCCCGCGTATGGGTCCCTGACCAATTGGAGCCCGATCAGGGCTCGGCGTTTGCTCGAGGAGCTGATGTCCCTCGGCTGCCTGGCCCAGAGCGCGGGGCAGTACCCGATGGTCGAGCTCACGGAGCACGGCCGCGCGGTGCTCGGCGGAGCGGAGTCCGTCGCGGTCACCATCGCCCCAGATCCTGACGCGGCCCCAGAGCCCAGCGCAGATCCTGCGCTGTTCCAGCGCCTTCGCGAGTGGCGAGCGGAGGTGGCCCGGCGCCAGGGAGTGCCTGCGTACGTCGTGTTCCATGACCGGACCCTGACCGAGCTCGCGGCGCGCCGCCCATCGGACCTGCGCGAGCTGGAGGCACTGTCCGGCATCGGGCCCTCAAAGCGCGACCGGTACGGCGAGGCCCTGCTGCAGATCCTGGCGTCACCAATTCAATAAACATACTGCCTGTTAATCTAATTTAGATGGCTTCCCGGAACTACCGATTGGGGCGGCGCCAAGAGGCGGCGGATCGCACCCGCGCCACCATCCTGAGCGCGGCTCGCGACCTGCTAGCGTCGGGCGACAATCCTGAGCTGAGCGCGGGCGCCGTGGCGCGGAGGGCGGGCGTGTCCCGCCTCACGCTCTACAACCGGTTCGGTTCGAAGGCTGGGTTGCTGCGCGAGCTGGCGGCTGGCGCTCGGCGCGTAATCGCTCCGGGGCCCGCCGGAACCGACCCTCGCGACCAACTGCGGCAGCGGGTCGTGGACTCATGCGCGATGTGGTCCTCTGATCCAGCCCTGTTCCGGCACTTGCCCAGGGCGGCAGGCGTCGAGACCGAAACGCCCAACGACGACCGGGGGCTGGCCGAGCGGCTCGCGGCATCCGACCAGCTCCGCCCTGGCTGCTCGCTCAAGGAGGCGGAGGACGTGATCGGAGCGATCACCTCCTTCCCCGTATTCGACCGTCTGCACAGGGACGGCCGCCGTTCGGCGACTGCGGTGGCCGAAATCCTGATGCGCCTAACAGCGGCCATCCTTCTGTAGAGCCAAACCACGGTGGCAGGGTTGGCCGGGGTCCCCCCGGCCATGATTTTCTCTATTCATCGCCTAGCGTCGCAAGGAGAACTCAATCCCAGATAAATCGCATCGATTTACCGGAATGGGCGCAGCCCCGCGCGAAGCACCCGGCGATGAGGGAAAACCATCCGGGTTTTCGCTCATACGTCACAAAGTGACGCTGGCGTAGGATGACGCAATGCGGCATAAGACCGTAGACCTGGACGGGCCAGTCCACTACCTCGACTTTGGTGGCGAGGGGCCGCCGTTGCTAATGGTCCACGGCCTCGGCGGCAACGCCATGAACTGGATGGCGGTCGGCCCGGAGCTCGCCAGGACTCACCATGCCCTCGCTCTGGACCTGGCCGGCTTTGGCCGCACCCCCCTCTTCCGCCGTTCGGCCGCGGTCGGCGCGAACGCGGAGCTCGTGCACCGGTTCATCCAGGAGGTCATCGGCGAGCCCGTCGTCCTGATGGGCAACTCGATGGGAGGCCACCTTGCCATCCTCGAGGGCGCCGATCATCCGCACTCGGTGAGCGCGCTGGTCCTCGTCGATCCGGCCATCCCCGGTGCGCACGTTCGCAGGCCGGACCCCGCGATGCTGGGTGTGATGGCGGCGCTGACGTTGCCCGGGCTGGCAGAGGTGCTACTCGACCGGCGAATCAGGACGCTCGGCCCCGAGCGCCTCGTGCGGGAGACCATGGCCCTGGTCACCGCCGACCCCTCAAGAGTGAGCGACGAGCTGTTCGAAGCTCATGTCCAGCTCACACGCGAGCGGGGCAACCTCGGACGGCAGAACGGCAGGGCCTTCCTGCAGGCTTCCCGCACTCTCGGCCTGCGGATGGCCGACCCGCGCTTTTGGGCACGGGTCAAGAAGATCGAGGCGCCGACGCTGGTGGTCCACGGGGAGCTTGACCGCCTCATCCCGGTTGCTGCCGCACGAGCTCTCGAGCGCCGTCGGCCCGACTGGACGCTCGTAGTCATCGCAGGTGTCGGTCACGTCCCGATGATGGAGACTCCCGAGCTCTTCTTGGATGTTGTCAACCAGTGGCTGACGTATAGAATCGCACCCGAGCCCGCTACGGTTTCTTAACGGAGAAGCACTCACAACTTTACTTGGCAACGGTCTCACAACCCCACGACAGCAAGCGGGGCCGGCTGGAGGAGATCGCCGCGTCGATCCTCCCCGATCTTCGCCATGTCGGACGCTGGGATCCCATCCCGCCGATGTGGCTCGAGGGCCGCGTCTCCCTCGAGTACCTCCGCCTGATCCGCGACCCGGCCTTCCGGGGCGTCGATGTCCCACCGGGCCTGGGGCGGCCGGTGCTCCTTATTCCCGGCTTCCTCGCCGGGGACTGGACGTTGCGAACCCCCTTCCAATGGCTGCGCCGTGTGGGCTACAAGCCGATGATGGCCGGCGTCACCTTCAACGTCATGTACTCGGAGGTCATGCTGCGTCCGCTCGTCGATTCGCTGCAGCAGTTGAATCGCCGCACCGGGGCACGGGTGTCGTTGGTCGGACATAGCAGAGGCGGAGTCCTGGCCAAGGTGCTGGCCCATCGAAAGCCTGAGCTCGTCGAGCAGGTGATCACACTCGGCTCGCCACTCCGCGATCCCTTCGACGTGCACCCGCTGACGATGGCGGGCGTGAGGGCCGCGCACTTCTTCAACGTCTTCCGCTACGGCCACCCCGCGTCGGTCGAGATGCGCTTCCTGCGGGACCTCGCGGCAGCGCCACGCGTGCCGACGACCTCCATCTACTCGCGCACCGACGGCGTGGTCAACTGGAGGGCCTGCTTGCGCCCTGACGTGAACGCGATCGAAGTCAACGGCAGCCATGTGGGCCTCGCCCTCAACCCTGAGGTGTACCGAATCCTCGCCCACCTCCTCCCCGCCCCCTGGCGCATCACCTAGAGAGTTGATATGAGAGGGAACCCGGATGGTTCCCTCTCATCGGCGGGCGCTTCGCGCGCGCCTGCTCTCTTTCCGCTATATCGATGGAATTCATTCAGGATTGGTTTTCTCCCGGCTATGACTGGGAGTCGAGGCAAACAAAGTCATGGCCGGGGGACCCCGGCCAACCCTGCAACGCTGGTCTCAGCGTAAGATCGGCTGCAGGCGGGAGCTCGGGGGTCCGGGCTGAGAGGGCGCGACACGCGCCGACCGCATGAACCTGAACTGGGTAATGCCAGCGGAGGGATGAACCATCGGCGACACCACAGCGACGCGCACCGCAGCCGACACCTTTGGCGATGTCGAGAGCCATGGGATCGACGCGATCCCCGCCGCCGACCGGCATGGCGCGCCCCGTGAGCTGGGCTTTCTCTGGGCCGGAGCCTTCGTCAACTACGCCAGCCTGTTCACAGCCAGCCTGCTGACGACCTACTACGGGCTGGGTGTCTGGGACGGCCTCACCGCCACAGCGCTGGGGACCGTCGCCGCAGCCGTCATCCTCGGACTCCTCAGCAACACCGGGCCGAGGACCGGCCTTCCTCAGATCGTCTACACGCGCCGCATCTTCGGCCTGCGCGGCTCCTACATCGGCGCGGCCTTGACCCTGTTCCTCGCCACCGGTTGGTTCGCCGTCGACTGTGTGATCGCCGCACAGGCGGGATCGCAGCTCTTCGGAGGCGGTAACCGGCTGATCACCTTGGGCCTCGTGATCGCCATCGCCGCGATCAGTGTCGTGGTCGCGGTGTTCGGCCACCAGACGATCAAGGTCCTCGAGACCTATGGCGCCATCGCCTTCGCGATCCTGTTGATGGCCCTTTTCGTCTTCCTGGCGCCTCAGTTCCACTGGAGCCAGGGCCCGACGGCGTCGGGAGGTGACTATCCAGGCGCGTTCGTGCTCGGCTTCATGACCTGCTTCGCCCTGGTCGCCTCCTGGTATCCCTTCGCGAGCGACTACTCGCGCTACCTCCCCTCCTCGAGCTCGACCCGGTCGGTATCACTGTGGCCCGTGGTGGGCATCGCGCTGCCGATGCTCCTGCTCGGCCTCTTCGGTCTTCTGCTGCCGACCATCGACGCCAAGCTGGCCGCCAGCCAGGGCGTGCTGGCGGTGATCAGCGCCCATGCGCCCCGCTGGGTCGCTGTGCCGTTCTTCGTCTTCGTGGTCGTCGGAGAGATCTGGGCCAACTACCTCGACGTCTACACCGCCGGGCTGGTTTCGCTCGCCATGGGCATCCGGCTGCGGCGCTGGCAGGCCGCGCTCGGATGCGGCCTGCTCGGCACCGCGCTGGCCGCCTACGCCGTCCTGATAAGCGACTTCCATCTCGCGTACGAGGACTTCCTGATCCTCACCTACCTGTGGGCTCCCGCCTGGGCCGCCGTCGTCCTGTTGAGCTTTTTCGTCTTCGAGGGAAGACCACGGCCCGGCTTGGCGCTGGCGGCCTGGGCGGCGGGGACGCTGGTGAGCCTGGTCTTCGTCAACTACGGCAATCTCTTTAGCAATCTCGGCGCCGGCCCGACGTTCTTCAACGCCGGACTGATCGGCGGACTGCACGGCGCCGACCTCAGCGGGCTGGTCAGCGCCGCGGTGGCCGCGGCCGTCTATTCGGGCACGCGCCGTGTCCGGCCGTCATGAAGATGCCCGTGGCGCTCACCATCGCGGGCTCTGATTCCGGAGGTGGCGCGGGCATCCAGGCCGACCTGAAGACCTTCGCGGCACTGGGCGTCCATGGGGCTTCAGCGGTCACCGCGATCACGGCTCAGAACACGCTGACGGTCACCGACATCTTCGAGCTGCCGACGGCGATCATCGTGGCTCAGATCGATGCGGTCGTGAGCGACCTCGGCGTGGCGGCGGCCAAAACGGGGATGCTGGCCTCTTCGAAGATCATCGAGGCGGTCGCCGCCGCAATCCAGGCGCACGGGATTCCGAACCTTGTCGTCGACCCGGTGATGGTCGCCAAGGGAGGCGCCAAGCTGCTGCGCGATGAGGCAATCGACACGCTCCGGTCGCGTCTTCTCCCGCTGGCCGCGGTCATCACGCCCAACCTGCCGGAGGCCGAGGTGATCCTCGGTCGAAGCATCCGGACGATCGGGGAGCGCCGAGAAGCAGCTCGCGACCTTGTCGCCCTGGGGCCTCGCGCCGCAGTCGTAAAGGGCGGTCATGCGGGCGACGACGTCACGGACGTCTATTGGGATGGATTCGACATGGTCGAGCTCCC
>OCZT010007023.1_pt1 | contig 11080 bp, 4 predicted proteins | sample 1539031 | NCBI WGS metagenome assembly OCZT01 (sample SAMEA3539308, study PRJEB22396) | soil metagenome | biome: tundra; feature: field; material: soil | place: USA | collected 2010-05 | depth 0.15 m
GTCACCGGCATTTGGCTGACGGGCCACTCCCTGGCCGACTCGCACTTCTTCTATAACATCTGTACCCAGTACGCAAACATCGAGCCGCAGAAAATCGACCCATCGCTGGGCACGCCGGAGGAATTCAAGGCCCTCATCGCCGATGCACACCAGCACGGCATTCGAGTTTTCCTCGATGTCCACGTGCACGGCATTCTGAGCTTCAGCCCGCTGATCAAGGAGCATCCGCAGTGGTTTCGCGGCGGTATTTGGCACATGACCGACTACGATTGGGCCGGCGGACACACCGACCTCGACGATTGGTGGGTCAATGTCTGGACAAATTACGTGACCGAATTCGGCGTGGATGGCTTTCGCCTGGATTTTCGCATCATCCGTCCGGATCTGTGGGAGCGAATCCGGCAAAACGCTGCGGCTGCCGGGCATGAGATTGTTCTTTTTGAAGAAGATGATGGAGTGATCCCGGGCGTCACCGACTTCACCCAGCACGACCGCACGATGCGAATACCCCCGCCGGGAAACCTGAATCCGCATCTGCTCAACGATATTCCGGGCTTCTACGATCGCATTTTCGGCAAGAAGGGATATTACAAAGTTGAAGTCCACTATGCCGATGATGGATCGAGAGTCAGCGGCGACACAAACGGGCTGGGACCGTTGCGCGTTCGGCTGGAAGGTCTTACCGCCGACAAGATTTGCCGGCGCATCGATGACGTTCACGCCGACGGAATTCCTGATGTTCAGCTCACAGTTGAGAATGTAGCAGCGAAGCTGATCGAAGACGTCATCGTCAGCGACGATATGGGTAACGTTTGGCAATTGCAATGGGGTAAGAATAACCGATTGCTCACGATGGAAGGCACGCCACCCACCCTCCAGGTTTACGTGGCCACGCTCGCCCATGGCTGGCCCTGCATCATGCTAAGTTGCCACGACGAGGGATGGGAAGGGTTCCCCGCAGACCAAAGCCCTTATGTAGCCCGGGGCAGCCGCTCGCTGTTTGGTTACTCGTGCCTGTTCACGCCGATGATTCCCATCTTCTTTGCGGGCGAGGAATTTGATGCCACATACCGCCCCATTCCCTGGCTGTCACCGCACCTTTGGGGAGGCGGCGAACTCGGCACGGGCAAATGGCTTTATGGAGCTATGCTGGATTGGGATGAACTTCAGCAACCCGAACATGCCGCCATGCTCGAAGACGTGAAGCAGATGATCTCCGCGCGACAACAGGTGGCAACACTGCTTGGGTTGCCGGCGGCGGACCAAGCTCCGAAACTCATGGCAGTTTCCCACCAGAGTGACATCGCTGTTCCGGTTCCCTACATCCGCTGGAACAAGGATACCGCGATCCTGGTGGCGGCCAACCGCGACGCCAGCCACGATGCTCACCTGACGCTGCAAGTCCCTCTGGAGGAGACAGGCTGGGGAGGACGAGCGCGCTACAAGGTCACGGCCCTATGGCCCGCCGGCGAAAGCAAGGCGTACAGTGGGCACGAGTTGGAGAATTTTGCCTGCACCGTCAAGCGCGACAAGGCACCCGCCGGTGGCCTGCGCGTGTTCAAGATTGAAGGGGAGAGCTGATTTCTAACCGTGGACCTCGGCATTTATGAGGGCATCAACGCGCTGAAGCCGCTCCGGAGGCCAGCCCCCAACGCAAGGATGAGACAATAGTCCAGCGGAATCGGTTCAGTGTATACTTGCTGGCGGGAAGGCAAAGTGCAAATCCCGACTGGGGTATGGTTACAGTGGTTTCCCTAAAAACAACGACATTCAGAAGCCAAACAGTGAGGAAATACACGTGATTCATGCCCGGAGTCTGCATCGATGCGGATTTTCGATTTGCGTACTGCTCGGGACGCTCTTCTTGATGGCCGGAAGTGCCCTTTGCGCCGCGCCCGACGATGTGAAATCGCTCCTTGAGCAAGCACGCACTTACGAGAAGGCGGAAGATTACCGGGGCGCGGAGCGAGTTTACCAGCAGGCCCTGACAATCGCGCCTGATGATCCCGAGGTTTTGAAGCGGCTGGGCATCGTTTATCAAACCGAACTGAAATTCACAGAATCGATCGACGCCTTCCAGCGCGCTCTCACCGCGTCACCGCAGTATCCGGAAGTCAATTTTTTCGAGGGCGTCTCCTATCTGGGTTTGAACCAATTTGATAAGTCAATTTCCTGCTTTCAAGCGGAACTCGCGACCCCCAAGCCCCACCCGCGGACTCACTACTACTTTGCCATCAATCTCCTCTCACTCGGCCGGTTGGATGATGCCATAGCCCAGTTTGATCAAGTGCTGGCCCAGAATCCCAAAGATCTTAACGCTCTCTACCAGTTGGCGCGGTTGCACATGACCGCATCGTTGGCAACCATCCAAAAGCTCACGGATATTGACCCTGACTCCTTTCAGTTGCATGTTTTGCTGGGCGAGGTTTACGCCAATAATAACCGCTTTGAGGATTCCTTGAAGGAGTATCGTGCCGCGCTCGCCAAGCGCCCTGATGCCCCCGGCATCCATTACGCGCTGGGAACCGCTCTGCGCAATCTGGTAAAGATTGACGAGGCAGAGAAGGAATTCCATGAGGCACTTAAGCAGGACCCTAACGATTTTGGGTCCAATCAGTACCTCGGCGAGTTTGCTGTGGGCAGGCACGACTATGGCGCCGCCATCCCCTACTTACTCGTCTCCAGTACTGCCCGGCCCACCACGGCTCGTCCACACATTCTCCTGGGCGAGTGTTACTTCATCCTGGGCGACCAACCAAAGGCCAAGAGCGAACTGCTCGCCGCTATTCAAGATGACCCCAGCGATCCTCAGACTCATTTTCTGCTTTCCAAGGTCTACCATAAACTCGGCGACACTCAAAACTACGCTCGGGAGATCAGTGAATACCAGAGAATTTCCCTCGCCGTGAAGGATAAAACCGTCGAGCGCGCAATCGCAATTCCTCAGTAGGTCAATGCCGGCTTGGGGGGTAAGATTGTCTTCTCTCCAGCGAGCTACGAGAAGTCTGCTGCTGCGTCAGTTATCCGCTTCACAATTCCCGCCATTCTGATGAACTAGGAGAACCGCTCATGGATCGAAGAACTTTTAACAAAATGATGGCTCTTGGCGGAGTGCAAGTCGCGTCGGGAGGCAAGACACCCGCCGTGGCCGCCTCACCCGCTGCTTCCCCAGCCGGAATGGCCAAGTGGCCATCGCAGACTTATCGCCGATTCTCGGTGGATACGCACGTTCCCGATTGGGACCCGCAACTGTTGGGCCACTTCGATCCCGCCGCCTTCATCGGCAATATCGCCCGTGCCGGATTCCAGTCCATGGTGCAATACACCAACTCGCACGTGGGGCTCTGCCTGTGGAATACCAGCGTGGGGCAGAAGCACGCCAACATGCACGGCCGGGACTTCTTCGGCGAAGTGGTGACGGAATGCCGCCGCAACAATATCCACCCCCTCGCTTACTTCAGCGTGATCTTTGACAATTGGAATTTCGAACACCATCCCGACTGGCGCATCCTCTCCGCCGAGGGAAACAATGCGCGCGTGGACAGCCGCTACGGCATCGTCTGCCCAAACTCGCCGTATCGCGATTATGTTGTGGCCTGCGTCAAGGAGATCGTCGGCAACTACGACATTGAGGGAATTTTCTTCGATATGACCTTCTGGCCGGAAGTCTGCTATTGCCACCACTGCGCGGAGCGATTCCGCCGCGAGCAGAACGCCGAACTGCCGCGCATCGTCGATTGGAACGATCCCGTCTGGCGCGCTTTCCAAAAAGCCCGCCCGGCGTGGCTGCTGGAATTTGCCGAATTGGTGACCGGGACGGTGAAGAAGATCCGCCCCATCACCGTCAATCATCAATATTCAACGATCTTCTTCAACTGGACCACGGGCGTTCCGCTGGAACTGACGCAGGCCTGCGACTATGTCGGGGGAGATTTCTATGGCGGGCCGGCGCAGCAGTCGCTGGTGTGCAAGGCCTACAATGGGCTCTCAAAAACTCATCCGTTTGAATTCCACACGGCGCGCACCCGCATCTTTACCGACCACGTAACGATGAAGCCCATGGATGAATTGCGCACGGAATCCTATGTGGCCACGCTGCATTCCGCCGCCTTGCTGCTGGTGGACTACATCAACACCGATGGCACGCAGAACCCCCAGGTGTACGACGCGCTGAAGCCTCTCAACGAACAGCGAGCCGTCTATGAGCCGTTCCTGGGAGGCGACCTGCTCACCGACATTGCCGTCTATTACGACAAGAATTCGATGTATAACCCCGACGAGAATGGCGTGCACATCACCAAATTGACCGCGGCGAACGATTGTCCACACCGGGACGCGGTGATCGGCGCGGCACGAGTGCTGCGCCAGGGGCACCTTCCCTACGGCGTGATCACAAATGTCAATCTCGATCAGCTCAAGAAGTATCGTGCCGTAATTCTTCCCAATGTGTTGGAGCTGACGCCCGAGCAGGCAGAGATCTTCCGCGCCTTCGTGGCCGCGGGCGGAACTCTCTACGCCAGCGGGTCGTCTTCTCTCGACCGGCGTCCTGGGCACGAACGCCGTTTCCTTCTGGAAGACGTTTTGGGCGTCAAATACAAAGGGGCGGTGGGTTCCAGAAAGATTACCTACATCACGCCTCGCGATGCTGCGTTGAGTAAGGTGATTTGGCCGCAGGACCACGCGAGTTTTCCCGGAACCATGACCCTGGTGGAAGCCTTGCCTGGCTGCGAAGTGTTGGCCACCATCACGACCGCTTTTGTGGATCCGGAGCTGGGTCGTGCCATCGGCAGCCACTTTGCCGCCATCCATAGCGATCCCCCGGCGCTACGGCCCGGGCCGGACCCCGCCGTGGTGGTGCATTCGTTTGGAAAAGGCAAAAGCATCTGGGTGGCAGCCCCCATGGAGTCGAAAGACGAAGCGGTGAACATCCACCTGACGCAGCACCTGCTGCAACGCGTTTTGCCCTCCCCCTATCGGTTTGAGTTGGATGCCCACCCAGCGGTGGAAATGACCCTGTTTGACCAACCGCAGTCCCACCGGCTACTGATCGGCCTGCTGAACATGCAGACGGCAATGCCTCCCATCCCCGTGGGGGCCACCGTGCGCGTGCGGATGCCTACAGGACGAACGCCGGGCAAGCTGCTGCGGGTCCCTGACCTGAAACTTTTCGCGTGGGAACGGAAAGGCCCCTACGTGGAATTCAAGGTGGATCCCTTTGAGGTCTTTCATATGGCGATTCTGGAGTACGCGTAAGCCAGTGAGAATCAAGTCAGGCTGATTATTGCCGGGGTGACGACAGCGAAGTAAATCGTAGGAGTGAGTGGGGTTGGGTCGCGGCGGAAACGAAAAGAGTGCGGAGGAAAAGCACAGAGGGGGACTTGCGTCCCCCTCTGCGGTAAGGGGCGTTAGTAATTAATCTTGAGCCCGAATTGAATTTCACGAGGGAAATTCGACTGCTCAGGGGTGACGCCGAATGTACCACTCGTGATGTTATTATTAAGTGAGGAGCCGTACATGTCTCCTCCGGTCCCGAAACCTAAGACCGTACGGTTGAAGATATTCAAGAAATCCGCACGGATTTCAACGTTGACACGTTCGGTAATCTGGGTCTTCTTGATCAACGAAATGTCTTCGTTAAAGTACGGCGGTCGGCGACCTGCACCGCCCAGCAGGACTGGCATATTCCCAAAGTACGACTGATAAGCAAGTCCTGGGTGATCGTGTGGCGTGGGGGTCAACGCGAAAGCGTTTACGTTCATCGAGGGCATAGTCGAGCCGTCATAGCCGGGTTGGTCGCGCTGGCTACTGCGGAGCGGCACCCCAGGAACCATGTTCGGACGGCAAGCCTGACCACCGCCGTTGTCACTGTTCCCTGTGATTTGATTTCCATTGCCCAAATCGCAATTCTCGTCGACGTACTGTGGAGGACCGCTTTGATAATTCTGAACCCCCGAGACTTTCCATCCGCCGATGATGGCGTTGGCAATTCCGCCCGTGTTCGCGAATTTCTTCCCTTTGCCAAACGGCAATTCGTAGCTGTAGGTCAGCACGAGGTTTTGCGGATAGTCATTGATGCTCAGGCCCCGCTGGGTCCGGGCATTGTAACTGTTCAAATCGTAGCCCGAGAACTCAGAAAACTGGGAAGCTGCGTTAGTGAGCACCTTGGACCAAGTGTAGGAAACGAGCAGTGTCAACCCGTTGGACATGCGCTTGTTCAGGTCGACCCGCAGTGCATTGTAGTCGGATTTTCCATCGCCTTCATAGAGCCGTCGCATCGTGGTGTATTGGGGGAAGGGCTTCAGAGCCTGTCCCAAAACAGCACTGGATTGCTGGGCTTCAAACCCGATGTAAGGGGTATGGTGTCCCGTCGCCGGGTCCACTGTTGGCATATTTTTTACAATCTGGAGGGCTTGGACCGCGTCACTGCTAAACGGTTGATCAAAGGCAGGAACGAGTACTCCCTTCGTGTTCGGAACCACCAGCGAGAGGTCCCATGGTGGCATTTCGTCGTTCACGTCAATGCGGCTCTGAAGGCGAGTTCCATGGTTTCCGACGTAGGCAATTTTAAACAGCATATTACTCGGCAATTGCCTCTCGATTTGGAACACGCGGTTCAGCATATAGGAGGGCTTGCTGTCCGTTGGATCAAGCCTCTCCACACGGGCTCCCAGGTTAAAGCCTGGAGTTCTCGTAAGGGTTAGAGGCCAGGGATTCCCGGAAGGCGACAGTGCAGGCCAGCCGTCCTGCATTCTCCAGGTGGGCGTGAGATCATTGTTGCCGGTGTTTTCTTCATAGTCGAGAGAACCCGGGCTGAAATTGGTATTATCGGTACCAAAGAACCCGCCCGGCCCGAAGATAATACCGAAACTGGCCCGGACCACGGTCTTGTTGTTAACCGCGTAAGCCAGCCCGATTCGGGGACTGAAGTCATGTTTGGAGGATCTCGTGCCAGACCGCACTTGGGGGGTAGCGTACTGCGCTGCACCCAGGATTCCGCCCGCAAGGGGGTTCACGAGGGTGGGAGTCATCCACACCATGTTATTGTGGACTTCAATCGGGGGCTCATACATATCCCAGCGGACACCCAGGTTGGCGGTGAGCTTGGACGAAACCTTCCAATCGTCCTGAGTGTATCCCGCCCAATATCCACCGCGCCCACCGAGATTGGTTGCAACAGGGTTGAGGGTCTGTCCAGATTCCATCATTCCCAGCAGCCAACTGGCATACCCGCTTCCGTTGTTAACACCATAATTCGCGCCACCACTATCCGGCAGACCTGTGAACTTGTTGGATGTAAACAAATAGCCGCTGGCGCGGCCGGAGCCAAACGAATTCACACCCTCGCGAATCCAATCCATACCGAACTTCAGCGTATGCTTGCCTTTGACCCAGGTCAAATTTTCACTCACGACAGTGTTGTTATAGATGCTGCCGCTGGGGAGTCCACCGCCGCCGCCAAACTGGCCGGTGCCGTCAAAGCCATTGATAATCGGGATTTCGCCATCAGTCCACGGCACGCCTTTGTATCCAAGCTTGGCGGGCCAGCCTCCCGCCACCTGAGGGGTCTGAGACAAACCAAGGGTCGCCCAACGGTTGAAGCCGATGGTAATGTGATTCACGACATTGGACGATATCAAGTAGTCGTCGCTCAACCGGCCCATGGGCTGCTTGAAATTTGAAATCCCCCCTTCACTTAGAGCCCCTGAGAAAGGAGTGGGTGTGGTGAGGATATTGTTTTTGGACCAGCCAAAGTCTCCGGAAAGGCGGTTCTTGGTCGACATTTGAAAGTCCACTTTGGTGCCAAAATTATTGATCGTGTCGCCATTGACTCCTGCGAGGAGGTAATTGTTGTATTGAGCATTGGCATTGGGACCCGAGGGGTTGGGGAAGAGAGGATTGTAGGCAAGCGCCACCGGGTCAAAAAGCGTGTGATCACTGATAACGTTTCCTGTAAAAGCCGTCCGGGTAACGCCACCTGCCCCATCAGGAGCGTTGGTGTAGGGATTGTAGATCGGAATAACCGGGCCGGTAGGCGTGTTCCGGAAGTTGCTGAAGTCGCCCTGCTTCTCCGCCTGATAGGGAATGGTCGTCAACGAATTTGATGCCTGCCCTGCTTGCCGGAAGCCGTCATACCAACCAAAAACAAACAACTTGTCTTTGATGATATGGGTGCCAAAGGTCGCGCCAAATTCGTTCTGATGTAAGGCGGGTACCTTGCTATTAAAGTGTCCCCGCGAATCCAGCGCGCTGTTCCGAAAGTACTCATAAGCCGAACCGTGCATTTGATTGGTCCCGGACTTTAAGGTAAAGGCCATGACGCCCTGACCCGCATGACCGTATTCGGCGGGCATGCCGACGCTGTAGAGATTGAATTCGCTCACGGCGTCCTGCGGGAATCCGATAAGACGCATTTCCGACCCGAACGATCCGCCACCCGTCAAGGCCGCCCCATCAACGTGAAACTCGGCCGCAGCCGACTGGGAGCCCGCAATGGTGGTGGATAACTGGCGAGCGTTAAAACCGCCGCCTCCACCATTGGTATTTCCGCGGCTCGATACGGTCGAATCCACATTCATAAAAAATGCGGGATTGCGCATTTCTCCATTCGATTCCAATGGCAGATCCTGAACCAGTGTGGACGTGGCCGTGGTTGCCACTGAGGTTGACTCCGCCTCGAGTTGCGGAGCCTCGCCGGTGACTTGCACTGTTTCTGTTACATTTCCGACTTGGAGCACTACGTCAATGCCGAGCGTTTCGCCATTGTTGAGCGTAATCCCCTGCTGCGAGTACTTCTTGAATCCGGGGTGCTCTACACTGACGCTGTACTGGCCGATCGGAAGGTTAGAAACAGTATAGTTTCCATCCCCATTGCTTACTACTTTGGTTGTGATTCCGGTTAAGGTCGCCGTGACGTCTATGTTGGCGCCTGCAACTCTAGCTCCGGATGAGTCGGTAATGGTTCCGGTTATGGTGCCGCGGTCGGATTGGGCAAACAGCAAGCCCATGCCGATGCTCAGCGCCATCACCAACAGAACGGCAATACGCCGGGTCAAATTAGCCATGCTGCTCCTCCATTATGGATTTGACCCTAAAACCTTATGACGCTAGTGAAGCAATTGGAAAGGACCCGGAATAGTACCCGAGGTATGCCTGCTGTTTAGCGAGCGTAGCGCACGTTTCTCCACCTATCCGACGTCGTGCGAAGGAACATCGATTAGAATGGCGATGGGCTCTCCCTAAACAGAAAGCGAAGGCAAAATAACATGAATCAATTACCTCGTCAAGTATATTTTGTCGTTGTTCTGTTAAATCTTTTTATCTCCGTCATAAGCCAAAGCAGTCAAAATATTGCCTTTCAAGCAGATCATCGGGCAAAATGACCTCTTTCGTTCATATCTAGGCCTTTCTTTGTGTTAGTCCCACCATACTCCCCAGTTAAATAGAGCTTGATCGGGTGGATTCTCAGTCTTCTTGCTGTAGCGGCGAGTTTACCTCGCCAAATGGCGGCCTAAAGCCGCCTCTACAACAAACTGAGCCACCACCTTATGACTGGCTTTGAATTTATGCCAGAGGTTGGGAACCGCGAGACTTATGTGATTATTTCTTCGCCCGCTGGCAGTCGCATCGATTTCGGGTGAATGGAGTGAGGATTGGGGGTGCGAAGGGTCGCTCCGCTTCGTCTACCGCTGACTGGTCCGGGAGTCAATGAGAGGTTGGATCTTGCTTGATAAAGTCAGATCCCCATTCCATCCCGCCCCGTTCTTCCCAAACACGGATCATATTCTTATTATCTAATTGACGGACGAGCTTTGCCGCGTTGTGCAAGATGTCAGCGTGTTCTTTCATGGTCGGCGGAACCCTGGCGGCTTCGGCCTCCAAGCCTTCAGCGATGAAGTCAGAAACCTTCATGCGGCGGTATTTCATTCCTACCATAAACCCTCCAGTCTTCGATTCTATTTCCGACCGTGGGGTATTTGGTGCGAGGGTATAAGTCGATATAGTAGCAGGGTACCGTTGAAAAATACAACAATAGGGTCAAGGCCCCGTCCCGATGATGAACCGGAGCCTGACCGCCCTTCTCCCTATGACGCGGTCAAACCATAGCAGAGTGCTGTTGAAAAATACAACAATATTACAAAATGTCACAGCGACCGGTTGTTTGGGTTCGTAAAGTATATAATCTCGGTTCCATAAATAGGGAATAGAGAGCGAGGAAGCCGGAAAAGTCGACGCCCTCCCCATCCCAAGGACACCTATTTGCTTAACAGCTTCCGATGATCGTGGGAGGCTTCGCTACGTCGGCAAGTAATCGAACAAATTCGTCTGCGAAACCTTCCCGCCGGCTTGCACCAAAGCCTGGCGTACGGTTTCCGCCTGGACGAGGTCAGTAACCGCCGATGCCATATCGGCGTCGAGCGTGGCGCCCTCGGCTTTGGTCAGTTGCATTTGCTCCTGGGTCAGAAAGGTCTGAGCGTTGTTGAGGCGGTCTACGGCGTTTCCGTAGAAAGTCTGCTGTGTGCTCACATAGGTCAGCGCCTTCTGGACTTCCTTCGTGGCCCCGCTGATATCTCCGTTGGTGTTCAGCGCGCTCGAGAGATCCTGGAGGGATTGAAAGACGTTGGTAGTGGCATTGCTGAACAATTGGCTCCCTGGCAGGTTGACAGGCATCGCCTGCCCCTGGGAAATCTCCACGCTGTTGCTACTCGAGTCTCCATGGTAGACCACTCCGGAAGCGGCGGAGGAGTCTGCAACATAGGGCTGCGTGGTTGTGGCCGTCCCGGAAAAGATATAATGGCCGTTATAAGAAGTATTGGCCAGGCCCATAATCTGCTGTTGGATGCCCTGAATTTGCTGGGCCAGGGCTTGCCGATTCGAGGCGTTGAGGGTTGAATCCGCCCCCTCCACTCCCACGGACTGCGCGGTGGTCAACGCCTCCACGACAGAGCTCAAAGCCGAGTCCGCTACGTTCAATGACCCCGTCAAGGACGAAATGTTTTGCAGGTATTGCGTGTTGGCGTCTGATTGCGTTCGCAGGTTTACCAAGGTGGCTGCCCCGCTGGGATTGTCGGAAAGAGAATTC